>Ga0307372_10003498_pt1 | contig 24994 bp, 24 predicted proteins | sample OX1MG_FD_202533 | JGI IMG/M metagenome (GOLD analysis project Ga0307372, IMG submission 202533) | Soil microbial communities from Risofladan, Vaasa, Finland - OX-1 | ecosystem: Environmental > Terrestrial > Soil > Coastal area > Acid sulfate soil | place: Finland: Risofladan, Vaasa | collected...
TCTTTCTCAACGGCACCGACATCTCCACCATGCGTGAGTCGCAGCTGGCCGGTATCCGCAACCGGACGGTGGGCATGGTCTTCCAGGCCTTCAACCTGATCCCCACCCTGACGGCTCGGGAGAACGTCGAGGTGCCCCTGTACGCGGGCAGCTGGCAGGGCTCGCCCTCCGACCGAGCCACCGAGTTGCTCGGACTGGTGGGACTGAGCCATCGCCTGGAGCACCGTCCCAACCAGCTCTCCGGGGGCGAGCAGCAGCGGGTGGCAATCGCCCGGGCCTTGGCCACCGAGCCGCCCCTGCTGGTCGCCGACGAGCCCACCGGAAACCTCGCCGCCGCCCAGGGAAAGGACGTCCTCGACCTCCTCTGGAGCCTGAAGGAGCGGCTCGGCACCACCCTGGTGATCGCCACCCACGACCGGACTGTGGGCGACTACGCAACGCGCTGGTTGCAGCTAGCGGACGGGAACTTGATCAGCGACGCGCCCGGGCCCCGAGCCACCCCGCGGTGAAGCTCGGCTTCTACTTCCGCTACGCGACCCGATCTCTCCGCCGGGGTGGCAACCGGACAGTGCTGGCGGGCTTCTGCGTCGGAGTGGGGGTCATGGCCATCGTTGGCCTGCAACTGGCGGCGGCGATGGTCACCGCCTCATTGACTGCCAACGTCCGCGCCGCCAACGGAGGCGACGTCTCGGTGGTCTCGGTGGCGGTGCCCTTCCCGGCCAGCCAACTCCGTCTCTTCCAGACCCTCCGCAACCAGGGCCGGATCACCGGTTACACCGCCGTCGAAGAGAGGTCGGGGACCCTGATCCGGCCCAACGGCCAGGGCGTCTCGATGACGATCGACGCGGTCACGCCGGACAGTTTTCCGCTGGCCGGCGACCTGCCCCTTCGATCGGGCGCCTTGGGCACCTTCCGCCAGCTAATCACCAGGCCGCGCACGATGGTCCTCTCCGGCTCGGTGTCATCGCTGCTGGGAGTGCGCGCAGGGCAGCAGGTGACGGTGACCGTGTTTGGCTCGAGGGGAGTCGTCAAGTGGACTGTCGAGGGGGTCCTCTCGGGCTCGCCGCCGGTCGGGCTCAGTCAGGACATCTTCGTCTCACAGTCCCAGCTCCACTCGGTTCTAGGCCCAGGAACTGCGCTTGACTATGCCGCTATCTACGTGACCACCAAGAATCCCGGGGACGCCTCTCGGGTGGCCAAGACCCTGCGCAAGCAGATGCCGCTGGCGACGGTCTCCACGGTCAAGCAGGCCCTCAACTCCGACAAGAAGGCGAGCTCGGACCTGACCCAGTTCCTCTCCGTCGCCGGCTTGGCAGCGCTTCTGATCGGGGGGATCGGCATCGTCAACGCCATGCAGGTCAGTCTGGCCCGGCGCCGCCTCGAGATCGCCATGCTCAAAACCACCGGCTACCGCCGTCGCGACCTCTACCTGCTCTTCGGGCTGGAGGCAGCGCTGCTCGGACTCATGGGCGGCGTGGCCGGCGCTGCCGCCGGGATCGTCCTCTCCGACGGAGTCCGCATTCTCGTCGAGAACGTCTCCAGCGTACAGATCAACTTTGTTCTCAGCCCGGAAGTGATCCTGGCCGGCGTCGGCATCGGCGTCGCCACCACCTGCATATTTGCCATCCTGCCCATCGTCCGCTTGAGTCGGGTCCGGCCGGTAGCCGTGCTGCGGGATATGACCGGTGGCCCCACTGCTGGTGTCGTGGGCTCCAGCCTGGCCCTCCTGGCCCTGGTGGCGTTGCTCTTCTGGCTGCTCGCCTCCGCAATCCTGGGCTCGATCTGGCTCGCTCTCTGGCTGGTCATCGGCACTGGAATCGCCCTAGGTCTGCTCACCTTGGTGTTCAGCGTCGCCCTCTGGGTGGTTGGGCGCCTGCCAGTCCCAGAGCGGCTCAGCCCCTCCTACGTCATCCTGGTGGGTCTGGCGCTTGTGATCTCGATCGGGATCGCTCTCCTGGCCAGCCTGCGGGCGGTGGGCGCGCTGCTCATCGCCGCCTCCCTGCTCGGCTTCATCGTGGTCTACGTACCCCGGCAAGCGCGTTCGGTGATCAGGCTGGCCATGCGCAACGCTTCCCGCGACCGCACTCGGACGGCCGCCACCGCAGTGGCGCTCTTCGTGGGCGTCTTCGCGGTGGGCTTGATCCTGGTCCTGGGCACCGACATCCGCGGTGATCTGGACAGCTTCATCACCAAGTCGACGACCTTCAACCTCATCGCGGTCGCCCCCGACCGAGGCTCCGCGCCTCTGCTCCGGGCCAGCTCGCACCTGGGTGCTCAGCAGGAGTCGGTGACGGAGGTGGCCCCGACCTCCCCGGTCTCGGTCAATGGAAGTCCCTTTGCCGAGTTGGGGACTCACTCAAGCAAGCTAACCAGGGCCCGCAGCGCCCTCGAGCTTCTCAGCGGTGTTCAGGGGTATTCCCTCCCCGATGGAGCCCTTCCCCAAGTCGACATCACCAGTGGGCGCCAGCTCCGTGCCATCGACGCGGCCAGCAACGGGGTGCTGCTCAGCGCTGCCCTGCGCCAGGCGCCCTATCACCTCAAACTGGGCGACACGATCACGGTGACCGACCCGGTGGCCGCTCACCCGGTTCCCGTCACTCTGAAGGTAGTCGGGTTCTACATACCGATCGTCACCAAGGGTAAAGGGGTATCGCTCAACGTCACCCTGGTGCCCATTCTCGGGGCAACATCGACGGCCGAGGCGATTGCGGGCACCGAGATTGACCGGGTGGTGGAGCTGAAGTTCCCGCCCAACCGGGTCGACGCCGCAGCCACCAAGCTGCGCAAGGCTGATCCGTCGGCGGACGTGGTCAACCTGGCTGACTTCACACTGATCATCGATCAGTTCCTCAACAACGCCATCCTCTTCCTCACCGCCATTGCCTCCCTGGCCCTCTTGGCTGGAATCGTGATCGTGGCCAACTCGGTGGCACTCTCACTGCTGGAACGCCGGCGCGAGATCGGAATCCAGAAGGCGGTGGGTCTGAGCAGCAAGGCTGTCTACGCGCAGGTGCTGATGGAGACGGCCACGGTGGCTTGGCTGGGCGCCACCTTCGGCATGGCCGCGATCGCCTTGGTTCTGGTTCCTCTGGGGCGGCTTGTTCTCAAGGTCACCCTGGGAATTCCCACCCCGCTGGCGCTGGCCATCGTCCTGGGTGCCATAGCAGTGGCTGTCGGTACCGCCGCGCTGGTGGCCTGGCGGCCGGTCCGCGTGCGCCCGCTGGAAGTACTGCGCTATGAGTGAGCCCCTGGAGCTCGTCTCACGGGGCCGCTAGAGCCGACTCCCAGACGGGCGTGCGGAGTTTCGGAGCATCTGCAAGCATCGGAGATGGCCACGTTAGGTCTTGACGAGCGTTGGCCGCTCGTGTATGACCCATCCACGGTCGGCGCTTGAACTCGCCCAGCGAGTACTCCGGCCGAGCGGAGGCCCGATGAACGTTCCCATGGTGCCCCTGTCGCTGATGCGCTTCCTGGTGGGTCCCAGAACCCTCGGCGTAGCCGCGCTCGGCCTGGCGGCGGCGGCGGGAGTCTTCACGGGATCGGAACTGTACCGGGCGGTGCAGACAGCCTCTCCGCTCCTCTCCCACGGAATCATCTACTTCTGGCCGGTCGTGCTCAGTCTGATCGGGCTACTTCTCGACGTCTGCGCCGCCACCGTGGCCGTTCTCGGGGGGGCGCTGATGTTGCTCAAGCGGCGGACTGGCCGACGCTTGGTGGTGGCGGCACTCTCGGCCGGAATCGCCGGGGAGACGGTGCTGGCCTTCGTCGACTCAGGGCAGTACACCAAGGACGCATCCATTCTCTGGATCGCTCTACTTGTCTGCGGCTACCTGCTGCTCATCCTGAGTGCGATCCTGCAGCGCCGTCGCTCGCACCTCTACTGGTTGGGCAGCGAGGAACCGGGCCGCCGCTCCTAGACCTCCCGTCTCCCCGCCGCGGCGACCGCCTGTCGGCGCCCGATCCGCTCCGCCGCGGCCGACATCACCACGGGAGCCGCCAGGCGAGCTGCACGCAGAGCCAGGTTGGTGGCCAGGGAGCGGCCCTTGCCGGAGCGTCCACGTGGGCGAGGCAGATCACCTCGATCCGCTGCCTCGGCGAGCAGGTCCTCTAGCCTTTCCCGCCAACCCTGAGGCATGTCGGCGATCCAGTCAGTGGCGACCGGAGTCTCCTCTTTCTTTCGCCGCCGGGCGCGGACTACGTAGACGGTACCGACCAGTACCACTACAGCCAGACCCGCCGCCAACTTGACTCCGTCCCGGCGCAGCCGCTGGCGGGGATCTAGGTCGTAGCGCAGGCGCGCTTCCAGGAGATCGGATTTGGCCTCCAGCCGCCCGCGGGTGGCGACTACGGCCTGACGCGCTTGCTCAGACGACGTGCCCACTGGAAATCCTCTTCAAGACTTGCCTTGGTTTCTTTGAACGGCCAGAGTCGCCTATTGATCCAGATCACAATCCCTCCCAGGAACAGCAACAGCAAGCCGGCCAGGCCGACGATCCCGGCGACCAGGGTGTGGTTAGGTTGCCATTCGACCAGGGTCACCAGGGCGAAGATGAGCAGAACCCCCAGCACCAGCAGGGCCGCAACCGCCCCCAAAACGACCCGGATTGCCCTTCTCAAGGCCGCCTTGAGTTCGGCCTTGGCCAGAGCGACCTCGTCACTCACCAACTGACGAACGTCGCTGGTCAGGCCGTGGACAAGCTCCGTCACTGTCTGCTCGGGAGCTTCGGGGCTGGCCATCTCTGCAGCGTAGCGGATCGGGGCTCGAGCTTCCGCGCCGCATATCATCAAGTTGTGTCGGCCCCTTACCGCCAGTCCCTCGAGGAACTGGCCGCTCCCCTGGTCCGACTGGCCCGCTCCGGAAGCCTGCTGGTGGCGACCGACTTCGACGGCACCTTGGCTCCGGTGGTCCGCGACCCCCGCCGGGCCCGCCCCCTACCCGAAGCCGCGGCAGCGTTGACGGCCCTGGCCCAGCGAACCCCGGTCGCCGTCATCAGCGGCCGCGACCTGGCCAACCTGTTCGTGCAGTGCCCCTTGCCTGGAGTCCTGCTCCTCGGCAGCTACGGCCTGGAACCCTGGCGCGAGGCCGGTCCCGGCCGACTGCCCTTGCCCGCCTCCAACCCTTCCCGCCGATTGCAGCGGATCGCCGAGGAGCTCAGCGAGTCGCTCCAGGATCTTCCCGGGGTCGATGTAGAGGTCAAGACACTGGGCGTGGCGGTCCACTACCGAAACGCTCCCGACCGTCACGCGGCCGGCCTGGAGTTGCGCCGACGCCTCTCCCTGGTGTCCCAGCGAGAGGATCTCGAGCTCCTCCGGGGCCGGCGCGTACTGGAGCTGCGCGACCGCCACGCCGGCGACAAGGGAACCGCCCTGGTCCAACTCCTGGAGCGCATCTCCCCCCGGGGTTGCGTCTTCGCCGGGGACGATCTCGGCGACCTCCCCGCCATGGTCCAGCTGCATCGCTGGGCCGGGGACCTGGAACTGGCACTCGCCCTCGGGGTGCTCAGTCCGGAGACCCCGGATCAGGTACGGGAGGAGGCGGACGTCTGCCTGGACGGACCGGAGGAGTGGGCCAAGCTGCTCAGTGGCGTCCTCGCGGAGTTGGCCAGGGCGGCCTGAGGCGTCGTGCCGGAGGGCTCAGCGGGCCACCAACTCATTTAGGTCTTGGAGCTGGGCCGTGATCCAGCGGACGATGTCGTGCTTGCGGACTGTCTGACGCATGTGCCGGGCTCTAGTGGAGCGGTCGCGCTTGGGCATGGTCAGGGCCGAGTGGAGGGCCTCTGCCGTCTGATCGATGTCGAAAGGATTGATGGTCAGGGCCTCGGTGCCTAGCTCTTCGTAGCTACCGGCGTTCTCGCTCAGCACCAAGACCCCATCCTTGGCATTGCAGATGACACCTTCTTTGGCGACCAGGTTCATGCCGTCGTAGATGGGATTGACGAGTAGGGCGTCGTAGGACTTGTAGGCGGCGACTGCCTTGAAGATGTTCTCCTCCACCTCCAGACGGATGGGCATCCAGGTGCCTGTCTGGAAGCGCCGGTTGACGTGGGCTGCGGCGCTGACCAGAGCCCCCAGGTAGGAGCGGTAGGCGTCAACATTCTGCCGGCTGCGTTGGAGCAGCGCCCAGAAGATGACCCGGCCGCGGAGCTCCGGGTGACTCTCCAGCAGACGCTCATAGGCGAGGAAGCCGCGGACGATGTTCTTGCTGAGGTCGGTCCGATCGACTCTGAGGATGAGGAACTCGGGACGCCAGGCAGCGATCAGCCCCTCCTGCCGGAGAACCTCCTCGTGGGTGGTGAGCTCGGCCATGGCCCGAACGTCGATGGAGATGGGATACGCGCGGATCCAGACGCTCCGACCTTCGAAGAAGACGGTGGACTGGCGGTGGTCGACCGCCAGCCCCAGATTCTCCTCGCAGGTGAGCAGGAAGTTGCGGACGTCGAGGGACGTCTGCAGCCCAACCACGTCGCTGCCGAGCAGGCCCGTGAGGATACCGTCGCGCATGTGCCGGGGAAGCACCTTCCAGTACTGCGGCGTCGGCCAGGGGATGTGGATGAAGTGCTGCAGGTGGGCCTCGGGCAGGCGCTGGCGGACCATTCCCGGAAGCAGGTAGAGGTGATAGTCCTGGCTCAGGATGAGGGGGCGCCCGCTGGCTCTCTCCGCCAGAGAGACGACCCGATCGGCGAACTCAGAGTTGACCTTGACGTAGCCATCCCGCCAGGCGTGCTCGGTGCGAGAGTCGAGGATAGGCTCGCGCCCAAGATCCCACAGGTAGTGCTGAATGAACCAGAGCAGGGGATTGCTGATCTCGTTGTAGTAGAGGTCGTAGGCCTCCGCCTCGGGATGGATGTAAGCGATCTGGAACTTTTTGCCGTCCTCGGAGTCCACCTGGACGATCCCCTCGTCGTCGGCCCGAGCCGCCAGCCGCGCATCGGAATCACCGCGAGCTACCGCCACCCAAGGCGCATTGCTGGCCTGTGCCAGGGCAGACATGGCGGTGACCAGCCCGCCACCGCCTCGGGTGATCCGCTCCGACCCGCCGGGCTCGAGCTGACTTTCGACCGGTGGCCGGTTGGCCACCACGATGGGCTGCCAGCCATGGAGCATCCTTCGCAGGTACGGTTCGATCCCCGGCACCCGGCTAGGATGACGGACCCGAGCGGTAAGCGGATTTCTCGCTATTGCAGCCCGGGGGCTTGTAAAGTCGCTCGATGCGCATTGGGGTGGTCACCGAGGTTGTCCCGGAGGAGCGCCGTGTCGCCCTGGTTCCGGAGTCGGCGGGCCGCCTGATCGCCGTCAAGGCGGAGGTGGCGATCCAGAAGGGAGCCGGCGCGAGCGCCTACTTTCCCGACTCCAGCTACCGGGAGGCGGGCGTGTCGATCCTGGGCACCTCGCGCCAGGTGCTCACCTCCTCTGATCTGCTCATCAAGGTGCGCCCACCGAGTTCGGCCGAGGTGGCACTGCTCCGCAAGGGTTCCCTGCTGGTGGGAATGCTCCAGCCTCTGACTCAGCCAGAGTTGATGGTGCAGCTGGCTACGCGGGGAGTGACCGCCTTCAGTCTGGAGCGGCTGCCGCGCATCAGTCGAGCTCAGGACATGGACGTTCTCTCCTCGATGAGCACCGTTTCCGGTTACCACGCGGTGCTCATGGCGGCCGCCCGGTTGCCCCGTTTCTTCCCTCTTCTCATGACCGCCGCGGGAACCGTCACCCCGGCCCGGGTCCTGGTGCTCGGGGCTGGCGTGGCGGGCCTCCAAGCGATCGCCACCGCCAGAAGGCTGGGAGGGGTGGTCCGGGCTTTCGATGTGCGGCCCCAGGTGAAAGAGCAGGTGGAGAGCCTGGGAGCTCAATTTGTTGACGTCGGCGAGCCGGTCGAGGCGGCCGAGGGGCAAGGAGGTTATGCGGCCGAGGTCTCCGCCGCCTCCCAGAAACGGGAACAGGAGGCGCTGGAGCGGGAAGTAGCCGAGGCGGACGTGGTCATCACCACTGCCCTGGTGCCCGGTCGCCCAGCACCGGTGCTGGTGACCAAGGCGGCCGTGGCCAAGATGCGCCCGGGATCAGTAGTGGTCGACCTGGCTGCTGAGGCCGGAGGCAACTGCGAGTTGACCCAACCCGGCAAGGACATTGAGAAAGGTGGGGTGTGGATCCTTGGTCCGTTGGACCTGCCCTCGCGAATGGCCAATCACGCCAGCCAGTTGTACTCCCGCAACGTCACCCGTTTTGCACTTGCCCTCATCAAAGAAGGACAACTGCGTCCTGATTTCGACGATGAGGTGGTTTCCGCTACCTGCGTCACCCACGACGGCAGAGTCTTAGTGAGCAAGTCGTGAACGCCTTTGGGGGCACGCTGCTGATCGGCGTCTTTATCTTCGTGCTCGCCATCTTCATTGGATTCGACCTGATATCCAAGGTGCCCGCCACCTTGCACACCCCCTTGATGTCGGGGACCAACGCCATCCATGGAATTGTTCTGGTAGGCGCCTTGTCAATTGCGGCGGGAGTGCACGGGGCGCTGGGAACCGTGATCGCCTTCCTAGCTGTTCTGCTGGGAACGATCAATGTTGTCGGCGGCTTCGTGGTTACCGATCGCATGCTGCAAATGTTCAAGCGCCGACCCGAGCCCGAGAGACCGGCTCCGAAGTGATCCACTACCCACAACTGGTTGCCCTCGGCTACCTGGTGACGGCGGTTCTCTTCGTCATCGGGATTAGGCTCCTGGGGTCCCCAGCGACAGCGCGGCAGGGCAACCGCCTGGCGGCGGGGGGAATGCTGGTCGCCCTCGTGGTCACCTTCGTCGGTCTGGGCGCGTTGCCCTGGTTGGCGGTAATTCCGGCACTCGTGATCGGGGCCGTCGTCGGCGCCGTCGCCGCTCGCGCGGTGCGGATGACCGCCATGCCGCAGATGGTCGCTCTCTTCAACGGCATGGGTGGTGGTGCCGTAGCTCTCATCGGTGCCGATGAGTTCCTGCGCCGCACAGCGCATCTGGCAACCGGCATCAGCACCATCTCCCCCGGTAAGTCCGTTCCCATCGTGCTCGGCTGTCTGATCGGTTCGATCAGCTTCTCCGGCAGCCTGATCGCCTTCTGCAAGTTGCAAGGAGTGATGCGGGGCAGCCCCATCACCTTCCCCAATCAGCGAATCGCCAACGGGGTCCTGCTGGCAGTCATCGTCGCCCTGGGGGTGACCCTGGTGGGATTAGACGCCTCACCCTGGCTGTTCGTACTCTTCGAGGCACTGGCGCTGACCTTCGGGGTCGCCTTCGTGCTCCCGATCGGAGGAGCCGATATGCCGGTGATCATCTCCCTGCTCAACTCCTTCACGGGACTGGCGGCGGCGATCAGCGGCTTCGTCCTCGACAACGAAGTTCTCATCGTCGCCGGCGCCTTGGTCGGCGCCTCGGGCACAATCCTGACCCAGCTGATGAGCCGGGCCATGAATCGGTCGCTGGCGAACGTCCTGTTCAGCGCCTTCGGCAGCACGACCACCGCCGGCGGCGATACCGGTCCCAGCGCCGACCAGTCAATTCACAGCGTTACTGCGGAGGATGTGGCGATTCTCCTTGGCTACGCCCGCCAGGTCATATTCGTCCCTGGCTATGGCATGGCGGTCGCCAAGGCACAGCACGACGTCAAGGAGCTGGCAACGCAGTTGGAGAAACGTGGAGTGCAGGTTAAGTACGCCATCCACCCTGTTGCCGGACGGATGCCTGGGCACATGAATGTGCTCCTGGCCGAGGCCGACGTTCCCTACACGCAGCTCTACGAGATGGACGACATCAACCCCGATTTTGCTCGCTCCGACGTGGCCGTGGTGATTGGAGCAAATGATGTGACCAATCCCGCCGCCCGGAGTAATCCGAGTAGTCCCATTTACGGGATGCCGATCCTCAACGTCGACCAAGCAGCGCATGTAGTGGTGCTCAAGCGCAGTATGAATCCTGGGTTTGCAGGAATTGAAAATGAGCTCTACTACAATCCCAAAACTCTGATGCTCTTTGGCGACGCACGTGAATCTGTTGTGCATCTTATCGCTGCGCTCAAGGATTTGGTGCCGGCCAACTGACCGGTATTTGAGCTGGACGAGAGCGCCTACTAGAAAGGCCACCAGCTTGCGGCGCTCGGCGACCTCGGCCCGCCCAACTCGCGAACTCCTATTCTCGTCATCCGAGAGGTAGCCGTAGTCGCGCTATCTCTAGTCGAGCCCGGGTTTGACTCACTTAGCTGCTAGGCGATGGACTCGGAGAAGGGGTGGCGCTAGTGAAACGGAGCGGTACGCAGCCGTCCGGGGAGACAGCGCAGGTCACGAACTGGCTGACGTTGGGGTTTCCGGTAACGACGAAGACGTAAACCGGCACCGCGGTGCCATAGCTGTCAACGATGGCCCGGGACGCACTGCTCAGCGCCGTCGGCCCGGTGGGAGCGGGAGACGGGGAAGCGAAGGGCTGGCCACTCAACGAGAGAAGGTAGTCGCCGGGCTTGATTGCCCCCGAGTTCAGGTCTTGGACGACCTGGTCGGGCGGAAGGGCCGGATAGAGAACCGGGTTGCCGATCGATCCGTAAGGAATATCACCGGAAATTCCCACCAGTTGGGTGGTCTGGTGCTGGTCGGTGGCCACATCGACGTCGATCTCCTGCGGCTGGCCCAGGATGTTGACTACCGGAAGTCCATAGAGCGACCACTGGAAGTAGACGGTGCGATCGGAACCATTGGTGGTGCTCATCTGAGGGAGGGGAATCACGCCACCCCCAGCCGGCACATGAGCGCCACTCAGAAACGCCTCAGCGAACTGATTGGCCCCGGCCAACGTGGGGGTGGTGCCGACCTCATCGGTGGGCGTGTTGGGATGGAAGTTGAAAGTAGTGAGAGCCGAGTTGGTGGTGAGCTGGTAGCCGCTCGTCGAACCGAGGTTGTAGCCCAGCCCGGTCAAGGTACTAATCGGCGGTCCCGGAGTGTTGAGGGCCAGGGCGAGAGCGGTGGCTGCGGCCATGGCGGTCGCCGGGACAGTGCCGGCTCGGACCGTGCCCCCCCTGGTGCCAAAGCTCCCGCCGTCGGTTGCATACGGTCGGGCGGCCAGTAAAGGTCCGGTTGTCTCGCCGGCCAGGCCGAGCAGCCCCGGGGGGGTCGCGCTGGCTGATGCGGAGGGCGACGAGCCGGGATGGTGGGGGCCTGCGGGACCGCAGCCCACCAGGACCAGAGCGAGTACGGTCAGGGCCGGCGGGAGCAGTAGCTGGGTGCGGGACATCTGCACCAGTGCAGAATGCCACGAGTGCTCTACAGACCCTTCGCAGACGTGACGGAAGCCGGTCGCGGAACTCATCCAGGTTTGCTACGAACAGCCGGCCGCCACAGCTTCGCGGACAGCTGATTCAGCTCGGCCAGGGAGCGGAGACTACCCGCCGGTGAAGTGCTCAGCAGCGTCCACCGGGGATTCCCGGGACAGCTATCGCACGGGGCTGCTGCGACTTGTCGAAGCCAGCTCGCCGGGTATGCGGCTGGGATTGGACTCGACAAGGCGTTTGCTGGACCGACTCGACGATCCGCAAGCGGACCTGAGGGGAGTGCTGGTGGCGGGCACCAACGGCAAGGGATCAGTCTGCGCCCTAGTAGCGGAGATGGCGCGCCGCGCCGGGATCCGGGTGGCCTTGCTGACCAAACCTCATCTAACCAGTTACCGCGAGCGCATTCGCTTGGCCGGCGAGCCTATTGACAAGGACTTCTTTGTCGAAATCGCCAACTCCGTCTGCGATGCCGCCGATGGCATGGCGTCGCACGGGGGGCGCCCCACACACCACGAACTCCTCACCTCCATGGGCTTCCTGGCGGCCCGACGCTGGGGAGCAGATCTGGTCGTGTGCGAGGTTGGGCTCGGCGGCCGGCTCGACGCGACCAATGTCTGGGATGGCGGCGTGGCGGTACTGACATCGATCAGCCTCGACCACCAGGCCTTGCTGGGAGACACCATCCCCCTGATCGCCCGAGAGAAGGCTGCGATCATCAAGCCCGGCAACCTGGTGGTCTCAGGCGTGCCTGCGGAGGCCCTGCCTGCCGTGGAGACCGCCGCGGCGGCGGCCGGCGGCCGTCTCTGGCGGTTAGGCCGAGAGATCGCCGTTCAGGCCGATGCCGGTCCCGCTCAACGCTTCGAGGTGAGCACGCCGGTCAGGACTCGGCCGGGACTCCGGGTGGGACTCGAGGGATCCTTCCAGGTGGCCAATGCGGCGCTGGCGGTGGCAGTCGTGGACTGTCTGTGTGAGCAAGGCTTCGCCATCTCCGATACCGCCCTGCGGCAGGGGCTGGCAGAGGTGCGTTGGCCGGGCCGCATGGAGATGATCGGTTCTCCGCCCTGGTGCCTGGTGGACGCCGCCCACAATCCCGGAGCGGTACAGGCGGCCATCCCGGGAATCCAGCGACTCCTGGAGAGGAGGGACGGCATCCTCCTGTTCGGAGCGATGGAGGATCACGACCACCGCGGCATGCTGCAAGCCTTGGCATCGGTCGACTTCCGAGGAGTCGTGTTCACCAGGGCGAACTCCGCGCGAGCGGCTTCAACAGCGTCTCTGGCGAAGGGGTGGGCCTATTCGCATGAAGACGTAGAGCCGGTCGCCCGAGCTCTGGCACGGGCGCGCGAGTTGGCCGGTGCTGACGGCCTCGTGGTGGCGCTCGGCTCGATCTACTTGGTCGGGGAGTTGACGGCCTCTCTCGGTGTCGGCGTCGAGCCGGACCCGGAGGTGCCGTTCCCGCCGCTGTGGTGAGCGGCTGGGCCTGGAGCAACTCCGGCGGCGAGCATGAGGGCTCTTTCGCAGAGGCTGGTCAAGCCGGCCCAGTCCTCACTCATCAGTAGCTCCGGTCGGAAAAGGTCGTTGGTCAGACCAACGACATCGGCACCGGCCCGCAGGTACTCCAGCGAATTCTCGACCTCGACACCTCCACTGACCCAAATTGGGCTGTTCGGCATGGGGCCGCGCAGCGCCCGGATATAGGCGGGGCCACCGACCGGGGCTGCGGGGAACACCTTGACCAACTGGGCTCCCAGTTCCTCAGCTCGGGCGATCTCGGTCGGGGTCAAGGCGCCCATCACTAATGGCACTCCCGCTTGGCGGGCAACGTCCGCGACTAACGGGACCAGGTAGGGGGTCACCAGGTACTGAGCTCCGGCCTCGACCGCTCGGCTGGCCAGCGCCGCGTCCGTCACCGTACCGGCTCCGAAGGAGCACTCGTGGCCGAGGTCCTGACGAGACCGAAGGTCCCGGATCAACTCGAATACGCCAGGAGTTGCCGCGGTTATCTCCACCGAGCCGATCCCGGCCCGCGCGGCTACCTCTGCCGCCTGCGCGGCCTGGTCACGGTCGCTCCAACGAATAATCGCCGCCAGTCGCTTGGGGAAGAGGGCGAAAACCTCAGGTGTAAGCATCAGTCGAGTTTACGAGGGCAACGCAGACTGTGGCTGGGTCAGGACGCGTCAGGGTCAGTCGGACCCCTGCTGGCTCTGCCGGATGATGCCCTCGATGACGTCGTGGCCGGGCGGTCGGTGGGCGGCGCTTCTGCGCGACGGCGTCCTGCGCCGGTCGGGACGGGCACCGGACATGTGACCCTCCTGCTTGCGCCAGACCCGCTCGATGATGACCCGGATCTCAGCGCCGTCATCAAAGGGGATTCCGTGGGAGGCCAGTGACTGGCGGATCCGGTCGGTGAGCTGAGAACTCTCGTGCAGATTCAGCTGCTCCAGTGCCTCGAGCAGGTCGTCGAGACGGCGCAGGATCGAACGCCGCTCGGTCGTCTCCGCAGATGCCGAGATCATGAATGGGATTATCCGCGCCGCGCCCGCGAAGAGGATGGCTTGAGGTCAATCGGGCGAGCCTTACGAGTCGCCCGGACCGACTCAAGCAGGACCGCGGCGGTCTGACTCTTTCACCCCTCGCTCCCACCCGGCTCGCTAGGCGCGGCCACGGGCCGGGACCAGGTGCACCGCCTGTGTCAGGTCTTGCAGGAGGTCCTGGGCATCCTCGACCCCGACGGAAAGGCGGAGCAAGCTCTCCGGGACGTGCTCTTCACCAGGCCAGCGAGCCCGCCGCTCCAGCAGCGACTCGACGGAACCAAGGCTGGTGGCATTGGTCCAGATTCGGGTCGAGGCACAGACACGCTCAGCCGTCTGCGCGTCGCAATCCAGCTCCACCGCGAGCATGGCGCCGAACCCCTGGGGCATCTGGCGCAGAGCCACCGCGTGTTGGGGATGGTCGGCCAATCCCGGGTAATGGACGCGGGTTACCACCGCAAGTGCTTGCAGTCGTTCCGCCAGAAACGCGGCGCTTTCGGTCTGGCGCCGCAGCCGCACATCCAACGTGCGCATCCCGCGCAGCGCAAGCCAGGTTTCGAGCTGCCCCGGGATGGCCCCGGCATTCGTTCGATGGTACCGCAGTTTAGGCAGCAAATCGCTGTCGTTTGTGATGGCCGCGCCGAGCATCAAATCACTGTGCCCACCAATGTGCTTGGAGAGCGAATGGACCACTGCATCAGCACCTAACCGGAGCGGTTGTACCAACAGCGGAGTGGTGAAGGTGCTGTCGACAACCACCCGCGCTCCGGCCTGGTGGGCAATTTCAGCGCAGCCGGCAATGTCGGGAACTGTCAGCATAGGATTGCCGAGGGACTCAATGAGCAGCAAGGCGGCCCTCTGACAGGCGTGCTCGACCGCATCGAGGTCGGTGGTGTCGACCAACTCGATGGTGCAGCGTTGAGACGCGCTGAGGTGATGGAGGAGCTCACGCGTGCCGATGTAGGAATCGCGGGCAGCCACGACCTTGCCCCCTATGGCAGAGGACTCCAGAAGAGCTGAAATTGCCGCCATGCCAGAGCCGAAGACGAGGGCTCCCTGACCCTCTTCGAGCTCGGCAAGCGCTCCCTCGAGTCGCTCCCAGTTCTCGTTGTGGTCCCGACCGTAGGAGTAGTTCCGCGAGTTGCCGTGGCGGTATACCACCGACATCTGCAGGGGCGGCACCAGGGTCCCGCTGGCACTGTCCCGTCCGTTGCCAGCGTGGACCACCCGGGTCGCCAAAGTCACCTTTTCGGGCGTGCGGTCGTCGCTGCTCACGGCCAGCTCAGTCGGACGCCGGTGGGGAAGCGCGCAGCAGGACCTCGCGGGCCATCCGACCGTGCGCCTCGTCGACCATCTCCCCGCCCAGACGGCTGGCGCCACCTTGACCCTCGAGCGCGGCCAGGATCTCTTCGGCCTTGCGGACCTGGTTGGCATCTGGGGTGAAGGCCCGATTGACGGTCTCCAACTGCGAGGGGTGGATCACCCACTTGCCGTCAAAGCCCAACTGCGCAGCCCTTTGCGAGGAGCGTTCCAAGAGTGCCATGTCAGAGATATCCGAGCAGGGTCCGTCGATTGCCTGAAGGCCGTGGGCCTTGGCCGAGGTAGCGATCCGGAAGAGGGCGTAGTGCCAGATATCTCCCGGGTAGGCGTCCGTTTCCTGACCGATCGCCAGCTGGGGCATGCCCATGGCAGCGGCGAAGTCGCCCGGCCCGAAGATGAGCGCCTCGGTCCGGGTCGAGGCAGCGGCGATCTCAGCCACCGATTCCAAGCCGCGCGGAGTCTCGATCTGGAGCTGGAGCCCAATGGGAGAGGAGGCGCTTGCGCCCTCTAGCCCGGAGAGGAGATAGTCGATGAACGCGACTTCGCCAACGGTGGAGATCTTGGGAACCACCAGACAGGAAATCTTGTCGGCGACATGGGGTACCAGGGCCAGAACATCGTGGACGGCTAGAGGCCCCTGAACCCCGTTGATCCGGACCGAGACTGAGCGGCCACCGAAGTCCAGCTCGCGGAGGGTCTCCACCACCTGGGCGCGGGCCTGCTCCTTCTCAGCAAGCCCGCTGGGAACCCCATCCTCCAAGTCCAATACCACCTCGGCGACGTCCAGAGTCGCCGCCTTCTCGGCCATCCGCCGGCTGCTTCCGGGAAGCACCAGAACAGAGCGGCGGGAGCGCCTCACTCGGGCTGATCCTGGCCCAGATCCTCCCCCTGGCCCATCCGCTGCATGAGATCCTCGATCATGCGACGGGCTTCGGGATCGTCCATCAAGCGCTGGCGGACCGCGTCAGCTGCCTGGCGCATCTGAGGGTCGTCCATCAACCGCTCCTGCATCTGCGAGAACTGGGTCAGCATGTCCTTGGCTGCGGTCTCGTGGGCGACCTGGAGCAGGATCGGTTGGGAAGCGGCGGCCACCACCGCCTCCATCTGTTGCCGAACCATCTCGATGCCCTTGCAGCCCAGGCACTCGCCGCGCAACTGGCAGTGGCAGACCGCGCGCTTGACGGAGTCGAGCTCCCGATGGACGCCGCTCAGATCGACCGGTTCGGCCATCTTCCTAGCCTATCCCAGGCTGAGATCAGAGCGGCGGGTGGATCGGCCGGCGGGCTCGGATCAGGGCGTGCCAATAGCGGTGGTAGAGACGACCGTCACGCCACTGAGCCAGAAGCTGACCGCGTACCGCCTGGGGAGCCGTCTCGTAGTAGTCGAGGAGCTGGCGCTTGCGCTTGTCCTTCACCCGGGCGACATCGAACCACTCCAGGATGTCCTTCTCCTGCTCGATCCGCTCGGCGTGCTCCACAGTGAAGCCCAGGGCTTGGAGCAGGGCCCGCCACTCCTCCAGGGCGCGACTCCGGAAGTGGGAAGGATCGCGGCCCACCTCGACCACTTCCAGCCAGTCGCGGACAACCGGCGGGGGCGAGCAGTCACTGACGGCGAAGACTCCGCCCGGGCGGAGGACCCGATATGCCTCACCGAGTGCGGGAATGAGCTGCTGAAAGTGGTGAGGAGCGGAGCGGACGAGTACGCGGTCAAAGGTGGAGGCAGCGAAGGGTAAGCGCTCGGCATCTCCGACTATGAAGGTGACGTTGCGAATCTCCCGCTGCGCCGCCTGTTGCTTGGCCTGCTCCAGCATTCGGGGGGTGATGTCGAGCCCGACCACCTCCGCCACGTGCGCCGCCGCCGCGAGCGCGACGTTGCCGGTGCCGGTAGCCAGGTCGAGGACCCGGTGGTTGGGGCGCAGTTCAGCCAATCCGAGAAAGCGCGCCAAAGAGACTGGGTCGGCGTGGCTAGGGCTGCGCCGGTAAGCCTCCGCTACCTGGGAGAACTGACGTTGACTCTCGGTGAGCTCATCACCTGGATTTGGCCCCGGGCCAGCGGTCACAAGGGATGGCCGGACAGTAGGGTGTCGAGCGGAGTTGGCTCCAGGTCCTGCGGGCCGCCGAAGCGCACATCGATCTCCGCCTCCAAGTCCTTGACCAGGTCGCGAAGCTGGCCCAGATCGGCGGTCGGCGAATTGCCGTTAGCGTAGGCACCAAGCAACTTCCCGTCCTCGAAGAGCGCCACCCCGATTCCATCCTGAGCGTGCACGATCAGACCGCCGCTGGAGGAGTACTTGCTCAGGTAGCTGCGCAGCCCCTCCAGGTTGACGAACATGGCGCCCAACCCCGCAAAGCGAACCGGGGCATGGAGTAGGAGTCCGAGACCGCGTGCGATCTGGCGCGAGAAGCTGATCACGTTGATGGTGTCTTGACTGTTGGGGAAGTTGGGGAAGGAGATCCGATTGGTGGTGCGGATGTTGCCTTGGCGGTCGACCGCCACCGCCACCACGTAGCCGTCAACCAGCACAACATAGGTGTTGCTGCCGTCCACTCCCAACACGTGTAGCACCCCCGTGTGGCCCTCGCCGGCCAAGTGGCGGAGCAGGCGCGCAGGGTCGGTGAAGCCAGCTCGCAGATTGCGGAAGACGATCTCGCCTTCGGGAAGCGGGAAGGACCGGGTCTCGAGGTCCAGGGGCGCAGGCGAAGTGGTCTGGTTGATGGGTGGGTAACTGGTCTGAAAGACGACCGTCTCCTCCACAACTGCGACCGGGCTCGTCCACGGCTCCTCTTCGACCGTGATGGTTTCGCTGAAGGTGTCGAGGCCGACAGCTGCACCACTTCGTCCTACCTCAACGGGAGTCTCGGGCTCGATCTCCTCGCCGTCGTCGATCTGGACAACGTCGCTAACTTCCTCGGCTCCAGCTACTGTCTCGGCACTGGGCGGGTCGCCAGCGAGGGCCCATGGCGCCGATTCCTCCGGGGCTCCCGATTGCAGCCACGACAGATGTTCTGGCTGCTCTTCCGAGGGCCCAACCACTGCCGGGCTGAAGGCAGCCGGCTCGTCATCGCTGCCGATCACCCCCCAAGGGGCGGGTTCGGCAACGTCTGGCTCGGATTCCAGCGAGTCCGCGGGGCGGGGAGAGTTGAAGTTTGCTGTGCCCCAGGCTGGCAGCTCCCTCTCCGGCCCTGCATCGTCCGTGGGCTCATCGGCGTCGTCGGCCGACGACGCCGTTTCGCTGGTCGCGTCGAGTGGGCGCCAAGAGCCAGGCGAATCCTGACCGGGATCTGTTTTGGTCGTCCCTTCGATGGGGTCGGAACTGCCGATCGCTGATGGAATGGGAGGTAGCTCGTCTAGATCAGCATCGCCGCCGCTATCTAATACATCCGTGCCGTCCTCGGCTCCGGCGCTGTCTTCCTCATCGTCATCGGACTTGTCCTTCTTGCGTCCGAAGGCGCGGTGGAAGGTCACTGGCTCGGAGGACGGCTCGGGGACAGGGCGCGGGTACACGCCGACCGGGATCGGCACCAGGGCTGGACGGAGTTCCTGCTGACGGGAACCTAGCAATTCCCGGAGCCCCGCCCGTACCCGCTCGAGCTCAGCGCGCAAGGCGGCCAGCGGTGATGGTGCGCTCGATCGACGCTGAGGAGACTTCATGGCAATTGCTCCTGTACTGCGTCTGAGCGGACAGCCGAAAGCGTCGCGCCAGGGAGAGCCCACACCAGACCTTTCACTTGCGAAGTGTAGCCGCGCTGGTCGGCGATTGCTCTCCGGCGAGAGGAGGTGACCTCCTGGCCGCAGCTTTGAGTTAGGCGGGGGCCGGCTGGGGGCTGGTTGCTCCCGCATCGGGGTCCTTACGGCGCAGACCGGTCCGTAGGAGCCACTGCTCGGGGTGGCGGACTTCGGTCCAGCCAGGAAGGCTCTCCGGACCGGTCCAGATGCGGTCGAGGCCAGCCTGGCCGGCAGCCTTGTAGACCTCGCGGAGAAATCGCTCGCCCTGCTGGTATTGCTGAAGCTTGAACGCGACACCTGAGATCCAGAGCAGAAGTCGCTCCGCTGCTTGAGGCGGATCGTGGCGACGCCGGAAGGCGTCGTCGAGGGTGTCGAAGTCAGGGAAATGGCGTCGGCCCGCCTCGCGCATGATGTAGTTTCCGTGGCCCTCAAGCACGGTCATCACCGCTTGGACTCGACCCACCAGGATGATCTGGGGCTTGAGGCTGCGGGCCGCTTGGGCCAACTCCTCCAGACCCCGTCCCTTACCTGGGCCTGGTCCCCGGCTCAGCTCGCCCACCATCTTTCCCAGATGCTCGCGGAGCCAGGGGTGGAGTTCGAACTGCCAAGCGTGGGTGAGTTCGTGAAGCATGAGCCAACGGCGCAGGGAGTCGATGGGTAGGTTGGAGGCTTCGGCGAAGTGGCGGACGTTGGGTTCCACGATCAGGAGGGCCGCTACAGGTAAGGGCACCGCTGTCTCTGGAGTTGGCTCCTCTGCCGGCGGGAGCGTGAGCACGGGGTCGTACTGGCCGAGGACTCGGCGGGCCATGAAGCCGAGCAGGGTGCCCACGTAGAGGCTGCTGGGTACTCGCATTAGCGGACTTGGTCGGACGTGGCCCCAGCCCGCACCACCCGTCTCGATGGGACGAAGCATGCGCCGCATCATGTCCAGGTTCTGGTCGATAAAACCGTGCCGACCGACCACTCTCACCCGGCCAAAGGTCGCCTCCTGGGGACTGGTGTTGCAGGCCTCGGCCAGCATGGGCACAAGCTCGGCGACTAAAGGATCGTAGTCGCGTCCCGCCTTCTCGACCTCGGCCATGCCGTCCCCGCCACAGCGGGAGTAGGCGGTTCGCCGGACCAGCTCCCAGTCGAGAATCGGCGCCTCCGGGTCTGCCAGAGACTTGGAGAGTCGTCTTTCCGCCGCGATAGCCACCCCGGCCGCGACCGCCGACCAGGCCAGCACCGACTTGAGGTCGGGCATGATGCGATCATACGTCGGGCCCCATTCAGCTACGCCGATAGAACACCAGCTCCCCGCCAACGTGCTCGAATCCGAGCGGGTGGTAGAGCTCCGCAAGGGCAGGGTCTCCGTAACGCAGGGCAACCTGGCGGCCTTCGGTCAGGGCCGAAGATGTTGCCGCCAAGGTAACGGCGGCACCGGCACCCCTTCGTCGGAAGTCGGGGTGAGTGGCAACACCTCCCACCTCCACCCAATTCCCAAAGGACATGGTCCACCGGGCCACAGCGACAACCTGACCCTCGATCTCAGCGACCCAACTCCTCTGCTGCGCGATCCGCTCGCGCCATTCCTCCGGGCTGTCGCGACGCATCCAGCTGACGTGCTGATACACCCGGTGGATCTGCTCGGCGTCCTCCTTCACGCCTTCCCGGGTGGGGGGGAGAGGGGTGGCCAGCGGCCGCACAGCAGGGGCGACCGCCAGATCGCGGCGGTAGCTGTCAAACGCGTCGAGTGAGGAGCAATCCACCTGGCCGGCTGGGACGTGAACTTGCTGGAGGCGAGTCCGGTTGTCCTCGAGAAAGGCCCGGGCCGCTCCTGCCTCCTGGCTCGAGGTGAGCAGAAGGCCCAACACACCCTGGTTCAGGAGGGCCAGCGCCAGCGGCTCCCCTGCCCGACCCAGCACCCACCAGATCACGTCCTCGGGATCGACCCCCTGGTCGACGAGCCGGAGGAGATGCGCACCGGCAGCGAGACCTGCCCAGCCCTGGGCGAGAAGGAACTGCCGGGCGCGCTCAACGTGTGCTGGTCCCGACACGGGCTGGAAGGACACCTCGGGGGAGACCCCTTCATCGGTCATCCAGACATGATCGCGGACAGCTCCGGGCAGCGTCTTCCGACCTGGCACTTGTCTCCCCAGGTCGCTAGCACTCGCCGCCCTTGAGTGCTAACATGAAGGCCAGAAACCTCAGCTTCTGGATGGGGACAACAGGAGAGACGAATGCCCAAACAACTGCTATTCGACACGGAGGCCCAGTCAGCCCTAAAGCGGGGTGTGGACAAGGTCGCGGACGCGGTTCGAATCACGATCGGGCCCAAGGGCCGCAACGTGGTTCTCGACAAGAAATTCGGCAGCCCAACGATCACCAATGACGGCGTCACCATCGCCAAGGAGATCGACCTCGAAGATCCCTTCGAGAACATGGGCGCCCAGCTGGTGAAGGAAGTGGCCAGCAAGACCAACGACATCGCCGGCGACGGCACCACCACGGCCACGGTGTTGGCCTCCGCGATGATCAACGAGGGGCTTCGCCACGTCGCCCACGGCGCCAATCCGGTGCAGGTCAAGGCCGGCATCCAGAAGGCAGTCGACGCGGTTGTGGAAGAGATCAAGAAGCACTCCGTGCCGATCAGTGAGCGCGAGAAGATCGCCCAGGTGGCGTCGATCTCGGCCGCCGACCCCGCCATCGGCGAGACGGTCGCCGATGCCATGGAGAAGGTAGGCAAGGATGGCGTGATCACCGTCGAGGAATCGAAGGGGATCGAGACCGAGCTGGACTTGGTCGAGGGGATGCAGTTCGACAAGGGCTACATCAGCGCTTACCTGGTGACCAATGCCCAGGCGATGGAGGCGGTTCTCGAGGACCCCTACATCCTGATCACCGACCGCAAGATCTCGGCTATCGCCGACCTCCTACCAGTGGTGGAGAAAATCCACCAAAGCGGTAAGCCGTTGCTGATCATCGCCGAGGACGTGGACGGTGAAGCACTGGCCACCCTCATCGTCAACAAGATCCGGGGCATCTTCACGGCGGTTGCTGTCAAGGCCCCTGGCTTCGGTGATCGTCGCAAGGCCATGCTCCAGGACATCTCCGTACTCACCGGAGGCACCGTGATCAGTGAGGAGTTGGGCCTCAAGCTCGACTCGGTGCACCTTGATCAGCTCGGCCACGCGCGCCGGGTCAAGGTCACCAAGGACGACACCACCTTGGTGGAGGGAGCGGGCAGTAGCGACGCCATCAAGGGCCGGATCGAGCAGATCAAGGCCGAGATCGACAAGTCGACCAGCGACTGGGACAAGGAGAAGCTCCAGGAGCGGCTCGCCAAGCTGGCCGGTGGAGTCGCCGTGATCAAGGTCGGGGCCGCGACCGAGACGGAACTCAAGGAGCGCAAGCACCGGATGGAGGACGCCGTGTCCGCCACCCGAGCCGCCGTCGAGGAGGGAATCGTCCCTGGTGGTGGCACGGTCCTGCTGCTGGCCCAAACCGCGCTTGACAAGGTCAAGCTGGCAGGCGACGAGCAGATTGGTGTGACCATCGTCCGCCGGGCGCTGGAGGAGCCGGCTCGCCAGATCGCCAACAATGCCGGAGCCGAAGGTTCTGTGATCGTGGAGCGAGTCCGCAGTCTCCCGGTCGGCCAGGGCTACGATGCGGCAACTGGAAAGTTCGTGGATATGGTTAAGGCGGGGATCATCGACCCCACCAAGGTGACCCGCTCGGCGGTTCAGAACGCGGCCTCCATTGCGGGGCTGCTGCTGACCACGGAGTCGCTGATCACGGACATCCCGGAGAAGAAGGGTGCCGCTGCACCCCCGATGCCGGAGTACTAGTAAAACGGACCGGCCTCGGGGCCGGAGCGATTCAGGGGCGGGCGGCCAGTGGGCCGCCCGCCCCCTTTTCTTTTTTCCTGAAACCCTAGGGCGCGACTAGGTGCGGCCCCAGGAGCAGGAACGAGCTAAGTCCGAAGCCGAGAGCTAGTCCCGAGGTAGGTCCGAGAAGCCAGCCCCGGAGAATCCCTCGCAACACCTGGCCTTGAACCGTCTCCCGTCCTCGGGCCAGGCCGGCTCCAGCCATGGCTCCTACCAGCGCTTGGTTGAGGGAGGTGAAGTAGCCAAGGCTGACGGCTGCCAGAACCACAGCCGCTTGGACTAGTTGAGCGGCGACGGCCATCGACCGATCCACACGGACGATGTCGAACGCCACCCGCGCGAGGAGCGGCCGTCCCCAGATGATGACTCCAGCTGCCAGGCCGAACCCGCCGATGACACCGGCAACGCCGGGCGATGCCACCCTCGCGCCTACCAGGGCACCCGTGGCGTTGGAGACATCGTTAGCCCCCATGGCGAACGATGCCGCGAGGCCGATCACCAGGAGCGTCAGGCCGCCCACCCGCCAAACGGGTTCGGCTCGACTAGCGAGCCGGCTCGTCCTCAGGAGGTATCGCAGCCGGTCCAGCCCACGGGTGAGGCTGAAGCCGAGGACCAAAGCGGCGATCGGCGCCACGACCCAGAGAACAATCAGGCTGAGAATAGTTCCCCAGCGGATACCTGCTCCAGAACCTAGAGCGACTCCCACCAAGGAAAAAAACAGGAGCTGTATGGTCGAGGTGGGCACGCGCACCCGGTTGTAGAAGGTGGTGAGGGCGAAGGCCAGGGCCAAGATCAGGATTTCATCTGAGACGGTGAGCTGGTGCAGTACCAGGCCCTGGCCGACTCGTCTCTCGACGGCACCGCTGCCCAAAGCTGCCCCGAGGAATGCCAGCGGAGCCATCAAGAGGAGGGCTCGCCGGGAGCTGACAACCCGGAGCGCGTGAGGCATCCCCATGCAGGCACCGGTGTAATGGGCACCGATGCTGGCCGCGAAGCCCAAAGCCAGAGCGACGAGGACGAAGTCGGAGGCCATGGCGACTCAGCCGGTGCTCGTCGACCAGCCGGGAAGCGCCCGGACTGGCTCAAGGTCGCGATCGTGCGTGGCATTTCGGCCGGGGTCTGGATTGGCTGCGGTGGCCCTCGTCGCCTCCTCGAGCGCTTCCCGAGTGTTCCCCGTCCGCGCCTCGGCACAGGCCAGGGCACATCTCGCCATGCCTAGGGCTGGTTCAGCTAGGGACATCGCGTCGGCGATCGCCACTCCAGCACGGTGGAGCCGGAGCGTTGGTTCGGGTTGATCATGGCGGAGCCAGTACTCCCCCAGGTGACCGCCGGGATGCCTGAACGTACGTACCACCACCTGTAGCCAGAGTGGTCGTCCTTGTAGCCACAGATGCAGAGAGGGATCGAGTAGGTCCTTCTCTGGCAGCTGCCAGAGAAGATCGAGAAGGCTCCGGTCACAACTCATTCGCATGGGCTTGCCGCCTCCAGCAAATCTTTCCTGAACTAAGCTCCAACTCCTAGCCGCGGCCGTCAAGATCCGCTCCCCGGCTGCTCCGGAGCGACGATTTCGGAGATTGGAGGAACCACTTCGTGTCGTCAAGGCGTCCTGATGCTGAAGCAGAAGCCCTGGCTGAGCGTTGGGTCAGCCTATATGGGGACATCGCCTTGCGCACCGCCTACCTATTTCTTCGAGATCGCGGCCGAGCCGAGGACTGCGTCCAAGACGCGTTTGTGAGCGCCTGGCGAGCGCGCTCCAGCCTGCGTGATCCGGGTGCCGAACGGGCGTGGCTGATGACCATCGTGGCCAATACCGCGCGCTCCCACCTGCGCCGTCGCATACCCATCCCCACCGACTCTGTGCCCCAGGACCCGACCACCCGGGACCCCTTTTCCGACCTGGCCGTCGCAGCCGACCTGCGCCAAGCCCTGGACCAGTTACCGGCGGATCAGCGTGAGGTCATTGCGATGCGGGTCTACCTCGACCTGTCGGTAGAGGAGACCGCCCGCGCTCTCAAGGTGGCACAGGGGACGGTCAAGTCACGGCTCAATCGCGCCTTGGAGGCCCTGCGCCTGATATGGATCCCAACGAACGACTGACCGAGCAGCTCCGGGGTGAGTTGCGCCGGTCCCTGGCGCAGATGCGACTCGACCCCGAGTTGCGCCGCGCCCTGAAGAGCCAGCTGCTTGCCACCCCGGCCACCCGCTGGCCTAGATGGCTGGGGGGCGGGGGTGGGCTCGCCCGGCACGGCGTGTTGGTGGGGGTGGCTGGCGTCGCCGC
>Ga0307372_10003499_pt1 | contig 24991 bp, 22 predicted proteins | sample OX1MG_FD_202533 | JGI IMG/M metagenome (GOLD analysis project Ga0307372, IMG submission 202533) | Soil microbial communities from Risofladan, Vaasa, Finland - OX-1 | ecosystem: Environmental > Terrestrial > Soil > Coastal area > Acid sulfate soil | place: Finland: Risofladan, Vaasa | collected...
GGCCAGTGCCGACCCTTGGGCAAACCTTCTGTCGGGCGGCGTTCTCAAAGGTCAAATCCGCTCCACCGCAGCGATGAGGCCGACTTGATCGCCCGTCCGCGAACCACTTCTTCAACAGCCTGTTAGATCGGCCGCACCCGCGCTGGAACGCCCATGCCACATTCGAGCGCCACGCGATCCCAACCCAAAGCAACCCTCTCCCCCGACTTCGGGGGAGAGGGAAGGGTGAGGGGGCGTTACCCGATCTCAACCGACCATGCTCTAGCAGGCTGCTGAAAAACTCTGATGCGAAGCCGAATCACGCAACATAAGAATCATCGAGAGCCCTCTCGCGAATCGTTCTTGCGTGAACTGGTCGCCATGCGAATCAATGTTGCGTCTTCTCGCGTCCAAAAACGTTTTTCAGCAGCCTGCTAGATCGGACGCACCCGCGCCGGCGCGCCCATGCCACATTCGAGCGCCGCGCGGTCCCAATGGCCGGTTTCGGCCGCGGCGGCATAAGTGGTGGAAAGGAAATCGAGCAGCAAGGCATCGGGCTCCGCCGCGTCCCGGACCGTGTCGTAAGGCAGGATGAACTCGCCCAGCGTGGCGTCGTAGCGCGCGCCCGCCGTCACCGTCCGGCTGCGGAAGCCCGCCGGTTCGGGATAGGCATAGGAATAGAACGCCGCCCGCGGGAAGGTGTCGTTGCCCGGCCAGAACCCGGCGCTGCTCACCTCGTGCGAATAGGCTTCGCGCGCAACCGCGTCGGGAAGCCCGGGCACCCCGCCGGGATGGAGCGGCGCCGGACGGCCGGAGAACCGCGTGACCGCGAGGTCGAAGCTGCCCCAGAAGAAATGTACCGGGCTCGCTTTGCCCAGAAAGCCGCTGCGGAACAGCTTGAAGATGCGGTCGGCCTGGACGAGCGCGCGCCAAAAGCGATGCGCCGCTTCGGCGTCATAGCTCGCATGCGTGCGGTCCTCGGAAAAGCGGATCGGGTTCGGCACCTCGTTCGGCATCTCGTTGATCGCGACCGCGATACCAATGCCGTTCAGGAGATCGATGACCCGGCGATAAAAGGCGGCAACCGTCTGCGGCTCGAGCGGAAGAGTCCGCTCCTCGCCTCGGCTGGTGCGGATGGCGAGGCGATGGCCGATGAAATCGAAATCGATCTCGAGGATTTCGTTGCCGGCGGGGATCGGCGACGTGCCGAGCCCGCGCGCGGTGACGTAGAACGGCACCTGCCAGCTATGGTTGACCCAGGGCGTCAGCGCCAGCCGAACCTTGCCGACGATCTGCGTCCAGCGCTGCAACGTCGCGGCCGTGTCGCGCCATGCGCGATAGGGCAGGTCGGGCCAAACGGCGGCGCTCATGGCGTTCCTCCTGTCGATTGCCGACAAGATAACGCCGATGAGGATCGCCGGTCATCGGGCGCCCGATAATGGATCGCGTTGCGACGGAGCGTGCTCGAAATTCATACGCCCAAAGACCTGCGGGCGCGACCCGGACTAGAGGCTAAGCCTCAGAAATCGCCTCGTAGATGTCTTCTTCCTGCGCCGTGTGCACGCGCACGATCTGTTCGATCGATTCAATGATGTGCTGGGCGTCGCGAACCAAATAGTGATCGATGTTCTCGGACGGCAGGTCCGCGACCAAGCGTTCCAATAGCCTCGCCAGATGCAGGATTTCGCGGTGGGCCCGGCTCATCGCGGACAAGCCGATCATCTCGGGCAGGATTTTGCTCAATCGTGGATAGACGCCGGTCTCGTCCTCCCGCTCGTGGGCGACGACATGCTGGCGGACCAGACCGTTCGCCTCGGCGATCAATTCGGCGGCGCGCGCCGGCGGCGCATCGTCCAGCGCGTCGGCGATAGCGCGGAGCCGGTCGAGGCTATGCAGCAATGCCACATGGTCGTGGTGCAATGCCCCCGCGGTCTCCGGAGGCATCGTGCCGTGAAGCCCGTGCCGTTGCGCAGGCCGCAGCGCACGCAAGGCATTGAGGATGACGGCCAGGTCGATTGTCTCCTGGACGACGGCCGCCGCCACTGGCGCAAGCCAGCCGACAGTCGCCGCGAGCATGGCGACGCCGGAGAGGCCCATGCCGACGACGATGCTTTCGATCGCGATACGATGCGCTCGGCGGGCGATGACGATCGCTTCGCCGACGCGGTCGAGCCGGTCGGCCAGGATCACGACGTCCGCGGCTTCGGACGAGGCAGTGGCGCCGCGCGCGCCGAGCGCGATGCCCACATCGGCCGCCGCCAGCGCCGGCGCGTCGTTGATGCCATCGCCCACCATAACCGTCGGATTCAGGCGCTGCTCGCTGCGGACGGCGTCGAGCTTGTCGGACGGCACGCGGTCGGCGAGCACGGAATCGAGATCGAGACTGGCGCCGACGGTGTCGGCGGCCGCGGCGCGATCGCCGGTCACCATCGCAATGCGTCCGATGCCGGCGTCGCGCAACATACGAATGGCACGCGGCGTCTCGGACCGGAGCTCGTCGGCCAACAGAAGCGCGCCGATCGCTCGCCCGTCGACGGCGACAAAGACGATCAGCGCGGAGCGCCAGGCCGCGCGGCGCGCGGCGCGACGGGTCCAGCCTTCGTCCGCCGCGCCGGCCGGAGCGACAGGGCGCGATCCGGCGCTGACGCGCTTGCCGTCGACGATGCCGTCCACGCCCGCGCCGGCGACCTCGCGCACCTCTTGCGGCATGGTCAGCGCGACGCTGCGCTCGACCGCCGCCTTGACGATGGCCGCGGCCAGCACGTGGTGCGACGCCTGCTCGAGCGACGCGCCCAGCCGCAGCACCTCATCGGGCTCGACGCCGGGCGCGGTTTCGATCGCCAGCAGCCGCGCGCCGCCGACCGTCAAGGTGCCGGTCTTGTCGAACAGCACGGTCTGCGCGCGCGCCAGGCCTTCGAGGGCGCCGCCACCCTTGACCAGCACACCGCGGCGAGCCGCCTGCGCCACGCCGGCGATGAACGCCACCGGCGCCGCCAGGATGAGCGGACACGGCGTCGCAGCAACGAAGACCGCGAGGCTGCGGATCGGATCGCCCGAGATCAGCCAGGCGACAAACGCGACCGCGGCGGTGAACGGCAGGAAGATCAGCGCGAAGCGGTCGGCCAACCGTACGAACGGCGCCTTCGCGGTCTGCGCCGCGCCGACCAATCGAACGATGCCGGCATACGTGCTATCGCCGGCGCGCGCGGTGGCGGTGATCTCGAAGGCCTGTCCGGCGTTGATCGAGCCGCTGTAGACGGGGGCGCCCGCGTTCCGCGTCACCGGCAATGGCTCGCCGGTCAGCGGCGATTCGTCGATCGCGGCGGTGCCGACGGCGACGACGCCATCGACGGGCACGACCTCGCCGGCGCGAACCACGATCGGATCGCCGATCGCGACCGCGGCGATCGGCACATCCTCGACGCCGGCCGCCGTGCGCCGATGCGCGACGCGCGGTGCCCGGTCCACCAGTGCCCGCAGGCTCTTCTCCGCCCGCGCAATCGCCAGGTCTTCGAGGACATTGCCGCCCGCGTACATCACCGCCACGACAGCGGCGGCGAGCGGCTGGTCGAGTGCCAACGCGCCTGTCATCGCGACGAGGGCAATGGCGTCGACCCCCATGCGGCCGGCAGCGAGGTCGCGGACGATCGCGACCGCCAACGCGGCGATCACCGGAACGGCCGCCACAGTCCAGGCGGCGCTCGCCAGGTCCGGGCGGCCGGCGAGCCGGGCGAGCAATCCCGCCGCCAGTCCTGCGACCGCGATCGTGACCAGCAGGCGCCGCAGCACGCGTTCGGTCGGCATCGTCATCGACCCACTTGTGAAATCGGGCCATTGGGCGCGCAGCGGCCGGCGGCCGCATTGAGCGAGATCAAGCCGGACCGAGCCGATGGGCCGACGTTGCGCCAAATCGACGCCTTTGATCTAGATCATTCGATCCGGCGGCGGTCGCCGTATCGTGGGCAAACCTTCGAGGTATATCGCATGCGCACCACGACGTATTCTCCGGTCGCCAAATTCCTGCACTGGCTGGTCGTCGCGTTGATCGCAGTCAACCTAGCGTTTGGCTGGTTGATGCCGGAGGCGAAGCGCACGGTGCTGCCGAGTTCCCTCAACAACTGGCATCTGTCGTTTGGCATTTTCATCCTCGCGGTAATCGCGATCCGTTTTGCCTGGCGCTCGATCGTCGGCCCGCCTCTGCCCGAACCCGGACCGCGCTGGCAGATCGTCACCGCGGAAGCGACACACTTGCTGTTATACGGGTTGGTGTTCCTGCTCGTGTTGTGCGGCTGGGCTAATGCGGTGGCGCATGACTGGACGATCACACTGTTCGGAACGGTGACACTGCCGCCGCTGATGCCGGCGGCATCCTGGGTGCGCGATCTCGGCGATCTACACGAGGGCGTTGTCTGGGTGTTGTTGGCCGCGGTGAGTCTCCACGTGTTGGCCGCGCTCGGCCACCACTTCGTCCTGCACGATAACGTGCTGCGCCGCATGCTGCCCGGGCACACCGTCGAGCGCCACTAGGGTCGCGCCCTTGCCTTGCGGCGAACCTCAGCAAAAGACCGCGCCGACGGTCGCGCTCGGCCGCACGGCCTTTTCGGATCGGCTGGCGCACCTGATCGGTGAGTTCAGCGCGGAGCGCATCGCGCTGGGCGTGCTGGTGAACGCGCTGGGCCGGCGCTCGATCGGCGCGGTTCTGCTGGTGCTGGCGCTGCCGATGGCGCTGCCCGTGCCGACGCCAGGTTTGTCCATCGTGTTCGGCGTGCCGCTCGTCCTGGTCGCGGCGCAAATGCTAACCGGCCGCCGCACGCTGTGGCTGCCGGCGACAATCGCCGCCAAATCCGTCCGCCGATCCGATCTCGTCGCGGTGGTCAATCGGGCAATGCCGCTGCTGCGCCGCATCGAGGCCCTGATCCATCCGCGGCTCGCGTGGCTGGCGACGGACTGGACGGCGATTCCGGTCGGCGCGATCTGCGTCGTGCTCGGCGTGATCATCGCACTGCCGATTCCGCTGGGCCATGTCGCACCGGGCACGGCGATCTGCATTCTGGCGCTCGGCCTGATCGAGCGCGACGGCCTCGCGATCGGGATCGGCGTCCTGGCCGCCGCCGCCGCGGTGACCCTCGTGATCGCCGCGTCGCTCGGCATCGCCGGCGGCTTGCAATCCTGGCTAAGCGGTTGAGTCTCCAGCCGGGCGGTGTCGATGAGGTCAGCGCCCGGCGCCGGCGATCCGCCTTTCAGTCGCGCGTCAGACCTTCACCCAGATCATGCCGACGACCTCGCCATTGACGACGAGCTCGACATGTTGGCCGAACGGGCCGGCCCAATACGAGCCGATCTCGAGCTTGGTGAGATTCGCATCGCGCCACAGATTGCCGACGATCTGGCCGTCGACGAGCAGCGGAATGTGGGCGATGCCGCGCGGGTTAGTCCACTGCGCACCCTTGGTCGCACGCGCGAGATCGGCGCGCACCGCCGCCTCGACCTTATCGCGCGCGACTTGGCGGCCGGAATAGTAATCCTGATAACGGGGACCGAAGCGCCAGCCGAAGCCGGGACCGTGCGGGCCTGGACCGTAGCCGGGACCCATCATGCCGTAGCCCGGACCCGGGCCGGGACCCGGCTGCGCCATGGCGCCGCCGCCGAAGGCGACCGCGGCGGCGAGCGCGGCACAACGAGCCACCTTGGCTATCGACGCGACAGACATGAGACGCTCGCTGCGGTATGATGAATCTTGCGCAGGATGCGGTCCGCGGCCGCGTGCGGCATTGATCCAGATCAAGCGCGCAACGGCGGCGCGCCAAGGCTGCTTTGGCACGCCGTCTCCCCAAAGCGGCCGGTCCGCTTCCCACCCATTGCAGCCGTCCGTGTCGGCTAACTTGGATATCGCCTTGATCAGAAGCGGACCTAAATTATCACGCTACGATGGGGACCCGCCCCTCAACCCCTTGCTTTCCCGCCCCGTTTCCCCTATCTAAAGCCCACTTTTCAACAACCCACACGCGGGGTTTGGCTCTCGTCCCGCATCAAGGACGCGGCGCCCTTCCGGTGCCGGCCCAAAAGGCCGGTTCACACGCCCCGCGGCGGTCTAACCGGAGAAAGGATGCCATCGATGGCGATTCCCGATTTCACCATGCGCCAGCTCTTGGAAGCCGGCGTGCATTTCGGCCACCACACCCGCCGCTGGAACCCGAAGATGGCGCCGTTCATCTTCGGCGTGCGCAACGGCGTGCACATCATCAACCTCGAGGAGACCGTGCCGCTCATGGGCCGCGCGCTCCAGGCGCTGCGCGACGTCGCCGCCGGTGGCGGCCGCGTGCTCTTCGTCGGCACCAAGCGCCAGGCGCAGGAGCCCATTACGGAAGCCGCGAAACGCTGCGGCCAGTATTTCGTCAACCACCGTTGGCTCGGCGGCATGCTGACGAACTTCAAGACCATCTCGGCCTCGATCAAGCGGCTCAAGGATCTCGACGAAAAGATCGCCAATCCCGAAAGCGGCTTGACCAAGCGCGAAATCCTCGAACTGTCGCGCGATCGCGACAAGCTCGAGCGCGCGCTCGGCGGCATCAAGGAGATGGGCGGCCTGCCCGACATCCTGTTCGTGATCGACACCAACAAAGAGGCGATCGCCGTGCAGGAGGCGAACCGGCTCAAGATCCCCGTCGTCGCCATATTGGACAGCAACTCGTCGCCCGACGGCATCACCTATCCGATCCCCGGCAACGACGACGCGATGCGCGCGGTGCATCTCTATTGCGAGCTCGCCGCCGGCGCGGTGCTCGACGGCCTCCAGGCCGAGATGGTCGCGGCGGGCGGCGACGTCGGCGCCGCCGTCCAACCGGTCGTCGAGAAGCCGGCCGAGGCCGCGAAACCCGCCGAGCCGGAAAAGCCCGCCGAAGGCGCGACGGCTTAAATCGCAATCACCGTCATGCCCGGCCTTGTGCCGGGCATCCACGCCTTTCGTTTGGAAGCATGATCCGTCGCGGACGAATCACCCCCTCACCCTTCCCTCTCCCCCTTGAAGGGGGAGAGGGTTGCTTTGAGTTGGCGAGCGCTGAGCCTGGCGAAGCGCGAGGCTTACTCAAAGCTGGGTGAGGGGCGTCGTCGCGGCATCGCACAAGGAGACGACACCATGGCTGAAGTCACCGCCGCGCTGGTCAAGGAGCTGCGCGAGAAGACCGGCGCCGGCATGATGGATTGCAAGCGCGCGCTGGCCGAGACGCAGGGCGATCTCGAAGGCGCGGTCGACTGGCTCAGGAAGAAGGGCCTCGCCGCCGCGGCGAAGAAGGCGGGCCGCGTCGCCAGCGAAGGCCTCGTCGGCGTCGCGGTGAAGGGCAACGCCGGCGCGCTGGTCGAGGTCAACGCCGAGACCGATTTCGTCGCGCGCAACGAGACCTTCCAGACCTATGTCACGACCGTCGCGCAGATCGCGCTCGAGACGGGCGACGACGTCGAGGCCTTGAAGGCCGCACCGTTTCCCGGCACCGGCCGTAGCGTCGGCGAGGAACTGACGCACATGATCGCCATCATCGGCGAGAACATGAACCTGCGCCGCGCCAGGCGGCTGACGGTCGGTAAGGGCGCGGTCGCCGCCTACATGCATTCGGCGCTCGCGCCCGGCCTCGGCAAGATCGGCGTGCTGGTCGCGCTCGAATCGCCCGCGACATCCGATGCGCTCGGCGCCGCCGGCCGCGGCCTGGCGATGCACGTCGCCGCCGCCAATCCGCGCTATCTCGACCAGACCTCGGTCGGCGCCAAGGACCTCGAACGCGAGCGCGACGTGCTGCGCGAACAGGCCAAGGCCTCGGGCAAGCCGGACGCCATCATCGACAAGATGGTCGAAGGCCGGCTCAAGAAGTTCTACGAGGACACCGTGCTCCTCGAGCAGGTCTACGTCGTCGACGGCGAGAGCAAGGTCGCCAAGGTCGTCGAAGCCGCCGCCAAGGATTCGGGCGCGCCGGTGAAGCTCGCCGGCTTCGCCCGCTTCGCGCTCGGCGAGGGCATCGAGAAGGAAAGCACCGATTTCGCCGCCGAGGTCGCCGCCGTCGCCAAGCGGTAGCGCGGCGCGGAATCGGCGCTTCGCGCCGCTGCCTCTTCTCTTGTTCTCTTACCCTCTCCCGCTGACGCGTGCGCGCGGCTTTTCCTTTTTTTCCCTCGCCCCCGTCTTCGGGGGAGAGGGCAGGGTGAGGGGGTTTTCACCACGGAGACACGAAGGTCACAGAGGTCTCCGTCATCGCGAGACCGCGAAGCGGTCGTGGCGATCCAGGTTGCTGGATTGCTTCGCGCCGGCCGGCGCTCGCAATGACATGGAAAAACCCCGTGTTCTCCGTGTCTCCGTGGTGAAATGCAGCGAAGAATCGGAGTCGACCGCCCTCGATCCGCCTGTGACCGGCGGCTGACCCGGCCGAGCCTATTGCTTATCCCCACGGCGCTCTTCGTGTATTATCCGCGCCGTCCCTTGCGAATTGCACGAGAGCGTTGAGTCATGGCTGCCGAACCCGCCAAGATTACGGTCAAAGGCGCTGTCGCCCCTGCCGTCAAATTCCGCCGCGTCCTGCTGAAGCTTTCGGGCGAGGCGCTGCTGGGCGATCAGGGCTACGGCCTCGATCCCAAGATCGTCCAGCGCCTGGCGGCGGAGGTCAAATCGGTCCACGGCCTCGGCGTCCAGGTTGCGCTGGTGATCGGCGGCGGCAACATATTCCGGGGATTGGCGGGCGAGGGCGCCGGCATCGACCGCGCCACCGGCGACTACATGGGAATGCTCGCCACCATCATCAATTCGCTCGCCATGCAGTCGGCGCTCGAGCGCATGGGCGTGCCGACGCGCGTGCAGTCGGCGATCTCGATGCAGGCGGTGTGCGAGCCGTATATAAGGCGTCGCGCCATTCGCCACATGGAGAAGGGCCGCGTCGTGATCTTCGCCGCCGGCACCGGCAATCCGTTCTTCACCACCGACACCGCGGCGGCGCTGCGCGCGTCGGAGACCGAGTGCCAGGCGCTGTTGAAGGCGACCAAGGTCGACGGCGTCTACACCGCCGATCCGAAGAAGGACATCTCCGCCAAGCGCTTCGACCGCTTGAGCTACCTCGACGTGCTGTCGAAGGACCTTCAGGTGATGGACGCCGCGGCGGTGTCGCTCGCGCGCGAGAACCGCATCCCGATCCTGGTGTTCTCGATCCACCAGCCGGGCTCGTTCGCCGACGCGCTCACCGGCAAGGGCCGCTTCACCATCATCGAGGAGGCGTCGTGAGCGAGGATCCGATCGTCACCGCGCTCCGGAAGCGCATGGACGCCGGGCTCGACGCGCTGCGCAAGGAGTTCGCCGGTCTGCGCACCGGCCGCGCCTCGCCCAGCCTGCTCGATCCGGTGCGCGTCGAAGGCTATGGCCAGGTCATGCCGATGAACCAGGTGGGCTCGGTGAGCGCGCCGGAGCCGCGGCTTATTGTCGTCCAAGTTTGGGACAAGGGCCTGGTCAAGGCCGTGGAGAAGGCGATCCGCGAGGCCAATCTCGGCTTGAACCCGCAGGTCGACGGCCAGCTGGTCCGCGTGCCGGTGCCCGACCTCAGCGAGGAGCGGCGCAAGGAGATGACCAAGGTCACCGCGCGCTATGCCGAGCAGGCGCGGGTTTCTGTCAGAAATGTCAGGCGCGAGGGCCTCGACGGCCTGAAGAAGCAGGAAAAGGACGGAAAAATCTCGCAGGATCAGCACCGCAAGCTCGAAAAGGACGTGCAGGGCCTGACCGATGCGACAATCAAGCGCGTCGACGAGATGCTCCATCAAAAAGACAAAGAGATCCTGCAGGTGTAGTTCTCGGCCATGAACGATTTTTCGCCCCTCGATCCGCCGCCGCCGGCGCACGTCGCGATCATCATGGACGGCAACGGCCGCTGGGCCAAGGCGCGCGGCCTGCCGCGCATCGCCGGCCATCGCGCCGGCGCCGAAGCCGTGCGCCGCACGCTCACCGCGTCGGTCGAGCTCGGCATCAAGTACCTCACGCTCTTCGGCTTCTCGTCGGAGAACTGGAAGCGCCCGGCGACCGAGGTCAGCGACCTGATGGGCCTGCTGCGCCATTACATCCGCGGCGAGATCGCCGAGCTGCATAAGAACGGCGTGCGCCTGCGCATCATCGGCGACCGCACCAAGCTGCCCGCCGACATCGTCGGCATGATCGACAACGCCGAGACCCTGACCGCGGGCAACGACCGGCTCAACCTGTCGATCGCGCTGAGCTACGGCGGCCGCGCCGAGATCGCGCTCGCCGCGCGCCGCCTGGCCGAGGACGCCGTCGCCGGACGCATCGTGCCCGCCACGATCGACGAGGACGCGTTCGCCGCGCGGCTCCTCACCGCCGACATTCCCGATCCCGACCTGCTCATCCGCACCAGCGGCGAGCAGCGCATCAGCAACTTCCTGCTCTGGCAAACCGCCTACGCCGAGCTGGTGTTCACGCCGACGCTGTGGCCCGACTTCGCCAAGGGCGATCTCGAAAAGGCCCTGCGCGACTATCACGGCCGCGATCGCCGCTACGGCGCTTCCGTTGGCTCGCGCTAGCGCGCCGCACGGCCGCTCGTCGCTCGCGCTTTCATCTTCGGGCGCCGAACGACTGTCACCGCCTCACCCTGTCTCTCTCCCCCTTGAGGGGGAGAGGGTTGCTTTGGGTTGGCGAGCGCAGCAAGCCTTACCAAAAGCTGGGTGAGGGGATAAAGCGCTGAGATAAGCGGCGCGCGGGGGGACATGTCGGGTTCGGGCAACAACAGCGTCAAGCTGCGCGTCGTCTCGGCGCTGGTGCTGATTCCGCCGGCGCTCGCCGCGGCGTGGTTCGGCTGGCCGTGGTTGCCGGCGCTCGTCGCCGCGGCCGCTGCGGGCATGGGCATCGAATGGGCGCGGCTGGTCGACGGCGGTCCGGAGCCGAGCCGCGCGCTCGTCGTCGCGACGCCGCTCGCCGCCGCCGTGCTGGCGGCCTTCGCTTATCCCGCCGCGGCGTGCGCCGTCGCGGTGATGGGCGCCGCTGCGGTCGGCGCGCAGGCGGTCGGACGCAACGCGCCGGCGCCGCTGTGGGCGGCCGGCGGCACCTTGTGGCTCGCGCTCGGCAGCGTCAGCTTTCTCTGGATCGCGGCACTCGCCGGCCGCGCGACGGTGCTGTGGCTGCTCGTGCTGGTATGGTCGGTCGACGTCGCCGCTTATGCCGTCGGCCGCGCCGTCGGCGGTCCGAAGCTCGCACCGGTGCTGTCGCCGAAGAAGACCTGGGCCGGATTCTGCGGCGGCATTGGTGGCGCGGCGCTCGCCGGCTGGATCGCGGCGGCGCTGACCGGCGGCGCGCCCGCGACGGTGGTGGCGGTCAGCATGTTCATGGGCGTCGCGGCGCAGCTCGGCGATCTCGTGGAATCGGCGGCCAAGCGCCGCTTCAAGGTCAAGGACACCGGCGGCCTGATCCCCGGACACGGCGGCCTGCTTGATCGTCTCGATAGTCTCCTGGCGGCCGTCCTGGTGCTCGGCCTGCTGACCCTCGCGACCGGCGCGCCGCCGCTGCAATGGCGCTGACTGTGACGATTCGGCCGTGCATCGATGATCACGCGCTTTTAAGCGCTGTATTTGGCGGTTTTTTGCTAATCTAGCCGCCGTTCGGGCTCGCGGGAGTGCGGTTTTCATGGGTTTTCTGACTGGTGGCCTCGGCTATGTGGTGCCTTTCCTCGTCGTTCTGACGGTCCTCGTCTTCGTTCACGAGCTGGGCCATTACCTGGTCGCGCGCTGGAACAAGGTGCGCATCGAGACCTTCTCGATCGGCTTCGGGCCGGAGCTCTTCGGCTGGACGGATCGCGTCGGCACGCGCTGGAAGGTCAGCGCCATTCCGCTCGGCGGCTACGTCAAGATGTTCGGCGACGCCGATCCGGCGTCGATGGCGGCGCCCGAGCAACTCGCTGAGATGACCGAAGCCGAGAAGGCGGTGTCGTTCCACCACAAGCGGCTGATGCAGCGCGTCGCTGTCGTCGCCGCCGGCCCGGTCGCGAATTTCGCGTTCACGATCGTCGCGCTCGCGGTGCTCTTCGCCACGGTCGGCCAGCCGTTCACGCCGCCGCAGATCGGCAAGGTCGAGGCCGGCAGCGCGGCCGCGGTGGGCGGGCTCAAGCCCGGCGACACCGTCGTGCGCATCGACGGCGGCGCGATCCATCGCTTCGAGGACATCCAGCAGGCGGTTCGGCTCGACGACGGCAATGCGCTGGCGATCACCGTGCAGCGCGACGGCAGGGACCTGACGCTGTCGATCACGCCGCGCGTCACCACCGTCACCGACCGCTTCGGCAATCCGCATCGCTTCCCGCTGCTCGGTATCGAGCGGCAGGGCGTCGACTACGTTCGCCGCAATCCGGTCGACGCCGTGTGGCGCGCCGGCCAGGAGACTGGCAACCTCGTCAGCGGCACGCTGACCGCGGTGTGGCAGATGGTCATCGGCGCGCGGCCGGCCAACGAGATCGGCGGCCCGCTGCGCATCGCGCAGATGTCGGGCGAGGTGGCGCAGGGTGGCGCGGTGGCGCTGATCTGGTTCATGGCGGTGCTGTCGGTCAATCTCGGCCTCATCAACCTGTTTCCGATCCCGGTGCTCGACGGCGGCCATCTGCTGTTCTACGCCGCCGAGGCGATCCGCGGCCGGCCGCTCGGCGCGCGCGCGCAGGAATACGGCTTCCGGCTGGGGCTCGCGCTCGTGCTGACGCTGATGGTCTTCGCCACGTGGAACGACTTGGTCCATCTCGGCATCCTCAAGTTCTTGAAAGGCTTCGGGACGTGAAGGCCCGCGGGTAGCAGCTTGGGCGGGGAGGGGGGAGCTTTGCGGACTCTGGCCGGCGCAGCGATCATTATCGCGCTCGCGCTGGCGTCGCTCGTCGCGGTCGCGCCGCGCATCGCGCTCGCGCAGGCGCAGCCGGCACCCCAAGCGCCTCAGGCGCAGCAAGTCCCCTCCGGGATTTCGTCCGGCGGCACGATCCAGGAAATCCGCATCGAGGGCACGCAGCGCGTCGAGCCCGAGACCGTGCGCTCCTACATGCAGATCGGTCCCGGCGACAAGTTCGATCCGCAGCGTCTCGACCAATCGCTCAAGAGCCTGTTCGCCACCGGCCTGTTCAGCGACGTGACGCTGCGGCGCGAAGGCGACACGCTCATCGTCCACGTCGTCGAGAACCCGGTCATCAACCGCGTGGCCTTCGAGGGCAACCACAAGCTCAGCGACGCCACGCTCAAATCCGAGGTCCAGATCAAGCCGCGCGGCGTCTACACGCGCCAGAAGGTGCAGGCCGATGTCGCGCGCATTCTCGAGCTCTATCGCCGCAACGGCCGCTTCGCCGCCACCGTCGATCCGAAGATCATCAAGCTCAGCCAGAACCGCGTCGACCTGGTGTTCGAGATCAACGAGGGCGAGTTCACCGGCGTGCGCGCCATCAATTTCGTCGGCAACCACGTCTACGATTCCGACCGCCTGCGCGGCGTGATCTCGACCAAGGAGTCGCGCTGGTGGCGGTTCCTCTCGACCGCGGACACCTACGATCCCGATCGCGTCAGCTACGACCGCGACCTGCTGCGCAAGTTCTACCTGTCGCAGGGCTATGCCGATTTCCGCGTGATCTCGGCGGTGGCCGAGCTGACGCCCGAGCGCGACGGCTTCCTCGTCACCTTCACCGTCGAGGAGGGCAAGCGCTACAAGTTCGGCAAGGTCGACCTGATCAACGAGTTGAAGACGATCAACCCCGCCATCCTCAAGGCGCTGATCACGACGAAGCAGGGCGATTGGTACAACGCCGACGCCGTCGACGCCACCATCCACGCCATCACCAATGCGCTCGGCAACCGCGGCTACGCGTTCGTCCAGGTCCAGCCGCGGGTGCACCGCAACGCCGAGGCGCACACCATCGACGTCACCTACGACGTCAAGGAAGGGCCGCGCGTCTATGTCGAGCGCATCGACATCACCGGCAATTTGCGCACGCTGGACCACGTCATCCGCCGCGAATTGCGCCTGGTCGAGGGCGATGCGTTCAGCACCGAGAAGCTCGACCGCTCGCAGCAGCGCCTCAAGAACCTGAATTACTTCAAGAAGGTCAACGTCACCAACACCCAGGGTTCGGCTCCCGACAAGACCATCGTCCACGTCGACGTCGAGGAGGAATCGACCGGCGATTTCACCTTCGGCGTCGGTTTCTCGACCACCGACGGCCCGTTGATTGACGCCGGCGTCCACGAGCGCAACCTGCTTGGCGAGGGTCTCGACCTCCGCGTCGACGCGCTGGCGTCGTTCCGCGCCCAGCAGGGCAACATCAGCTTCACCAACCCATACTTCCTCGACCGCAACGTCGCCGCCGGCTTCGACATCTTCGCGATCCAGCGCAACAACCAGGACTTCGCCGGCTTTAGCCAGTTCACGGTCGGCGGCGACTTGCGCGCCGGCTATCAGATCGTCGGACCGCTGCGCCAGACCCTCAAATACACGCTGCGCGAAGACCGCATCTACAATATCTGCACTGTGGCCAACTCGAGCTCGTCGTCCTCCTCCTTCGGCTCCTTTGGTTGCTTCGCCCCGGCGTCGATCTACGTCCAGAACCAGGCCGGCTCGCGTCTCACCTCGGCGGTTGGCCAGACCCTGCTCTATGACGAGCGCGACAACCCCGGCAATCCGACGGCCGGCTGGTTCGTGTCGGAGGGCAACGACCTCGCGGGCGCGGGCGGCGACGTGCGCTATCTGCGCTCCTCCCTATCCGGCGGCGTCTATCACGCCTGGGCGCCGGATTGGGTAGCCAGCCTGACCGGTGAGGGCGGCTACATCTTCGGCATCGGCCAGAGCGTCCGCATTGAGGACCGCTTCTTCGTCGGCGGCGACAACCTGCGCGGCTTCGCCACGGGCGGCATCGGCCCGCGCGACCAGAACTCCAGCGAGGCGCTCGGCGGCAACATCTACTACGTCGGATCGCTGACGCAGGGCTTCCCGCTCGGCCTGCCGGCGGAGCTCGGCCTGTCCGGTCGCGTGTGGACGGATTTCGGCAGCCTCATCCATACCGACGACGTCCCCAACGCGGCCAACCCGATCCAGCAGAGCGACCTGATCCGCGTCTCGGCCGGATTCGGCTTCACCTGGAAGTCGCCGTTCGGACCGATCCGGATCGACGTCGGCCATCCGGTGATCCGCAAGAGCTTCGACAAGATCAGCATCTTCCGCTTCGGCTTCGGGTCCAGGTTCTAATGCCGTGCGTGTCCCCCGGGCGGGCGCTGGGCGCCCTGCTGCTGTGCTTCCTGGCGTTGACCGTCGTGCCGGCGCGCGCGCAGAATCCGCCGGCGCCGCCGCCCACGGTCGTCGTTATCGCGGACATCAACCAGATCCTACGCGACGCCAAGTCGGCGAAGGGCGTCCAGAGCCAGATCGACAAGGCGATGGCGGATTTCTCGAAGCAGGTGTCGAGCAGCGAGAACGAGCTGCAGCGGATGCGCGACACGCTCGAGCGCGAGCGGAGCACGCTTTCGCCCGACGCGTACGGCGCCAAGACGCGGCAGTATCAGCAGCGCTTCGACGCGCTCGATCGCACCGTGCAGGGGCGGCGCCAGGCGCTGCAGCAGAGCTACAACACCGCTATGACCAAGATCGAAAACACCGCGCTTCAGATCATCGCCCAGATCGCCGGCGAGCGTAAGGCGAACATGGTGTTGACGCGCGCCGCGGTGCTGTTCGCCGCCAACAACCTCGACATAACAGCCGAGGTGACCAAGCGGCTCGACGCGCAGCTGCCGACGATGGCGGTCGAACTCCCGGCTCCGGGCGCGCCGCCGCTGGCGGTGAAGCCGCACTGATGGCGGATCCGCGGTTCTTCACCGTCGCCGGGCCGTTCACGGTCGAGGAGATTTCGCGCCGTACCGGCGCGACGCTCGCCGGCACAGGCAAGGAAAAACTGGTGCTGCGCGACGTCGCGCCGCTCGATACCGCCGGACCGGACCAGCTGAGTTTTCTCGACAACCGCAAATACGTCGATCTTTTTCGCGCGACCGGCGCCGGCGCTTGCTTCGTCCATCCCGATCTGTCGCGCGAGGCGCCGAAAGGCGTCGCGCTGCTGATCACGCCCGTGCCTTACCGCGCCTACGCGCTCGCCGCCCAGGCGTTCTATCCCGATCCGCCGCCGGTTCCGGGCGTCGTGCCCTCCGCCGTCGTCGACGCCACCGTCGATCTCGGCGAAGGCTGCCGCGTCGAAGCCAATGCCGTGATCGGCGACCACGCGAAGCTCGGCCGGCGCTGCCTGATCGGGCCCAACGCGGTGATCGGTCCCGGTGTCGTCCTGGGCGACGACGTGCGCGTCGGCGCCGGCGCCAGCGTCAGCCACAGCCTGATCGGCAACCGCGTGCGCATCTATCCCGGCGCGCGCCTCGGCCAGGACGGCTTCGGCTTCGCGCCCGATCCCAAGGGCTTCGTCAAGGTGCCGCAGCTCGGCCGCGTCGTCGTCGGCGACGACGTCGAGATTGGCGCCAATTCGACCGTCGATCGCGGCGCCGGTCCCGACACCGTCATCGGATCGGGCACGATGATTGATAATCTCGTGCAGATCGGGCACAACGTGCAGATCGGACGCCAATGCGTGCTCGTGTCGCAGACCGGCATCTCCGGCAGCACCAAATTGGGCGACTTCGTGATGATCGGCGGTCAGGTCGGCTTCAGTGGACATCTCAATATCGGTGCGGGCGCGAAGATCGGCGCCCAGGCCGGCGTCATGCGCGACGTGCCGGCGGGCGAGACGATGCTCGGCGCCCCCGCCATCCCGGCGCGCGAATTCTTCCGCCAGGTCGCTGCGCTTCAGCGATTGGCTAAGAAGCGGGATGAGTAGCGTGGACACGCGGCCGGTGACGTCGCCGGATCTCGACCGCGCGCGGATCATGCAGATGATTCCGCACCGCGATCCGTTCCTGATGATCGACCAGGTCGTCGAGCTCCGCGCCGGGCACAGCGCGATCGGCGTCAAGCACGTCCGCGCCGACGAATATTATTTCAAGGGCCATTTCCCGCAGCGTCCGGTGATGCCCGGCGTGCTGATCATCGAGGCGATGGCGCAAACCGCCGCGGTGTTCGTCGTCCACACGCTCGGCCCCGCATTCGAGGGTAAGCTGGTCTATTTCATGTCGATCGACAGCGCTCGCTTCCGCCGCCCGGTCGTGCCGGGCGACGTCATGCGGGTGTCGGTGACCTGCCAGCGCCATCGCGGCATGGTGTGGAAGTTCGACGCCCAGGCCACGGTCGGCGACAAGCTGGTGGCGGAGGCGACCTTCGCCGCGATGATTCTGGATAGCTGAGCAACGGCATGCCGCAGATCCATCCGACGGCCATCGTCGAGCCGGGCGCCACGCTCGCCGCCACCGCGGTGGTCGGGCCGTTCTGCGTGGTCGGCGCCAAGGTCGAGCTCGGCGAGCGCGTCGAGCTGATTTCGCACGTCGCCGTCGCCGGCCGCACCACGATCGGCGATGGCACGCGCATCTTCCCGTTCGCTTCGATCGGCCACATTCCGCAGGATCTCAAGTACAAGGGCGAGGAGTCGCGGCTCGAGATCGGCCGCGACAACATCATCCGCGAGCAAGTGACGATCAATCCCGGCACGTCGGGCGGCGGCATGGTGACGCGGATCGGCAACAGCTGCGCCTTCATGGTCGGCGTCCACGTCGCGCATGATTGCGTGATTGGCGATCACGTCATCATGGCCAACAACGCGACGCTCGCCGGCCACGTGCACATCGACGACTACGCCGTGTTTGGCGGACTCTCCGCCGTGCATCAATTCGTCCGTATTGGCCGTCACGCCATGGTTGGCGGCGTCACCGGCGTCGAACGCGACGTCATTCCCTACGGCTCGGTCGTGGGCGACCGCGCGCGGCTTTCGGGTCTCAACATCGTCGGCATGCAGCGCCGCGGCTTCGCCCGCGACGACATCCAGGCGCTCCGCACCGCCTACCAGATGCTCTTCGGCAACGAGACCGGCACCTTCGCCGATCGGCTCGCCGCGGTGGACAAGCAATTCGCGACCGTCGGTCCGGTGCGCGACGTCGTCGAGTTCGCCCGCGCCGAATCGATCCGCGGCCTGTGTCAGCCGCGCACCAATGGCGGCGGTTGAGCGCGGCCCGCTCGGCATCCTTGCCGGCTCCGGCGCGCTTCCCGGCCGACTGATCGAAGCCTGCGCCCAGGCCGGACGACCGGTCTTCGTTTTGGCCTTCACCGGTGCCGCCGATCCCGCCGTCGTCGAAAAAGTCCCGCACGCCTGGATCCGGCTCGGCCAGGCTGGCAGCGGACTTGCCATCCTGCGCGCGCACGGCGTGCGCGAGCTCGTCATGGCCGGCGGCGTGCAGCGGCCGTCGCCGCTGGCGCTGCGGCCCGATTGGCGCACGCTCAAATTCTACGCCGCGCTCGGCTGGCGCGCGCTCGGCGACGACAGCCTGCTGCGCGCGGCGATCCACGCGCTCGAGCGCGAAGGCTTCGCCGTCGTCGGCGCCGAGAGCATTCTGACGCAGGACCTCGCGCCCGACGGTCCGCTCGGCAAGATCGCACCCGATGCGACCGCTGCTGTGGAGATCGCGCTCGGTCTCGCCGCAGCGCGCGAGCACGGCGCGCGCGACAAGGGCCAGGCGGTGGTCGTGGCCGCGGGCCGCGTCGTCGATCGTGAAGGTCCCGACGGCACCGACGCGCTGTTGCAGCGCTGCATCGGCCGCGCGGCGGGCGGCGTGCTGGTCAAGACCAGCAAGCCGGGCCAGGAGCGTCGCGCCGACCTGCCGGCGATCGGAGCCGGCACGGTCGTCGCCGCTGCGGCCGCCGGCCTCAAGGGCATCGTCGTCGAAGCCGGCGCGACGCTGCTCATCGATCGCGCGGCCATCGTCCGGGCTGCCGACCGCGCCGGACTGTTCGTCGCTGGAGCGCGCGTGCCGCCGTCGCCGGCGGAAACCGGACGCGCCGCCGCCAAGTCCGACGCGCCGCTCATCTATCTGATCGCCGGCGAGCCGTCGGGCGACGCGCTCGGCGCCAACCTGATGCGCGCGCTGCGCTATCGCACGCAGGGCGCGGTGCGTTTCGCCGGCATCGGCGGCGAGCAGATGGCGGCCGAGGGTCTCGTCAGCCTGTTTCCGCTCGACGATCTGGCGGTGATGGGCGTGGCCGAGGTGTTGCCGCGCGCCCGCGCCATTCTCCGCCGCGTCAAGCAGGCGGTCGCGGACATCGGCGCCAAGCAGCCGGCGGCGGTCGTCACCATCGACAGCTCGGGCTTCAACTGGCGCGTGGCGCAGCGGCTGCGCCGCGCCGGCGAGACCGTGCCGCTCATCCATTACGTCGCGCCGATGGTCTGGGCGTGGCGCGCCGGCCGCGCGCGGCGCATGGCGCGCTGGTACGACCACCTGATGGCGCTGCTGCCGTTCGAGCCGCCCTATTTCGAGAAGATCGGCCTGTCGTGCTCCTATGTCGGCCATCCGGTCGTCGAGATGGGCGCCGACAAGGGCGACCGCGCCGGCTTCCGCCGCCGCCACGAGATTCCGCCGCTGACGCGCGTCGTCGCCATCCTGCCCGGCAGCCGCGGCGGCGAGGTCGGCCGCCTGATGCCCGTACTGCGCGAGACCGTGACGCTGCTCGCACAGAAGCTGCCCGATCTGATGATCGTCGTGGCGGCGACGGCAAACGTCGCGGCGCAGGTGAAGGAGGCCGTCGCGGCCTGGGATGTCGACACCGTGGTGGTCGGCGCTGCCGAGAAATACGACGCCTTCGCCGCCAGCGATGCCGCGCTCGCGGCATCCGGCACGGTCGCGCTCGAGCTGGCGGTCGCCGGCGTGCCGACGGTGGTGACCTATCGCGTCAATTCGCTGACCCACGCGCTGGTCCGACGCATCGTCAAGGTGCGCTATGCCAACCTGGTGAATTTGATCCTCGACCGGCCGGCCGTGCCCGAGCTGCTCCAAGCCGACGCCACGCCGGAAAAGCTCGCCGGCGCCATCGAGCGTCTGCTCGAGGACAAGGCGGCGCGCGCCGCACAAATCTCCGCTGGACAAGAGGCGCTCAAGGCGCTGGGCTATGGCCAGGTCTCGCCCGGCCTGCGCGCCGCCGACGAAGTTCTGGCGCGCGTACGCCCCCTCCCGCCGACCGCTCTTCGCGGCCGGCCCCCTCCGAGGGGGGAGGGTTAGGGTGGGGGTGATTCTTTCGGAGGACACCATGGACACAGCCGCCGCAACCCACACCGCACCGGCGCTCGACGCCAAGAGCTCGCGCCTGCTGCACACCATGCTGCGCGTCTTCGATCTCGACCGTTCGGTCGACTTCTACGTCAACAAGCTCGGCATGAAGCTGGTTCGCAAGACCGAGCGGCCCGAGCAGCGTTACTCGCTCGCCTTCGTCGGCTACGGCGGCGAGGACAGTGCGACGGTGCTGGAGCTCACCTACAACTGGGACCAGAAGGACCCGTACAACCTCGGTTCGGCCTACGGCCACATCGCGATCGCAGTGCCCGACGCCAAGCGCACCTGCGATGCGCTTGCCGCAGCCGGCGTCAAGATCACCCGGCCGGCCGGACCGGTGAAGGGCGGCGCCACGGTGATCGCCTTCATCGAAGACCCCGACGGCTACAAGATCGAGCTCATCGAGCGGAATTAGCGCGCGGCAGGTCCTTTACTTCCGCCTCTCGACCGGCACGTAGGCCCGCTTCGGCGCGCCGGTATAGAGCTGCCGCGGCCGGCCGATCTTCTGGTCCGGGTCCTCGATCATCTCGTTCCACTGCGCCACCCAGCCGACGGTGCGGGCGATGGCGAACAGCACCGTGAACATCGAGGTCGGGAATCCCATCGCCTTGAGGATGATGCCGGAATAGAAGTCGACGTTGGGATAGAGCTTGCGCTCGACGAAGTACTCGTCGCTGAGCGCGATGCGTTCGAGCTCCATCGCCAGCGCCAGGATCGGGTCGTCGTGGACGCCGAGCTCGTCGAGCACTTCGCGGCAGGTGCGCTGCATCACCTTGGCGCGCGGATCGTAGTTCTTGTAGACGCGGTGGCCGAAGCCCATCAGGCGGAACGGATCGTCCTTGTCCTTGGCGCGCGCGATGAACTCGGGGATGCGCTTCTTGTCGCCGATCTCATAGAGCATCTTGAGCACGGCCTCGTTGGCGCCGCCGTGCGCCGGCCCCCACAACGAGGCGATGCCCGCCGCGATGCAGGCGAAGGGATTGGCGCCCGACGAGCCGGCGAGCCGCACGGTCGACGTCGACGCGTTCTGCTCGTGATCGGCGTGCAGGATGAAGATGCGGTCCATCGCCTTCGCCAGCACCGGGCTGATCTTGTAGTCCTCGGCCGGCACGGCGAACGCCATGCGCAGGAAATTCTCGGAGTAGGTCAGGCTGTTCTGCGGATAGACGAACGGCTGGCCGAGCGAGTATTTGAAGGCCATCGCGGCGATGGTCGGCATCTTCGCGATCAGGCGATAGGACGCCACCATCCGTTGCTGCGGATCGGAAATGTCGGTCGAGTCATGATAGAAGGCCGACAGCGCGCCGACCACGCCGCACATCACCGCCATCGGATGGGCGTCGCGGCGGAAGCCGCGGAAAAACGCGGTCAGCTGCTCGTGCACCATGGTGTGGTACGTGATGGCGCTGGTGAAGTCCTTCTTCTGCTGCGCCGTCGGCAACTCGCCGTAGAGCAGCAGATAGGCGGTCTCCATGAAATCGCTGTGCTCGGCGAGCTCCTCGATCGGATAGCCGCGATAGAGCAGGACGCCCGCGTCGCCGTCGATGTAGGTGATCTTGCTCTCGCAGCTGCCGGTCGCGGTGTAGCCGGGATCGAAGGTGAAATAGCCGAGCCCGCCATAGAGCTTGCGGACGTCGACCACCTTGGGGCCGAGCGTCGGCGCCAGCAGCGGCAGCTCGAGCTTCTTGCCGCTGGGATGGTCCTGCAGCGTCACGCTTTCCTGATTGGTGGCGGCGGGCACGGCTTTCGGTTCGGCTTTCACGGCCATCGCGCTTTCCTTCCGCTTCCGAGTTATGTTGCGCCGCAACAAAATTCAACGGGCCAGAATACGGCGGCCCGCCGATTTTAGCAATTCACTTGGGTTTTATCCTTTGGCGGCCGTGATCGCATCTGCGAGACGGGCCAGCGATTCCACGCGTCCCAGCGCCGCCTTGACCTCGAAAATGCCGGGGCGAGGCCTTGGCTCCGGTCAGAGCGCCGCGCAGCGGCTGGGCGACGTCGCCAAGCTAAGCGTCATGGCTTCGCTGGCCGGTGATTAGCGCGGTACTGAAAATTTCTCCGCCCGTGACCTGGTAGCGGGTGGGGGAAGTATGTGAAATGATCGGGCGTTGCGGGGTCGCAAGCTGTTCCACTGGGAATACCGGTAACGGGTTCTATCGATAGCGCCCGGCTGGTTGCAAAAACAGGCGAGTGGCGTGAATTCGCAGAAGCGATCCCGGAGGCGCGGAAATCGTCTCGGGAAGGCAAAAGCAGCACGGGTTAGCCAAACCGAGGCACGCCCGAGGATGTCGCGTGCTTCGCATCCGCGATCGACGCAGAGATCCCCTTTAATCGTTGGGATCGGCGCCTCTGCCGGCGGATTGCAGGCGTTCAAGACCTTCTTCGCCAATATGCCCGCCGACAGCGGCATGGCGTTCGTTTTGGTCCAGCATCTCGACCCTGATCACAAGAGCATGCTCGTCGACTTGTTGGGTGCGCAAACCGCAATGCCGGTTGTCGAGGCTAAAAACCGCATGGCGGTTGCTGCGGACCGCGTTTTTGTGATCCCGCCCAACGCAACGATGACGATCGCACGCGGCGTCCTCCGCGTGTCGAAGCCGGCGCCGAAGCTGGGGCAACGCTGGCCGGTCGATACATTCTTGTCGGCTCTCGCCGAGGACCAAGCAGACAACGCGGTCGGCATCATTCTTTCCGGCAGCGGAAGCGATGGCACGGAGGGACTGCGGGCAGTCAAGGAGCATGGCGGTCTGACCCTTGCGCAGGCCGCGTTTGACGAGCACGCGTTGAGCGGGATGCCGGAGAGCGCCACCGCAACCGGCCTTGTGGATTACCTACTGCCGGTCGAGAAAATGCCGGCGAAGCTCATCGAGTACCGGGCACACCTCGCGGACATCAAGACAAAGAAAGGGAGTGATGGCGTCCGCCACGACACCGGCGTGCATTTGGCAAAAATCTGCACGCTGCTGCGCGGCGCGCTCGGGCACGATTTCAGTCACTACAAGGAGAAGACCGTCGTCCGTCGCGTCCAGCGCCGCATGCAAGTGCTCCAGATCAAAGAAATGGCCGCGTACGTCGAACATCTGCGCAAGGAACCGCGTGAGCTAGCAGGCTGCTGAAAAACGTTTTTGGACGCGAGAAGACGCAACATTGATTCGCATGGCGACCAGTTCACGCAAGAACGATTCGCGAGAGGGCTCTCGATGATTCTTATGTTGCGTGATTCGGCTTCGCATCAGAGTTTTTCAGCAGCCTGCTAGAGCTGTTGTTTCATGAATTACTGATCGGCGTCACTCAGTTTTTCCGCGATCCACCGGCATTCGACGTGCTGCAAGCCGAGGTCGTGCCGAAACTCCTGGAGGGCAAAGGCGTCAATGACGTGGTCCGGGTCTGGGTGTCCGCGTGCTCAACCGGGGAGGAAGCCTACTCGATTGCGATCCTCTTGAAAGAAGCCATGGGCAAGCGCGAAGACGTACCGAAGGTACAGATTTTCGCTACCGACATCGACGATCATGCCATCGTGATAGCGCGGGCCGCGCGCTACCGGAAATCGCTGCTCAAGGGCATTTCCGACAAGCGGCGTGAGCGATGGTTCGTCCAGGACGGCGATCATTGGTGCTTGGCTAAGGAAATCCGCGAGATGTGCATCTTTTCGACGCACAGCCTCGTCAAGGATCCGCCATTCGCGAAGCTGGACCTGATCTCGTGCCGCAATCTGCTGATCTATCTCGATTCCACGCTCCAGGACCGGCTGATCCGCACGTTCCATTATGCATTACGGCCGGGTGGCTATCTGTTCCTCGGTACCGCCGAAAGCATCATGCGATATGGCAAGCTGTTCGCGACCGTGAATTCAAAACAGCGCATTTTCCAGCGGCGCGATGTCGCCACCGGGATGCTTCCGATTTTCCCGCTCGGTGTGACGGCAAACATCGCGACTCAGCAGGCCACGCCGCGCGCGCCGCTCGACGATGTGGACAAGCGTTCGCGCCGGGTAATGGAGAAGCATTTTCCGCCCTATATCGTGGTCGACGGTAATGACGAGATTGTGCGATTCTCCGGGCAGACCGAAAAATACCTCGGACCTTCGCCCGGCGCGGCGAGCCTGAACCTGTTCAATCTGCTTCAGGAGCCGCTGCGCCCGGCGGTGAGGGCCGCCCTGCTGAAAGCGCACGGCACGCAGCGTGCCGTTACCCACAAGCAGCTCGCCATGGACGCCAACGGCGACCATCAGCTTGTCGATCTGGTCGTAGAACCAATCTCCGGGGATAACGGCGGTCTCTATGTTATCGCGTTCCTCGATCGAGGCCGCAGCGCTGGCATTGTGCCTACGGCGTTCCAGCCGCCGCCTGTCGAGGCGATCGATAAGGAGCTCGTCGCAACCCGCGAGCGCCTGCAGGTCACGATCGATCAATTCGAGACCACCAACGAGGAATTGAAGTCCTCCAATGAGGAATATCTGTCCGTCAACGAGGAGCTGCAATCAACGAATGAGGAATTGGAAACCTCAAAGGAGGAGATGCAGTCGATCAATGAGGAGTTGCAGACGGTCAACGCCGAGCTGAGCAGTAAGAACGAGGCGCTGTTGCGCGCGAACAGCGATATCAAGAACCTGCTCGATAGTACACAGGTCGCGACGCTGTTCCTCGACCGTCAATTGCGAATTAACAGGCTGCTGAAAAACGTTTTTGGACGCGAGAAGACGCAACATTGATTCGCATGGCGACCAGTTCACGCAAGAACGATTGAACTAAACCGCTCGCGCGGTAGGGGGAGCAGGCTCTTGGCGTGAGAG
>Ga0307372_10003501_pt1 | contig 24984 bp, 35 predicted proteins | sample OX1MG_FD_202533 | JGI IMG/M metagenome (GOLD analysis project Ga0307372, IMG submission 202533) | Soil microbial communities from Risofladan, Vaasa, Finland - OX-1 | ecosystem: Environmental > Terrestrial > Soil > Coastal area > Acid sulfate soil | place: Finland: Risofladan, Vaasa | collected...
TGGGTGAAAGAAGAAATCCTTTTGAGGATAGAAGAAAAACAACTTGAGGAGGAACTGCTAATGGAAATGTCTGAAGAAGAGCGCAAGCTGTATTTTGGTGCAAGAGACCGTGCTTTATCACGATTGGTTGGTAATGTAATCATGGAAGAGCAGTGCGATGGTTGGTACAGACAGGGGCTTTTGGCAGCCACAAATCAGGCGGAATTATCAGTTGAGAGTCTTGATTTTGTGAAAGTTGAAACAAATGCTGGTTTCGCCTTCGTGTGTGCCTTCCTCTCCAGGCTGGAGGCTGTGAAAGGAAAAGGCTACACTGCTTCTTGCTTCAAGCGTGGAGAAAAGGATGGGATGCTAGTGAATCTTCAACGTAAGTTTGACCGGATAGAAAATTTGATGCAACTTTCCTCACCAGCCGATGGAGGAGAAACACTTTCCCAAACCTTGGGAGACTTGGCGGTGTATGCAACCAAATGGCTGATAGCGCAAGCAGAGCTTCGGCCTAACGAGTTCAAGGCATGGCTGGAGGAAGTGAGGAGGCTGTGAATGATAATCAAATGCAGTGTTTGTAGCAAGTATCTTGACGATGAATTCCGAACAACCATCTGTCCCCACGAAACTTTTAGCGCAAATGACGGGAACAACAATTTTGCCCATCATCCCGAAAGCTATTTGTCTCTGGAAAAGCCCACTTGGGTGGAGAGATTTGATGAAAAAAACTAAATGCACCCCCATAGGTTTCAAAGGCACTGAGACCTACACTACAAAGAAAGAAATGCTGGAAATTGTAAAGCTGTACCACGCAGCAATAGAAATGCCAGTTATGTCCGTTGCAGGAATGGGGATGGAGAGCTTTGCTGACCGAGCGTGGGATGAACTTCATAGGCGTATACACGCCATAGCTCTGAAGCATAAATTGCCAGAAATTCCTGGCCACTATGGGCTGAATACAAAAACAGGTGAATTCTTGGCTAGTGCCTTCAAGGTGAATCATTGACCGAACTGAAAATCCTACCCAATGGCAGAACAGTAGACGAGTTTTGTCAAGAGTGTGGCCTTTGGGAGAAATGTAAATCCCCCAGGATGGAAGGGGAAGGAGCAAAGAATCCCACTTGGTTGTTTATTGGTGAGGCGCCAGGCCAAGTAGAAGATGAAAAGGGTGTCCCTTTTGTAGGAGACTCAGGAAGAGAGCTTCGGAAAGGGATAGAAGAAATTGGTATTGATATTCAAAAGTGTAGGTTTAGCAATGTTTGCCGCTGCCGGCCACCTGGTAACAAGCTGTCAGCCTACCCAAAAGCAATCAAGCATTGCCGCGTTCACATTCTTAGAGAAATCCGAGCTACCAATCCAAAAGTTATTGTTCTGCTGGGTTCCTCAGCTGTTCAGAGTATCCTAAATCGCACAGGTATCTTGCGGCTCCATGGTGAAGTAATCAAGACTCCAAACTGGACGTTTGTCTGTAGCTTCCACCCAGCATACCTTCTTCGCAATGACAACATTCCTACCCGGAAGCGTTTTTTGGAAGCTCTGCGGGTTGCCAAGCGTATGGCAGAACCGAAAAGAAAAAGTAGGAAATTAAAGCGTAAGAATGAGTACATCCGAGATAAGAAGATGCTGCAGGAGTATACAGACATGCTTCGGAAGCAGCCTCTTCTGTCCACAGATATTGAGTCAAGCACGCTGTCCCCATTTTTGAAAGGTACAAAAGAGCCAAAAGTAGGCTGCGTTGGGTTTGCTTGGGATTACAACAATGCAGTTTGCTTTCCGGTAGAAGGCCGAGCGGGTGCAGAAGCAGAAATAACAGTTCGCAAGGAAGAAGTGCTAGAGGCAGTGAAGGACATCTGGGAAGACCCAGGCATTAAACACGTAGCCCATTTTGGGAAGACACTTGAATACGTCTACATGATTGTGCTTCATGACATTTGGCTTGGGGGGCGTGAGTCAAGAGGCTACTACGCTGATACAGGTTTGATGAGCTACACACTCAATGAGGAAAAGGGCGGCCATGGGCTGAAAGACTGGGGCTATGCAGTGGGAATGCCTGACTATGACCTTCCTAAGCGTCAATATTGTCTAGAAAATCCGCAGCACGACCCAGAGCGTGGCGGAAATCTAATCTACGCACCTGCTGTGTCTGTGCTGTATCCGTACAACACTGATGATTGTATAGCGGGCTATAGATTATTTTTCAAGCTGGAAAAGCAGTTGAAGAAAGAAAAGCTGTGGGAACTTCCCTTCAAATTCCCACTGATGTGGCACAACTGGACAGCGGCAATGATGGAGATTGCCGGGATTAAGATTGACAAAAAGCGGAACGTTGATCTTCAAGACATTTACAGTGGCAGGATACAGAAACTTGATGGAAAGTTGCTGAACTTTCCCGAGGTGCAAGAGCTAAAGGAGGAAATTGAGCAAAAGATGCTTTGTAGGGTTTATGAGAGGGTGCGTTCCTACAAATATCGCCCTATTAGTGTGAAAAAGCGTGTACTGGAGTTGTATGAGGCACAACGTGAAAAGCTAATCAAAGAGAAGGGCTCAACCATAAATCTGAACTCCACAGAGGTACGGCGTGAATTGGTTTTTGAGAAATTGGGGTACAAATCCATAAAGAAAACAGATGGGGGGTTGTATTCTGTAGACAAGGAAGTCCTGGAAGAACTCCAGAAAATTAGAAAGAATAAAGTTCTTGGTGCTTTGGTAAAACGAAATGAGCTTTTCTCTGCAAACTCTAAGTACATTGCTCCAATCGTAGAGTGGTGTGGCTTAGATGGAAAAACGCATACAACATACCGTCCGCAGGGTACTGTTACGGGAAGAGTTTCTAGCGACCACCCAAATCATGAAAATCTTCCCAAGCGAAGCAAACTTGCAATGGAATTACGCACTCAGTTTGTCTCTAGTGGAGATGGCTACTTCATACTGGAGCAGGACGAAAAGCAGATGGAGCTTCGCCTCATGGCTGACCGTTCCCAGGATGAAACAATGATTTCCGAGTTTAATTCAGGCAAAGACCCCCACCAAATGGGAGCCGCAGCAGCCTATGAGATTCGAGAAGAAGATGTAACAAAGGAGCAGCGTACTGACGCCAAATCTGCCATCTCGTTTGGTTTGGTATATGGGCGCAGTGCAAAAGCTCTGGCGGCAGACTTTGGTTGGTCTGAGCAGAAAGCCCAGAAGTTCAAAAGCCGCTATTTTGGTAAGTACCAGGGTGTTGCAAGATACCTGGAGCAACGGCGCCACTACATTTTGGGCCATGGCGTTGTCTACTCCCATTTCTTTCGGCGAAGGCATTGCAGAGGCTACGATAGTGAAGACGATGGAATTCGGAATACGGCAGTGCGTGAGGGAATAAACTCACCAATCCAAGGAGATGCATCAGATGTGACTTGGGTTGCTGGCCATCGCTTTGCTGAATGGGCTATGAAATACCGGATGAAATCAAAACTTATCATTGCGGTTCATGATGCTTTGTACATTGACTACTGGTACAAAGAACTTGATGATGTGTTGGAAATGTCCTACAAATTTATGACAGACCGTGAATTCATCCAGAAGAGGACTGGTTGGTTTTGTACAGTTCCTTGGGATACTGACATTTCTCTAGGTTTGAATCTTGGAGAGATGCAAGAACTTGAACATAGAAAGAAGCCTGGGGAATTTATTGTACCACCGGAGTTCAAATGAGCGACCGACGTCTTAGGCATGCCCCTGTAGTCATCCAGCTTAGACCCACAGAGGTCTACAAGGCAGACTTGCTGAAAGAATTGCGGGTAGACCGCACAAGGATAGACAGGGAACTTTTGCATCAGCCTGGGAAATATGCATGGTGGGCTTCCCTTTCGGCACAGGTTGCTGCTACTGTCTCAGAATTGGAGGAAAAGCTGGAGCATCTTGAAGCAAAACTCTCAAAAGAGCGTAGGGCAAGAGGAAAACCAATCCGAGTTGGAGATATGAAGATGGGGTTTTGGGACTCAACGCGATACCGGAAGTTGAGGGCCAAGTTGCGGCACTGGGAGGACTCTGCTCGATTTTTAGAAAAGAGTGAAAGAGCTTTTCAGCAGAGGGCATCAATGCTACAGTCGTTCAATGCTAACATGAGGAAGGAGAGAGAACAATCATGACAATGACAGCACAAGAAGTTCAGGTGGAACGTGAGAAGAGGGCCAGCAAGCGGGGTGGGGGGAATCACGATTGGTTCAAAGCCTCTGTGGGCAACACTTACATCCGGATTGGTCCACCGTGGAAGACAAATGGTGAGGTTTGGAAGGATGTCTACTACCATGGAAATTATCCGGAAAAGGTGTACTGCGCCCAGAATGATGTAGACAGGAAAACAGGGAAACATAGAAAGTGCGCTGTGTGCAAGCGGCAAGCTGACTTGAAAGGTGACAGGTCGGTGAGGGCAAAGAAACTCTGGGGGCTGTTGGTCAAAAAGAACGAAGGGCTTTGGAACATTTTGGTAGCGAAGGTCAAGAAAAGCTCCAAAGGGGAATATCGAGTCAAAGGCTATGAAGGGAAGAAATTCCAAATTCTCCGACTTTCCTCCAAGTGGCATAACTTGCTTTTGGACATCTTTTCCGATGAGGATTACAGGAGGAAGTCTATCCTAGGAGTAACCCACGCAAAGTATGGAAGGCTTATCCGGTTGAACAGGGTGGGTGAAGAGTTAGATACCACCTACACCTTCAAAGCACTGGATAGGGAGACTCCAATTTTTGACTCCTCTACAAAACGGAAGGCTGTGCTGAAAACTCTGGTTGACTTTGATTCTATGGTGAGTGGAAGCAGCGATGAGGAACTTGAAACATTTGTGCACAGGTCTGAAAGGTTGGCTAAAAAGATGGAGCATGAAGAAAAGAAAAGTGGAAGCTCCTCTTCGTCGGAAAGTTCAGGAAGTTCTGAGTCTGAGTCCGAAAGTTCGGGGGGAGAGTCTTCTTCAGGTTCTGGGGTCTCAGAGTCAGAGGCTTCGGAGGCATCAGCGGAAACAGATTTGGAAAAGCAATACCGGAAGATGAAACATGATGTAAAATCTAAACACCACAAGGAGCATAAACACCATGGCCATGAAGAAGAAGAAAGTGAAAGCGAAGCCTCGGAATCGAGTTCGTCGTAGGGTTACAAAACCTCAGCAACCTGCCATAACTGCAGGTTCTGTGAGGTTGGACCCAACCACCACTCCAGGAGTTGCTGAAAATCCCTTTGGTGGGAAAGTTGAGGGGGGAGAATAGACAATCATGAATGCTGGGCGTTTTGTTTTTCTAGTCAAATTTCTAGGGGCAATGACGCCCAGCATGACTCAGTCTGATTTGGAATTGTTTGAAGCAGTGTGTAGACGTTCTGTGGAGGGCACTGCAACTCCTGATGACTTATCGAAACTGGAACTGCTGTATTTCAAGTTTGGAGTTTCAAAGGAGGCATAACTGTGCCACCAAGATTTCCGCGCTATGAAAAGATTGTAGGCTTCAAGGGGGCAAAGCGTAAGGTTCTTGAGGAAGTAATCAAAAGCATAAATACGCGATACAAAAAGGAGAAGAAGCGGCAGGGAAAAACTTTAACAACGCTTCACGACTCCATATTTGCACAAGAGCGCCCTTACATCTCCAGTGGGATTCTTCCTATTGATTGCTGCCTCTGCTTTGGGATGGGATTTCCAGGAGGTGGAATCATAGAAATCTATGGCCCTGAGGCAAGCCTCAAAACTGCCATTGTAGAAAACACACTGGCGGAATCTCAACGTAAAGGCTACTACACTGGATTGTTTGCCGCAGAATACTCCCTGAACTACAAAAGAATGAAAAGTGTTGGGTTGGATGAGAATTTGTTGCTGGTTATGTGCTCAAAAACAATCGAGGACTTCTACAAAGAACTGCGGGATGTTGTACATGATATCCGGGCAAAGGACAAAAGGACACCAATCGTAGTTGGTTGGGACTCAATTGCCGCAACTCCAACACGGACAGAGCTAGAGCATAAGGCTGGATTGGCTGCAAGTGACATGGGCAGGATGGCCCTTCAGTTGTCTAAGTTCTTTCGTAGGCTAGTGCGCTTTCTTTTCTTAAACAACGTTTGTTTGCTTTGTGTGAATCAAACTCGAACTAATCTTGCTCAAATGTACGGAAACAAGGAAGTAACAACAGGAGGAAAAGCACTACGTTTCTATGCTTGGGTACGCTGCCGAGTGGCCCGTATCAAAAGCATCAAAGGCCCGGATGATGAGGAAATCGGGATGTTGTGCAATTTCACTACAGTGAAAAACAAATTTGCCCCACCCTTTCGTAAGTGTAAGCTGGCAGCCTACTGGAAGAAGGGAATTGACCCTGTTTTTACTGTTTGGGAATTTTGCATAGACAAAAAGATAATCGAGCGTAGCGAGCAGGTGTACAAATACAAAGGCCATGTTCTTACAAAAAACTCGTTTGCCAAGTTCTACTCAAAGTACCGTCAAGAAGTTGATGCGGCTTTGAGAAAAGCCTCACTGGGGAAAGAATGAAGACACTCATTATCGACGGAAACAATAGCGTATGGCGTCTTTCCAAAAAGATGCCTATCCTCACCACTGCTGACACTAAGCAGGAAATTCAAGTCGTCTATGGCTTTCTGCGTCTTCTACGGAGTGTTCTTGTGCAGTTCAGCCCAGACTTGGCTTTGATTTGCTGGGACTTGGGAAAGTCTGAGTACCGAAAAAAGATTTTCCCTGAATACAAGGCTAATCGGCACCATGATTCTACATCTGCTGAAGCTAGAGAGTTTCGGAGTGTACTGAGCCAGATGGAGATTTTGAAAGACCTGCTGCGGAATCTTGCTGTGGCGCAACTTACCTATCCTGAAATGGAAGCTGATGATTTGATTGGGATTTCTTGTGCAGAACTAGCTGGAGACAAGACAATTGTTTCTTCTGATCAGGATATGCTCCATCTTGTAGACAACAAGGTTTCTGTTTGGTCTCCAATCAAGACAGAATTGTACACGATGAATAATTTTCATCAGAAACTTTTTCTATCTCCAAGACAATGGCTGGAATATCGGGCTGTCTGTGGAGATAATGGTGACAATATCCCAGGAATAGCAAAAGGTCTTGGGCCAACTACAGCAATGGAGATTATCCAGAAGTATGGCTCAGTGGAAGTGTTGTTTAGGGACTCAAAAGTGGCTGAGCGTGTGGCAAGCAAGGGAAATCGCTACGCTTTGTTTGTAGCAGAAGGAGCGCGGGAACAATTTTACAGAAATCTCCTGCTAATGGATTTGCACCTTTCCATTCGGCAAGAGAAGGCAGAAAAGGTAGTTTTGCTTCTTCGAAAAAACATCAAGGGCTTGAAACCAATAAACAAAGTAGCTTTGCAGGAATATTTTATCAAAAAGGAATTTGTGTCCTTGCTGAAGGATATGCCCAATTGGTTGAATCCATTTCAGGATTTGAATGTCCACGATAGCTAGATTTCCAAGGCTACTGCGGTTTCCAAGGTTTCCAGAAGCAGAGTGCCGCAGCAAGGAAGGAACACTTCTTTGCATCTGTGGAAAACGAGGCAGGATGTTTATCCATCAAAGTGAAGGGAAGCTTCGAGGATTTTGCTCTGATGAGTGCTGTGACTTCTTCTACGTTTTCAAAAAGTTAGGAGCAGAATAAACATGGGAAGACATGCTAAGGTGTGGGATGTTAGGGAGGATTATCGCCCAATACTGTTCAAAGTGAAAGAACTGTTTCCAACAGTACTGAAGCACATTGAGCCCAAGCGTGTGTTTCTATGTGGATTTACGAACAGGTCTAGCAACTTCATAGCAAGAATTTCCTCAAATCGCTATCCTTGGTCGTTAATCATACCGCATTTTGACTACGTGATAACCTTCTGGACAACTCGCTTTGATGCAGAAACTGTTGCATTTCAGCACTACGTTGTGCTTCACGAGCTATTCCACATCCCAGCAAGTGGATTTGAAGAAGGCCAGCGAAAGGAATATCGTAGACTGGTTCATCATGACATAGAAGACTTTTCAAACCTACTACGTTCCTACGGGATTCAAATGGAATCTGTTGATGATGTGATGAAAGGTGAACGAAAACTTTTTCGAGAGGAGAAAGGGCCGCATCGGTTTCCGCGTACAGCCCAAATCAAATGAACAATGAACCGCTTGTAATTGCTCGTTGCATAGTATCAAGCCACAGTCAAACTCGGCTTATTCTTGGTGAGTGCTATGGAATCCAAAGTAGCGAATTGTACTATGGGATGCGCTACGCCAGGGTTTATGAAATCAACTCTGAGGACTGGGCCACTTGGGGGGCTGTAGGCCAGGGACAAGGGAAGGACAAACTTTTCAGAATTTCAGAACTTGGCCGTGCCTATCTTGGAGAATTTAGTTGCCATCGCTTTGAGCCAATCCACACCAAAGCAGAGATGGATGCTGAGATTGCTAGGATAGCTGAGCGGCAAAAGTTCACTTCCAGGCCAGTTCCTGGGGGTTAGGTAGCCTCCTATAACCCATCTCTAGCCCAATTTGCAGCCCCGTAGGCGAATTCTACGGGGAGGATAGGGGAAAACCCCATTCTAGGGAGTTTGTCAGGATGATATTACAGCGAGTACACTTGTCAAAACTTAAGACAGATGATGGGAATTGGGAATTTACAACAGCAACAGTGTGTATGGAGCTTTGGATTCAACCCCGAACACTGGAGGTCAAGAGCTACAGAGTTATTTTAGGAGACGGTAAGATAAACAAGGTTCTAGGTGTTACTACAGAGCAGGGTGCTTTTATTCCTGTTGAGCTTCTCAGTTTTTCTAACGACTTCAAAATTTTGGAGTGAGTGCTTTGTCTACAGTGCTTCGATTTTTGGCAACAGGAGACACCCAGATACACAACTGGAAGCAGTTCAGCTACACTCGAAAAGATGGAATGAACAGTCGGTTGTACAATTGCCTCAAGGTTTTCGACATTCTTTCCACAGAAGCAAAGAAGCGGGGAATTCGTAAAATTCTACTGAATGGGGACTTGTTTGAGGAAACAGACTACATCCAAGTGGAAATCTACGACGCTGCCTATCAGAAGCTGGAGATGCTGTATGACTCAGGGTTGGAGACTGTAATCAATCTGGGGAACCACGACTTGTGTGCACAGCTGAAAGACCGAACAATTCATTCTCTCAGGCCGTTTAGAAAAGTTGCACAAGTCATAGAGCAACCCCAACGCCTGTGGAAGCATTTGTATGCTGTTCCATACACTTCAAAACCAGAACGTCTGAAGAAGGCGGTTAGAAAACTAAGAGTGGAAACTTCAGTTGCTGTGTTGGTTCTACATTGTGGTATACAAGGTGGGCGTGTAGGCCCAAAGCAATACCTCATTCGCAATCCTATCAAGCTCAAGGATATTCGTCCAAAAGACTTCAATCTTGTACTTCTGTCAGACTACCATACCCAGCAATGGTTGGCAAGCAACGTCCTGTATTTGGGCTCACCCCTTCAGCACTCGTTTGGAGAAACACATCGACCTTGTATTTGGGATGTGACTCTGTACGACAAGAAGCCTTGGTTCAAGCTAGAAAAGATTTACACGAATCTCCCACGCTTTCGGCAGGTTCGAGTTTACCACCACAAAGACTTGAAAAAACTAGGGGACTTGACTAATGACTTTGTTCGCGTTATACTACCGCTGGATTCAAAAGTTGAGGCTGCTGAGGTTGAGGCATTAGCCAGGGGGAAATTTCAGTTGCAGATAGACCGAGCCAAAAGTGGAAGTGAGCAACCCATAGAAACTGTACGCTCACTGCGCCCTGAGGAGGCAATTGAACGGTATGCAAGGGGTAATGCTAGAAGAGACCGGGTAGAAAGCCTAATACGTTTGGGCTCAAAAATTTATCTGGGGGAGAAGTGAATGGTTGAGTTTCAAAAACTCAAAATTCATAACTTTATGAGTTTTCGAGAACAGCAAACCATTTCCCTAAGTAGGCAGGGAATAGTTCGATTGGAGGGGCGCAATCTGGATGACCCAGCGGCAGATAGCAATATGGCGGGTAAGACAGCAATCATTGAAGCCCTGTGCTGGTGTCTATTCAATCGAACCATTCGTGGTCTCCACCATGACCAAGTCATACACAGGCGTGTGAAAAAAGATTGCTACGTGTCGGTTTCCTTTACCGTGGCTGAGACAGGCTACGTGTGTAGGCGATACCGAAAGCATCACAAGCACCAAAACCAACTTCAATTATGGTGTGGAAATCACCTGTTGTCTTTTCGGCATGAAGAACTTACTCAAGAAAGAGTAGAAGAAATTCTTGGCTGTGATTTTCAAGCCTTTGCCAATTCCGTAATCTTCGGTGGGATGAAGCCTTTTGCTATGATGTCAGACGCAGAGCAAAAGAAGCTTCTGGAATCCTTCCTGCACTTTAGCCGGTTTGATATTGCGCTCCACCGAACAAAGGAACTTCTAGCTGAGGCCAACGAGTACAAAGTACGGCTGTCTATTCAGCTTGAGCGAGAAAATGGAGAAGCAAAGACAGCCAAAGCTGAAATACAAGCACTGCGGGAAAGTGAAGCCTTTGTTCAGCAAAAAGCGCAGGGAGAGTTGGAGGGGATTAGGCGAAAACTTCAGGGGTTGAAAAAGCCTAAGCTGAAAGTGACAAAGCAAGATGTTAGGAAGGCTGAGGACGAATTTGAAGTCCTTGTTCAAAAGCAGACAAAGGGAGAAGCTAGAGTTCTTCAACTTCGAAAAACTCTAAAAGACTATTCCAAAGCAGTGCACAATCGAAAGAGATTGGTTGGAAAGCCTTGTCCGTTTTGTGGGGCTAGAATTTCTAAGCCAACTATCGAAGAATTCTTGAGCCATATTCAAACAGAGCAGCGGGGTACTATGGCGAAGTACCACGCAGCAAAACACTCTGTATTGGAATCGGAAAGGAGAACAACACATGGGCGCAAGAGTCTAAAGCGCCTACACAAACAATACACACTAAACCAACAACACCTAACACGATACTGCAAAGAGAAAGGGGAATTGGAGGCACAAGCGGGGGCAAAAAGTGTCTCCTTTGCCCCTTTCTCAGAAAAAATAGAAGCTTTATCTCTCAAGTACACACGGTGTGTGTCCAGGTTGTTGGTGCATGAACAAGAAAAGAAACTTCTTGAAAGGAGAATACAGAGCTTGGAGTTCTGGGAAATTGGTTTTGGAAATCGCGGAGTGAAGTCCTTGATTGTAAGGGAAGCACTCCCGGCATTGAACCAAAAGCTGGATGAGTATTCCAAAAAAGTATTTCATGGAGGGGTAGAGCTTGAGCTCAGCCCAACAAAACAAACCAAACAAGGAAAAGAGCGAGAGCTCTTTCATTTGCAGTATAAGGCTCGATTCGGGGCCAACAGTTATGTTGGTGAGTCCGCTGGAGGACGTAGACGGGTGGATATTTGCGTACTTCTTGTCTTTTCATGGATGTCCCGCCTTTGCAATCTGCTACTTGTTGATGAACTCCTCGATGGTCTCGATGACACCGGACAAAAAGAGATTCTCAATATTCTCTCGGAGCTGCGGGGGACAATTCTAGTGATTAGTCATGAGAACCAGTTGCGTTCTCAGATAAGCAGAACTTGGCGGGTCACTAAGCATCATGGGTCTTCCACTCTGGAACAGTTTTCATGAAGAAACACCAAATCTTCAATAACAAAAAGGTGACCCATCTTCTTGGTCTGTATGCAAAGGATGTCAGTCAAGTTGGACTGCGGGATAGAATTGTGCGCAATTCTTTACCTCTAATTGATGCGGCTCTTTCCAAAAAACATATCTACGCAAACCGTGATGATATCCGTCAAGAATGTATTCTGAAGATGCTGTATGGGCTTGAGAAGTATGAGCCTGGGCGTGGCTCTGCTTTTGCCTTTTTGTGGACACTCATCTGCAACACGTGCATAACACAGGGCCAGAGGATGTCCAGTAAAAATCTCAGCTTGTCTACTGATGAAACTGCTCAACGGGAAGCTGAAGTCAATTCTAACAAGGTGTTTGAGACTCCGGAAAACCGTCACATATTGAACGCTTTGGCAGATTCCATCCAGCACGCTTTCAGGGAAAATGGATTTTTGGTTCCAAAACATCGGTACCATCGCCGTGTTTGCGTGAAAATCCGTGAGTCCATTCAGAATGGAGAACTGTTTTACAACCGAGTGGAAGTGATGAAGAGTCTTGGAAGGCTTGGTTTGGATAAGAAAGAAGTTCAGTTCTATTTGGACTACACGCTGATTATGGTTAGGGAAAAGCTACTGGAGGCTCGTGAGAATGCAAGTGCGCTTATTGTTAAACCAATTGGCAAAAATGTACCCGAAGTCCTTGGTAGCGGAATTTTTTAGGCTGTTTGGTGCAGCAGACACTGAGAAACTGCTTACAGTGTTTGCGGGCACAACACTTAGAATTCCAAGTACGAAGGAACTTGAAGAAGCACGCAGAAATATTGCTATCTATGAGACACTGTCTCATGCAAAAAGCGCAGCGGAGGCACGCCGTCTTGGAGAGGCTCTGATGTCTCAACACAACATCTCACGAAATCAGGTTAGAAGAGTATACAAACTCACTCGAAAGTTGCTCCGTGAAAGCAAACGGTTTTCAGAGGCAGACGCGAAAACAGGCCAGTTGAAGAAAAAGACAATTCGTGTGTGGCGTAAGAGCAAGCGGAGGATGTGACAGTGGCAAATGTCTCAAATTGGAAAGGCTGGGAATGGGAAGTTGCCATAGCTTTGGGGGGCAAGCGCCGGTTGCGCACGATGGAGTCTTTTGGGGTTGAGGCTCCAGATGTTTACTTTGGGAAGAAATTCCGTAGGAAATATCCTCTTGTCCGTACGGTTGTCATTGAGTGCAAAAAAAGAAGGAACCTTAGTGTGCCAGCCCTGTTTGCTGGCGCAGCTTCCAAATATGGAGAAGGGGGAAAGAAACATGTCCTTCTGGGAACAAAGCTGCCACGGCTAGGCAGTCTTGGTAAGAAGACCAAAGAGTTGAAAAAGGAAGTTGCCAACCGATATTCTGAGGGCAGCAGGATTTGGGAGAAACGGTACAGTCTGTTATTGCGCCAGCGACAAAAGGAGCCAAGGAAAAAAGATATCAAGCGGCTCCGAAAAAGCATGAGACGAGCGCAGGATAGAGTTCTAAAACGCGACCTGGCAAAACTGCGTGCCAGACACTCCATTACAGGGCTGATGACTGTTGAGCTTGGGTTCTTTACAGAACTTTGGGAGGCTTGGATTGGGAAACGCGAAAAGGAAGCGAGAGCGGAGAAAAAAGCAAATGGAAGACATGGCGGATAACGTAGCAGGAAAAGCAAAGCAATCGGAAGAAAGTGCCCACCTTGTTCAACTTCTCCAGCGGCTCAACACGTTTGCAAATTACTTGTTGCGGAAGAATGGGGCAGGGCCAGGAATGTTGTTGGTGGATGGGCATATCCACAAGATTCTGATGCGCTCCGAGATTGTAGTGCTCACTGAAATCCTCTGTGAAAAGTTTGGAATCCTCCCAGAGGAGTTTCTGGGTCGTGTCAACAATGAACTGGAGAGAGAGATTGTCATCTATCAAATGGACAATCGTGTTGTTTTCACTCCAGATGGTGCAATAGCAGATGGGCCAGTTCCAATTAAGGAGAGTCCAGAAGATGGAAAAGGAAACTGACAGTGTTGCAAGAGACACCACAGAACTCCGAGTTCTGATACGGGAGGACTCTCATGGAAATCTAAACGTGGAGTGGGAGTCCAGAATCCATGGGACAGGTGTTGTAATTCCAATGCGCTCTTCCCACGTAGCAGGGCAGTTGTTTTCAGCTGCCTTTGTGGTTCTTAGCAAGGACTACAAAAGCATGTCAAATGCAATTGGAGAAGCAGTTGGGAAAGGTAATTCTAAGCAGGGGAAAGAAAACAGTGGGTGATAGAATCCAACGCTTTCCACGATATGCTGAAGACTACCCTCCAGAGAAAAAGTTGGTGAAGATGGCCAGCATCAGAAAGCAGGTCTCTGAGGGAAAAGTTCCGGTTCGCTATGACAAACTTTCGCCTCGGATGAAAAAGATTGCCCGCCTTGCAGTACGAGGTGTTCCCATTGATGTAATCTGCAAAATGGAACATTTGGATAGTAACACCTATTATCGGTGGATTCACTACCACAAACTGTTTCAGAAATACTACCTGCGGTACGCAAACAAACAGGCATCCATAGTTGGCTCAAGACTTGATGCAAAGCTAGGACGTTCCGTAACAGTCCTAGAGGATGCCTTGGAAAGTCGTGACCCATATCTGCAAACTGATACTGCATTGCGTCTTTTGAAGGGCCGGGGCAAGCTGATTCAGAACATTCAAACCAAACAGCAAATCTCTGGGCATATCGACACAACAAGCGAAGTCCACCATACCCACGAAATGGATAAGGAATTTGCTCAGATGTTTGTGGAAGCTATGTTAGGAAAAGCAACCGGAATGAAAACAATACAGCCGACAGTCATAGATTTGAAGGCTTTGCCTCCGGCTGAGGTGGAGAGTCTCATTGGTCAGGGTAAAACAGTACAAGCCAGTAGACAAAGAGCGTCTGTGGAGAAAGATAAATAGCGCTGAGGGAATGAACGGTGTGCGAACCCTGATGCGCCAGTATTTATCTCCCAGCTTTCGGCGTATGCTTGTCCCATTGTCTCCCGAATTCTTTCTGACCTATTACCTGGGGTTTAGACTTCCTGAGCATCAAAAGAAATGGATTCAGCTTTGGTCTACACAATTTCTGCTGCACCTTGCTCCTCGTGACCATGGCAAATCTTGGATTCATTCCTACGGAAAACCACTATACCGGATTTATTCAGATGCTGTAAACAACAATCTCGAATTTGTCAATGAAAGGTTTCTGCAAATCTCAAAGACGGACACGCAATCTTCCAAGTATGCAGACCAGGTTCGAGAAACGATTGATGGGAACACTTGGCTCACGGAAGACTTTGGAGACATTCGAGACCCAAAGAAGTGGTTGAAAAGCTACTTTAGTTGCAAACGCCTCAAGGCAGGCAAGCTGGAAAAGGACCACACGTATGAATTTGTTGGTGCCTTGGGAGGAATTACAGGAGGCCATTTTGACGATGTGAATGTGGATGACCCGCTGGATGATGAAAACACAAAGACTGGGGAGCGAATGGATTCCCTGGAAAACTGGTTCTGGGGAACAGTCTGGAATCTTCGAGAACCATCTACTCGGTACTGTGTAGTTGGCACTCGCAAAAACCGCAGGGACTTGTTCAATACCATTCTCCAATCAGCACTCTGGAAGAAGACAATCGAAAAAGCTATCATCAAATTCCCCATGATTCCTGACCCAACGGACTCTGAAAAATTGATTCAGGGCTGGCTCTATCTGACTGATACAGGGCGGCACGTCAAGGGACTATCAGAGATTAAGGGTGAAGAGACAATCGTTGATGTAGAACTTTTGACTGATGACTACGAGGTACTGTGGCCAAGCACCCCTGCTCTTGATGATAATGGAAAAGCAATCAGTGACCCAACCACTGGGAAAGAGAAAGCATTTGGATGGGGCATTCGGGAACTTCTGATGGATAGGGCAGGGCAAGGTTCTGTATCGTTTGACAGGGAAAAGCAGAATGAGATTAGTTCTGGTGAAGGTGGAATCTTTCAGAAGGATTGGCTTTGCTACTTTGACAACGAAATGCTGGTGTATAATTCCGTGGATGGCTACACCTACCTTGCTACGGAGCTGAGTGCATAACTTACAGGAGAGGACAGCGTGACACATCTTCTGTCTAAAAAGAAAGCGCACAAAATGCTTGACCAACAACCTAGAATGGGCGCATTGCGCCTGAGTTGCTGTGACTTCTACGTTGAGGTGGACATTAGTCGCCCAAGAATCTATGAGCCTGTTAGAGGACGTTGGGGGATTCATACAAAAGAGCTTCCTATGATACGAGTTGAGCTCAAGAACTTGGTGGCTACGCAAAAGTATCTAAGACCGGAGTCTATTCACTGGCATATTGATAACCCACCGCCAGAGAGGACTCCAATTGTTTTCAAGTTCCGAGGAAAATTGTACGTGCACAATGGGCATCATCGGTTTGTGATGAGAAAAATTCGTGGAATCAAATCAGCAATGACACGCTTTGCAGACCTGGATACGATGACACAATTGGCAATAGTGCCAAAGCGATTTCCTCGTGAAGAGAAAAGGGAGGCCAGCAATGTACAGAGCTCAGCAGTCGTTACCAGGGGAGCTTGAATCCATTCGGAGACTTAGAGAGGGTGGCCCTGGCTCTGGACCACAGGGTGGCAGCAAAAACAAAAAATCTTCCTCTAAAGGAAAGAATGTAATGTCTATGGACTTATACAACCATTTTCCAGACAAAAGTGAGGATGAGGGCAATCCTGCAATGGACAATATGGCTTCTCAACTAAAGCATATTGGCTCTATGAAAAATGGAAGTGAGTTAGCTACCTCTGACAAGACGATAACAATACATCCACATGGAGCAAAAGAGGGGAGCTACACTTTCCACTCCAAAGCAGGCTTCACAAGAGCAGCCTTGCTGAAAGCTACAATTTCAGCAGTAAGACAGGATGGGGGTGCTTCCCATCACTACAACAGCGATGTGGTAGTGGAGGCGATTCACAGAAGTCCAACCACGGGGCATTATCACGCAGAACTGGGAACATAAAAGAGTGAATCAGGTAAGGTGTATGACCCTACCGATTCTTGGCGATGATTTTGATTTGTTGTACAGCCAGCGTCTTCAGGAGCAACAGCCCAAACAAACTATCTTTCGTGGACAGGAAGCAGTTGATAGGCTCAATGAGCAAATAGCATCTCAGCCCCGAACGATTGCCATGGATTTTGACGGGGTTCTGGCTGAATGGAATAAGGGAGACAACATCAACAAGATTGGAAAGCCTCTAGCACCTGGAATCAAGCTAGCAAGAAGAATCCAAGCAAAAGGCTTCCGCTTAGTTATTCTAACAGCACGTCCCAAACCTATGTGGGGGGCAATTGAAAGCTGGTTGAAAAAGTATGGCGTACATCCTCTTCAAGTTACAAACGTGAAGCCACCCGCTGAAGCGTACATCGATGACCGAGCCATTCGCTATCCTGCCAATCTTGGAGCAAAGAAGACAAAAGAAAACTCTGGTGATGGGATTATGAATGGGCTGGATGGAAACAGGATTGTAGGCTCACTTGACACTGGAAATCGCAGAACATCAAGATGATTACTTTAAGACCTTTGCAATTTGTAGATTTGGCGTTAAAATCAGCTTCAGACCCTGGTGTGAAGCTGAATCCTGATGGAACTGTGAAAGCGGACTACTTTGTGATTGCTACTGGGGCACGAGTTGGTGCTTTGGTGTACTTGCTTGACACCTACAGAGCGCAGATTCCCTTTCCCCAGCAAGTTCGTGCGATGGTTCGAGAATGGAAAACTTGGAAGTCTACCAAGATTGGCATAGAAGCAAATGCTTACCAGTGGGCATTGGGCCAGCAAGCCTGGGAGCAAGGTGTTCCCTGTGTACCTGTTTCCTACCCAGGAGACAAAGTCCAAAAGTGGCAATTGGCTACACCGCACTTTGAAACTGGTCGAGTCCGGATACGTGCTGTGAAGGAAAATGGAGTTCTTGTTCCTCATCCTTCGATGAGACGTTTTGTTAGAGAAGCTTTAGATGCACCTTTTGGTGACCACGATGATACTCTGGACGCAATTACAGGGCTGGTGCTTATGCTAACGAGCCCAGATTTTCAAGCAAAAGAATTCCATGGTGCATTGACCCCAGGATATTCTTTTGCCACCCTTGGTGGATTGTCACCAGGGCGTCGATCAGGAGACCCGTTTGATGCTTTCAAGAGTCCATTCTGAAAAGTAACTCAGTTATGTGAGAGGGATAAATGGCATCTACTGTAAACAATCCAACAAATGCTAAGCCAGTCCCCGGGCAAGCGTTGCCCTTCATCCGTAGTGCTTCAGGGAAGGCTGAAGCATCAACAGTGCAGCCGAAGCCCAAGGATGTGTTCAACACTGGCAAGGATTACACCGATGAAGGAGCGCCGCTATTTACCACGGATGTAATAGTGGCCTCTGGAAAGTTTCCACCTGCGTTTGCTCACATGCCAGGAATAATCAATCCCCCAACTTCCGAAGATATCAAAGGGCTGACTAATCCTGATGAGGCAGCACAAGGTCAGCACATCAAATACCTTCACGAAGCTATTGTGATGGATGTAGATGCCAAGCTCATCATCTCCACTGAGAAGCAGATGAAGAATGGAATCTTTCGGGAAGCACATTATCCAACCTTGGCTGACTACATTCGCAGCCCACACTACAAAAAGCTGCGAGAGACGCGGATTGTGTCTGAGGCATTGAGTAACGTAGCAAACAGAACGCAGCTTCGGGAAAGTGGCACCAATCCGGTAGCAATTCGATTTAATCCACGGCTAGTAAGCCTGAGCAAGTCGGTAGATGGGAAGATTCTGAAGAGTCTGAGAGAGTCTGGCTTCACTAAGGAATTGAAGCGTCTCACTGAGCAAGGTGACTTTCCAGGAGACATTGGTGGCTTTGGTTCCATTGGTGCCACTGGTCAGATGCTCCCAAATTTTGATGGTGGCCAGAGCTTTGCCTTGGGTGGGAGAGAACCAGACTTCACTCCGATGATTGCTGGGCCATACAACAAGCAGTTGTACTTTGCTGACTATCTGGAAATGCACGCTCTTGCGTATCAAGCCTGGTGCTTAACAGGCGATACTGAGATAGCAATGTTAGACGGAAGAGACATTTCCATTTTGGAGTTGAAAAAAGAATTGGAGTCGAAGGAATGTGTACAAGGTTACAAATTCGAGATGGCCAGCCAAACAATTCAGCCTGTGAATCTAATTGGTGTTCACGAAATGGGGGAAAAGGAGTGTGTTTGCATTCAGCTTAATTCCAGGAATGGGAGGATTATAACAGCTTCTTTAGACCATCCATTCCTGATGCTTGATGGAAACTACAAGAATGCAGGCAAACTTTTCCCTGGAGACCGTTTCATGCCCATGGGAGTTAGGCCAGAAGGAATTCCAGAAGTTGAAAAAGTTTACCCTGCGGGTTTACATCATGTATATCATATTGAAACTTCTGAAGAAAAGTACGAAGACCAAAACTTTTATTTGTCAGCAGGAATCTTTTCACACAACACGCACAATCCTGTAGCAAAAAGAATTGCCAAGGTCATCACACAATTTGTGCTTGGCAAGGGTGTCAAAGCAACAGTCATCACCGCGAGCTATCCACAGCCCAAGCCAGGGCAGCAAACGCTACAAGGACAGCCGCAGCAACCCAGCAAGGACTGGGCTGCCTTTTGTCAGGTGAAGCTGGATGAGCACTGGGAAAAGAACACACTTCACATTCGCAGCAAGCAAATCCTGCGCGACCTGGTTATCTTTGGGGAGCAGTTTGTTCGCTACTATGATGCTCCCTGGGGATTGAAGATTCGCCAGATTGACCCTTCCACAGTTTGGGAAGTGATTACAGACCCTGATGATTGCGAAAATGAATTTTACATCCACCAGCAATATCCGACGAGATATCAATGGTATGTCGATTTGCCAATTCCTTGCTTGGTTGGTTCTACAAAAGTTCGAACATTCTTTGGAAAAATTATGACTGTGGCAGAGTTGGCAGAATCTTCTGCTTCTGGCACATTTTTATATGCCTTTGATGAAAAAACAAAAGAAATTGTTCCAAGTTGTTTAGTGAAAGCTTGGAAAACAGGTACAAAAGAGTGTGTATCTGTGAAATTAAGTAATGGAGCAGTTGTAATAGCTTCTACTGACCATCCTTTTCTACTTCGAAACGGGGTGTATGAAGAAGCTGAAAAACTATCTCTTGGCACAGAACTAATGCCATTCCAGTTTACAGAAGATGCTGGAGTGCTTCAGCCAGCTACAGGGGAATACGAGTACCACATGTTTGTTCCCAAAAAAATTCCAAAGAAAGAAAAGGGGCCAACAGTAGAGTCAGTTATTTCTGTTGGAAAGCAAGAAGTGTACGATGTTCAGATGGAAGGAAATCACAACTTTGGGCTGGCTGCCGGTTGCTTTGTCCACAACACCATAAAATTCATCATTCGCCAGGTTCCAAGTCTTCTTTACTATCACATGAAGATAAACACGGTGTCAGGAGAAGTTCGAGGCCGCAGTGAACTGTTTGCAGTTCTTGGCTGGCTCAAGCGCCTGAAAGAGTTTGCCAGCGACAGAGTTATACGTAACAAGATGGCAAATCTTTTCGTTTTGGATGTTGCAGTAGAAGGCGACCAGGCAGCAGTAGAGAATGCTAAGCAGCAATTCAATACTCCACCAACTCCTGGCTCTTTTTTCATTCATAACAAAGCGGCAGAGCTTAACGGCATCAAGGCAGAAGTTGGGGCAGCTGACACTACGGCAGACTGGGAAATGCTGCTTACAATTATTGCAATGGGTGCTGGATTGTCACAGCAATATCTAGGAATGAGTGGTGGAACAAGCAAGGCAGAGGCACTGGTAGGAACAGAACCTGATGTAAAGACGTTTGAGGACTATCAGGAAATCATGGAGCAGTTCTTCCTACAAGATACTGAGCGCCTGTTTACTCGCTGTAAAGAGCGTGGAGAGATTCCCAAGAACCTGATTGTAAAGGTTGAAATCACCTATCCTGCCATTGCAGAAGAGAATCGAAGTGAAAAGCTGAAAGATTTGGCCTTTGGTGAGTCGATGTCCTGGTGGTCTCACCGACGCATCGCTTCTGCTTCTGCAAAAGAATTGCAATTCACTTCCTATGACTATGATGAGGAACAACAGCAAATCGCACTGGAAGACGCGCAGAAGGAATTCCTAATCAACAGCGCCTACGCGCAGGTGCTGAAGGGCGAAGATAGCAGCAAGGCTGCTGCTGCAGGCGGTGCAGCGGGTGGAGCAGCAGGGGGTGCGGCAAGTGGTGGTGCTTCTGGTGGCAAAGGTGCCAGTGGAATGGGAATGGGAAAATCTCTACCAACCAGTAGCACTAAGGGCGAAAGTGAATCCATCCAGGAGTCCAGGGAAGACGCAACTCCAGTAACAGCACCTGGAACATCGACTGCCTCCAATGTTTCTGGAATGGCTACAACACACAATGCAAGCAAGGGAGCAGATGGCAAGACAGACCCTTGGGCAACAAGAGACCCGCGTGACATGGCTGAAACAATCAAGAGAGAAGCAGCAAATCTTCGCTACAGCCGTCACGCAATTGGACGAAAGCAAGACCGTGTGAAATCACCTGACAAGGTGCGTGACCAGAAGACTCTTGACCGTGGTGCCGTGGTATCCAAGGCAAGAGATGCGATGAAGCATGGTAACCTGAACAAAGAATCCCATCATCATCACCACCACCATGGGAACAAAGCAATTCAGCGCTTCCCGCGCCTAGAAACAGGCCCAGTGCAGCACCGTGACGCTATCCGTGTTCCTGAAGAAGAGCAGCAACTGCAATTGCAGCGCGGAAGCAAGCAGAAAGAAGCAATCGAAAGCGTGATGAAGCATACGCGCAAAAACCGTGAACAGGGGATAGAGCCATTCAAGCCTGAAGATGGTATGAAGAATTCCGCAACAACTAGTCCTGCTGGCACTGGAGCATACAAAAAGCCCAACAGCGGAATTGTTGGTATTCCTGATGCAGTGAAGTTTGGCCAAAAACAACCTCGCCGCAAGAAATAAGCCCAAAGTAAGCAAAACACTAGGTTAGACCCTATTCCAGAGTACATGCAGAACCCAATAGAAAGCCCTGCAGCAAATTTTGCAGGCTAGCCAGGTACTTCTCTACTTTCGGGGGTATTTACAATGGGAATTGCAGTTGCAGCAACGCTGATAAAATGCTCCACTGCTGATGGGCTTGTAGAGATGGAAGCTGGTGTCCCATTGGGAAAAATCTATCGTGTGTTCCCTGAAACAAAACGCACTGTTACGCTTTGGAATGTAAAGAAACAGGTGTTCCATGAAAAAGAGATTGTAGATACAGATTCCAAGATATTAACAGGGAGGAAAGCACAATGAGTAGGGAAAATAAGAATCTAGAATGGGATAGTCAAATCTGGCTAATTCGATACCAGCCCGATTCTGGAGAACCTTTCTATAGACTCTTCACGAGTTGGAAAGCACTTCTGTATTCTTATTGCCGTGAACCAAAAGTTAGGCACCCATCCTGGTACCATGACTTTCGTGTTTGGGCCATTAAACCGACAGAAAGCAATGGGACAGTGCGGGAAATCACAGGAAACCTAATTTATGCGGCGCAGCGATATCCACCGTACGAAAGTGACATTGTAGACTTTGAAGAACCTTGTGCTATTCCCATTTTCTAGCAAGGAGAAACCATGCCAAGCTCTGGATTACCAATAGAACATTTTTGGAAAGAAAACCAAACTAATGAGGAAGTACGAGAGATGTATGCGTATATTGAGCTACAGGCAGAGCATTCCATAAAGATGGGAGTGTTTATGGAGTGGCTTGAATCCTTTGTTGGTGCCTGGAATAGCACAAAAGACCCAGTTCAAGCTGCCAATGCAGGCATTATAGAATGGGATATGTAGGGAGGAAGCCGTGAACGAACTGACTAAGCTGTGCGAGAAGTTGGAAAACGTAAGGCACCATGAGTGCGAAGACGGCTGGTATTCCTGTCCTTTATCAGAGGAAGGATGCTACGACGAACGTCAGAAAGAATGTGATTGTGTAGCAGGATGCATCCATCAAATAGCGGCCGAGCTTCGCGCCGTCATTGCCACGCAGGAAGAGCTATGTGTGGAGCGGGTGCTGTAAGAAGCAAAGTGGTGGTGGGAGCGGTTATCAAATGAGCGACAGACTGCAGGCGCAAAGGAGAATCAAATGAAATTCCGTAAGAAACCAGTGGAGATTGAGGCGACGCAGTGGTTCAAGAATGGCGACCACCCCCTTGATTACACTGTGGACCATGAAGGGACTGAGAATGGCGCGATGCGTATATTTACGGCGGAAGAGCGTAAAGAGAAACGATGGGAAGGGGACATCGTTCGCTATTTCAGGCGACCAGATAAGAACGGAAATGAGAACTGCCAGCACTGCGGAAAAACCATGCACTTCCACGGCTGGATTGACACCAAAGAAGGCGGCCACATCGTTTGCCCTGGCGACTGGATTATCACTGGTGTCCAAGGTGAACACTATCCTTGCAAACCAGACATCTTCGAGAAGACCTACGATTCCGCCGAGAGGAAGCCGCGACCGACAATCGAAGAACTGGATAAGATTCTTAACTCTGAGAATGACGTTGACATAGAAATACTTCCAGATGGCTCGATTCGTGCCAAGGAATAGTGCATGAGCGACAAGCAGAAAATATCAGTATCATGTTTCGTTTGCGGTCCAAGCAGGCCGGAATGCAAATGCGAGTGCCCGGAAGGCCCATGCGGACACAGGTGGGACGGGGAAACCGAGACTTCCCATGATGGTCTTTGTGAGAGTGTTACCTGTTCACGCTGCGGGATGAGCGCAGTTTCTCACAGCATGTGGGTCGGTCCATGAGCGATAACGTGCGGCAGGCGTGCGAGGAAGCGGCGAAGTGCATCGAGAAGCTATGTCGCAACAATTTAGCTCTGCGGCATCCGAAGAGAGAAACCGCAGCCGACATCATCGAGCGTCACCTCGCGCCCGTGGTGAGCGCCGAACGCGCGGCGATGAGGGAGAAGTGCGCGCAACTGGTAGACAGCGTACTTAATGCGCTAGAATCCATGTGGAAGCTAGATGTGCTCGACACAATCTTGCTGCACGTAATCAGCAAAAAGATTCGCGCCATCCCAACGGAAGACGCACCGGAAAAGGAGAACAAAGATGAGAACAATAGAAATCAGTGACGAGGATTATAGGCGGTTAGAATTTCTCGGTACCGATAAGTGGATGAGGACAAAAGGCGAGAAGCCTTTATTGGTGGAGAAAGTTTTGCACCGATGTATTGAACAGGAGTTCAAAACGGCCTGTCCGCCAGTGTACAGAGCCATACAAGAGCGCGGGGATTGACAAAACGCGCCGAGGCCGAATGCAAAGCGCGATTGGAAGAAGCCTGCGAAGCGCATCGTCATGGTCCGTGGCACGATGACGACATTTTGTCGTGCTGGTTGTGCCAGCATATATCTGACCTTTCAGTACCAGCGCTGGAAAAGGAGAAACTCCCGTGGATAAGAAAGAGTTGGTCGAGAAGCTGGCAAAAGGTTTGCGTTCTATGGCCGTCCGTGTGTATCAGTATGATGGCGGTCGCACTGTATTTCGCGATGCAGAGGCCACGACGATTATCGACGCCGTTCTGCCCATCATCCGCGCCTACGTCGCCGAGCGCATTAAGGAAGCGGTTGAGGCCGAGCGGGAAGCGTGCGCAAAGCTTTGTGACGATGCGTGGAAAGCGGAAGATGGAAGGTCATTCACATTCACCGCTCTAGCTTTAGCTAAACGCATTCGCGCCCGCAAACTGGAGGCCAAGCCATGAGCGAGACGCCGATGAATAAGCTGAGGGAACTGTGCGAGAAGTGGCAACTGCCAAATATCAACATTCGCGGAGATGGTGGCGAAGGTAGTACCGATATTAGTTATAGTGCAACTCGTCTGCAATGTGCCGCCGAACTCCGCGCCATCCTGCCCGACGTGGAGCGGCTGGAACAAGACCGCGAGTTTCACGAAGCGTGCTATTTGAAATCACAAGAGAACTTGGGTGAAATGACCGGACAGGCAGCGAGGCTAACCTGTTACGCAGTTACGTTACGGGAGCACGTGGAGCGGCTGGTCGAGGCGCTGTGCAAGTTAGCCGAATGGCAGCATGAGGGTAAAGACCCAGGACATATTGCGATGTATCCGTTCACTCAATGCCCGCATCATCAATGCAAAAAGGTCAGCGCCTCGCTCGCCCTCTTCTCCCAGCCAGTCGCGCCAAAGGAGACGAAATGAAGCGATCATTGCTGTGCATCGCAGTGCTGTTGCTGGCGAGCGGGGCGTGGGGGCAGG
>Ga0307372_10003502_pt1 | contig 24981 bp, 20 predicted proteins | sample OX1MG_FD_202533 | JGI IMG/M metagenome (GOLD analysis project Ga0307372, IMG submission 202533) | Soil microbial communities from Risofladan, Vaasa, Finland - OX-1 | ecosystem: Environmental > Terrestrial > Soil > Coastal area > Acid sulfate soil | place: Finland: Risofladan, Vaasa | collected...
GCCTGACCAGCCTCAACCCGGCTAATTTCGAGAGCGGGACGCTGGCCTCGGTGGTGACGGTGCCTGGCGGGCAGGTGAGCGGGAACATCAGCGGGAACGCGGCGAACGTGACGGGGACGGTGGCGGTAAGCAGCGGCGGGACGGGCTTGAACAGCCTGGCGACCAACAGCCTGCTGGTGGGCGCTGGGACCTCCGCGATGACGGCGCTGACATCCGCGAACAACAGCGTGCTGATAACCGGCGGGACGGGCGTGCCGGCATGGCTGGGATCCGCGAACAGCGGCTACGTGCTGACCATGAACGGAACCACGCCCGCGTGGGAGCCGGCGTCGGTGGCCAACGGTGCGGTTTTGACGGCGACGCAGACGTGGAGCGGGGGCAACACGTACGCGAGCTGGAGCGTGTTCGCGGGGTCGGTGACCATGACCAACGCGAGCAACACGCTGGGCGGCGTTGGGACGGGCCTGACCAGCCTCAACCCGGCTAATTTCGAGAGCGGGACGCTGGCCTCGGTGGTGACGGTGCCTGGCGGGCAGGTGAGCGGGAACATCAGCGGGAACGCGGCGAACGTGACGGGGACGGTGGCGGTGGGCAACGGCGGGACGGGCACTTCGTCCCCGGCGCTCGTGGCGGGAAGCAATATCAGCATCACTGGTTCCTGGCCGAATCAGACCATCAATGCGGCTGGCAGCGGGCTTTCCGTTTCCGGAACGCCTACCGCCAATTACGACGCAATCTGGAATAACTCAAGTACTTTGAAGCAGGGTCTGCTCTATGAGAGCGGCACCAGCGTCGGCATCAACACCGGCGGCACGCCGAATGCTCAGTTGGATATAAAAGGATCTAGCGAATACGAGATCAACACGGGCAACTCGAGCTACGTCCAGCTCCAGGTAGGCAGCACGGCCGTGGCCCGCGTTTACGCAAACTAAAGCGCCGCCTCTGTCTGCTTAAGCGGCGTTTTTGGCCAGGTGGATAATGGTCCGCCACTCTGCTGGCGTCACGGGCTGGACCGAAAGCCGGCTGCGGCGGAATAAGGCCATGTCCCTGAGCGCCGCTGTCTTGCGCAGTTCTTCCAGTGCGACGATTCTGGGAAAATTCTGCAAGAAGGACACTTCCACCGAGGACCAAAGGGGGGACTTGAGCGTCGCCTTGGGGTCGTAATGGGCGTCGCCGCGCTTGAATTGGGAAGGATCGGCGAAGGCCGTCCGCGAGACGGCCATGACTCCCGCGACGCCCGAAGGCTCCGCGTTGGAATGGTAAAAAAACGCGTTGTCGCCCGATTTCATGACCCGCATGAAGTTGCGGGCCTCGTAGTTGCGCACGCCGTCCCAAACCGTCTTCTTGTCGCGCTTTAAATCGTCGATGGAGTAAACCGCGGCCTCGGACTTCATAAGCCAGTATTTCATCGCGCGCGGCCGCCTTTCTTGGGCGCGGAGTAATCGTAGCTTTTCGCCGTGGGCGCGTAGGGATACCACCACGGCTTGGCCTGTTGCTCGAAGTCCCAGTGCACGTGCTTGGCCTGCTGGAACTCGCGCAAACCCTCCTCGCCCAGTTCCCGCCCGCCGCCGGTGGCCTTAAAGCCGCCGAAAGGCCCCGCGTCGTTGTCGGTCAAGGGGTCGTTCACCCAGATGGTGCCGGCCTGAACTTCCTCGAAAAAGCGCTTGACCTTGCGGGCGTCGTGGGTGTAAAGGTTGGCGCCGAGGCCGTAGGGGGAATCGTTGACCAGGGCCAGCGCCTCGTCAAAAGTTTTGTAGGCCATGACCGGGCAGACCGGACCGAAGGTCTCCTCGCGCATGACGGCCATGGAATGGTCCGCGCCCGAAAGCACGGTCGGCTCATAGAAATAGCCGCGCTGCTGCGCCGCCGGCCTCCGGCCGCCGCATAAGACTTTGGCGCCGCGCTTGCGGGCCTCCGCCACATGATTTTCCGCTTTGCGGCGATAGGAATCTCCAATCATCGGGCCCACGTCCGTCTTGGGGTCCAAGCCGTCGCCGACCACCAGCGTTCGGGAAAATCCGGCCAAGCGCTCTAGAAATTTTTCATGCACGCTGCGGTGGACGTAGACCCGCTCGGTCGAGGTGCAGACCTGCCCGGCGTTTAAAAACGCCGCCCAGGCGACGGCCTTGGCCGCGACGTCCAGATCCGAGTCCTCGCAGACCACGAAGGCGTCCTTGCCGCCCAACTCCAAGTGGGTCTTCTTGACCGAGTCTGAGCACAGCCGGGCGATGCGCCGGCCGGTCTCGAGCGATCCGGTAAAAGCGATCAGGGAAACGTCTGTGTGGCGCACCAAGGCTTCGCCCGCGGTCTCGCCCCGGCCGGTCACGATTTCCACCGCGCCCTTGGGCAGGCAGTCGAAAATGGCGCGGAACTCCAGGGTCGAGAGCGGCGTCTGCTCGGCGGGCTTCAAGACCACGGTGTTTCCGGCGGCCAAGGCGGGCGCCAGCTTCCAAGCCATGAGCAAAATGGGGTAGTTCCAGGGCACGATGGCGGCGATGACGCCGTAGGGCTCGTGCACCACGAAATTGAGCTGGCTTGGCTCGATGGAGGGGATGACGCGGCCGCGCTCGCCGCGAATCATGCCCGCGTAGTACTCGAAGCACGACGCGGACCAGCCCATCTCATCGACGTTCTCGCGCAGGGGCTTGCCGCCCTCGAGCGTCAAAAGCCGCGCCAAGCTTTGCGCGCGATCTTTAATGCGCCGCGCCACCTCCTCGAGCATCTTGGCGCGCTCGTGAGCCGGAGTCTTGCGCCACGGATTCCAAGCTTTTTTGGCGCGAGCGACGGCCCGCGCGATTTCTGCCGGACTCTGGTCCGGGATTTCGCCCACGGCCTCTTCCGTGGCCGGGTTGACGACCGGAATGGTTCGGACCGGAAGCTTTTTGACGGCGGGGCTCTTTCGTGGCATGGTTCGCGCGAAATTATATCAACTTTCCAAAGGCGGTGAAGCTCCGTCCCGATATTGTAAAATCGGCGTGGCGCCCGCGTAGCTCAGCGGTAGAGCAACCGCCTTGTAAGCGGTAGGTCGGGAGTTCAATCCTCCCCGCGGGCTTTCTTTTAGAAGAAACCTGTTTCCTCAATAAGTCCGCGGCCTTTTGAGGGCGTCACGCGGAAAACCGTCCAAAAACCGCGAAAAAGCCGGAGCCGCCGGTAAAAAACCGCTTTAAAGCGGTTTTTACCTCGCGCCGCCCGCGTTCCGCCCGCGTTTTTTGTATACTTTGTCGTCGTGGTTCCGTTATCGATTTCAATATTTTCGACGCCCGTCCGCCAAGGGGTCGCGGGGTGATTTGGGTCCTCATGAGCGCCCTTCTCGCGGCCACGGGGGTCGTTCCAGTCGCGGCCCAGGATTCGGGCTCGCTGCCGCCGCCGTGGGTCATCGGCCAGGTGGCGGTTTCCGGCACCAAGAACGTCAAGCCCAGCGTCGTTCTTTCCCAGGTCAAGGCGCGCAAAGGAGACCTCTACGACCAATCCGATTTGGACCAGGACATCCAGAATCTCCTGGGTTTGGGCGACTTCAACGGCGTCCAGGCCGACGTCACGTCCCTGGGCGCTCCCGTCCCCGATTACCTGCGCCGGGTGGCGGGATCGACTGCGACCGTCAAGCTGACCTTCATCGTCTCGGAAAAGCCGGTCATCGAGCGCATCGACTTCAAGAATAATTTCAAGCTCTCCCGGGGCGCCTTGGCCGACGCCATCTCTTTGAAGAAGGGCGATCCGCTGGACTTGGTCAAGCTGGAAGACGACAAGGAGAAAATCCTCGAAAAATACAACAAGAAGGGCTTTCTGGACGCCACGGTCGAGTCCCAAATCGCCACCGACACGGGCACCATGAAATCGGTCCTGACCTTCAAGGTGAACGAAGGAGCCAAGTCCCAGATTTTCTGGGTTTCCATCAGGGGAGTGCATGCCTTCAAGCCCAAGAAAATCCTCGGCCTGATGAAGAACCGCCGCGGCAAGGTGTACGCGGAAAAAGATCTTCCCGAGGACATCCACGCCATCCAGGCCTACTACCGGCATCGGGGTTATTTGGACGTGGTCGTCAGCTCGCCCACGGTCATGGTGAGCTGGGACAAGACCCGGCTCTACATCAGCCTCTCAATTCAGGAAGGGCGCTCCTACCGCTTCGGCAAGACGTCTTTTGTCGGAAATTTGGTCTACACCAACGCGCAGCTCGCCAAGGCGGTGACCTACCATGCCGGCAAAACCTTCGACGACGACAAATACCAGGAGACCATCCGCAACATCCAGGAGCTCTACGCGGACAAAGGCTACCTGCACCTGCAGGTCAATCCGGTGCGGACGCTCGATCCTAAAACCGGCTGCTTGAACGTCCAATTCAACTTGATCGAGGGCGACGTGGTCTACGTGGACAACGTGGACGTGTCCGGAAACGTCGAGACCAAGACCTACGTCCTGAAGCGCGAAATTCTCGTCAAGCCCGGCGAACCCTTCAACGCCAAGAAGGTGCGCCGGAGCCGCGAGGCCCTGATGAACCTGGGCTTCCTGGACGACGTGGGCGTCAACTTGGACAGTCCGGGCAATCCGGACCTGGTCGATTTGGACTTCAACGTCAAGGAGGGCAAGCCCGGCATGCTCACCGCGGGCGCGGCCTACTCCACCATCGACGGGCTCTTCGGCACCTTGTCCCTGCAGAACATGAACCTCTTCGGCCGGGCCCAGCACGTGGGCGTGCAGTGGTCCTTCGGCTCGCGCGTGCGCAACTATTCTCTCAGCTGGAGCGAGCCCTGGGTCGGTAACCATCCCTGGACTCTGGGGGCGACCCTCTTCGACACGATGCAGCTGAGCCCCTTCGGCAGCGATTTGACCGCCTACACCCAGGAGAGCAAGGGCGGCTCCATCTTCCTGGCGCCGCGCTTCGCGGATAACCTCTACCAGCTCAAGTTCACCTACACCTTTTCCCGCACCAGCATCAGCGGCATCGATCCGGCGCTGCCGGCGAACTCGATTTTGACGCCCGGAACGAGCAACTTCTCGGCCGTAAGCGTGGAGTTCGCGCGCGACAGCCGGGACAACATCTACGACCCGACCAGCGGCAGCCGCAACTCGGTGAGCCTGCAATTGGCCGGCGGGCCCTTGGGCGGGGACATCAACTTTTTGGAGCCGGGGCTTTCGGATTCCGTCAACTATAAGCTTTTCTCCATCGACGATTATCCCTTCGTTCTGACTTTGGGCAACCGGGGGGCCTACATCGGCCAGTTCGGAGCGACCGCGCATGTTCCGGTCTACGATTTGTTCTTCCTGGGCGCCCCTGACACCATGCGCGGCTACGAGCCGACGGGCCAAGTCGGCAACCCCAACGGCGGCTACATCTACGACACGGCCACGGCCGAGTTCGGCTTCCCGGTGGCCAGGGAAGGCGAGCGCACTATCGCCAAAATCGTCTCGTTTTTCGACATCGGATCGACGTGGACCAATTTCGATCAAGTCAGCATGAAGGTCGGCTCGCAGGACACCGAGCTGAAGACGGACGTGGGCATCGGCATCAGGCTCACGACGCCGGCGTTTCCCATCCGGCTCGAATGGGGCTACGGCTTCAACCACGCTCCCGGCGAGAAGATCTATCAAATCAGCTTCGGGATGGCGAACCTGTTTTAAAGGAAGGAAACGGAAAGGAAAGAATGAAACGGAGAGAAATGGAAGAAAAAGAAAAGCAGGAAAGGGAAGGCCGTTGTTTCCGCTGGATGCCGGTTCTTTCCGCTCTTTGCACTCTTTCTTTTTCCTTCCTTTTTCGCCTTCCTTGCGCCAATGCCATCGAAATTTCCCTGGAACAGAACCGCACGGAACACTCCAGCATCGGCTTCGTGGACATGCAGCGGCTCTTTCAGGCCTTTCCGGAAACCCAGCGGGCAAGGGAAAGCTTCCAGGAAGTCGTGGAGAAGACCCAGGAGCAGTTAAACCAGCAAAAAGCGCAAATCCTGCGCCTGCAAAACACGCTCGCCGATCTCCAAACTCAGCGCGAGGAGCTCATGCAGGGCCAGCAGGCGCCGCCGGAGACTCCTCCAGCGGTGCCGCCCGCTGTTTCCACCGAGGCCGCCGTGCCCGCGGTGGCGGCGTCCACGCAGGCTCCCTCGGTGCCGGTCGCCGCGTCCTCCCCGGAGCCGAGCGGCTACGCGGTCAAGCCCTCCACGCCCAGCGTTTTCCCGGCGCTGCCGGGAGTTCCCAGCGCGGAGATAACGCCGGCGCCCGCCGAGACGGCCGCGCCCGCGCCGATTCCGGCGGTGGCCGTGAGCAGCCCCGCCGCAACCGCGCCGCCGCAGGTTTCCAGCGCCGCCGCCGCGTCGGCGCCCGCCGCGCCGCGCCCCCTGCCGGTCGCGCAGCTCTCCTCGGACGTGCGCCAGAAGCTGGCCTCGCTCGATTCCCAAATCGCCGTGACGGACCAGGAAATAAAGCGCGAGCAGGCCGACTACGGCGACCGCGAGGCCGCCGCGGAAAAAAATCTCGTGGATTTGGAAGGGAACAAGACCGATATCCTGCTTGGCGAGATCAACAAGGCGATCCAGATCGTCGCGGACCAAGAGGGCATCAGCGTGGTCGTGGACAAGGGAAATATCCTCTACGGCCACGACGCGGTTGATTTGACCGACAAAGTCTTGAAGCAGCTTCAGGAGATGCGATGAGCGCGCGCGAAAAAATCAGCGTCACGGCCGGGGAACTGGCCCGATTGGCCCAGGGCAGCCTGGTCGGGGAAGAGTCTTACGCCCTGGAGGGCGCTCAAGGGCTCGATGAGGCCGGGCCCAAGGACGTTTCCTTTCTGGGCAACCCGAAATACGCCCAAGCCGCGGCGTCTTCCGCCGCGGGCTGCCTGTTTTTGCCGGCTTCCGCCAAGGAATTGCCCGCCAAGGCGCCCGCCAAGATTTACGTCGAGGATCCGCAGTACGCCTTCTCCCTGGTGCTGGGGCTTATCGCCGAGAAAAGGGCGAAAAAGCCCGCGGTCGTCGACGCGCGGGCCGTCGTGGACCATTCGGCGCAGCTGAGCCCCGGCGTGGGCGTGGGGCCCTTTTCCGTCATCGAGCGCGGCGCCGCGGTGGGCCAGGACACTCTCATCGGCGCGCAGTGCTACATCGGCGAGAACGTCCGCATCGGACGCGGCTGCCGGATTTATCCCCAGGTCGTCATCCGCGAGGACTGCGTCGTGGGCGACCGCGCGGTCATTCACTCGGGCACCGTCATCGGCGCGGACGGGTTCGGATTTTCGACGGACACAAAGACGGGCCGCCACCGCAAGATTCCGCAGATCGGAAACGTGGTCATCGGCGAAGACGTGGAAATCGGCGCCAACGCGGCCATCGACCGCGCGACCGTGGGCTCGACGACTATCGGCGCCGGAACCAAGATCGACAACCTGGTCCAAATTGCGCACAACGTGCAGGTAGGGCGCGGCTGCCTTCTGGTTTCCCAGGTCGGCGTGGCGGGTTCCAGCGCCTTGGGCGACGGCGTCATCCTGGCCGGCCAAGTCGGCGTGGCCGGCCACTTGAAGATCGGCGAGCGCGCCATCGTGATGGCGCAGGCCGGCATCATGTCGGACGTGGAGAACGGCGCGATTGTCTTTGGCTCTCCCGCGCGCCCGCGCCGCGAGGCCTTCCGGCTTCAGGCGCTCTCCGGACGCCTGCCCGAGCTCTTCGAGGCGGTCAAGGAAATCAAGGAAAAGTTGGGCCTGGGCGGGGCTTCCCGCGGACCCAAGGCGGAGGCATGAACATGGATTTGAGCCAGACGACGATTGAGCGCGAAATCAGCCTGGAGGGCATCGGCCTGCACACCGGCAACCGCTCCAAGCTGACCTTCCGGCCCGCCCCGGCCAACGCGGGCATCCGTTTTTTTCGCACGGACCTGCCCGGAACTCCCATGATTCCGGCGCGGCTTCATTTCGTGGTGACCACGGTGCGCGGCACCAACCTCGGCTTGGGCGAGGCCAAGGTGCACACGGTCGAGCACGTGCTCTCGGCCCTGACCGGCGTGGGCGTGGACAACGCGGACATCCTGGTCTCGGCCAATGAGCCGCCCATCATGGACGGCTCCGCGCTGCCCTTCGCCCAGGCGCTCTTGAAGGCCGGCCTGCGCCGCTACCCGGACGTTCCCAAGCGCTGGCTGCACCTGCCCGGTGAAATCGCCTATCAGGACGGCAAGGCCAAGTACCGGGCCGTGCCCTCGGAACACTTCGAGATCAAGGCGACGCTTCTGCACGATCATCCGCTCATCCCTAGGATGAGCCTGGAAATCCGCTGCGAGGAGACGGGCTACCTCTCGGAAATCGCCCCGGCCCGCACGTTCTGCTTCGAGCACGAGGTCGAGTTCCTGAAATCCCAGGGCCTGGCGCAGGGCGGCTCATTGGACAACGCGATTGTCATCGGCAGGGACCGCTACCACACTAATTCCGGCGGGCTGCGCTACGCGGATGAGCTGGTGCGCCACAAGATTTTGGATTTAATTGGGGATTTGTCCTTGATGGGCCGTCCCCTCTTCAAGATGCGCATCGAGGCGGAATGCCTCGGCCACGCCCACAACGTCGAGTTTGCCAAACGGCTCGACGCGGCGGCGACCGGGATGCGCAGGACCGCAAGGACCGTGGAGGCGTAAATGACGACAGAATCATCGCAGACGGCGGCGGGAGCCCCCGTGCGCACGCTGGGAATCGCCGAAATCCGCAAGGCCATCCCGCACCGCTACCCGTTTCTCCTCATCGACAAGGTGGAGATTTTGGAGGAGGACAAAAAAGCGGTGGGCACCAAGTGCGTGACCATCAACGAGCCGTTTTTCCAGGGCCATTTTCCCGAGCATCCGGTCATGCCGGGCGTGCTTATTTTGGAGGCCCTGGCCCAGACCGCCTGCGCCATGCTCCTTTCCAAGGGCGCCTACGAGGGCAAGATCGCCTACTTCATGGGCATCGACGGCGCCAAGTTCAGGAATCCCGTGTTCCCGCCGGGCGTCTTGAAGCTCAACGTGGAAATCCTGCGCCTGGGCCGCGCCGGCAAATTCCGCGGCGAGGCGCGCTTGGACGGCAAGGTCGCGGCCGAGGCCGAGATGACCTTCGCCGTGGTGGATAAATAGGGGGCCATGATGAGCAATATCCATCCTACCGCCGTCATCCATCCTTCCGCCAAAGTCGATCCCGCCGCCGTCATAGGGCCTTACGCGATTATCGGCGAGGGCGCCGTCATCGGCGCGGGGACCAGCGTGGGCGCGCACGCGGTCGTCGAGTTCGCGGCCTTGGGCAAGGACAACCGCCTGCACCCCGGCTGCTACGTCGGCACCGCGCCGCAGGATTTGAAATACGGCAACGAGCGCACGCGCCTCGTGATGGGCGACCGCAACACCGTGCGGGAGTGCGTGACCTTGAACCGGGGCACGGCCGCCCACGGCGAGACGCGCATCGGCAGCGACTGCCTTTTTATGGCCTATTCGCACGTGGCCCACGACTGCACGCTGGGCGACGGCGTCATTCTGGTCAACTCGGTGGCCGTGGCGGGTCATGTGGAAATCGGGGATTTCACCGTGGTCGGGGGCTTGGCCGCCATCCACCAGTACCTGCGCATCGGCAAGTACTGCATGCTGGGCGGAGGCTCCATGCTCAACAAGGACGTGCCGCACTTCTGCACCTGCCAGGGCTATCCCGCCGCCTTGCGGGGCTTGAACAGCATCGGCTTGCGCCGCGGCGGCTTCGGGCACGAGACGGTCTCGGCCATCAAGCGGGCCTACAAGACGCTTTTCCTCTCCGGCTTGAGGCTCGAAGAAGCCATGGCCCGCGTGCGCGGCGAGTCTAAGGACCCGCGGGTCTTGGAGATGCTCGACTTCATCGCGGCGTCCAAGAAAGGCGTGATGCGGCCGGCCTCGGGAGTCGAGGCCAAGGAAGAGGCGGTCCTCTAGCCGGTGGCGACGGTCGGGCTCATCGCCGGCTCCGGACGCTTTCCCATCCTGGTCGCTCAGGAGGCCCGGCGCATGAACGTCGACGTCGTGGCGCTGGGCATCCGCGGCGTGACCGACGCCTCCCTGGAGCCGCTGGTCTCGCGCCTGGACTACTTCAAGCTGGGGCAGTTGGACGCTCCCATCAAGGCGCTCAAGTCAGCGGGCGTGACCCGGGCCGTGATGGCGGGCAAGGTCCAGCACGCGTCCCTCTTCGGCGGCGTTCTGCCGGATTTTAGGGCCATCAAGGTTTTCGCGCGCTTAAAGGACAAGCGGACCGACACCATTTTAAAGGCCGTGGCGGACGAGTTTTCTCTCGAAGGCATCGAGCTTATCTCCTCGGCGGCCTATCTCTCTCATCTTTTGGCCGGCGAGGGACAGCTCTCGCGCCGCGGCCCGGACGCCGAGGAAAAAGCCAATATGCGCCTGGGGTGGCGCGCGGCCAAGGCCGTGGCGGGCCAGGACATCGGGCAAACGGTCGTGGTCTCCGAGAACGCGGTCGTGGCCGTGGAGGCGATGGAGGGAACCGACGCCTGCATCTTGCGCGCCGCGGACATCGCCGCGTCGCACGGCGGAAAGCCGCGCCTGACCGTGGTCAAGGTCGCCAAGCCCGGGCAGGATTTGCGCTTCGATATCCCCGTCATCGGGCTTGATTCCCTCCCCGTCTTCGCCAAAGCCCGCGTTTCGGCCGTGGCGCTCGAGGCCGGGACGACCCTGCTTTTCGACAAGGAGAAATTCATGCAGGAAGCCGACGCCGCGAAAATTTGCGTGATGGGATTCGCCCCCGAGGGGCCCGCGTCATGAGCGCCGAGGAAAAGCCCAAGCGCCTCAAGGTCGGCGTCATCGGCGCCGGCCGCATGGGCGCCAACCACGCCAAGGTCTTCAACCGCAACCAGGAGAACTTCGAGCTCGTCGGCGTGTGCGACGTCAACTTATGGAGGGCGCAGTTTCTGGCCTGGCAGTGCAACACCATCGCGGTGCGCAGCTACGAGGATCTCATCGCGCGCGCCGAGGCCGTGGTCATCGCGGTGCCCACGCCGCAGCACTTCGAGGCGGGCAAAGCCGCCATGGAGCGGGGCGTGCACTGCCTCATCGAGAAGCCCCTGGCCGAGTCCATCGAGTCCGCGAAGAAGCTCCTTGAAATCTCGCAGGAAAAGGGCGTGGTCCTGCAGGTCGGCCACGTCGAGCGCTTCAACCCCGCGGTCCTGGAGGCCGTCAAGCACGTGCGCAACCCGCGCTTCATCACGGTCGAGCGCCTGGGCCCTTACGACCCGCGCACGCAGCACATCGGCGTGGTCATGGACCTGATGATCCACGATTTGGATATCCTGCTGACCCTGGTCGGCGCGGAGATAGAGTCCTTGGAGGCCGTGGGCGCGCACCTCATTTCACAGCACGAGGACATCGCCAACGTGCGCGTGCGCTTCAAGACCGGCTGCATCGCCAACCTCACCGCCAGCCGCATCTCGCTCACCAAGTGCCGCAAGCTGCGGATCTTTCAGGAGGACAGCTACATCTCGCTCGACTACGCGTCGAGCGACTTGAAGATTTACAAGCGCAAGGTCCCGGTCATCAAGACCTTGAAGGACGTGGAAATCCTGCGCCCCAAGCTCTCCACGGTCGAGCCCTTGAAGAACGAGCACCTGCATTGGCTTGACTGCATCCGGCACAACCGCAAGCCCTGGCCGAGCGCCGAGCGCGGCATGGAGGCCTTGAAGCTGGCCCTGCAGGTCTCGGACGAGCTCGAGCGCTACGTGGTCGCGCCGCAGGCGGGCGTGCGCTCCTTGATTCCGCCCTGGGTCCAGGATCTGCGGACCATCGCCAAGAGCGTGGGCAAGGACATCATGGGAGGCGCTTCCTGAGCGAGATACTCGTCGTCGCCGGGGATCCCTCCGGCGACGTTCATGGGGCCAGGCTCATCGAGGCCTTGAAGGCGGAAATCCCCGGCTTGCGCACGGCGGCCGTGGGCGGGCCGCTCATGAGGCGCGCCGCGGACGTCTTCATCGAGGACCTCGCCTCCCGGGGCATCTCCGGGTTTTTGGAGCCGCTTTTTTCATTGGGATTTTTGCGCGCGCTGCTGGCGCGCTTGAAGGCTTATCTCCTGGAGAAAAAGCCCGCGGCTCTCGTCGTGGTGGATTACTACGGCTTCAACCGCCGGGTCCTGCCGCTGGCCAAGGCCGCCGGCGTGCCGGCCTACTACTACGTGAGCCCGCAGGTTTGGGCCAGCCGGCCCGGACGCGCCGCGGTCATCGCGCGGCTGGTCCGCCGCGTCTTCGCCATTTTCCCGTTCGAGGAGGAGGTCTACCGCCGCGCGGGCGCGGCCTGCACTTTCATCGGCCATCCTCTCTTGGACGCCGTGCCGCCGGCCGCGGAGAACAAGGACATCGGCAACCCCCTGCGGGTCGCTCTTCTGCCCGGCAGCCGCGCCATGGAGGTGCGCCGCCACCTGCCGGTGTTTTTGGACGCCTTCGACGAGCTCCGGCGCCACTTTCCCGCGGCCGAGGCTTGCGTGTTCGCGGCCGCTTCCCTTCCCGACGAGGCCTATGCCTCGGCCGCGGCGCGCGGCGCGAAAATTATCCGCGAGTCGGACTACAAGGTCCGCGCCCGGATGGACGTCGCTTTTTGCTCCTCGGGCACCGCGACTTTGGAAAACGCGTTGCTGGGCTTGCCCATGGTGGTGATTTACCGCCTGTCCTGGCCCACCTATTGGATTGCGCGGGCCCTCATCCGCGTTCCCTACATCGCCATGGCCAATCTGCTGGCGGGCAGGCTTTTGGTCCCGGAGCTCATCCAGGGCCGGGCCAATAAGAACGGCATCGCGCGGGCGGCCAAGGAAATTCTCGAGAGCCCCGCCAAGCACCGGGAGCTGCGCGCGGCGCTGGCAAGCCTGCGCGGGGTCTTGGGCGAGCCCGGCGGCGCGCGGCGCGCGGCGCGGGCCATGGCCGAGGACTTGCGAACGCTTGGCCGGCTTGACGGCCCGGCGCTGGCGCGCGCCGCGGAGCCGAGGGCCTAGGCCATGGAGCGTCAGGAAATCTTGGACCGCTTTCTCGCCTACTCCCCGCACGTGGACGTGGCCATGCTGGCCAAGGCCTACGACTACTCCGTCAAGGCCCACGCGGACCAGGCCCGCGCCTCGGGCGAACACTACTTCGTGCACTGCGAGGCGGTGTCGGCTTCCCTCATCGACTGGAAGATGGATTTGCCCACGGTCTGCGCCGGGCTCCTGCACGACGTGCTGGAGGACACGCCGGTCACCGCCGAGGAGATGCGCAAAGAGTTCGGCGACGAGGTGACCAAGCTCGTGGCGGGCGTGACCAAGCTCGACCGCCTGCAGTTTTCCTCGACCAGCGCCGCGCAGGCCGAAAACTGGCGCAAGATGCTTTTGGCCACGGCGCAGGACATCCGCGTCATCGTCATCAAGCTCGCCGACCGCCTGCACAACATGCGGACGCTCAATTTTCTCTCCCGCGAGCGCCAGAAGCGCATCGCCCGCGAGACCCTGTCCCTCTACGCGCCCCTGGCCCACCGCTTGGGCATGTTTCAGTTGAAGAGCGAGCTCGAGGACCTGGGCTTCCAGTACCTCTACCCCGAGGAGTTCGACGAGTTGAGCGCCAAGGTCAACGCCCGGGTCAAGGTCGGCGAGGCGACTTTGGCCAAGTTCAAGGAGGCGGTGGAAAAGTCCGTGGAGAAGACCGGCATCCCGCACCGCATCCTGGCGCGCTCCAAGAGCCTCTATTCGATTTACCAGAAGATGCTGCGCCAGAACAAGCCCTTCGAGGAAATCCAGGACGCCCTGGGCGTGCGCATCATCACCGACACCGTGGCCGACTGCTACGCGCTCTTGGGCGTGGTGCACACGCAGTTCAAGCCCGTGGCCGGCAGCTTCACCGATTACATCTCGCTGCCCAAGATGAACCTCTACCAGAGCCTGCACACCACGGTCATGGGCCCGGCGGGCGAGCTCGTCGAAATCCAGATCCGCACCGAGGAGATGCACCGCACCTCGGAGTACGGCATCGCGGCGCACTGGCGCTACAAGACCGGCGAGGAATCTCGCGATCTGCACCTGGAGGAGAAGCTCAACTGGCTCCGGCAGTGGATCGAGTGGCTGCAGGACTTGAAAAGCCCGCGCGAGTTTTTGGACAGCCTAAAGACCGATTTGGAATTAAACCAGGTCTTCGTGTTCACCCCGGCGGGCGAGGTCAAGGTCCTGCCCGGCGGCGCCACGCCCTTGGACTTCGCCTTCGCGGTGCACACCGAGATAGGCCAGGCCTGCGTGGGCGCCCAGGTCAACAACAAGATGGTCAAGCTCGACTACAAGCTCAAGTCCGGCGACATCTGCAAGATTCTCACCAAGAAGGGCTCCGAGCCCAAGAAGGACTGGCTCAACATGGTGCGCACGGCGCGCGCCCGCTCCAAGATCCGCCACTTCCTGCGCGAAAAAGGCATCGTCGCGTAGAGCCGTTCCGCCTCCGGCGACCTCTTCCGTTCGCCCCGTCTAGGGTGTCTTGTGGCTCAGCTCACTTCAGAAGCCGCCGTAGGCGCGCAGGTCCGCGGCGTGGCGGATTTCTTCCCGGCGCAGTTCGGCCAGGTTGATTTCGCCGCGCTTGAGCGCGTCTTTGAACGCGGCTTGGTCGCGCGGATGGAGGTAGCGGTAGTCGTGGGCGGCGATCCAGGCCTTGGGCGCGGCGCCGCGCGCGACGAAGAAAAGATCCTTGGAGTCCCAGTAGACCAGCGCCCAGTTCCGGCGCGGCATGTAGAAGACGAACCATGGCCGGCGAAAGGCCTTGGTCTTTCCATTCGGATAGAGGCGCGTGCTGTCCAGCAGGATGCCCACGTTGGGCAAAAGCGCGGCGTCGGCGCCCTCGCGCTTCAAGTAGCCCTGCCATTGCCGCGCTGAGGCAAAGGCGTCCTCGGCTCGGGCGTGCTGCTCGTGAAATATGTAGCGCCCGTCGCCGAAGACCCTAAACCACGGCCGCAGCCTCCAGGCGAGGTAGCCGCCCCATTCCCAGGGATGGTAAAGCCGCAAGGGTTCCACCTCGGGGCGCTCCGCGGCCATGAAGCGCGCGGCCGCGCGCGGCAGGTCGGGGCCGTGGAATGAGCTGTCCCAGTTCAAGCGCGGCAGGACGCCCAGTAAAAAGGCGGCGTAGGCCGCGAGGAAAAGTCCCGACGCCCGGCGGGACGCCCGCGGCTCGGGGAAGAGTTCTTGCGCCAGGGCGGCGAGGAGAAGACAGGCCGGCGCGTTGAAATAGGCGGAAAACCGCGCGTGCCGGATGGACAAGACGGCCAAGGGTACTGCCGCGAAAACCAAGCTCCAGGGGATTTTTTTCAGCGGCGTCTTGCGCGCTGCGGCTAAAATCGCGAGGCCAAGCCCGAGCGCCAGCGCGGCCCAGAACGGCCAGTACAGCGGGTCGTTGAACGGCAGAGGGCTCCATTCCCGGATAAAGCGCGTCATGTCCGGAGCGCGGTGAAGGTGGCGCAGCAAGACGACGTAGGGGCCAAAACCGTAGGGATTGCACAGGCTGCCCAGGACCGCCGCGCCCAAAGCGGCCAGCTTGGCCTTGGCCGCGGCGCGGTTTCGCGCCAGCACCTCGGCCGCGATGTAGCAGGGAAAAAGCGCCAGGCCCATGATGAAGGCCGCGTGGGCCTGCGACCAGAGGGCGAAGAGCAGCAGCGTCAGGAACAAGGGCCAAGAGCGCCATTTCTCCAGGCGGCTTTCCAATAAGAGAAGCGTCATGGTGAAGAACAGCAGAGAGAGCAAATCCGGCGAGAGGCCGCAGTGCGGCAGCATTTGGGCGGACCAGAGGACCAGCCCCGCCGCCAGCCAAGGAGTCTTCAAGCCCCGGCAGGCCAGCAGGCGCGCGAAAGCCCAGGTGCTCGCGGCGATGTAGAGAAATTTCAGGGCCATCAGGGCCGGCATGCCCCCGGCGCGCCAAAAAGCGCCCGCGCCCAGCTCCCAGAGCCATTCGAAGTCGACCCAGGGCGCCCCGGCCTTGGTCCAGGAGAACGGATCGCCCAGCGGCAGGCCGCGGTGGGCCCAGAGCCAGCGCGCGTCCAGAAGGTGCCAGAACAGGTCGTGGTTGTAGTTGGGGATGAAGGCCGGCGGCAGGCACAAGGCCAGCGCCCAAAGCCAGAAGGTCTTGCGGGAGGCGGCCGGCTCGTCGTTCATCGCCTCTTGATCTTAGTCCAATGCGCGTTGCGCCGCAAGGATCGTTTTGATACGATGAGGGCCATGAGCGCGAACATCATCGAAGCGATGCAGGGCCCGTTTTTCGGCGTGGAAAGCCGCCTGGCGGCGAAAGTCCCGGAGATCGCGGCGGCGTTTCTCCTCCTTCTTATAGGATTATTCGCCGCCCGGGCGCTGCGCATGGCGGTCGAGGGGCTCTTGAACCGGGTGCGCTTCGACGGCTACGCCAGCCGGGTGGGCGTCAACGAAATTTTGGCCCGCATGGGCTTTGGCAAGTCGCCGACCTACGTGCTGGGATTTCTGGCCTATTGGCTGGTGCTCTTCATCTTCATCGTCTCGGCGGCCAACGCGGTGAACATCACCGTCATCTCGGGCCTCCTGGGGCGCTTCGCCTTGTTCCTTCCGGCCATGGTGGCGGCGGTGCTCATCGTCTTCGGCGGGCTTTTGTTCGCGGGCTTTCTCTCGGAAGTCGTCTCCCGCGCGGCCTCGGCCAACAACGTGCCGGGCGGCCAGGGCCTGGCCAAGGCCTGCTACCTGACGGTGGTGGTTTTCGCCGGGATGACCGCCCTGGACCAGCTGGGCATCCGCCTGGAGCTTATTTCCGCGGCGCTGGAGATTTTGCTGGCCTCGGCCGGCTTGGCCGCGGGCTTGGCCTTCGGGTTGGGGGGAAAAGAGGCCGCCGCTGAATTAATTCGCGAGTGGATGAAGAAGCGGAATTAAGGGCGCTTTAGCGCGCCGGACGCTTGGCGCGGCCGGACTTGATGCAGTCGGTGCAGACGTAGCCCGTGAGCGTGCGCCCGGAGAGGACCACTTTGAGCCGCTGCAGGTTGGGACGGAAAATGCGCTTGGTCGCTTTGTGCGAATGGCTGTAGCTAAATCCCGCCACAGGTCCCTTGGAACAAACGAGGCATCGAAAAGCCATATATGATCTCCGCTAGGCATAGAGAGTAGCAAATGCCCCCGCCCGGCGCAAGCCCGCGTCCCGAGGGAATGCTCTCCCCCGCGCGCCTCTTGAAGGGCGTGGGGCCGCGGCGCGCCGAGGCCTTGGGGCATCTGGGCATCGAGACGGTCGGCGACGTGCTCTATTATTTCCCGCGGGACTGGCAGGACCGATTTGCGCTCCCGGATTTCTCCAAGGCCTTTCCCGGCGGCCTGGTGGTGGCGCGCGGCATCGTGGTCCGCGCCGGAGAATTCCGGGCCGGCCCGCGCATGGCGCTTTTCAAGGCCACGCTGGCCGTGCCGGGCGGCGCCCAGGTCGAGGCGGTGTGGTTCAAGCACTTGAGCCGCCGCTACGACGTGTTCGCGCCGCTCAAAAAAGACGTCGTCCGCGGCGCGGAAGTCTACGTGGTGGGCCGGGCGGAGGCGAGCCTGGTCGGCGTGAGCGACATCCAGGCCGAGGAACACTACGCCGCCGACGATCCGCAGCGGGTTTTAAACGTCGAGCGCATCGCGCCGGTCTACGCGCTGACCGAGGGCTTAACGCAGAAATGGCTGCGGAGCCTGGCGGCCGAGGCCTTGAATCTCGCGGCGCCGCGCGCGCCGGACATCCTGCCCGAGGCCCTCATCGCGCGCCGTGGGCTTTTGCGCGCGCCCCAGGCCCTGCGCGGCGTGCACTTTCCGGGTTCGCGCGGCGAGCTCGCGGCCGCGCGCGAGCGCTTCGCCTACGAGGAGCTTCTTCTTTTGGAGCTGGCCTGGGCCCTGAAGCGCCGGGAGACCAAGCGCCTGGCCAAGGGCTTTGGCTACGAGGTCAAGAGGAGCCTCTTGACGCCCTTCCGGCAGCGGCTGGGCTTTGATTTGACCGCGGCGCAAAAGCGGGTCATCAACGAGATTTTCGACGACATGCGGGCGCCGAGCCCCATGACCCGGCTCCTGCAGGGGGACGTGGGCTCGGGCAAGACCGTGGTGGCGTTGTCCGCCCTCTTGCTCGCGGCCGAGAACGGCCGGCAGGGCGCCTTCATGGCTCCTTCGGCGATTTTGGCCGAGCAGCACAAGGCGACCTTGGACAAATTTCTCTCCGGCCTGCCGGTCAAGACCGGGATTCTCACCTCGCGCACCACGGCCAAGGAGCGGGCCAAAATCCTGGCCGCCGCGGCCGAGGGCCGCCTGGACATCCTGGTCGGCACGCACGCGCTTTTGGAAGAGGACGTGCGCTTCAAGAATTTGTCCGTGGCCGTCATCGACGAGCAGCACCGCTTCGGCGTGCGCCAGCGCGCGACCCTGCGCCGGAAAAACTCTTTTTTGGATCTGCTGATCATGACCGCCACGCCCATTCCGCGCACGCTGGCCTTGGCGCTCTACGGGGACCTGGAGGTCTCGGTCATCGACGAGATGCCTCCGGGCAAGGCCGCGGCCCAGACCCGCATCACGGACGAGGCCGAGGCCTTTTCCACGATGCGCGAGGAGGTCCAAAAGGGCCGCCAGGGCTACGTGGTCTACCCCATCATCGAGGAGTCAAGCCGCCTGGACCTGCGCTCGGCCAAGGCGCAGTTCGAGCGCTTGAAGAGCGAGGTGTTCCCGGATTTGAGCGTGGCCCTCATCCACGGCGCCATGCCGGCCGCCAAGAAGGCCAAAATCATGGAGGAGTTCTCGGCCGGAAAGCACCAGGTGCTGGTGGCCACGCCCGTCATCGAGGTCGGCATCGACGTGCCCAACGCGACCGTGATGATCATCGAAAACGCCGAGCGCTTCGGCATGGCCAGCCTGCATCAGCTGCGCGGCCGCATCGGCCGGGGCACGGCGGCGTCCTGCTGCTTTCTAATCGCCTCGCCGCAGACCGAGGAGGCCCGCGCGCGCCTGGCCATGGCGGCCGAGACCGCGGACGGCTTTCGCTTGAGCGAGGAGGATCTGCGCCTGCGCGGCCCGGGCGAGCTTTTGGGCACGACCCAGCACGGCGACGTGGCCTTGAAGGTCGCGGACCTGGTCAAGGATAAGGAAGTCCTGACGCGGGCGCGCGCGGACGCGGACTCCTTGTTGGCGGCGGACCCGCGCCTTTTGGCCCCGGAGAACAAGCCCCTGCGCGAGCGGCTAATTGAACTCTATCAGCGCCGCTGGGGCTGGATCGACCTGGCTTAAGCCTTCGGCGTTCCGGAGGAGCCGCCCGTTTTCCGGGTCTTCCCGCTCTTGAGCGAGCGCAGCTCGGTGAGAAGCATGGCGACGTAGAAGCTCATCGCGACGCCCACGACGACCGCCGCGGCAATCGCGTAGGCCTTCAAGGCGGGGAGCATGGCCTTGAGCGCCTGCATCCAGAGAAATCCTTGATCGGGGGCGTAGGCCTGCGCCGACGGGGCGGTCCATGACGGCGGAAAGCCCGGCAGGTTGGGGCTGGAAATCGTCAAGGCGTGCGCGGCGGCGTGGGCGCCCAGGAAGTGCGCGCCCAAGGCCGCGGCCGCGGTGCCGAGCACGGCGGCCCCGATGAGCGCGCCGATGGCGCCGTAGAGCGCCGGGCCGATGTTGAAATACCCGCCGCCTCCGCCGTCGGCCTTGGCCTTCTTCACGCCGATGTATCCGCCCAAAATCGCTCCGAGGGCGGCTCCGCCCAGGCCGGGCAGAGCGGCATGCAGGAGGCTCGCTCCCAGCGCGGCCAGGGAGAGCGCGTGCAGGGACATCAGCACCGCGCCCGTGATTCCGCCCGCGATGGCGCCGATGAGGGCGCCGAGGGCGGTGTAGAGCGGCGTGCCGAAATTCCAATATCCGCCGCCTCCTCCGTCGCGGCTGGCCAGGCCCTTTTTCCGCCCGATGTAGCCGCCCACGAGCATGCCGGCGACGACGGCGCCCGCGACGATGCCTACGTGCAGGAAGCCGGCGCCGATGGAAATCGCGGCCAGCGCGGGAAGGGCGCCGCTCTTGGCGGCCAGCGGCAGGGACAAGACGCCCAAGCCGAGGAGGCCGCGGGACTTGGCCGGAGCGGCCGCGGGGGCCAGGGGAACGGCGCCGTTGACGTAGACGACGTATCCCGCCGGGTAGCGGAAGAGCCACGGCGCGGCGCGCAAAAGCTCGCGCTTGACCAGGGCCTCGGGGACCGTGCCCGCGAGGGTGATGACGACGGCGTTGTCGGACCAGGCCGAGGTCTTTAGTTCGACGCTTTGCACGCCGGGAACCGAGAGGATGCGCGCCTTGCCGGAGTGGAGCTCCAGGTACATCTTGAGCTCGCCCATCATCGGCGGGGCGACCGGCACGGGCTCCACGCTCTGCACGATGCCGCCCAGCTTGGCGGAGCGCTTGAAGATGTCCCGCCGGGCCTCGTCGAACCGGTAGTAGAGCTCGGGCGTCAGCAGGGCCAGCGCGGTCTGGGTGCGCGGGTTGAAATTGAAGTAGATGATGCCGCGGGAGTCTTCCTTGGCCGCGGCGGGGCCAAGCAGCTTCCAGGCCTCGACCAGCTGATCGGAGCCGCCGTGGAACTTGACTCGGACCATGTCCGGCCGGTAGGGCGGGTAGACGTCCGCGGAGAGATCGGCGGCCAGGGCCGCGGGGGTGCCGTTGCGCGCCCAAGCGGCGGCGGAGCCCTCTGCCGGCTCGGGCGCGGCCGCTTCGGAAGACGCCGCCGCGCCGGCTAGGCCGTCGAAGGTCCGCTCGCCCGCGGCAACCGCCGCGGCGCCGCTCCGGGCTTGGTTTTTTCCGGATAAAACGGCTTTGACCGTAGAGACGATACGGTTCAAAATAGTTTTGCGCGCGCGGGGCGCCGGCGTCGTGGCCTGGATGGCCGTCTCGGCTTCGGGCTCCGCGGCGGATATGCCGGATGCCTCCGCGGCCTCAGGCGCGGCGCTCACGGCGGATTTTGCGGCGCGCATTGCCGCGGCTTGGGGCAAGGCCGCCGGGGCCGTTTCGGATTTCAAGATTTGGGCTTGGGAAAGCGAGCCGAGATTGGGCATCTGCGCGTCCGCGCCCAGGTTTTCAAAAGGGAGAGCCTCGCCGGAGGGCATCTGGCCCATGTTCATGCCCGGCACGGCCGTCACGCCTCCCGCGGGCAGGGCGGCGTCCGGCGCGGCGAAGTCTCCGGCCAGCGCGGTCCAGCAGCCGGTTCCCGGGGCGAGCAAAATCAAGGCGGCGCAGGAGACGGCGGCGGCTTTGGCGAGAATTTTCATTGAACCCTCCGAAAATCCGGTCTTGGAGCTATTATAAAGGAAGGGGCGTCGGGACGCCTGAGGCTTCGGGGCCTTAAAAACGCGGTTTTGGGCCTAGGCCCGGCTAGGCCCTTAAGCCCGGCGCGAGAAAAGCGCCAGAAGCTCGGGTTTGGGGAGCACGCCGATGCCCGCTTTGACCGGGGCCAAATCGTAGAGCCCGCCGCGGCCCAGGATGAGCCCGCGCATGGGGTTGCGGGAAAACCACAGCGGCGTGTCCAAGTCCACGAAAGAGAATCCGCCCAGGCCCGCGGCGAAATGCGCGCCCGCGCCCATGGCCAGCGGGGACTCCACCATCCCGCCGATCATGAGGCCGATGCCCGCGGCCTTGGCGATGCGCGCGATGTCCCAGCCCTCGGTAAAGCCGCTTTTCATGAGCTTGATGTTGACCACGTTGATGGCCTTCAAGCCCGCGGCCTTGATCATGTCTCGCGGGCCCTGCACCGACTCGTCCGCGGCCACGGGCACGCCGCCGCCGCGCGTCAGCACGTCCTTCAAGCCTTGCCAGTCGGCCTTGGGCGCGGGCTGCTCGAACAAGACCGGCTTGATGCCGCGTTTTTTGAGGCGCGCCAGGAATTGCAGCGACTGCCGCGCGGAGTAGCCGCAGTTGGCGTCGAGCATGAGCTTCAAGCCCCGGCCCGCGGCGTTGACCGCGCGCACGCGCGCCTCGTCCTGGTCCATGTCGCCGCCGATTTTGATCTTGATGACCTTGACGCCCAAGGCCACGATGCGCTTGGCCGCGCGCGCGGACGCCTCCGGCGGGGCCATGGTCACGGTGACGTCCGTGTAGACCCGGTTTTGGGCGCCGCCGAAGACGGCGCCAAGGGGAATTTTGACGTGCCGCGCCCAGGCGTCCAAAATCGCCATGCCCACCGCCGCCTTGGCCGGGCCCGTGCCGGGGCCCAAGCTCTCGTCGAGCGTTTCCAAGAGCGCCCGCCAGGACGCGATGGGCCGGCCCTCGAGCTTGGAAAAAACTTTTTTCGCCGCGGGAACGAGCTTCTCGCGCGAGCCGTCGTTGATGGAGGGCGCGCCCTCGCCCCAGCCCGCGGTGCCGTCGGAAAGCGTCGCGCGCACCAAAAGGTTCTTGGCCTCGGTCTTGGCCCCGCCTGCGATGGCGAAGGGCTCGTTTAGGGGGATGTCGAAGGGCTCGACCTGGAGCTGGGCGAGGGAGGCTGGTTTCACCGGGGCGGTTCCAGCAAAGGGGGGCCGGAGGTCAGGAAAATCTCGGCCAGGCTTGAGAGCATGTCCTCGGTGTCCTCGTCCCCGGTTTTCTGGTGGATGGAGATGAGGTTGCGCAGCATGCGCAGGAGCATGTCGCGCGCGGTGGCGGGCTCCAAGTGCTGGGGCTTAAGCTCGTAGCCGTTTCTGAGCAAGAGCCGCTGGGCCTCGCCCACGTCCAGAAGCCGGCCGCCGCCGAAGACGTCCAAAAGCCGCAGGCCGAAGGCGCCGCGCAGGCCCAGCATGAAGTGCCCGGGCAGGCCCGCGCCGAAGACCGGCAGGCCCACGCGCTTGGCGACGAGAAGATAGAGCACGGAAAGGCTCAAAGGGATGCCGCGCCGGGTCTCGATGACGCGGTGCAGGTAGCTGTTGTCCGGGTTGTAGTAATCCTCGCGGTTGCCGGCGAAGCCCATGTGATGAAACAAGAGCCAGTTGATTTTCTGGAACATCGCGTCCGGCGTGGGGGGCGAGTCCTCGCGGATTTTCCCGGCCACGCGGTCGAGCCACTGCACGTAGGCGTCCGGCGAAAAAGTCGAGTAGCCGAAGCGGCACACCAGCCACGCGCCTTCCTCCAAGTCGGGAGCGGGCGACGCGGCCAGGCGCGTGAAGTCTTTTTTGAGGCCGCTAAAGCGCACGCGGCGCGCCAGCCTTTCCGCGCGGGCGACCACCTCGGAGGTCTTTTGCGCGCGCAGCTCGTCGAGGTAGGGCAAAATGGGCTCGCCCACGGAGAGAATCTGCCGGGAGATTAAATCCAGGTTGCCGGGGTCGCTGTCGTCGAGCAGGGAAGCCAGGCTGCGCAGCTCGGCGTCGCTTAGGGGCCTCATGGCGTTAAAAGTGTAACGCCTCCGGCGGCAATTTTCAAGTGGCGGCGCCGTGGAGCAGTCTTCGGATGAGGCTACCGGGCGCGCGTTCGCCCCGAGGGCGCCCGGCGGATGCTCACCTCATAGCGGCCGCCGAGCACGCCGCGGAGTTTCTCGCGGACGGCGGCCTCGTCGGCGCCGCGGGCGACGAGGATGTCCGCCGTGTAGCGGACGGTGTATTTGTCGTTGTACGGGCCGTGATCCTGGCCGAAGGAGGCCTTGAGAACCCCGGGAATCTTGAGCGCCTCGGCTTCGTAGGTTTCCTCGAGCGTGGGATGCCGGACGTTTATGTAGTCGTCCGCGGCGAAGATCCGCGCGGCTTTTTCCCGGACGGCGTCGGCGTCCACGCCCTCGGCGACGCGGATTTTGACCCGGGAAAATGCCTGATGGCCGAAATAGCTGTCGTAGGTCCCCAGGGCGCGCTCGACCCGGAGAACGCCCGGGATTTTCAAGGCCGCGGAGATGGAGGCGTCGGCCCCTTCCACGATCAGGTCGTATCCGCGGAGAACTTCCGGCAGCAGGGCCCGGAGCTGCTGCTCGATGCGCTCGGCGTCCGCGTCGTAGGCGACGCGGACCGTCAAGGGCGGCCCGGTCCGCACGACGGTCCCGTCGCTTCTCTCCCGCGTGTAAAGATTCCCCAAGCGCGCGAAGCGGACCGTCTGGACGCCCGGGATTTCGCGGGCCGCGGCGGCAAAAGTTTTTTTGGCGCGATGGTGCCGCAGCAGGAAGCCGATAAAGGAGCTTGGGCGCGCGCTTCCGATGCCGGCGGCCTCGCGGCCGGAAGCGGAAGCGCCTTCCAATTCCGCGGCCTGGGCCCATGCGTCGGCCAGAGCCGCTTGCTCGGCCATGGCGTCGATTCGTTTCGCCTCGGGCGCCACTTCCGGCCAGAACGCGGCCAGGGCCTCAATCTCGGACTTGGCGGAGGAGAGCTCCAGCGCCAGCTCTTTGCCTCTGACCTGCTTGGTTTCAATGAGGTGGGAAATATGCCCCACGTCGTTGGCGGCCAGCGTGCGGGCCATGGGAGCGGCTTCCCGTCTTTTTTGCTCCAAAACTTGGGCCAGCGCCGCGATCTTGGGCGCGTCCTGCGCGGCGACGGCGGCGCTCAACTGCGCGCGGAAATCCGCGGGGAGATTCAAGGCGGCGTTGAGCAGGTTTCCGAGATTGGAGCCGGGCAGGCCGTTGAAGGCCTGGATGAGGGCCGCGGGCTGGAGCCCCGCCGCGGGCAGCGCGCTTTCGGCGGGCTCGCCCCCGCCCTCGAAGCTTTGAGCCGGAGCAGGCAGGCTGAGCGCGGCCGAGAAAGCCAAAGCGACGGCGGCGGCATAAATCGCGGGAATGGCGCTGCGGAAGAGACGCGCGGTTTTCATCCAAGTTTCTCCGTCATGGGATAAGGATAGCCCGAAGGCGGCTTTTCCGCCTGGGATAAATGGGGCGGGAATCAGGGACAAAGGTCCCAGGGCCGCCCGGATGTCTGGGGTGTAGGGGGTCTATGGTCGATTTTCAGCTAAATTCCAGCCTTTCCGCGCGCGCGACCACCTCGGGGGTCTTTTGCGCGCGCAGCTCGGCGTCGCTTAGGGGCCTCATGGCGCTTGGGGGTATGGCCCCGGGGTCCAAACTTGGTAGATAGGTGACAGAATGGACCGGGCACATAGGTAACAGGTAAATATGGGCAGAGGAGGAATTG
>Ga0307372_10003504_pt1 | contig 24965 bp, 24 predicted proteins | sample OX1MG_FD_202533 | JGI IMG/M metagenome (GOLD analysis project Ga0307372, IMG submission 202533) | Soil microbial communities from Risofladan, Vaasa, Finland - OX-1 | ecosystem: Environmental > Terrestrial > Soil > Coastal area > Acid sulfate soil | place: Finland: Risofladan, Vaasa | collected...
ACGACGCGCGCCGCTTCTATTCGTGGCTGATGCCGGCGCTCGGCTATCCAAACACGTTGACCTTTCCGGAAGACGGGCCCAAGCGCGGAATCGGATGGTGGGCCGACAGCGGCGGCTCGGTCTGGGTACAGGAGGCCGAAGCGCCGTATCGCGCCGACTCTTTCCATCGGCATCGGATCGGCCTGTGCGAAATTGCCTTTGGCGCCGACGATCGCGATCAGGTTGACACGCTCGCGCGCGAAATCGAAAAGCACGGCGGCAAACTCACCGACGCGCCGCGCGAGTACGATTACATGCCCGGTTACTACGCGGTCTTCTTCACCGATCCCGACGGATTAAAGTTGGAAGCGGTACACATCCCGCGGTAATCGCGTCCGCGGCCCGATCGGCAAGGTGTGCAAGTGCCGAGAGCGAGATTCCTCGCGATGCCTGCCATTCGGCCTGACGTGCACGACACGAACGCGCCGCCTCGGCCCGCTCGGAATAACCCGGTTGCGCAAAAGTTGTCATTCCGAGCGCATCGCCCGCGAGCTTTGGTCGTGCAGGTCATCTCGCGCCCCACGAATTGCGAGGAATCTCGCCAATCGCGAAGGCAATCCACTTGAATGAGGTACGCAAAGCGCTCCTTTGAGGAAGCGTACCGGTGCGCATCATTTGTGGTAATGAAGAGGCCGCCGCGACGGCGGCCCTACTGGGGGAGGAATTTGGCGCCTCGCCGGTTTCAGAAGCCCATGCGGCGTTCGCCCTCTGGCGCGCGCGGCGAGCAATGAAAATGCCACATCTTCCACACGGGCTTGGCGTCGTGGTCTTCGCGCACGAAGACTTCGGTCGCGCGAAACGGAATTTTTGCGGTCTGGCCGGCGGGCGGCAGCGCCGCCGATTGCGCGTCAGAAGTTGGAAGTACATTGACCGTGAAGGTTGATTCGGCCGTCAAAAATGCCATGTCGCCGCGAATCACCAGACGCACGTCGCGTGGCTCGGCCATCGCGGCCGAGCCGCTGGCGGGACCCATCACATGGCCGAGATACTTCCAAAGCTGCACCCACTCGTCGATCGCGTAGTAGGTGTGACCGTTGAGATTGAAGCCGTGGAACTTTTCGCCGCCGACGAAAGCGTCGCACATCATCGGTATGCTGAACGTGCGATTCGCGTCCCACCACGTCTTCGACACGGCCAGAATCTCTTCGCGATCGCGGGCAAGATTCGGCACCGGTGCTTTTGCTGTCGCCGAGCGCTGGCGCAATGCGCGCGTGGCGCCGGCAGCTCGCCTCATCTTCGGCCGCGCGGCGGTGGCGGCCCGCTGTTTCGGCTTAGCCGACTTCGATGATTTTGCTGATTTGCGTGGTCTGCGTTTCATCGCCGTCTCCTTCGCTCCTCTCCCGCGGGTCGCTACCAACAGTGGATGCGACGGCGGAGCGTCTCGGGCGGAAACTCTCACGTATCGAGTTGTATCTCAAGGGGCGCCGCGGCTGGGCGCCGCGTTAGAGAATGCGCGTCGAGCAGATTTCGTCAACGATTTTGAAAAACGAGGCCTGCGCGCAAAGAAGAAAGCGCGCAAGCGCGCGGACTAGCCGAACATCTCTTTGAGCTTATCGACAAAACCCTTGGAGAGAGGATGATTGACGGCCTTGCCATCAAGCTTGGCAAATTCCTCGAGCAGCTCGCGCTGGCGCGCGGTCAGGCTGCGCGGAGTCTCGACCACGATGCGGATCAACTGGTCGCCGCGCCCGTAGCCGTGCAAATCGACGATACCCTTGCCCTTCAAGCGCAGCACCTTGCCCGATTGGGTGCCGGCGGAAATTTTCGCTTTGACCTTGCCCTCGAGCGTCGGCACGTCGATCTCGCATCCGAGCGAAGCCTGCGGAAAGCTGATCGGAACTTCGATCACGATGTCGTTATCCTGACGCACGAATAGCTCGTGCTCCTTTACATGGATGACGACATACAGGTCGCCCGCCGGACCGCTCGCGTAACCGGCCTCGCCCTCGCCACGCAGCTTCAGGCGCGAGCCGTTGTCCACTCCGGCGGGAATTTTCACCGAGAGCGACTCGCTCTTGCGAAGCCGCCCCTGTCCCTGGCACGTCGGACACGGGTCCGAGATGATCATTCCCTCTCCGCGGCATTGTCCGCAGGTGGTCGAAATCGAAAAGAAGCCCTGCTGCGTGCGGACCTGTCCCGTGCCGCGGCAGTTCGGGCATGGGCTGGCGGCGGTTGCGCCTGCACGCGAGCGCGAGCCTTTGCATGCGTCGCACTGGGTCAGGCGCTGGAACTTGACGGTCTTCTCGGTGCCACGCGCGGCTTCTTCGAATTCGATTTCCAGATCGTAGCGAAGATCGTCGCCGCGCCGTGTGCGTGAGCGCGCACGCCCGCGTCCCGTCCCGAAGAAATCGCCGAAGATATCGGAGAAAACTTCCTCGAAGCCTTGCGTGAAATCGAAGCCGCCGAACGGACCCTGTCCCGACGCGCTCTGAAAGGCGGCGTGGCCGAAACGATCGTATTGCGCGCGCCGCTCGGGATCGGAAAGCACCTGATACGCTTCGTTGAGTTCCTTGAAGCGTTCTTCAGCTTCCTTATTGCCGGGATTGCGATCCGGATGAAACTGGATCGCGAGCCGGCGATACGCCTTCTTCAGCTCCTCGTCAGAGGCGCCGCGGCTTACCGAAAGAACTTCGTAGTAGTCCCGTTTGCTGGCAGGGGGCATTGACGAACAAGTCTAAACTATCGCTGCGGCCGACGCCATTGCGCCCCGCGAGCGCTGGTTATCGACGGAGGCGCTCACGGGGACAATGCCGTTAATTTCGATTCCCGTTACTTCACTTCCTTGAAATCGGCGTCAACCACGTCTTCCTTTGCGCCCGCTGCGCCGCGATCCGCGGTGCCGTCGCCCGCGCCTGCCTCCTGATGCGGTCCGCCCTGCGCGCCCGCGCCGTCGCCCTGCTGCGCGCCTTGCGCGCGAGTTTTGGCGTACATTGCCTCGGCCAGCTTGTGCGAGGCGGTCGACAGAGTATCGGCGGCCTTGTTCAGCTCGTCGGGATCCTTGGATTCGAGCTTGGTCTTGGCCTCCGCGAGCGCATCCTCGACACTCTTGCGCGAGGCGTCGTCGAGCTGCGCGCCATGCTCCTTGAGCGTCTTCTCGGTCGTGTAGATCAGGTTGTCGAGCTTGTTGCGCGCCTCGGCCTGCAAGCGCCGGCTGTGATCGTCGGCCGCGTGCGACTCGGCCTCACGCACCATCTTCTTGATCTCCTCCTCGTTGAGTCCCGAGGAAGCGGTGATCTTGATCGATTGCTCCTTGTTGGTGCCCAGGTCTTTGGCGTGGACGTTCACGATGCCGTTGGCGTCGATATCGAACGTGACCTCAACCTGCGGCATCCCGCGCGGCGCCGGTGGAATTCCAATCAGGTCGAACTGGCCGAGCAGCTTGTTGTCCGAAGCCATCTCGCGCTCGCCCTGGAAGACGCGAATCGTCACCGCCGTCTGGTTGTCCTGCGCGGTCGAAAACGTTTGGCCCTTGCGCGTCGGTATAGTCGTGTTCTTCTCGATAAGCTTGGTGAAGACGCCGCCCAAGGTCTCGATTCCCAGCGACAGCGGGGTCACGTCGAGCAGCAGCACGTCCTTGACTTCGCCCTTCAGGACTCCGCCCTGGATCGCCGCGCCGATAGCGACGACTTCATCCGGGTTGACGCCCTTGTGGCCTTCCTTGCCGAAAATCTTCTTGACCCGCTCCTGCACCGACGGCATCCGCGTCATCCCGCCAACCAGCACGATCTCGTTGATGTCGCTGGCCTTGAGGCCCGCATCGCGCAGCGCGGTTACACATGGCGCCTCGAGCCGGTCGAGCAGTTCGGCGCATAGCGCTTCGAGCTTGGCGCGGGTGAGCTTGATATTCAGATGCTTTGGTCCCGACTGATCGGCCGTGACAAACGGCAGATTGATGTCGGTTTCCATCACGGTGGATAGCTCGCACTTGGCTTTCTCGGCCGCTTCCTTCAGGCGCTGCAACGCCATCCGATCCTTGCGCAGATCGATTCCCTGATCTTTTTTGAACTCGTCGGCCAGGTAGTCGATCACGCGTTGATCGAAATCTTCGCCGCCCAGGAACGTGTCGCCGTTGGTCGCCTTGACCTCGAACACGCCCTCGCCCAGCTCGAGAATCGAAACGTCGAAGGTGCCGCCGCCCAGATCGAAGACCGCGATCTTTTCGTCCTTCTTCTTGTCGAGCCCGTACGCGAGCGACGCAGCCGTCGGCTCGTTGATAATGCGCAGCACGTTCAGGCCCGCGATTCGTCCGGCGTCTTTGGTCGCTTGGCGCTGGCCGTCATTGAAATAGGCCGGTACGGTGATCACCGCCTCGGTGACTTTCTCGCCAAGATAATCCTCGGCGGTCTGCTTCATCTTCTGCAGGATGAACGCCGAGATCTCGGGCGGGCTGTATTTCTTGCCGCGGATTTCCACCCACGCCGCACCGTCGTCGTTCTTGACCACAGAGTAGGGAAGAATCTTCTTGGCCTTCTCGACTTCGTGGTCGTCGTAGCGCCGGCCCATCAGGCGCTTGATCGCGAAGACCGTGTTGGTTGGATTCGTGATCGCCTGCCGTCGTGCGATTTGTCCGACCAGCCGCTCGCCCGAATCCGTGAATGCCACGACCGAAGGAGTTGTGCGGCTACCTTCGGAATTGGCGATCACGACCGGATCGCCGCCCTCCATGATCGCAACGCAGCTATTGGTCGTCCCAAGGTCGATACCGATTACTTTTGCCATGATTTATATACGTCCCCGAAAAAATGCTTGTTCACTCGAATAAAAGGTAACCACTGCCTAACTGTTTTCAACGCCTGACGTGTCATCTTCGCCGTCGCTTTGCCCAGCCGGCCCTTTCGAGACGCTCACCCGCGCCGTCCGCAGCACTCGATCGCCAATCTGGTAGCCGCGATGGAACTCCCGCACGATCTGGTTCGGCGCATGGACGGTGCTCGCGACGTGGTCAACCGCCTCGTGCCGAGCCGGATCGAACGTCTGTCCGACCGAATCGAGCGTCGTGACTCCCTGCGCCCGCAGCATATCCATCATCGAGCGCAGGACCATTTCGACCCCGTCGATAATCGTTTTCGATCCGGTGTCGCTGTTGCGCGCGGCTTCCACCGCACGTTCCAGGTTGTCGATTATCGGCAGCAGGTCGCGCAGCATCGCCTCGCGCTGGATGCGCACCGATTCCTCGCTCTGCTGGCGGATGCGCTTGCGGGCATTCTCACCGTCGGCGAGGGCGCGCAGGTACTTGTCCTTCAGCTCGGCTAGCTCCTGCTCCTTCGCGGCCAACGCCGCCTCAACTCCGCCCGGCGCCGCGCCGTCGCTTTCAGGGACCTCGCGGGTCTCCGGGTCCTCGTGCTGGGCGCGATGCTCGTGATTGTGTTCCTGATGCGCGGGATGCGCTCCCGCGTGGGAATCACCGACGTCTTTATGATGCTTATTCATTGGTGACGCTTGCTCATTTCCTTAAGCTGCACGGGATAGAACATAAGCACGATTTATTCCGGCGCCAGCCAGCCCGAGGGAATTTTGTTCGCCGGCACGCCACGCATCAATGCCCGAAAGCTTGCGCATCGCCCCGGCTCCGGCCGAAAATATGGCGCCACGGTCGGATTGCCCCGGTCGCTCGGCCCGTCCATCGCTCGCGAGGATCCGAAATGCGGGTAATTCCCTTTGCCGCCACAATTCTTCTGCTCGGCTGCGCCCTCTGCGCGCCCGCCCACGCCGGAGAACCCAAGACCCTTGCACTCCAGGAAACTATCGCGGTTCCCGGAAATCCGCTGACCGGCTTCGATATCTCGTGGGTCGATCCGAAAACCCATCAGCTCTACCTTTCCGACCGATCGAACAATTCGATCGATATCTACGACACGCGCACGCTCAAGTTCGTTGCGCGAATCGGTGGCTTCGTTGGCAACGGCCCGGGCGGCTACGATCGTGGCGGACCCAACGGCGTCGTCGCGATCGACTCTCCGCATCAGGCGCTCGCCGGCGACGGCGACAGCACCGTCAAGGTGATCGATCTCGACTCGAAGCCACCCAAAATCGCCGCAACGATTGCGACCGGAGGCACTACCCGCGCCGACGAGCTCTCTTACGATCCGGCCGACGGCCTCGCGATGGTTGCGAATCCGGGCGAGAAGCCTCCGTTCGTTTCGTTCATCGCGACCAAGTCGGACAAGATCGTCGGCAAGATCGATTTCCCCGATGCGACCGACGGCTTAGAGCAATCCGTATGGGATCCGAGCCGCGATCTTTTCTACCAGGTCGTTCCCGAGGTTAAGCATGGCGACGGCGCGATCGCCGAAATCGATCCCAAGACCATGAAAGTCACGCGCACCTTCCCGGTCCACGCATGTCACGGCGCCGGCCTAACCCTCGGACCCGACGGCAGGCTGCTGATAGGATGCACGCAGAAACAGTCGGTCGTGATGGATGCGATGACTGGCAAGGTCGTTTCCGAGACGCCGAAAGTAACCGGCTCGGATGAAGTCTGGTACAACCCCGGCGACCATCGCTACTACCTTGCCGCCGTGCGCAACCCGTCCGGTCCGGTGCTCGGAGTTATCGACGCAGAGACGAACCAGTGGGTCGAAAATCTCGCGACCGCGTATCCCGCCCATTCAGTCGCCGCCGACCCCTCGAACAATCGCGTCTTCGTCCCGATGGGCCCGAACCAGACCAGCTTCGACACCGACCCGGCAAGGCATCTCGACTGCAGCAAGGGATGTATCGGCGTTTACGCCGAGAAACCATGAAACTGCGCTCGACCGACCGACTTGCTCAGATGCGGATTCCGACTATTTCCTGTTCACCGCAGGCGATTAGAGTTCCTGATTTGTTCAGTGCTCGAGCAACCGGTCGTAGTCGGTGTGGAAACCGATCCAGAACCAAATCACGAGGTCGCCTTTGCGTACTCCTAACGCGCGATAGCCTCGGGAAACTCTGGCAGAAAAATAGGTTCAGCGGAATGAACCAGTTTGAAGCGCAGGCTTGGGTGACCGGGTCTTGTTGAAAGCGCCGATAGGAGACTCGTGCCCGGACTTTGATTTCCTCAGGAAGTTGCGAAAACGCGGCGCGACATCGAGCGGTGGTGCGAGACTTCAGATTTTCTCCGGAGATAACGGCCGCGTGCGACGGCGACGATTTTCCGCGAGCGCTTCGCGGGCCATCTCGGCCAGTTGCGGCCCCGATTCGGAGAAGCGCTGATCCCACTCGCGCTGGGATTCCAGCTCACTCAAGAGCCACTTCGCAACCGCGTCCTGCTCCGCCACCGGCAGTTGAGATACTTTGGCAATCGCTTCTTCAAGAATTTGTGTCATCGCAGTCCGGATTTCTATCACGAACCGCAGAGGTGGCTAAGCATCTCTTCAATGCTCGAGCAGCTTCGAGAGCGCCCTTGCGGTGTACTCTACCAGAGGAATCACGCGGTCGTAGTCCATTCGCACTGGGCCCACGATCGCCAGGCTGCCGACCGGCGTTGCGCCGGTGGCGTATGACGCCGCGATCACGCTGAGCCCGGCCAAGCGCGCGTCGTAATTCTCCGAGCCGATTGAAACCGTCAGGCCGCGCCGGGTGACGCTCTTCTCGAGCAGATCGAGCAGCGCGCTCTTGTCGTCGAGCGCGCGCAGCAGCTCGCGCATCCGCTCAGGATTCGAAAATTCCGGCTGCTCGATCGCCTGCAAGCTTCCGTCCACATAAACCTCGGTGCGGCTGGCGTGCTCCGCCACCGCGCCGCCGAGGACCAGCGCGTCGCGCACGAAGCGGTCGTAGGCCGCGCGCTCCTCGTGCAGACGCTCTTCGATCCAGCGGCGCGCTTCATCCAGAGTGCGCCCGGCCAGCGATTCGTTCAGGTAGCGCGCCATCCGATCGAGTTCATCCTGCGAATGGTCGCGATCGGTCTCGACAATATGATTCTGGACCTGTCCCGCCGCCGCGACGAACATCGCGAGCACCTGCCGCTCGCGCAGGCGGACAAAATTCACCCGCTCGAGCATCATCGATTCCAGCCGCGGACCCATCACCAGCGCCGCCTGCCCCGTCAGCAGCGCCAGCAACTTGGGCGTGTCACGCATGATATCGTCGAGGTCGCGCGGGCGGGTCGAGTAATGCAGTTCGATCTGCGCCCGATCCTCAAAGCCAATGCGCGAGGCTGGAACGAGATTATCGACGTAGTAGCGATAGGCCTTGTCGGTCGGAACCCGCCCCGCCGAGATATGCGGCTGATGCAGATAGCCGGCGTCCTCGAGCTCCGCCATCATGTTGCGCACCATCGCGGCGCGCACGCCCAGCGGATGCCGGGCGACGATCTGCTGCGAGCCGACTGGCTCGGCGGTCGCGATAAATTCCTGCACCGTCGCGAGCAGCAGCGCCTGGCGCCGTGCGGAGAGCGGTTTGATTTCTGCTTCCTGCGTCATCTGGTCGCGGCTCGTGCTCGCTCAGGATGCGTCGCCGGTAAGCCGCAGTCCAACTGGTTTAATTCTGACCCGTCAGCGTGGTGCTTATCAAGCGCCGCAGGGATGCATTCGCACGGACAGGTCGGATAATCTTCCACAGGAGAGCGCATCCGGGCGCAAGAGGGCGCGTAGCAGGAGCGATGGCGCGAGCACGAAAAATTCCGAAACCGCGGAGAATCTTCGTTCCGCCGGTGCCGGCCGGGGCAACCTGGATCGAAAGCGACCGCTACGACCGCCGCGCATGGAGCGAGATTCTGGCCGGCACCGCGGCGTTCAAAGATCTCGCCGAAGCGGGCGGCGCGCTGGTTCCGCATTTCGACGCGCTGCTCGCCGACTTTTTTCTGGCGCTGTTCAAGTTCAATCTCGTCTGGCAAAAGCCCGCCGCAGTGCGCCGCGCCGCCGCGCTCAACCGCGCCATCCTCGACGAGATCGTGCCCTCGCCCATCTTCCAGGCGCTCAAGAATCGCACCGTGCTCGAAGAAGACAAAGCCGCGATCGCCGCGATCGTGCTCGGCGAGCGGGCACTCGAGATGATTCGCAGCGAACGCTTTCTCAACCGGCGCGAGATGGTCGATTTGTGGGACCTCGAGCATCAGGAGCAGGATCTCGCCGCCCGCGCCGACGCGCTCAAGACAATCCAGGCGCTGACCGAGCAGACCGAAGATCCGCAAAATAAGGAACCCGCCGGAGACGGCGCCGAGGCGAAGAAGAAGCTCGCCGCGATGCTCGAGGCGGCGGCGCGCGCCGCCCAGGTTTCCGAAGCCCGCCTCAATCAAAAGTCGCGGCAAGTCGAAAGCGATCTCAAACACGGCGACCGCACGGCGCTGCGCCGGATGCAGCAGCAAGCCGGGGATCTCGCCGCCGAGATCGATCGCGCCGCCGAGGACAGCCACGATTTCAGCCGCGAATTCGGCCAGGGCGGGCGCATGAACGCCGGCGAGCGCCTCGACCTCGGACGCCATCTGGCCAAGAGCCGCAAGCTCGGCGAACTTGCGCGCATGGTCGGCCGCATGAAACAGGACGCGCGCGCAATTCGCCACAAAACCCTCGAACGCGGTGTCGCCGAGGCCTACGATATCGAGCGCGGCGCCGATCTCGGCCGGATGATCCCGTCCGAGTTGGTCGCGATGCATCATCCGATTCTCGCACGCGACTTCCGCCGCCGCCTGCTCGAGTCCGACCTGCTTCAGTACCGGCTGCGCGACGACGAGCAGAAAGGCAAGGGTCCGATGATCGTCTGTATCGACGTGAGCTCTTCGATGCAGGGCGACAAGGAGCTGTGGGCCAAGGCCGTCAGCCTGACGCTGATGGATATTGCGCGGCGTGGGCGGCGCCTGTTTCGCGCCGTGATGTTTTCCTCGGGCGATACGAGCCTTAAGATCCTCGATCTCAATCGCGAGCGGCGCTATCAGCCCGATCTCGGCAAAGTGATCGAGATGGCCGAATACTTTCCCGGCGGCGGCACCGATTTCCAGCAGCCGCTCGACGCCGCCGTGGCGCTGCTCGAAGAGCGCAAGCTAAAGCGCGGCGATATCGTGATAATCACCGACGGGGAATCGCAGGTCACGCCCGAGTGGCTGGCGCATCTGAAGGAGCGCAAGGAAGCGCTCCAGTTTTCGATTTTCGGCGTGCTGGTCGATGTAGGATCATCGGAGATGTCGTCGCTGCGCCAGTTCGCGGACCGGATAACGTCGGTCACGAAGCTCAGCGAATCCGCCACCCGCGAGATTTTCCTGCACGTGCAGTCATGAAATCCACTGACCTGGAAATTACGCTCGTCCCTGTCGATCGTGAAAACTATCGCGCTCTGTTCCGGATGCAGCTCAAGCCAGGACAGGAATTCTTCGTCACGCCGCCGCGATGGACGCTCGCGCGATGCTACGTGCGGATGTTCGGCGACAACTTCGAGCATCTGCCGCATCTCATACGCGCCGCGGGCGCAGTGGTTGGCTACGCGACGACGGTGTGCGATCCGGCGAGCGCCGATGACTACTGGATCGACGACATCATGATCGACGCCGCGCATCAGGGAAAAGGTTACGGGCGCGCCGCGATGCGCGAGACGATCGCGATGATCGCCCGACGCTATCCGCGATGCCGCGCCGTGCAGCTAACCTGCTTTCGGCAGAACACCAACGCCGAGACGCTCTATCGCAGCCTCGGCTTCGAACCAACCGGCGGAGTAGATCCCGAGTTCAGCGAACCAAACTACATTCTTCGCAACGCGGCGCTCGACGCGTTCCGCCGCTAACTCCCTCGCCCTTAGACTCTGTCCCTCGCCCTGTAAGGGAGAGGTTAGGTGAGGGACATTATTCTGCGCGGCGCATAAGCGACGCGCGATCAAATAGGGGTATCTGCGGGCGACAAATCCCGCTGCCAAAAAAAGGCCGGCGGAGATCGCCGGCCTTTTGGGATTCAGTGAGAAATTCGTGTGCGCGATTACGCCGCCGATGCCATCTCCATCACGCCGAGCTGCTTGTACCATGACTCGGTGCGATCATTGATCAGATCGAGCTGGCGCAGGCACGGGATGATCGTATCGACGAACAGGAACGAGTTGAACTGACGCTCCATCGTATTCTCGGCCTCGACCCACGCGGGGTTGCGATGCATCTCGTCCTCGATATCTTTGACCGAGATGCCGAGTTCCTCGAACACCTGGCCGCCGGACAGGAAACCGTCGCGCGGCACGCCGTCTTCGATCTTCGTGACCATCATGTCGCACGCGGTGAAGGAAAATTCCTCGAGCTCCTTCTTTTCCTTGCCGTGCAGCTTGCGGACCGCATCGCGCAACGCCAGCATCCCGAAGCCCACGTGGCGCGATTCGTCCTTCATGATGTACTCGAGCAGCTCTTTGAGCAGGTCGTCCTTGGTCTCGCGCTGCATGAAGCGAAACGCCGCGAGCGCCAGCCCCTCGGCCACGATCTGCATTCCGACGTACTTCGGCTCCCAGCGCTCGTTCTTCATAACCGAGGTGAGCAATCTTTCAAGCGTGGGATCGATCGGATAGATGCGGTCGAGCTTCGTGATGTACTTGCGGAAGCCTTCGACGTGGCGCGCTTCATCGAAGACCTGTGCCGCGGCGTTCATCTTCGCGTCGAGATCCGGCACCGCATCGACGAGCTGCCCGCAAACCATCAACGCGCCCTGCTCTCCATGCAGAAACTGCGACAGCCGCCACGCCGCGAACTTGCGGTTGAGCTGCAGCTTCTTCTCTTCGCTGAGCGAGCGGTAAAGATCGGTCTGGAACATCGGCATCATCGTCATGTCGAGCACTTCGCGCTCGATTGGCCGGTCCCAATTGATCGTGGTCGAGACGTTCCATTGATCGCGTTTGGCATTCTCGTACAGGCGGTCCATCTGCGGGAACCGCACGTCGTAGTTCCAGTCGAACACGCTGTCGAGCGAGGTGTGTACGTCAGTCCGTTCGTGGGCCATTGGAAAAAAACCTCCAGTGATTAATGGGTCTCGAGACGAACTGATCGTTCGAGCCCGCCTAATGCGAAATTGATCGCCGCCTCTTTCAGCTCGGCCATCGGCATATCACCGCGCTCGAGCAGCCACGAGATCGCCTGCGAGAGCATCCCAATCGTCAGATTCGCCACCACGTCGGCGCGCGCACCGATCGCCGGCTGTAGCTCGTCGCGCAAGTCATTGATGAAGGTCTCGTGCACGCGAACCGCCAGGTCGAGGAAGGCCGGGCTATGACCGAACACAATCCGGAACCCTTCGGGATTCTGCTCGGCCGCGTCGAGGATCGTGCCGATCGTGATGCGCAATTTCTCGACCGGGCTTTCGACTCCCGCCTTCGCCGCGGTCAATTGCTCGCGCAGCGATTGCGCGCCATTGGCGATAAGCTCGATGAAGATTTCGTTCTTGGTCTTGAAGTGTAGATAAAAGGTGCCAAGACCCACGTCGGCTTCGGTCGCAATATCGGCGATACGCGTGTTGTGGTAGCCCTTGCGCGCGATCACGCGCTCAGCGGCCTCGAGCAAATCGACGCGAGTTTTCTCGCGGCGCCGGTCAAAACGATTCTGCGGCTGCTCTGGAATTCTTCGAGCTAACTCCGGCATGGGCAATGATTGAACCCGATCGTGAACATCGAGTCAATTACGACATACCATTCAGTAATGAATCTTGATTCAGCCCTGAACGCAAATCCAAACAATCCACAGATTACACTGATTTCACAGATTCAAAGATTCCAAAATAATTCACGGCCAGCGCCTTAAGGGCGCTCGCCGGTTAATCTGTGTAATCTGTGGACTGTTTTCTCTGCGCGGCCGCGGCTAATTTCCGCTGTCGCCAGGAGGTTGAGCGGAGCTGTCCGGATTATCCGGTGAGCTTTCGTCGGGCGTCACTTCTTCCGGCACCACTACCGGCTCGGTAAAATCGGCCGCCAGGTTGCAGCACATCACGTAGCTAGAGCCTGCGCGCGGCTGTGCGGCGTAGGCTTCGAGCGAGCCGTCGGCATGGACCTTGACCGCCTGATAGCTGGTCGAACCGGAGGCGCGCTCGATCGTGAAGACGTAAAATGAACCGCGGTCGAGAGGTTCGGGCGGTCCTTCGTCGGGAATCAACTGTTCGTAGTGCGCGGGGAGTTTTCCATATTCGAGATTCTGAGGCGCATAGTTGGCCTTCCCGAAGGTCGAGATCGCGTCGGTGAAGCCTTTGTCGGCTTTGACCTCCCAGATCGGCACACCGCCGTCGAAGCGCACGATCGATGCGACGCGGCCGCCGCTGCCCGAGGCGTTGGCGATAATCTCAGCGCCAAAGAATTTGGTTACCGTCGCACGCACCAGCGTGTCGCCGGGTTTGTGGTAGGTGATCTGGACGGTGGCCTTTGGCGGCGCCAGCGGTTCGCCCGGGCCCGCATCAACGGTGTCGTCGGTGTCGTCGTTGCCCGCCGAGGAGGCGCATCCCGCCGCCACCAGCGCGATCATCATGAGCGCAGCGGTCGCGCTCGCCCAAAAGCGCCATCGCGCTGCGGCGCCCAGTTCATTTTGCATCAGCATATCGATCGGCTAGTCTCTGCGGCCGGGTGGACATCGGAGATTCAAACGAAAAGATCGGGCTCCGGCCTCTTCTAATTTATGCGCAGGGACAGAGCGGCCTCAACCTGTGCGCGACGCTTTCCGCGATGCATCTGCTGTATTTCTATAGCGATCGGCGCGGATTGTCTCCAGCGCTGGCGGGACTTGCGTTTTTTATCGCGCTCGTGCTTGACGCTTTGACCGATCCGCTGGTCGGCAATATTTCGGACAGCGCGCGTTTCAAGTCGGGCCGGCGCCGCCCGTTTTTCCTGACCGCGGTGCCGATGGGGATCTGCTATTACCTGCTGCTGTCGCCGCCGGCGCTGACCAGGGGGCTGTTCGCGTGGTTCCTGGTTTTCTACTTCCTGCAACTGACCTCGCGAAAATTCTATGAAACCGCGTACGGCGCTCTGATGCCCGAGTTGACGCTCGACTACGACGAGCGCACCCGGCTTTCGACCTATCGGCAACTGTGCGGGACGGCGGGAGATATCAGCGGCGCGCTGCTGCCGTTTGCCGCCGCGTGGATTTTCGCGAAGGGACTCGATTTTCAGATCACCGGCGGCATCTGCGCCGTAGTCGTGGCGGGCGGCGCGCTGTTTGCCTTCTTCAATCTGCGCGAGCGGCCAGGCTTCGCCGAGCGCGAGCGTTTCAACCTGCGCGAGTCGATGAAGAGCGCGCTCGCCAACCGGCCGTTCATAATCCTGATGGTCGCAACGACGCTCGCGATCATGGCGATCAACATCCCGACCGTGCTGATTCGCTTTTTGGCTAAGTACTGGGTGCACGACGAAAACGCGGCCGCCCGATGGCTTATCGCCTACTTCGCGGGGTCGATGATTTCCTACCCGTTCTGGTTCCGCATCACCGTGCGGTTCGAGAAAAAGCCCGCGTACGTGGTCGCGATGGTGAGCAACGCGATGTGCTCGCTGATGTTCATGCTGCTGACGCCGCGCAACACGGTCATGATGCTGATGCTGATGGCATTCAGCGGATTCTCGGCGATCGGAATCTGGGTCACGCAGATGTCGGCCGCCGCCGACGTGATCGAATGGGACGAAGAACGCACCGGGCGCAGGCAAGAGGGCGCGTACGGCGGACTCACCTCGATGGCGATAAAAATCGCCACCGCGATGGCGATGGTGATGGTCGGACCGGTGATGGGCTGGATCGGCTATCGGCCCGGGATGACCGAGTTGCCGCGCGCGGCGGCGGAAAACCTGCGCACCCTGTTCGCGGTTGCGCCGGCGGCGATCTATCTGCTGAGCGCGATTGCCTTCGCGCGCTATCCGATCACGCGCCAGAGCCATCGCGCGATGCGCGAGCGGCTGGCCGCACGGGGCGCCGCGGACGAGGAAGAGCGCGCGCGGAAATCGATCGCGTAGCGGCCGACGAAAAACGCATCGCTCCCGCGTGCCTATGGCAACTCCGCGGGCGGAGCTTTGCGCAGTCGGCTACGCGGAAAACTCCCGCTCCGTCGACGCTGACACGGTCAGCATGAAGACTCCCCTGCGCGGATCGAGCGTGCCTGCCAGCAGCGCCGCCGAGCGGCCCAGATGAGTCAGCGAGATGCGGCGGAAGGCGCTGCGTTTGCGCAGCGCCGAAACCGGGAAGTTGATCCGTCGCAGCAAATCGCCGGGTTGCAGCACGTTCCTATGATTGCCGGTGACGAAATCCTCGAGCGCGACGCGACGCTCGCCGCCGCCGCGTTGCTCGATCGTGCAAATGGCTTCGAGAGCGGCCGCCAGGGAAATCATCGGACCGGCGGGCAGTGACATGCAGACGTTTCCGCCGACGGTCGCCGTGTTCCAGATCTTGAAGGAGGACAGGAACGCGCGGCAGCATTCGCCGATGAGCGGCGCGGCAGTCCAGTCCGCCGGCGCCTTCAGCGCGAACAGCTCGGCAATTTGGCAAGTTGCGGCGATCTCGAGACCTTGCTCGCTGATCGTCAAGGGCTTCCAGCCGAGACTCTGCAGATCGATCAGGCGGCGCAGATGCGGCTGCGGTTCCGAGAACAGCCACGTGCCTCCCGCCAGCCACGCGTCTCCGTCGCGCCAATCGACTCCGCCACCCGAACCGTCAGGACGCGCGATCTCCTGAATAGTGTTCAGATCCATCCTGCCACCCTTTCCTCCCCTGCCGAACTGACGAGATATGCTACTACAGGCTGCTATCGCCGATCACTAGAAGAACCTCCGTAAAACGCGGAATTGCTTCTCTATAGCTGGCTGAAGTGAGCGATCGGATCGGACCGGAGCCCGAGCAATCTTTCTTCAGCCGATTCTTCTGGCGGGTCCTCCCGCGCGCGCCGTCGCGAAGAGGAGTATAATTAAATTGTTTCCATGATGACTATCGAAACAGAGCGACTGCTGATCGAGGAAGCGAACGCCGACGACCGCGCGACGGTCGACGGCCTGGTCGCGCTGTTCAATTCCAATCCCGAGTTTCATCGCGCGTCGGGCGAACGGGTAATCTGGGCCGCCGCCGACCTGGAAAATTACCTCGCCGATGACCCTAATCCGCGGTTTCCCGACCTCGAGTCACATGAGTACACGGTCCGCGAGCGCGCGACCGGCCAGATCGTCGGCACGGTCGAGCTTATCGCGCCGATTCCGTCGGATCGGATCAACTGGATTGCCCTCATGATGATCCAGGGAGATCGGCAGGGCGCCGGGCTCGGCAGCGAGGTCGTGGCCGCGATCGAACACGAGCTGTTCTCGACGGGATGGACCGAAATCCGCGTCTTCGTGCATCGCGATACCGTGCTGGCCCATCAGTTCTGGACCGGCGCCGGATACCAGCCAGTCGGCGAAGCGCTCAGCGCCGCAGGCAAGCCCGGCATGGTCCTGCGCAAGCCGAACGCGGTCCGCTAAGGAAGCGAGGCGATGCTGAGAGACATCGTTTTGATTATTTTCGGCGCGGTCATGTTTGGCGCTCTGATTTTTACCCTAATCACCCGTGACAAAAGACCAGAAAACCTGAGGCGCCGGGAAAGGCGCGATCTCCGGAGGTGGCGCAAGCATCATGGCTTTCGCCGCCACGACGCCTCGATCGGCGACACCCCTGTTCCGTTTTATCCGCCCCCGTCGAGCCTCCCCTGGTACACTGGTCCGTCAAGCAAGGCGGTTGATGGCTTGTCTGCCGCCCTACGCCGCATATTCCGTCCGCGACCCAAGCCTCTTGAATAACAAATCCGCGGTTTCGCTTCCGCGAGCGCTCAATACTCGGTTGCCCGGCGCGGCAATCTCTGTTACCCCTTGGCTTTGCTTGCACGAATCCATCGACAACCGGATCTTACCTGGAACACACAGGCATGTAGCTCAGTGGGAGAGCGCTTCCTTGACACGGAAGAGGTCGGCGGTTCAATCCCGCCCATGCCTACCACCGTGTTTTCAGTTTGTTACCCCGCCCGTCAACGCTGCACGATTTTGGTTCGCATCGCGCTCGCCGATGACTAAACTTTCTTCATAGATGAGTTCCGAGCTTACCGTATTGGTTGGCGGCGAGCGCCGCGTCATCGCGCGCACGGCGCGCGTGCGCGAGGCGCTGGCCGGAGTTCCGAGCAAAGACCTGGTCGCAGCGAAAGTCGCAGGCAAGGTCGTCGATCTCTCGCGCCCACTCGATGCCGTCGCCGGCGCCGACACCACCGTCGAAGTCGAGCCGGTGTACGCCGACTCGCCCGCGGGCCTCGAGGTTATCCGGCACTCGACGGCGCATCTGATGGCGATGGCGGTGCAGCAGCTCTTTCCCGGCACGCAGGTGACGATAGGGCCGGTTATCGAAGACGGCTTCTTCTATGACTTCGCGCCGCCGACGCCGTTCACCGTGGACGATCTGCCGAAGATCGAAGCCAAAATGAAGGAACTCGCCAAGGCCGATCTGAAGGTCGAGCGGGTCGAGGTTTCTCGCGCCGAGGCGATCAAGACCTTTGGCGACATGGGCGAGAAGTACAAGGTCGAAATTATCAACGGCATCGCCGACCCGACCGTTTCGATTTACAAGGAAGGCGAGTGGATGGATCTGTGCCGCGGGCCGCACGTCCCCTCGACGCGATACCTGCGCGCCTTCAAGCTCCAGAGCGTCGCCGGCGCGTACTGGCGCGGCGACGAGCACAACGCGATGCTCTCGCGGATCTACGGGACCGCGTTCGCCAGCAAGGAAGCGCTCGAGGAGCACCTGGCGCTGCTCGAACTCGCCCGCAACCGAGACCATCGCAAGCTCGGCCGCGAGATGGGTTTGTTCTTCTTCGATCCGATCTCACCCGGATGCCCGTTCTATCTCCCCAAGGGTCTCGTGATCTTCAACGAACTGATCGACTACATGCGGCGGCTCTACCGGCGCTACGGATACCAGGAAGTCGTCACGCCGCTGGTGTTCAAGAACGAGATGTTTCATACCTCGGGGCATTGGGAAAATTTCCGCGAGAACATGTTTCTGACGCTCGACCCCGAAGCACCCGACATGAAGATCGACACCGGCCCCGAGGGATGGCATCACGGCTACGGCGTCAAGCCGATGAACTGCCCCGGGCATACGTTCATCTACCGCGCTGAGAAGCGCTCATATCGCGACCTGCCGCTGCGCGTCGCCGAGTTTTCGCGGCTGCATCGCGCGGAACGCTCCGGCACGCTGCACGGACTTACTCGGGTGCGCGCGATGTCGCAGGACGACGCGCATATTTTCTGCACCGAGGCGCAGATCGAAGACGAAGTCACCGCGAACCTGAAGATGGTGCGCGACGTGTACGCAACGCTCGGTTTCGAGCGCGTCGAGTTCAAGCTCGCCACCATGCCCGAGCCGCACATGGGCACCGAAGAGCAATGGCGGATGAGCGAGGGCAAGCTCGCCAACGCGATGGAGCGTAACGAGATCGCGTTCGAGATCAATCCCGGCGAAGGCGCGTTCTATGGCCCGAAGATCGAGATCTATGTGCCCGACGCGCTCAAGCGAAAATGGCAGGTCGCCACGATCCAGCTCGATTACAACCTGCCCGAGCGCTTCGACCTGACCTACACCTCGAGCGCCGGCGCCGAGGAGCGTCCGGTGATGATCCATCGCGCGATTTTGGGCTCGCTCGAACGCTTTATCGCCGTGCTGATCGAGCATACCGGCGGAGTGCTGCCGTTCTGGCTCGCGCCCGAGCAGGCGCGCGTGCTCTCGCTGAGCGAAAAGGTCGAGGATTACGCGCGCGAGGTCTCGGACCTGGTGCGCCGCGCGAGCTTTCGCGCCGAGCCCGATCTGCGCAACGAGAAGCTCGGCTTCAAGGTCCGCGAAGCCGAAGTCGCCAAAGTGCCGTATATGATTGTCGTCGGCGAGCGCGAAGCGGCCGAGCGCACCGTGTCGCTCCGGCTGCTGCGCGGCGCGAAAAGCCAGGCGCTCTCGATCGAAAATTTGCTGGATATAATGCGCAAGGAGCCGCTGCCCGCCTGACGGCGCGCAGATAAACAAGATTCCGGCCGCCGCGCCGGAGGAGGTGTAATATTCGCCGAGATTTCAGAACTCCCCCATCGAGAGAGCCCGCGATTCGCGTCAACCAGCTAATCCGCGCTCTCGAAGTCCGCGTGATCGATTCCGACGGCGCGCAGATCGGCGTCCTGCCGGTTCGCGAGGCGATCCGTATCGCCGAGAGCAAGGGGCTGGACCTCGTCGAGGTTTCGTCCACGGCCAAGCCGCCGGTCTGCCGGATCACCGACTTTGACAAGTACCGCTACTCGCTCAAGAAGAAGCAGCACGACTCCAAGCGCCACGCGACTGCGACGTCGATCAAGGAAGTCAAGATGGGCGCGCGGACCGGCGCTCACGACGTGGCCTTCAAGATCAATCACATTCGGCGCTTTATTGGTGAAGGCCAGCGTGTTAAGCTCTCGGTTTCGTTTCGCGGACGCGAGATTACCCATCCGGAACTGGGGCGGGCGCTACTGGACCGAATCGTTTTGGATGTAACCGATGTCGCGCAGCCGGACGGGGGAACCCGGATGGAAGGGCGCAACATGTCTATCTTGCTGACCCCGCGATAGAATATCTTCGATCACCAGAGCGAGCAGAACGATGCCGAAGTTGAAGACCAATCGCGCCGCCGCCAAGCGTTTCCGCGTCACCGCGAGCGGCAAGGTGAAGTACAAGAAGGCTTTCACGCGTCATCATGCGTGGGCCAAAAATCGCAATCGCAAACGCGGCTTGCGCAAACCCGGCATCCTGGGCAAGACCGGGGGCGAGGCGGTCAAGCGCCTGATGCCGAACGCGTAGCGCGCACCTGTAGCGTCCCGGCCGGAAAAATCGCAGAATCCAAGCAACCGACAGAAAAGGACTGACCTCCGATGCCTCGCGCAAAAGGCGGACCCAAAACCCGCCGCCGACATAAACGCCAGCTCAAGCTCGCCTCCGGTTTCGTCGGCGGGCGCAAACTTTACCGTCAGGCCCGTAACACTTTCGAGAAGGGCCTCACCTACGCCTATCGCGATCGCAAGCAGAAGAAGCGCGATTTTCGCGCGCTCTGGGTCCAGCGCATCAATGCGCTCGCTCGCGAGCACGGCCTGTCCTACAGCAAATTTATCGACGGGCTCAAAAAGGCCGGCGTCGAGGTCGATCGCAAGCAGCTTGCCCTGCTTGCCAAGGAGCGCGACGGCTTGTTTACCGAGCTGGTGCGCACCGCCAAGACGGCGCTCGGCCTAGCTGCCTGAAGCCGCGCCCTCTTTGGCGCCGCGCACCAAGAGACCATGTGGGGTTGCCACATGGTCTTTTGTTTTCCGGCGCGGCCGAGGCTCGCGTGCATCTTTGGAGAATCCAGCGATGAGAGAACAACTCGAGGAAATCAGGCGCCGCGCAATGGCGGAGCTGGGCGACGACGCCGGCGCCGCCGCGATCGAAGCGGTCCGCGTCCGCGTCCTGGGCCGCGCCGGAGAGTTGACCGAGATCATGCGCGGGATGCGCGACGTGCCGCAGTCCGAGCGTCCGCTGCTGGGCCAGCTCGTCAACCAGATCAAGCGCGAACTCGAAAGCCGGATCGAGGCTCTCCAATCGCGCCATCAGCAACTCGCGCTCGAACGCTCGCTCAGCGAGGCCGCGCTCGACGTAACGCTGCCCGGGGCGAAGATTCCGCGCGGGCGGATTCATCCGGTGACGCAGATCCTGGAGCGGATGCTGGCGATCCTGATCGCGATGGGTTTCGAGGTCGAGTACACGCAGGATATCGAGGACGATTTCCACAATTTCGCGGCGCTGAATTTTCCGCCCAATCATCCCGCGCGCGAGATGCAGGACACCTTCTTCGTGCCGGGCGCGATGCTCCTGCGCACGCATACGAGCAACGGGCAGATCCGCGTGATGGAACGCCGCCGCCCTCCGCTGGCGATCGTATGCCCCGGCAAATGCTACCGACGCGACGATCTGAGCGTGCGCGCCTCTCCGATGTTCACCCAGATTGAAGGCTTCATGGTCGATCGCCGCGGACGGATCACGATGGCGCATCTCAAGGGCGTGCTCGCCGAGTTCGCCCGCGCGTTCTTCGGCCCGAACACCAAGGTCCGCTTCCGCGCGAGCTTTTTTCCCTTCACCGAACCCAGCGCCGAACTCGATATCCATTGCCTGCTGTGCGCGGGCGCGGGATGCCCCGTGTGCAAGCATAGCGGATGGACGGAAGTGCTAGGCTGCGGAATGATTCATCCGAACGTGTTGCGCGCGGTCAATCTCGACCCCGAAGAGTTCGGCGGCTTCGCCTTCGGGATGGGCGTCGAGCGCACCGGACTGATGGCGCTTGGAATCGACGACCTGCGCCTGTTCTTCGAAAACGATCTCCGCTTCCTGGCGCAATTTCCCTCGGTCAGCGGAGGTGCGCGATGAAGCTGCCGCTTAGCTGGCTCGGCGAGTTCGTTGCGGTCGAAGCGACCGCGCAGCAGATTGCGGATCGCCTGAGCGTCGCCGGCCTGGTCGTCGAGAATATTGAAAAGATCGTCCCCGCATTTCGCGGCGTCATCGTCGCAAAAGTCCTCGAAGCGGGGCGTCATCCCAACGCCGACCGCTTGAGCCTGTGTCAGGTCGATGCGGGCGCGGCGGGACGTTTCACCGTCGTGTGCGGAGCGCCCAACGCGCGGACCGGAATCACGGTCGCGCTCGCGACGGTTGGCGCGGCGCTCGGCAAGGAACCGCCGCTTGCCGCGGCGACAATTCGCGGCGTCGAATCCAATGGGATGCTCTGTTCCGAGCGCGAGTTGGGGCTTTCGACCGAGCACGCCGGAATCCTCGAGTTGCCCGCCGATGCGCCGCTCGGAATTGATCTCGCGAGCTACCTCGCGATGGACGATACGGTGCTCGACGTCGAGATCACGCCGAACCGCGGCGATTGTCTGTCGATTATCGGGCTTGCGCGCGAAGTCGCGGCGCTGTTCGGCGCAAAGCTGACAATTCCGCGCGCGCGCCTGCCGAAAATAATTGCCGACGGCTCGGCTTCGCTCGAGATCGACATCCAGGCTCCGGATCTGTGCCCGCGCTATGCCGCGCTGTCGATGACCAAGGTAAAAATCGGCCCATCTCCGATCCGGATGCGCCGGCGGCTCGAGTTGTGCGGGATGCGCCCGCTCAGCAACGTCGTCGATGCGACCAACTACGTGATGCTCGAGCGCGGACAGCCGCTGCACGCGTTCGATCGCGCGAAAATCTCCGGGGGGCAAATTATCGTTCGCCGCGCCGGCGCCGACCGCGAGTTCATCACGCTCGATAACGTCAGGCGCGAACTCGCGCCCGACGACCTGCTGATCGCCGACGCGGAAAAGCCGCTCGCGATTGCGGGCGTGATGGGCGGTCTCAACTCCGAGGTCGGCGAATCCACGACCGCGATCGTGCTCGAGAGCGCATTCTTCGATCCGATCTCGATCGCAAAGACTTCGCGCCGGTTGGGCCTCTCAAGCGAGGCCAGCTACCGCTTCGCGCGCTCGATCGATCGCGCGGGACAGGCGTCGGCCGCCATTCGCGCGGGCGAACTCGTCCGCGCGATAGCTCGCGGAAAAGTGGCCGCGCCGATTGTTGACCTTGAACCGGTCGCCGCGCCGCGGCGCGAGATCGCGCTCGACCTGCCCGCGATGACGGCGTTGCTCGGCGTCGAGATTCCCGCCGCGATCGCGAAAAAGCGCCTGGTCTCAATCGGATGCGAGGTCAAGCCCGGCGGCCGCGGAAAGTTTGCCGTCGCGGCGCCGCCGTGGCGTCCCGATATCACCGAGGCCGCCGATCTCGCCGAAGAAGTCGCGCGCCTGGGCGGGCTCGAGGATATTCCGGAGGCGCTGCCGCCGCGCGTCGGCGCGATAACCGCCTCGAATCCGGAGCGCGAGTTTATCGCCGGAACGCGCGAGGTGATGCTCGGCGCGGGACTGACCGAGGCGCTGACGATCGCGTTTATCGCGCCGGCCGATAACGCGCGTTTCGGCGGAGTCGCGGCCGACGCCGCCGCGGTCAAAGTCGAAAATCCTCTCTCGGCCGAGCTGGGCGAGTTGCGCCTCAGCATGCTTGCGGGGCTGCTCGGCGCGCTGCGCTTCAACCTCAATCGGCAGGCGAGCGCGTTTCACACCTTCGAGATCGGAAAGACTTTCGCGCGTCACGGTGACTATACTCGCGAGCGCCAGGTGCTGGCCGGCGTGAGTTACGGACCGTACGCGGCTGCGACGGTCGGCGAGCAAGGGCTGGCGGCGGGATTTTTCGCGATGAAAGGAATTATCGAGACATATTTGCGCGCGATCGATCTGGCGCCGCGCGCCGAGTACCGCGCAATCGATCCCGCCCGCGCGCCATTTTTGCATCCGGGGCGCTCGGCCGAGATCCTGCTCGAAGGCGAAACGGCGGGTTACGTCGGCGAATTGCATCCCGGCGAGGCGCTGCGGCTGGATTTGGGCGCGCCTTGCGCGGTTTTTGAACTTGACTTAGAGAAACTCATTTCTTATGGTTTCACGCCGCGTAAAACGATTGCGCCGCCCCCACGGTTTCCGGCCATTCGCCGCGATCTCGCGTTGGTGGTAGATCGTAGCTTTCCGGCCGCGATGGTCGAATCGACGGTGCGCGACTCGGCCGCGTCACCGCTGCTGGAAAGCGTCGCGGTGTTCGACGTGTACGAGGGACAGGGGATCGCGCCGGGCCGAAAGAGTGTCGCGCTGGCTTGTTTGTACAGGGCAACGGATCGCACGCTGACGGATGAGGAGGTCAATCGCGTCCATACTGCATTGGTCGAGCAGGCGCGGACGCGGCTGGGGGCGGAGTTGCGGAATTAAAGCGTGCTCATGGCGAGCGAACGGGTGGGGACCTATACGCCGCAGGGCATGACCAAAGCCGATCTCGTGGATTTGATCTACGAACGGGTGGGCTCCTCAAAAAAGGAAGCCTGTGAAATCGTTGAAGCCGTCTTCGCGATCATCAAGGATGGCCTGCGCAAGAGCGAACGCGTCAAGATTTCCGGTTTCGGCACTTTTATCGTCAACCACAAGCACGCCCGCCGCGGGCGTAATCCGCAAACCGGCGCCCCTATCACAATTGACTCCCGGCGCGTGCTATCCTTCAAGCCAAGTCAGGTTCTGAAGGACCGAGTGAACAACGGCACGTCCGGGAAGCCATGACCCGAAAGAAACGCCCCATCGCCAAACCCAAGCGCGCCAAGCCCGTCAAGCCTCGGGCGCGGGCCGCCGCGCGGACCTCGGAGATTCCCGAACGCGGCCTCAAGATCGGCGAAGCGGCCGAGCGGATCGGCGTCGAGACTTACGTCCTGCGGTTTTGGGAAACGCAGTTCCCGTTCCTCAAGCCCAAACATTCCCGCACCAAGCATCGCTTCTACCACGCTCGCGACCTCGAGGTGCTGGGCCTCATCAAGCGACTGCTGCATCAGGAGGGCTTCACGATCGCGGGCGCGAACAAGCATATCCGCGCGCACGGAATCGACGCGCTCATGACTGGCAAGCCGGTTGCCGGTGGTGCCAAACGAGTCGCGGATACTCCCGCGCCGCGCAACGGCAACAGCGATACGCAACCCGCCAGCGGGCCGGCGCGCCGCGTGCTGAGCGAAGTCCGCCGCGACCTCGAGAATCTGCATCGCATGCTCCGCGGCTAGCGGAGAATTCACCGCGCGATAAAGCGCCGAACGAGGCCGACGAAGCGACGAACGCCGCCGACCGACACCCGCATAAATCGAACGCCAGCGCCTGAGAGTTTGTGATCTTTTGAAAACCTGGCGGCAGAGGAACAGTCCGTCCGTCAAATTCCTCAGGCACTCAAGCCACTTATGTCATTCCCGCGCGTGGCTGCCGCGCGAGGAATCCCGGATACCGAATAAACTCAAAAACTCTGAGCACAACTTCGGGCAAGCGCTCGCCAGATCTCCTTGCCGCTGGGCGCGCGGCACGGGATAATATGTGGAAGTGCGGAGGCAGGTCGAGGCAGAGCGATGCGGGAACGCACGTGCGCGCTGATCGTGATTGGCAAT
>Ga0307372_10003506_pt1 | contig 24962 bp, 21 predicted proteins | sample OX1MG_FD_202533 | JGI IMG/M metagenome (GOLD analysis project Ga0307372, IMG submission 202533) | Soil microbial communities from Risofladan, Vaasa, Finland - OX-1 | ecosystem: Environmental > Terrestrial > Soil > Coastal area > Acid sulfate soil | place: Finland: Risofladan, Vaasa | collected...
AGCTGCCGCAGCCCGACCACGTCCTCGTAGAAGCGAAGGGAGCGGGTGGCGTCGGTGACCCCCAGGTGGACCGGCCCCATCCGAGTCGCGGCCGCAATCGAATTCACCGGGGCGTCCTTGTAACCCCGCCGCGGCTGGCGCCGGGCGAGACGGCCGCCGAGGCGAAAACGACGAGCTCGCCGGTCTTTCCGAGAAGAATCCGGGAGTCCTGCATGCGCCAACCCATCCTAGGACGTCGTGCTCCGGCCTCGCGCCGGGTGTCTCAACTGGACACCCGCGGGCCAAACGCAGGATGATTCGATTCCGAGCGGCCCGGGAGTCGGCCCGCAGCCACCCAAAGGAGATGCGATGCGTGCCCTGGTTCAGACCACGCCCGGAAGCGCCGACGGCCTGCGGTTGGTGGAGGACAGGCCGGATCCCGTCCCCGCCGACGGTCAGGTGCTGATCGAAGTCAGCTCGGCTGGGGTCAACTTTGCCGACGTCATGTCGCTGCTCGGTCGATACCCCTCCCCGGCGTCGTCGTTCGTGCCTGGCCTCGAGGTGGCGGGAATCGAGCGCGGCACCGGCCGGCCCGTGCTCGCTCTGACCTCCGGGGGCGCCTACGCCGAACTCGCGGTGGCCGACGCGGCTCTCGTTTTTGACGCCTCCGGTCTTGATTTGAAGGCGGCCGGGGCCTACCCGCTGGTCACCCTGACCTGTCATTTCGCCCTTTCCGGCATGGCTCGTCTGGAACCGGGCGAGAGCGTACTCATTCTGGCCGGGGCGGGGGGAATCGGCTCGACCGCGATTCAGACCGCCCGCGCCCTGGGTGCCGGGCGGGTGACCGCGGTCGCCTCCACGCCCGACAAGCGCGCCTTCGCCCTGGCCCAGGGGGCGGATGAGGCGATCTCGTACGACGACTCATTTCCCGCCTGCGATGTGGTCCTGGACGGGGTGGGAGGGGAGGCCTTCGCCAAGGCCTACGCTGCCACCGCCGCGTTCGGGCGCATGGTCCTGATCGGGACCAGCTCGGGGTCACCCCCCCCGCTCCCTGAGTATCGAGCCATGCGCGACCGCTGCGTCGCCATCATGCCCTTCAGCTTCCGGGCTCTGCGCGATTCCCGCCCGGAGTACGTCGCAGAGCAGGCACCGGCGGCCCTGAGCCTGCTCCAGAGCGGGAAGGTGAAGCCCCCGATCGGGCTGCAGCTACCGCTGGCTCAGGGCGCCGAAGGTCTAAAACTGCTCGGCTCTCGCTCCACGATGGGCAAGGTGGTTCTGATCCCCTGATCGGCGCTGTCGGCTCAGGCGGGACCCAGACCGATCACCCCCGCGGCCGCCAGGGATGAGATCTCGGCAGCGGTGAGTCCGGCCTCTGAGAGCACCTCGGCGGTGTGTTCCCCGAAAAGCGGAGGGGGTCGATGAAGCCGGGCCGGGTTCTCCGACAACCTGATCGGAGGCGCCAGCTGCGGGATGTCCCCCAGGGTTGGGTGGTGCAGGGAGGTGACCATGCCGGCCGCGCGCGTGTGCTCGTGACTCAGGGCCTGAGAGATGGTGTTGACGGGGGCGAACAGGGCCCCCGCGCGGCGGAAGCGGTCCTCCCAGTCCGCGGTGGTGCGGGAGGCCAGCAGGGGCTCCAGGATCTCCAGCAGCCGGTCAAGGTTCTCGACCCGCGCTCGGTTGGTCTCGAAGCGCGGATCCAGGGCCAGGTCCTCGCGCTCCAGCGCGGCGCAGAACCGGGGCCAGCTGTCGCCGCCCCAGGCGCCGGCGACGGCGGCTCCATCGGCGGTGGGGAAGACCTGGTAGGGAGCGTAGGCGCTGTGCTGACCGCCGGCCGCGACCGGATCTTGTCCCGTGGTCCAATAGCTGCCCAGGCGGGTGCTGAGGGTGGTCATCAAGGCGAAGACCATCGGCACCTCGACCAGCTGGCCCCGTCCGCTCCGCTGCCGCGCCAGCAGCGCGAGCAGGATGCCCTGAACGGCGTGCATGGCACCGGTGTGGTCGGCGAGTGGAACGCCCACCAGCACCGGCGGCCGGCCCCGCTCACCCGTCACCGACATCACACCCGAGTAGGCCTGGACCACGGGATCCGTGCCCGGGGCATCGCGCAGCGGGCCGCTGGCCCCGAAGGCGGAAACCGAGCAGTAGACCAGGGCCGGATTGATCGCTGATAACGCCGTGTAGCCGATGCCCATCTGGTCGGCCACACCGGGCCGGTAGTTCTCCACCACCACGTCCGCCGACTCCACCAGGCGGTGCACCAGCTCCATCCCGGTCGCGCTCTGGAAGTCGACGGCCAGGCTGCGCTTGCCGCGGTTCCAGAGCAGGAACATCGCGCTCTGATCGCCCACGAAGTCCTTGCCCGCGTGCCGCGTCGGATCCCCGGCGGGGAGGCGCTCGATCTTGATGACGTCGGCCCCATGATCGGCCAGCACCAGGGTGGCATACGGGCCGGCCATGTGGCGCGTGAAGTCCAGTACGCGCACACCCTGGAGGGCGGGGCGACCGCTCGGGTCCGCGCTCACGCCGTCAGCCCAAGCGCCCGGCGCGCGTTCCCAAAGCCAACCAGGTCGTGCTCGGCGGAGCTCAGGGGCAAGCTCTGCAGCGCGTGCACGTACTCGATCGGGTCGACCATGGGGAAATTGCTCCCCAACAGGACCCGCTCGACCCCGATGCGGCGGAAGAGGTCGGCCATCTGGACGCGGTTGAACTCCCCCGGCTGGTCCAGCAGACCGAGCTGAAAGGAGGTGTCGGTGTAGAGATTGTCGTATCGGCCGGCCAGTTCGACGACATCGTCAGAGTAACCGTGCCCCAGGTGGGCCAGGATCAGAGTCAGGCGCGGGAAGTTGGCCAGGTTGTGACCGTGGTAGCGAGGACGCCCGAAGTGGTCCCGGCCCGGGGCGGGAGGGGGCAGGAAGCCGTCGCCGGACTGGCTCAGCACCGGCAATCGCAGCGCAGACGCGCGTTGATAGACGGGCTGGAGCAGGGGGTCGTCGGCGTACAGGCCCATCGCGGGCGGGATGATCTTGACCCCGGCTGCTCCAGCGGCCGCCATGGCGTCGATCTCGGCGGTGATCTCGGACTCGGACAGGAAGCGCGGGTTGACACCGATGAAGGCGAGCAGCCGGGGCTCGGCCCGAGCCGCCGCCACGCCCCAGCGGTTGTAGTCATAGATCTCTTGCTTGATGCGCTCCCTGATCTCGTCCTCGCGCTCCGCTCCGCCGGGCTCGCTCAGCAGTGCTCGATAGTGCTCGGCCGAGCGCGGGAAGAGCAGGATCACCGCTCGCCCGATGCCGCCTCTGGCCATGAGTTCGGTCAACTCACCGAGTTCACCGGTGCGGGTGGGCGTCGGCAGGCCGGGCACCCGCTGCCAGTCGTCGCCCATCTCGACGCTCGGAAAGGCGTGCGTGTGCGCGTCGATGTAGCTCAGGGGACCGGCTCCCGCGCGCCATCGGGGCCGCGCAGCAGTTGCTGGGCGGAGGCGGCGATGGCGTAGTCGACAAACTCTCCGTCGACCACCAGCGAAGCCGAGCCCGCGGCCAGGGCTTGCTCGAAGGCGTCGACGATGACCCGGGCGCGTGCCAGCTCCTCGGGCGAGGGGCGGAAGACCTGGTTCACGCCCTCCACCTGGGCCGGGGTGAGGCAGAGCTTGCCGTCGAAACCGAGCTGGCGGCAGAGTGTGGCCTCCGCGCGCAATCCCTCGGAGTCGGCCGGCCGGGCGTAGACCCCGTCCAGCGCACCGACACCGGCAGCCCGGGCTTCGAGAAGGATCTTGGAGCGCAGATAGAGCCGCTCCAGGCCTCCGGGCGTGGCCCTGATCCCGGTGGCTCGGGCCATGTCCCCGTTCGCGGCCGCGGCGCAGATCAGCGCCCAGACCCGGTTCGAAGCCTGAGCCAGATCGAGCGCGCACACCGCCGCCCGCGGGGTCTCGATCAGCAGCAGCATCCTTATCGGTGAGCCGGCCAGCAGGAGGTCGATCTCACGCACCTGGTCGGCGGACTCGAGCTGGGGCACGATGACCCCGAACGGGGGCGGCGAATCGATGCTCAGGAGATCTTCCCGCAGTCCCTGCCCGAGTGGGTTGAGCTTGATCAAGGCCGGCATGCGGTGCTCCGCCAGGCTCTTGAGCGCCGAGCCCAGCGCCCGCCGGGCCTCGTCCTTGCGGTCCTGGGGGACGCTATCCTCGAGGACCAGGCACACCGCCTCGGCGCCTGACCTGATCGCCTTTGGAACCAGGTCGGAGCGATGCGCGGGAACGTAGAGGATGCTGCGCAGCGGATCCAAGGCACTCAGATGGTTCGCGCCCAGCGGGCTCGATGGAGAGCCACCGCTCGGGGGTTGGAACACCGGCTAATGATTCCCGCTCGCCGAGCGGGATGTCAATTGGAGCCTGCAGGTGAGAAGTCGCCGGCCGGGTCCGATTCCCGGCTCGGATCAAGCGCTCTGGGCCCCGCCCCGAAGCGGGATCGGGCTCGACCCTTGGTCGGGGTACCTCGACGCGGACGCCGGCGATGCCGGGCACCTGGCGAATCTGATCTCCATCCATCAGGAGCGCGTGCCCGGCCTTGGCCGCCCAGGCCAGGACACCTCCGGGGCGCGGCAGCCGGTCACGGCGGGTCGAGCCGGGATGGGCACCACGGCCGCGCTGAGGCGGAGCCCACTGGCGTATGGCGGCGGTACGGGGCGCCTGGTCTGCGCCCGGAGATTTGCGCTAAGGGGGATGCGTTCGCGTGGTGACCTGGTTCAATGAGCGGGTGTGGCTGGCTCCACGGCAAGATCCGAGTGCGCCTCAGGCCGCCATGCACGCGCCCTTCCCCTCGTATCGGACGATCTGGCCATTCTGGCCCGGATCGGGCCGACCCAGCTCGCTGCCCTGCATCCGGTCGCGCGAGAGCAGACCCTCCCTTCAGATCCGATTAGGTCGCGAGCCGGGCAGAGGAGCCATCGCCCCGATCGCGACCGCCAACCGCCGGGGCATCCGATCGGCCGCCGTCGGAGCGGGCGGGTGAGGTCCAACGTTGCCTAGGCGAACGGCGCTCAGACCACGCCACGCGGGCGCGACCCCGCGCCAGGCTCGGCCCGGCGATGCCTATCGCACGGCGTATCTGGCCGCGGGCGCGGCGATGGCGCGAATCACCCTGGCGGGGGTGATCATCGACGCCAACCCTGCGTTCGGTGCCCTGTTCGGGCGCCCCGAATCCGAATTCCGGGGTCGGGCGCTCTTCGACCTTCTGCATCCAGATGATGCGGCCGCGCTTCGCGCCGGCCGCCTGTCAACGCTGCAGAAGGGCCGAATCCGCGCCCTGTTGCGCTTCCAACTCGAGTCCGATCTGATGTGGGGCCGGACCACTATCACGCTGGCCCGCAGATCCGACGACCGGCCCGATTCCCTGGTGCTGACCGTGGAGGATGTCACCGCGATCAAGAAGCGCGAGTCCGACACCGAGCATCTGCTTCGGCATGACGCGGTCACCGGACTGCCCAATGCGAACCTGTTCGTGGACCAATTGCAGACCACGATCGCCTCCATCGCCGGGACCGACCGGCAGCTGTCGGTGATTCTGTTCGAGATCGGCAATCTGGGTTCCCTGAGGGCTGGATTGGGTCCTCAGGGAGTAGATGTCCTGCTCGGCCAGCTGGCCCAGCGGCTTCGAGTGCGAGCCCGGCCGACCGACTCGGTGGGTCGGATGGGGTACAACGAGTTCGCCATCGCCCTGACCGCGGTCGGTCCAGACGAGCTCGAGGCCGGGGTCATAAGCCGCGTCAGGTCGGACCTCGAGCCTGAATACATCGTGGACGGATCCAGTGTCGCGATCGAAATCCGGATCGGGGTCGCCACCCTCGAGTCAGGGCTCGAGACGGACGAGGAACTCCTGCGCCGGGCCCGTCTGGCCATGTATCTGGGTCCGATACCAGCGGCGGCTCTGCCGCCAGAGGCCTTTGAGGTGCCGGAGCCCGAGGAGGTGTCCCCAGCCCCAGCCGGGGGAGAGGTCGGCCGCCGTCTGGAAGTTCTTGAGCCAGTCTCATTGTTCCTCTCCGTCCCGGACAACGTCCTGCGCCGGATCGCCCGCTACTTGAGCGAGCAGACCGCAGGCGCCGGCGAGGATCTGATCCATCCGCAATCGGACTCGGCCCTGCGCATCATCGACCAGGGCGTCTGCGAGGTCCGGGCAGGGTCGGAGGCGATGCCACTTCTCACCCTGGGTCCCGGCGACTTCGTCGGACCGGACGCGATGTTCGTCGACAACCCGGTGCCGATCCACGTTCGCGCCCTGACCGATTGCCGGCTGTTGGTTCTCGACGAGGAGTCGGTCGCTCGAACCGCGCCCCCGGGATCCGCCTTCCGAGAGGCCCTGCGGCGCGCGGCTGACCAGCGCGACAGTCACCTCCGCGCGCTCCTGGCCCGAACCAACAAGCCCGCCACCGGGTCGCAGCGGATCGCGATCTACTCCACCAAGGGGGGCTCGGGTCGAACCACGCTGGCCCTGAACTTGGCGGCCGAGCTCGGCCGCCGCCACCCTGGGGACGTGCTGCTGGTCGACCTGGCGCTGCCCTACAACCACGCCGCGCTGATGGCCAACCTGACGCCCTCCACCTGCCTGGCCCGTCTTCTCCAGGCCGCCGACTCGATCTTCGATCACCTCGCCTGGAGCACGGCGCTGCCTCACCCCGCGGGATTTCTGGTCCTGCCCGTCGTGCTCCGGCCGGAGGAGGCGGAGCTGGTCACGCCCCAGCTCCTGGCCCGGGCCCGGGCGGCCCTGGAGCCGCACTTCAAATACGTGATCTTCGATCTCGGCACGACGCTTGACGACTGCGTCCTAGAGGCGCTGGAGGTATCAGATCACCTGATCCTGGTGGCAACGCCCGAGCTCACCTCGATGCACGACACCCGCCAGCTGATCGATCTCGCCACCCACGTCCTACGCGTCCCCGCCGGACGCGTGCACGCGGTGTTGAACCATCGTTCTCCCCACTCGGCAATGAATCTCGATGTGGTGGAACAAGTCCTCGGTCAGGCCATGGCCGCTGAGTTCGCATACTACGGGGCCCGGCCCGAGTTGACCGGCCTGGCGGGCCAGCTCCAGATCCAGGTCGATCCTCGCGGTCGCTTCGCGCGGAGCGTGCGCTCCCTGGCCGATCATCTCGGTGGCGAGGACGCCTCGGCCGGGCAATCCGCCTGATCGGGCTCCGACGGCCGAGCCCACAAACCATCCGCCCAGTCCCCGCCGATCCTTCGACCGGGGCCGAATTTCAGCTCCATTTCGACGCCGCCGGACAAGTGTGGAGGAGGAAAGATTGAAGTCGCGAGAGCAGTTGGAAGGGCGGGCGGGGCAGCTCGACGGCCGAGTCGCAATCGTCACCGGAGCCACCTCGGGGATCGGCCGCGGGGTTGCAACCAGGTTCGCAGCCGAGGGGGCGGTGGTGGTGGCGGCCGGTCGCGACCTTGGTCGCGGCCAACTTCTGGTCGAGGAGATCACCGCCGCGGGGGGCAGAGCGCTGTTCGTCCCCACCGATCTGGCGCTGGTCGGGGACTGCCGCCGCCTGGCCGACCGCGCTGCCGAGGAGTACGGCCAGATCGACATCCTGGTCAACGCGGCTGGCGTCTTCCCCCTCGGCCCGGGGCTTGAGATCGACGAGCAGCTGTACGACCGGACCTTCGACGTCAACGTCAAGGGGGCGTACTTCGCCGGCCAGGCAGCGCTGCGTCACATGCTTGCCCGAGGGCAGGGCCGGATCATCAATTTCTGCTCCGTGGCCTCCATCACCGGGATGGCCGGTGGCTCGCTCTACTGCGCCACCAAGGGCGCGCTAATGACCCTGACCAAGGCCTGGGCGGTGGAGTTCGGGCCCCAGGGAGTCCTGGTCAACGGCATCGCGCCGGGCACCATCGAAACACCGATGAACGCCCATCTGCGGGTGGACCCTCAATACAACGCCGAGCTCGTGAGCCGCACCCCGCTGGGTCGCAACGGTCAGGTTCAGGACATCGTGCCCGCCGCCCTGCTCCTAGCCGGAGACGAGGGCTCCTTCTTCTGCGGATCCATCATCGTTTGTGACGGGGGCTGGGTGGCCCAGTAGCCGCTCAGCTCCTGGCCGCCATGGCGCTGAACAGGCAGAGCGCGTTCGCCAGCCGGATCTGATCCGGACTCCGCGGCCGTACCAGCAGAAGCTGGGGGCTGCAGACGATGATCGCGAGCGCCTTGGCGCGGCTGGTCGCGACGTTGAGGCGATTGAGGCTGTACAGAAATTCGATGCCGCGCGGAGCGTCGTCCGCGCTCGAGCTGGCCATGGAGTAGATGACCACCGGCGCCTCCTGGCCCTGAAACTTGTCCACTGTTCCGACCCGAGCCCCCTCTGGAAGCGCCGTCTTGAGCCGGGCCACGTGAGCGTTGAAGGGCGCGACCACGAGCAGGTCGTCGACGTTCATGGCTCGGCAGGCCCCGGTCTTGTCGATCCAGGTGCCGCGCCGCAGACGCTCGAAGAGGCCGACCACGACCTCGATCTCCTCGGGCGAGGTGGTGCGGTTGCCTCGGTGCGGCACGGGGATGAACCGGAGCCCGGCCCTCAGATCCGACTCCACGCTCGAGATCGCCTGCCGGCGGCAGCTGGGGTCGGACTCCAAGCGGCCGTCATACGCCACCTCGGAGACGAACTCACACACGAGCGGATGCATCCTCCAGCTTGTCGATAGCAGGATGCCGAGCTCGGGATCGATGGTTGGATTCCCGGCCAGGACGTGCCCGAGTCCGGAGACATCGGACCCGCTGGGATGAGCGCCCTTGGAGGGCTGGGAAAGCTGCTGGGGATCGCCCAGGAGGACCAGGTTGGTGGTGGCGCCGCTGACCGCCAGGACGTTGGCCAGCGACATCTGACCCGCCTCATCGATGAACAGGTAATCGAGGCTCCCCACCGCCTCCTCCCGGGACCAAAGCCAGGGCGTCCCACCCACGACGTCAACCTCGCCCGCCGCCAGCGATTGGTAGATGGCAGAGTTGGAATCGATCCTGATCAGACTCTGGTCGCCGGTCGGCTCCGCCGGGTCACACTTCTGCATGCGCCGGACCTGGTGCCCCAATTCGGCCGCCGCCTCGGCCACCGCCGCCAGCAGATTGGCGATGACCTTGTGGCTGCTGGCGCTGATCCCCACCCGAAACCCGGCGTCCGCCAAGCCCGCGATGATCATCCCGGCGGTACGGGTCTTGCCGGTGCCGGGCGGGCCCTGCACGGCGAGATAGGAGCCCTGCAGGAGCGAGGCGATCCGCTGCGCGGCGCGGGCGGGATCCTCGTCGGCGCCGCAGAGCGGGCCCGCCGCCGGCGCCGGGCGCAGACTCGGAGGCGACCTGCGGAGCAGGTCGGCCGCCGCGCCCGCGGCTCCCAGGCCGCCGGCCGCGACCGCCGCGCCCAGCCGGTCCAGCGCACCGCGCAGGACGTCGGTCATGACCGGCTTGGCCGGTATCAGGGCCGAGGGGTGGGGGCGAACTGAAGTCGTCCCCCACCGCAGGTCGATCGTTCCCCGCTCTCGGTCCAATCCGTCCACCTCGCCCACGCCCCGTCCGGTGCGGGGATCAAGGGGCTTGTCGCCGACATCGATCTTGTATTCCTGCTCGGGGTCGAACGCGTACCGATGGATCACCGAGCGCTTGATCTGGCCCACCGTGCACAGAAAGCTCAGACCACCGATTGAATCGGGGTCGTCGACGAGCTCGTCGTCCGTCTTCGCGATCCGATCGAAGTGCGCCCACCAATCGGACTTTTCCTCTCGCCGGTGCCAGCTGAGGCTGTGAGCGAGGAGCCACCTACCCTGTTGATCGGGAGAACGATCGTCACGCTCCTCGGGCACGCCGGCCAGCAGCCGTGCCGTCAGCGCGGCTGTCGCCGCCGCTCGGGCGGCAGCCGGCGGCTCGACTTCCGATTCGCGCGGCAGGGGTCGGGGCACCTCGACTCCGAAGATCTCGGTGGCCTCGAGGCGGCGCGCCTCGAGCCAACCCCTAAGTCCCCAGGTGCTCTCGCAGTCCGCCCGGTTGTAGTCCTCGATGCCGTCCAACAATTCCTGGCGCCGCTCGCTGCGCCAGCGCTCGTACGCCACGATGCTGGACCCGGCGTCGGTGACCGCTTGGGCCCGAGGCGCGAGGTAGAAGTGCTCGATGCTCTTGAGGGAATAGGACTCCTCGGAGACGCGCACGCCCTGACGCACGACCTGGTAGAGATCGACGAACAGCCCTCCTCGGAGCATGCGATCGAGCTCCTCCTCTCGGGTCGCATGGCGCCCCACCAGCCGCTTTAAAGCGACCGGCTCGTAGGCGGCATAGTGATAGACGTGGAGAGCCGGGTCGGCGTCCCAGCGTTCCATCACAAAGTCCATGAAGGCCTCAAAGGCTCGCTTCTCCTGCTCCCGATCGTGGGCCCAGAAGGCTCGGAAACGCGGCCTCGAGGCGTTCTGTTCGAGCACTCCGAACAGATATTCGAGCCCCTCTTCGTGGAAGTACGGGTCCCCCTCCATGTCGAAGAACAGATCGCCGGAGGCGGGCGGGGGGAGTGCCCCCAACCCGATTCCAGGGCCGATGGCGTCGATCAGTTCGTGAATCCGGCGCCCAGTCGAACGCGCCTCAACCTGGAGCTGGGCCTGGCGTCGGATCCGCGCATAGGCTCGATCGGAAATGCCGGGCACCTGGTCCAAGCTGGTGGCGGCCAGCGCCGCCATGGTCTCAACCCCGGCCAGCCGCAGCCGTTTGATCTGGTCGCTTCGAATTGCCGCCACCAGGGAGAGGTGGTCGTCGGAGCTTCGGCGCTTCTGGCAGCCCTCGCGCCAGCGGCAGACGTTGCAGTACTCCACCGGCTCGGGGTAGGTGTCCACCGGCCCCGCGGCCAGCGCCGCCTCGAGCCGATGGCGGGCGGACTGGGTGAAAGCGGTGTAATCGCCGACGGCGAACGACTGTTGACGGCCGTCGCCCAGGATCAAGTGCATCTGGTTCGGCAGGTTCCCCTGGAGTCGCCCCACCTGCTCTGAGTACAGGGTGGTCTGGAGCAGGGCACGGGTCTTGGCGTGGCGCGCGAGCTTGGCGTCGACCACCTCGTAGGAGTAGTCGCCGAGCCCACTCGGGCGATCCACTCGGATCAGAAAGTCGGCCTTCCCCAGCCAGCGTCCATCGAACATCGTGGCCTGGTAGATCAATCGCGCGCCCTGGGTCATGGCCGACCGAGTCGCCCCATCGGCGCGGCTCAGGGCCGTGGGTGAGTTGCCCCAATCGGCGATCTTTAGCTCCGGTCCGTGCTCAGCTCTAAGGCGCGCCAGCTGTTCGGCCTCGTGCTCCTGACCCAGCCGGCTCAACAGGGCGAGGCCGGGATCGTCGGGGACCGGGCGGGTCAGCTCACCCAGCGCGGCGCGGCGTTCGAGCTGGAGCAGATGCTCGCACTCGAGGTATTCCGCCAGGTCGGTGGCGGAGGTGATGATCTGTGATTCGAAGGCGTACACCGGGCGCGATATTAAGCCTCGTGCTCGGCGGGCGGGACGGCCGCGCACCGCCAATCTCGCCGGCGCAGATCTGCCCTGTGGCCCAGCGCCGAGCTCCCTCCAAGCTCATCGAGCCTCGAATCGGCGGGCCGGCCCAGAGCGTGAGGCGCGCGGCATCAGGACCAGCGCCAGCCCGGCGGCGGTATCAGGGGCGGGGGAGCGGCTCCAGGATTACGGCCATGCGCCGGCAGTTCTTGGCGGCCTCACGAGCGTGCTGGTACAGCGCGCCATCGACGGGTGCGCCGTTCACGATCGGATATCCCCAGTCGTCCAGGGTCACGCGTTCGGGCAGCAGCTCGGCGCAGTAGCCGTCGGCCCGGCAGCGCGTCATGTCGACCCGAAGCCGGTGTTTCATCGCCACCCCGCGGGCGCAGGCACCGTCGGCAGGCGGCCCGGCGCCTGCGCGGTGAGGCAGGGCCGGCGGCGATGGAACTCAAAGTCTTCCTTAAAGCTGGCCCAGGCACTGCGCAGCATTCCGACCGCACCGTCGGGATGTTTGCAGGCGCCCCGCCCGGGCGCGAGCTGGGCCGCCCATCGCTCCAGCTTGGCAAACTCCCCAGCCCGCGCCTTACCCGCCGCGATCGCCTCCACCAGCGTCGCCAGATCATCCAGCCCATACATGCAGGGGCCACATTGGCGCGCGCTCTCCAGAGCCAGGAAGCGGAGGATCCGCGCCGTCTCCGCCACGCCGCAGACACCCTCAGGGAGCACGTGGACGACGCCGCAGCCGAGCTTCAAGTCCTCCTTGGAAAGCGCGTCGTCGTCCAGATGAAGGCTGAGGGCGCGCCGCGCGGGGACCCAGGTTCCAAAGTACCCTCCCAGGAGCACGGCCTGGCAGCCCTGGGTCAGGCCCCCGGCCGCCGCCACCGCCGCGCCCAGGGTGCCGCCGTGCGCGATCTCGTACACGCCGGGGTGCGCCACCGCCCCCGAGACCGTGAGCAGTGTGGTGCCCGGGCTGGCCTCGGTGCCCAGAGCGCGAAACCACTCCGGCCCCTGGCGCCCGATGAGTGCGGCCATCGCCGTGGTCTCCACGTTCTGGACCAGGGTCGGGCGGCCCCCGACTCCCTTCTCGAACGGCCGGGGCGGAACAGATGCCGGTTTGGCCTCTCCACCATTGATCCAGCGCACCACCGCCGTTTCCTCTCCGGCCACGTACCGGGGCGGGGGCGTCAACAAGGTCACGCGCCGCAAACCGGTGCGGCTGCGTTCCCGCTCTGCAATGGCGGCCTGCAAGGCCTGGATCGAAGGCGTGAACGCGCGGTTCACGTAGAGCACGACCTCTGTCGCTCCCACCGTCTCCGCCGCCAGCTGGGCCCCGTCCAGCACCAGATGTGGCCGCAGCGACATCAGCAACTGATCTTTGGCGCTGGCGGGCTCGCCCTCGGCCCCGTTGATGACGACCACCGCGTGTCCGCCAGCGCGCGTCCACACCGCATCCCACTTGCGCACGGTCGGGAATCGGGCCCCGCCGCGGCCGCGAAGACCACTTTGGGCGAGCGCGGCCAGGAGCCAGGTTCCCCCGGACGGGAGGGGACCGACCCGCGCCGTGTGAGCGGCCAGGGTTTCGCGCCCCGCGCTCAGTCCGGGGCCGGCCAGCAGCCGGAGCGCGGTCGTGGGTTCTTGGGCGATGGCCACGTCTCCACGCTAGGCGCCCACTGTTGCAGGCCGATTGGAGGGAGCTTGGGCTGGGCTCAGAGTCGACCCTTTCCGCCGCCGCGGCCGATACAGAGCCGGGGTCGGCCGGATGGTCTTGACGAGGGCCTCGGTGCGGCACCCCCGAAGCACGCGTTCGCCGCGCTCGGCGAGTCTTACCGCGCGGGCTTGCCCGGGGGTCCGCCGAGGAGGCTCCGGTCGCCTGATATGCTTCCAGGCGATTCGGCACTTGATGGAGGTGGCACCCAGCCCATGGTCAACGACGACAACCATTACATGATCCACATCGACGAGGTCGCCCCCAAGGCCGTCTCGGAGGCCCTGGGCTGGAAGCAGATGGACATCCGCTTCCCGCTCCCGGTGGAGATCGCGCGCTCGGGTGGTGTGGCCCTGTTCCGGGCCGTGTTCAAGCCCGGATCCCAGCACCAGGCCCATTACCACCCCAACGCGGACGAGTTCTACTACGTGATCCGCGGCCGCGCCGGAGTCGGTAACGGTCAGGAGGAGCACGAGGTGCCGGCTGGAACCATCGACTTCGTGCCCAAGGGCAAGATCCACTGGCTCAGGAACCTGGACTCTGAGAGCGAGGTCGAAGTGCTCGGCGGGTACCTGGGTGTGGGCAGCTTGGAGGAGGCCGGCTATGAGTACGTCGGAAACCCGACGGGCGAGGTCAAGGGCTAGACCCAGGGGCTAGGGCTGAGCGAGGCTGGCTGCAGAGTCCCGTCCCAAGCGGCGCCTCGGCTCGGGCCCGGCCATCTCGGTTGTCAGCGTCTGCTTAAGAATCGTAGTCAGGAACAGCGTTGAGACGAGGAGGTCGGAGTGCCGGTCGTTGACTTACACACGCACATAACGCCAGAGGGCTTCAAGCAGGCGATCCGCGACCACGGTGAGTGGCACGGGCTGAAGGCGAAGGTCGGAGAGCTGCAGTTCCCCGGATTCCGCCTCAGCGTCGAGGAGCGGCTGGTCCAGATGGCGGATTGGGGCGTCGACGCCCAGGCCCTGTCGCCCAACGTCGGCTTCTTTCAGTACGACAACGATCTCGAGGTCACCAAGGCCATCGCGCGCGAGTGCAACGACGAGATCGCTGACATCGTGGCTGAGCACCCGGGCGTGTTCATCGGCATGGGCACCGTGCCCATGCAGGACATCCCAAGCGCGATCAGCGAGCTCACCCGGGTGATTCAGAGCCTGGGCTTCAAGGGCGTGATCATCGGCGATCACGTGAACGGCCAGACCTACGACGATCCCCGTTTCCTACCCTTTTTTGAGGCGGCAGAGAGCCTTGGCGCCCTCCTCTTCTTTCATCAGAGTGGGGGGACCTTGGTCAAGTCGAGGATTGCCGGCTACTACCTCGATAACTCGGTCGGCAACCTCACCGAGCGAGCCCTGACCTTTGGGGCCATCGTCTATGGCGGGGTGCTCGATCGCCACCCGGAGCTCAAATTGATGCTCGCGCACGCCGGCGGTTACGCCGCATTCGGCGCCAGCCGGATGGATAAGGCGTCGGGGGTCCTGGAGCGCGGTGCGGATGCGGGACGGGGATTCGTCCCTCCCCTTGACCATGAGGGCACCTCGACCCCGATCCACCGCGCTCCCAGCTCCTATCTGAACAGCTTCTACTACGACTGCTGCACCTTCTCTGGACCGACCCTGCGCTTTCTCATCGATCAGGTGGGGATCGACCGGGTGGTCCTGGGCACCGACTACCCCGCGCCCATGGTGCTGGACGACGCCGTGCACTGGGTCCGGGCGCTCGATTGTCTGACCGACCAGGAGAAGGACGCCATCCTCACCTCCAACCCATCGCGTCTCGCCGGCCTTTAGGCCGGCCGGACGCTGGGGCCGGACTCGCCTAACGCGATCGGTCCCTAGACCACGCCCTGCTGCTTCAGGTCCGCCAGCTCCTGGGGGGATAGACCCATCAGCTCCTGGTAGATCTGTTGGTTGTGCTCACCCAGGGCGGGCCCGGCGTGCCGCACCCGCCCAGGGGTCTCGCTCAGCCGGGGCTGCACCGCGGGCATCCGGATCGGTCCCAGCTCACGATCGTCGACCGTGATGATCGCCTCCCGGGCCGCCATGTGCGCGTCGGTGACCAGATCCCGAATGTCCCAAATCGGAGCCACCGCCACCTCGTGGTCGAGCAGGGCCTCAATGGCGTCGACCTGGGTTCGCTCGCCCACCCAGGCGCCCACGATGGCGTCGAGCTCCTCGACGTGGGCCACGCGCGATCGGTTGTCCTTAAAGCGGGGATCGGTGATCAGCTCGGGGCGACCGATGGCGTTAAAGACGCGGGCGGCGATCGACTGGGTCGAGCCGGCCAGGGCGATCCAGCGCCCGTCGGCGGTGCGATAGGTGTTGCGCGGGGCCGATGCCGTGCGGTTGCCCTGACGCTCCGGCACCAGACCGAGCTGGTCGTATTCCAAAAGGTAGGGCCCGAGCAGGTTGAAGATGGGTTCGAGCAGGCTCACATCCAGGACCTGGCCCCGGCCGCGGCCGCGGGCGTCGCGCTGGTAGAGGCAGATCATGGCCCCGACCGTTGCGTAGAGGGCGGCGATCCCGTCGGCGAGGGCAAACGGGGGCAGCGTGGGGGGGCCGTCGGGCTCGCCGGTGACGTGCGCGAACCCGCTCATGGCCTCTGCCAGTGTGCCGAAGCCGGCACGCTGCCGATAGGGCCCGACCTGGCCGAAGCCGGAAACCCTGATCATGATCAGTCCCGGGCAGATGCTCCGCAGGCTTTCAAAATCAAGGCCCCACTTCTCGAGCGTTCCGGGCCGGAAGCTCTCGATCAGGATGTCGCACGAGGTGGTCTTGAGCAGGCGGCGGAACAGTTCCTGCCCGCCTTGGCTGCTGAGGCTCAGCGTGATCGATTTCTTGTTTCGCGAATACAGCTTGGAGTGAATCGACGCGCCGTCCTTCTGGCGCCCGAAACTGCGTATCTGATCCCCCCCGACGGGGTTCTCGACCTTTATCACCTCGGCTCCAAAATCGCCCAGGAGCATGCCGATGCTCGGTCCGGCGATCACCTGCCCGCAGTCGATGACGGTGACTCCCTGCAGGGGCAGCTCGGGCTGGCTCAAGCCTCCCCGCCGCTCCCCGCCGGGCGGCGTCGCACGGCTCCGTCGGGCGCTGTGAACTCAGCCATAAACTGCGTGATCGAGAACCGCCATGTCGTGCCCGGGCAGCACGTTTGCGCCCAGGCGGCGGACCAATTCGTGTGAGCGGTACCAGCTCGCCAGATCGACCGTAGGGCCCGACGGGCAGGCGTCGTGGAGGTTCTCGAACAGGTCGTACTGGTCGCCCGCGATGAGCTGGGGACCGTCGGCGGTGGTCACCAGCACGCTCTGGTGACCGGGACTGTGCCCTGGGGTCGGGATCAGGGTCACACCGGGCACCAGTTCCATGGTGCCATCCACGCCTCGCATTCGCGTCAGTTCACTCAGGAACGGTGGCCGGGTCTCGAATTCGTACACGAGGTGATCACAGGGCAGCGGGAAGACGCTGTACCGGATCTCGCTCTCCTGGACCCAGAGGTCGGCGTTGGGCAGGAGCGCGTTGCGGTAGCAGTGGTCCCAGTGCAGGTGGGTTAGAATCACGGTCCGGATCTGGGCCGGGTCGTAGCCGCGGGCCGCGAGCTGCTCTGCCAGCCCCTGCCGCTCCTCCAGCTTGACCGAGTGCACCGATCGGGTCAGCTCGGCCGACCCCGGACCGGTGTCGATCACGATCGGGTCTCCGCCCCCCTCCAAGAGCCAGGAGAAGCACGCCAGATCAACGGTCTTTCCGGTTCCGCGGCGGAAGGTGATGGATTCCTTGGGTCGATCTCGAAGTACCCCCACGCACAGGGGCACGATGCGCCACGCCATCAGCGGGCGACCAGCTCGCGGCCCGGCTTACGCTTGCGCTCAGCCCTGAGGGCGGCGGTGTAACGCATGTATTCCTCCTCCAGATTGAGCCGGGGGCGAGACAGATACTTGTCCTTCAGTTCCTGTCGGCGGTGTTCGATGTCCGCCTCCATCTCCTCGGGCGAGGGCAGCGCGCAGCGTCCGGCCTCCAGGTCGGCGACCCACTGCGCCTGATTCTCGAAGACGGGATTGAGGCCGGAGTCGAGATTGAAGTAACCGACGAAGTACAGGCCTCGCCACTGGACCGGAACCACTCGCTTGTAGAGCGGCAGCCGGGTGTCGTCGAAGTCCAATAGCCCGGGTTTGAAGTAGGGGAAGCGGACCGTGTAGCCGGTGGCGGCGATCAGGCAGTCGAACTCTTCAGCGCTGCCGTCGGCGAACGTTACTCGCGCGCCGTCGAGGGCCACGATGCCGGGCTTGACCTCGATCCGGCGGTACTTGACATGGGAGAGGAAGAACTGGTTGCTGGTGGGGTGCGTCCTCTTCTCCGGCGGCGATATGCCGTATTGGGACATGGAGCCGAAGATCATCCAGACGATGAGCCGGCTCACGGTCTTGTAGAGCCAGGTCGACATCCGCGGCGGCACCAGGGGCCATTGGAACAGGGTGCGGAGCCGGGTCAACGGAAATCCGAACGCCCACTTGGGCCAGATCAGGGTTCCGGTCCGGCTCGCGACCACGACGCGATCGGCCAGCATGGCGACGTCGCAGGCGATGTCGCAGGCCGAGTTGCCGATACCGATGATGCAGATCCTCTTGCCGGCGTAGGCGGTGGGCTCGCGGTATTGCGCGGCGTGGATGTAGGAGCCGGAGAAGGCGCCTGGCAGCTCTGGCCAGCGGGCATCGTTGAGATGCCCGGTCGCTATCACCACCGCGTCGAACTCCTCCACCTGGCCGCCCTCGACGGTGATCTGCCAGCCTTCCGCATCGCGCGGGGAGACGTCTGTGACCCGGGTCCGGAATCGGATCCGGGAGCGGACGTCGAACGTATCGGCGTAGCGGTCGAGGAAGGCCCGCATCTCGGTGTGATGGGGGTAGTCGGAGGTTCCGGGCGCAAACGCGAAGTCGGACAGCCGGGCCACGCCGATGTCGGTGTTGATGTGCAGGTTGCGATAAGCAACGCTGGCCCCGGTGTCGTTCTCATAGACCCACATGCCCCCGGCCTGGCTCCCCGCCTCGAACACCACGACCTCGAATCCAGCCTCGATCAGGGTCTTGGCGCTGATCAGTCCGGCGGCCCCGGCGCCGACCACGGCGATGCGCTTGTTCTCAGCGGACAAGCCGAATACTCCGTAAAGGGGTGCGGTTCAAGCGATCGAGCCGCTCTTGGTTGTGAGCCTCATCCTGCAGCCCTGCCCGACGGCCCCGACCAGAGGCGAGGCCCGGATCTAAAACCACGCGACGCATGATATCGCACGGTACCCTGACCTCCCGGCAGGCGGTCGCGGCCCATGAGTCAGGAGCCCACCCAGCTCGAGGATCGCTAGCCGATGCCACCACGGCCCCCGTTTCCCCCGGAACTCTGGGGTCGGCCTGAGCTCAGCCCGGCCCGCCCTGGGCCCAGGGGTCGAGACCGGGTCTGCGACCGCGCCGCATGCGTCGCCCGACTCAGGGGAGGGATCAGATCGATGCCAGGTGCTCCCCGCAGCGGGCGACGTCCAGGTATCCGGGCAGGGCTGCCAGCTGGTCTTGAAGGCCGGGTGAGGCGAGGACTCGAAGTAGCGCGCGGACCTCGGTGGTGTCGATCAGGGGTCTTGAGACGGCGAGCAGGAAGCGCTCCTCTGCCAGGGGGACAAATCCCAGCCCGTAGGCCCGTGCCGAGGGTTCGGTGGTGACGCCGACGTCGCCCAGACCTGAGGCCAGGGCCGCCGCCACCAGCAGGTGACCGCCGGCGGCGGTGTCAAATCCGCTCACGTCAGCGCCGTCCAGGCCGTGCCTTCGCATCTCCTGCTCGACCAGCTCGCGCGCCTCCGACCCCGCCTCGCGGTTGACCAGCCGGAGGCGCCGAGCGGACACCTCGTCCAGGCCCGAGGCCTCAACGCCTGCGCGCAGGCCCAAGCCCTCCTGCCAGGAGGCGAAGGCGATCACCTCCGCCCCCCTGGCCGCCAGGGCGGCTGAGGCGCGCTCGGATATGCCCTGCCCGCGGCCCTGGGCAACGTGAAAGCCAGCCGCGTGGACCAAGCCCGCAGCCGCCAGGGCCAGCGCCTCACGGTTTCCGCAGGGCCACCAGCTGAGCGCCAACGGGGGCTCGAGCTGGCCCAGTGGCCCGGCCAGTAGCGGCAGCGCGGGATCGCAGCCGGCGATCAGCAGGGTTGGCCGCAGGGGCCCGGTGGGTCTGACCTCCCAGGCCCCGGGGTTGTGTTCCTGGGGCTGCACGAGGACGCCACCGGCGGGCGCGAATCCGGCTCGAAGGGCGCTGCTGCCGGTCAGCGGCAGCGCGACCAGATTTGCTCCCACCTGGCCCAGATCGACACGCTCGGCGGCGCTCGGCGGCGCCTTGGTCAATGGAATGGCGGCGAGGGTCGAGAGCGTCGACGTGGGACCGAAGAGGTCTTCAACCCTCAGGCCGAGGGCGCGCGAGAGAGCCAGGGCCACTCTCAGGGAGGGGTCCCAGCGGCCTGACTCGACGCCGGCCACCGCCTGCCGGGTGACCCCGGCCGCCCGGGCTAGGTCGTGTTGGGACAGGCGCAGGGCCAGGCGCGCGAGGCGCAGCCGGGTGCCGTCGCGACCCGCCGGCGGCGCGCCTCCCGCAGGTTCCGGTGATCTGGTCATGGCTCCTGCGGGCGAGAGCTGAGATGGGCCTGGCCGTCCGGCCCGAACAGCGGTGGATCGATCGCGGTCAGGTGCAGAGTGGTGCCCGGGCGGGGGGCGGCATCATCCATCCGGCAGGTCACCTGGGCGGCTCCCACGCTCACGTCCACCTCCCAGTGGAGACCGAGCGCCCGGCTCGCCGCCACCTGACCCACGAACACGTGGCCCAGAGCGGGATGCGCGCCCAGGCGCACCCGATCGGGGTGCACACCGGCGCTCAGCGCCGCGCCGCCCGTGCCGTCGCCAGCGGCCAGGGGGACGAAGCCGCGGTAGCCCACGAGCTCGGCCACGCGCCGGGAGAGGGGATGGCGCACGAGTTCGGACGGCTCGCCCATCTGGAGCAACCGTCCGCGGTCGAACACGCCCAGGACGTCGGCGAAGGCCTGGGCCTCGCCAAGCTCGTGGGCGACCAATATGGCGGGAACGCCTCGCCCGCGCACCTCCGCTCGCACCAGCGCGGTGAGCTCACGGCGGAGCGAATGGTCCAGGCCATCGTAGGGCTCGTCGAGCAGGAGCACCCGATGGTGGGCGAGCAACGTTCGGGCCAGGGCCACCCGCTGGGCCTGACCTCCCGAGAGGTCCCGCGGAGCGGCCTTGAGCAGCGCTCCCAGGCCGAGTTGGTCGACCAGCCGCTGGACCTCGGTATCGTCTCGGCGAGCCCGGGCATAGGTGAGATTCTGGCTCACGTTCAAGTGCGGGAACAGGCCCGGGTCCTGGCGCAGGAGGCCCACGGTGCGCCTCCAGACCGGGAGTCCGGGTGGACCCGAGGCTGCCGGGTTTGAGGTCAGTCGGCGGCCGTCCAACTCGACCCGGCCCCCAAGGGGGTCGATCAGGCCAGCGATGGCCTCGAGGATGGTGGTCTTCCCGGCCCCCGAGGGACCGAACAGGGCGAGGCATTCGCCGTCCTCAACCCGAAAGCGGGCCGAGACGGGAAACTCACGGCGAGCGACGGTGACGTCAACCTCGAGCACGCCGACTCCAACCGTAGGCCAGCAGGGGCAGGGGCAGCGCGACGACGAGCAGGACGAGCGCGAATGGGAGGGCCGCGGGTAACCCGGACTGGTCGAGGGTGGTCCAGACCTGAAGGGGCAGGCCGTAGGGGTGGTAGGCGATGATTATCACGGCCCCGAATGCCCCCACGGCCCGGGCCCAGGCTGTCGCCAGGGCCATGGCCAAGCCCGGTGCGGCCAGGGGCAGCGTGATCCGGCGCAGGGCTCGCCACGGGGGGTCGCCCAGGAGCGCAGCCTGCTGCTCCAGCCGCGGCTCGACGGCGGCGACCGCCGCCTGTGCGCCGAGCACGTAATACGGCGCCGCCTCGTAGACCTCGGCCACCACCAGAGCCAAAAAAGTGTTGGTGGCCGACGCTCCCACGCCGGACAGAAGGTGCCCAAGCGGCGTCAGCGGACCGACCATGAAGACCAGGAGCAGCCCGATCACGAGCGGTGGCATCTGCAGCATTACGAGCAGGCCCCCCTCAATTAGGCGCCCCAGCGGCACCTGATCGCGCGCCAGCAGGTAACCGAGCGGACTGCCCAGAATGACCAGCAAGGCCAATGTCACGACCCCCGCCTCGAGTGAGGTGGCCAGGGGCTGCAGGGCCCCCGGCGCGCCGAGTGCACGTCCCAGGGTGCCGAACGACAGGTGGGTCAGGAGTGTCCAGAGCGGGCCCAGGAGCACCACCCAGACCAGCACCGATCCGCCCACCAGGCTCCACCTGGGCAGGGTGGCCCCGCCCCAGGCGCCGCGAGTCGCACTAGCTGGGTATCTCGTGTCTCACCTCCGCCGGCACCCTGGCCCCATCGCCGAACAGCGCCGGCGTCAGAAGCTGGTACCCGGCCGCCTTGAACGAGGCGCGAGCGGCGGGCGATAACAGATAGGCGACAAAGGCGGCGGCCGCCGCCGCGTCGGTGCCGGTCAGCTGGGTCACGTCCACGACGAGTGGAGCACCATGGACAGTGGTCCCGTTGCTCAGTCTCAGGCTGGCCCCCGCATAGGCGGCGGCCGCCGCCGGATTGCCGAAGTTCAGCGTCGCGGGCAGGGCGATGTAGGGCAGGTGGAGCTGGACCGCCTGGGAGAGATACGCGCTGGCCGCGTCCAGCTGGCCGGCCTGCAGCCGGGCCTCGAGCGCCGTCTCCTCGAACACCTGGGCCGGATTGTCGAGCGCGCCCAGGATCCTGGTCACACTGCCGGCGGGCAGTTGAAGGGACGATTGGGCCAGCTCCACCATCTCGTAGAAGGCCTGGCCCTGGGGATCTGTGTCGGGGTTGGTGCGGCCGAGCATGAAGCCGCGCTGGGCCAGGACTGAGAACAGGTCGGCCAGGGGGCGTTGGCCGTGGGCCACGGCCGAAAGCACGGGCGCGAATCGACTTTGGGGGTTGTAGACGACCACGATCGGGCTGGATGCGATCTGCACGTACCAGCGGGTGAGCTTGGGCTCGAGCTGCGTGATCGGCGCAGGCCCCACGCTGGCGAAAACGTTGGGTGCGATCTCCCCAGATTCGATCTCCCGGGCGAGCGCGAATGAGCCTGCGCCCCGACCCCGATAGGCATAGCCGGAGCGGGCGGAGAAATTCGGTCCCAGCTTGCTCTCCATCAGCAGCTGCAGCGACCCGGCGTAGGCGACGTCCGCGGTGCCGGACCTGCGCGCCGCGCTCGCACCCGCCACCACCCTGGCGCCGTGCGCTGCCGGCCCGCACCCGGCGATCGTCATGGTCACCCAGAGGCAGGCCAACCCACCGCTGCCCAGCCTGGCACCCCAACCCATAGCGAGAAAGCATAACTTGCGTGGCGCAAGCCAGGCATTCCTGCGTCGCAGTTCACTCCGGGGCCGCCAGCGGGGGTTTGTTGTTCGGCCTTGGTCTTACAACCCTGGGTCGGCGCCGCATCCGGGAGATCGGCCCTCGGACCCGTCAAGCCCCCCGCCCACGCCTCCTGCTCCCGGAATCAATCTCGACGCTGGAAGGCGGCCCAGGTAAAGGCCTGGCAGCCTCCGTCCGGGGTGGCGTGCTGCTCGGTCCAGGCGTTCAGGGGCGCAAATCCAGGACCGAGCTCGGCGGCCAGTCCGGCCGCATCGAAGCGCGCCACCGGCAGACCCGAGCATTGGCTCGGGCCATCCGGCGCGAAGACGCCCAAGATCAGCCGGCCGCCTTTGCCGAGGCCGCGCTCGAGCGCCTCGACGTAACGGGCCCGACTCCGCGGATCGACCAGGAAGTGGAACACCGCCCGGTCGTGCCAGAGCTGATAGGACCGCGCGGGGGACCAGAGCAGGACATCCTGGCGCAGCCAATTCACCCGGGGTGCCAGCGGACCGAGCTGCGCCTGCGACATCTCGAGCGCCGCCGGTGAGACGTCGAGAACGGTGAGGTCCTGGAACCCCTGATCTAAGAGCGCCGCCGCCAACCAGGAGGCGCCCCCACCGACGTCCACGATCGCGGCGTCGGGGCTCGGAGCCAGTGACCTGATGATCTCGAGCGACATCGAAGGAGTGCTCTGATACCAGCTGACCTGGGTGGCTCCGCGAGCGTAAACCCGGTCCCAGTGCGCGGCCGTCGCCGAGGATGGGATTGGGCTGGGCTCTGTGTTCACGCTGACATTGTCTTCCTCCCCAGGCGGCCCTGCCGCCGCCGCAGAGCTTGGTCCGGCGACATCCCTCACCCTGATCCGCCTCCGGCCTTTAAGGCCCGTCGATCTGGCACGGCGCCCGTCGTGGTGGCATGCTCTTGCCGTGGACCTCGAACTCAGCGGGCGGCGGGCGGTCGTGACCGGCGGCAGCCGCGGGATCGGCCGGGCGGTGGCCCGGCAACTCGCCGCCGAGGGGGCTCGGGTGATCATCGTCGCCCGCGACCCGGATGCGCTGGCCGCTTCGGCGGCGGAGGTGGGAGCGGAGGCCTGGATCCAGTGCGACACGGCCAAGGACGAGGACGTGCGCGCGATGGCGATCCAGGCGGTTCACAAACTGGGCGAAATCGACATTCTGGTCAACTGCGCCGCGTCTCCTGGGGGCCAGTCGACGCCACCCAAGCTGGCCCAGATCACCGACGAGAACGTCTGGCCCGACTTCAACGTCAAGGTCATGGGCTACCTGCGCTGCATCCGTGAGCTGAGCGTCCACATGCCCGCCGGTGGCCGCATCGTCAACGTCTCGGGTCTGGCCGCGCGCTCCACCGGTGCCACCGTGGGTTCGATGCGCAACGTCGCGGTCGCCGCCATGACCAAGAATCTGGCCGACGAATTGGCGCCCCGGCAGATCGCGGTCGTGTGCGTGCATCCGGGTCTGGTTCGCACCGAGAAGACCCCGGCGGTCCTCCGGTGGCGTGCCCAGAGCTTGGGAATCACCGAGGAGGAGGCGGAATCGCGTATGGCCCGAGCCAATCTTACGGGCCGCATCATCGGCGCTGACGAGGTGGCCACGGTGATCGCGTTTCTCGCCTCCCCCCGGGCACGGGCCATCAACGGCGATGCGATCGCCGCCGGGGGAGGTGCCCCGGGCGCGATCCATTACTGAGCTGGAGGGCCGATTTTCAGTTCGAGCCTGACCCATGCCTCCGCCCCGGGCCGGGCGTAAGCGCGAATGCGATGCTCATCGCATGCCTGGCTTTTCGACACCCAATCCCGTGACGCAAACCGCGGCCGCGGCGCCGAGGGAGGCGAGGGCCCCGACTTCGAGTCCGTGCTCGCGCTCGAGACCGACTGCTGGGACGTCCACCAAGCGATGCAGCTACCCGAGCCTGGATTCGTTCTCCTCGACGCTCGTAGCCCCGAGCTCTTCGCCGCTGGTGACGTCCCTGGAGCGGTCAACCCACCCCACCGACCGATCAACGAGCGGAGCCTGGCGCAGTACGCGCCCGGACTGCTCCTCGTCGTCTACTGGGCCGGGCCGCACGGAAATGGGGCGGACAGGGCTGCCGCGAGGATCGCGCGGCTCGACCGCCCGGTCAAGAAGATGATCGGGGGCGTCGAGGGATGGAGGGACGAGGGCTTCAGCCTCGTAACCGGCCCGCAACTCCGCTAGGCCGAAGCCCCACGCCCGGCGCCGTTAATCTCCCGGATCGCCCACGAATATGATTCGCGGCGTGCCCGCAGCCGCCTCGACCAGCTCCCCCGATGAGCCC
>Ga0307372_10003507_pt1 | contig 24960 bp, 15 predicted proteins | sample OX1MG_FD_202533 | JGI IMG/M metagenome (GOLD analysis project Ga0307372, IMG submission 202533) | Soil microbial communities from Risofladan, Vaasa, Finland - OX-1 | ecosystem: Environmental > Terrestrial > Soil > Coastal area > Acid sulfate soil | place: Finland: Risofladan, Vaasa | collected...
ATGAACTGGCTAGCCCCCGGTGCGCGCCGAGGTCAAGTCAAAGACCTCGGTGGACCGGAAACGACCAAAAAACCACGCACCCAACACGTCCCACCACGTAATTCTTGGACAACCTCCTAGCCGGGGCATCGCTTACGCTCTGCCACCAGCCACCGCGTTTCTCCTGGCAAAATGCCTCATGGTCGGCCGCCCGAAGCGCGGGAAGCATAGGACTTGCCTCCGCCGGCGCGGCGGGAGTAGGATAGGTGGCCAGTGGATCTGGTCACCCTGCGGCCCCCGGCCGACGCGAGATGCGTGCAAACTTTCTGAACCTCAGTCTGGCCGTCGCCCTGGCGGCATCGCCCGCCGCGGCTTGGGCCGGCCCCGCCGAAGACCAGTACGCGGTGGCGGCCGGACACTATAACCAGAAGCGGTGGAAGCTGGCGGCCGAGGAGTTCCAAAAGTTCCTCACCGACTATTCCGATCACGCCAAGGCGCCGCGCGCGGTATTTTATCTCGCCGAATCCCAGGTGCAACTTCGCCGGTTCGACGAGGCCGCGGCCGGCTTTCGCGAGTTCATACGCCGCGCTCCCGACAACAGCCTGACCCGCAAGGCGCGGTTCAGGGCCGGCGAGGCCAGTTTTCTGGCCAGCCGTTTTGAAGACGCCGAACGCGACCTGAACGAGTTTCTCAAGCTATCGGGCGATGACCCCTTGGGCGGTTATGCGCTGCCTTACCTGGGCGATATCGCGGCCGGCCGCCACGACCTGGCCGCGGCACAAGAATTCTATTCGCAGGGACTAACGCGGTTCCCCCAAGGCCCCCTGCAGGACGACTGCCGCTTCGGCCTGGCCCAATCGCTCGAGGAACAAGGGCGGCAGGAAGAAGCCCGGCGTCTCTATTTGGCACTCGCGTCCAAGACGAAAAGCCCCTGGGCCGACGACGCCCAGTATCGGCTGGGAGCGAGCCAATACGCCGCCGGCGAATTCGACGCCGCTTTACAGTCGTTCGCGGCCTTCGAGACGTCGTTCGACGGGAGCCCGTGGAAAGACAAAGCGGCCCTGGCCGCCGGGCAGTCACTTTTCTACCTGCAAAAATACGACCAGGCCAAGGCACGCTTCAAAGCGCTGGCGGGAGAGGCCGGCGGGGCACAGCCCGAAGTGGCACTGGCCGAAGTGACACTCGAAGCCAAGTATTGGCTAGGACTGGTGTGCAAGGCGCAACGAAATTGGCAGGCCGCGGCGGATGGCCTGCTGGCCGCCGCGGCGGCCGCCGAGCAGCATCCGTTGGCGCCGGCCATGCGGTTCCATGCCGGCGACTGCCTGGTGTACGCCGGCCGGTTCGCCGAGGCCGCTGGGCAATTCGACCTGGTCATTCAACGCTGGCCGCAAAGCCAGTACGTCGACGACTGCTGGCTCGGAAAGATCCATGCGGCGTTGGCCGCCGGCGATCACGCGGCGCTCGACGAACGGGTCGCCACCTTCATGCGGCAGTTTCCCGAAAGCCCATTGAAAACCGACGTCCTGCGCGCCCAGGCCCGTTCGCTCTTGGCACGAAAGGAGCCGGCGCGGGCCGCGACCCTGCTGGAAGGGTTGCTCGCCGCGGGTGCCGAAAAATCGGCTCCGGCGGCCACCGATGCGGCCACGCACCGCTACCTGCTCGCCCTGGCGTATCTGGGTATGGAACGCTACGACGACGCGCTAACGACCCTGGGGCCTGTGCTGGCACTACCGGACGGGGAACTGAGGTCCGACGCCCAGCGCGCCGCGGCCACGGCGCTGGTGGCCCAACGGAAGTTTGCCGAAGCGGTGCCTCCGTTGGACGCCTATTTGAAGGCGAATCCCACGGGCGACGCGGCGGCCTGGGGCCAATCGCAGCTAGCCATTTGCCTGGCGCGGTCCAAGCAACTCGACCGGGCCAAGCAGGTCTACCAGGCACTGGCCGGCGAACACCGCGCCAGCCCGCGGTTTGCCCCCGCCGCCGCGGCGCTCGCCGAGGCGGCCCTCGACGCCGGCGAGGAAGCGTGGTCGGCGCAGTTGTTCGCCTCGCTTTCGGCCGAGGGAACGCCGCCGCGGTACGTCGCCCGCGGGCTATCGGGCACGGCGTGGCACCAGTTCAGGGGCGGACAGTTGCCCGAAGCGGCGGCGACCTTTGAACGGTTGCTGGCCAATTATCCGGACGACGCGCTGGCCCCCGAAGCGGCCTTGGTGCGCGGCCAGATCCTCGAACAACTCAAACAGCCCGACGCGGCGTTGGCGATGTTCCGCGCCGTCATCGACAAGTACGCCGCCAGCCCGCAAGAGCCGCAGGCGCTTCTGGGCGCGGCGCGGCTGCACAACCTGGCCGCTCGATATGCCGAGGCCGCGGCGCTTTACGAGCGGCTCGACCGCGAATTTCCCAACCTGGCCGAGCATGAAACCGTGCTCTACGAATGGGCCTGGGTGCTCCGCGAGCTCGACAAGCCGGCTGAAGCCGACGCTCTGTTTGAACGCTTGCGCGCGGCGACACCGCGGGGACGTTACTGGGCCGACGCGGTGTACCGGCTGGCGGAGCGGGCTTACCAGACGAAGGACTTTGCCCGTACCAATGGCTTGTTGAACGAGCTGATCGCCGGCGACGTAGAACCGAAGATCTTGCCGCATGCGTTGCTCTTGCGGGCGCAAGTGGCGATGGCGGGCGAGCAATGGGCCGAGGCCGGCCCGCCGCTGGCGCGGCTGGTCGCTGAGTTTCCCGATAGTCCCTTGAAGTTGCTGGCGGAGTACCTGCAAGCCGAAGCAACCTATCGCCAGAGCGACTATGAACATGCCGAGCCCCGGTTCGCCCGCTTGGCCGACGAAACCCAAGGTCGCCACGACAAATGGCTGCCGATGATTCCCTTGCGGCGGGCGCAGATGCTGGCCAATGAAGAACGGAAGCAATGGAGCGAGGCCTTGGAGTTGGCCTTGCCGATCGAGTCCGAGTTTCCCGGCTTCGAGTTGCAGTACGAGGTCGAATACCTGATCGGCCGCTGCCTTCAAAGTCAGGGGAGCTTCGACGAAGCCCGCGCCGCGTACCGCAAAGTGACGCGCAGCGAGACCGGCGGCAAGACCGAGACGGCCGCCATGGCACAATGGATGATCGGCGAGACCTATTTTCACCAGAAAAACTACGAAACGGCGCTGCGAGAATACTTGCGTGTCGAAATCCTGTATGATTACCCTAATTGGCAGGCGGGCGCGCTGCTGCAAGCCGGCAAGTGCCACGAGGCTCTGGGCGAATGGAAGCAGGCCAGCGAGCTTTTCGCCAAGCTGCTCAAATCGTTCCCCGAGAGCGCGTTCGCGGCCGATGCGACGCTGCGCCTGCAAGCGGTCCAGAAGCGGGCCGAGGCCAAGAACTGATGTAGGAAACCACCCCCCCATGCAATTTTTCCAACGGGCCGCCTCTGTAGGGAACGCCCTCCGTGGCGTTCCGCGTTCGACCGCCGGGCGTGCCGACGCCGTGCATGCCGTGCAACGAACCGCTTCTGTAGGGAACGCCCTCCGTGGCGTTCCGCGTCCCACGCCCCGACGTCGATACCCGCCTCACGGAACGCCACGGAGGGCGTTCCCTACAGATACCGTTGCCGCGGCATTCCGAGCCTTGAAGCGCGCCGGCGCCGCGGCGGCCCTGCTTGCGCTGCTGGCCGCCGGTTTGCCGGCCCTGGCCCAGGACGACGCCACGCCGGATGAAGCCACGGCCGCCGGCGACGGCGTTTCGCGCGGCGCGGCGCCGCCCCTTTCCGAATCCGACCTGATTCCGCAACGGAACCTGTTCCAGATCATCAAGGCCGGCGGCCCCGTGATGGTGCCGATCTTCGGTTGTTCGTTCGTGATGCTGGTTTTCGTTTTCGAGCGCGCCATCGCCTTGCGCCGCGGCCGGGTGATTCCCAAGCCGTTCGTCAAGCGTTTCCTGCACCAGTTGGGCGAAGGACAATTGGACCGCGACGCGGCCCTGACGCTATGCGACGAGAATGGCAGCGCCGCGGCCCAGGTCTTCGCCGGCGCCGTGCGCAAGTGGGGCAAGCCGGCCGTGGAAGTCGAGCAGGCCGTGCTCGATGCCGGCGAGCGCGCCGCCAACGGATTGCGCAAGTACGTCCGTGTGTTCAACGCCGTGTCGACGATCAGCCCGTTGTTGGGGCTTTTGGGCACCGTGTTCGGTATGATCAAGGCGTTCAACGATATTTCGACGTCCAGCGCCATGGGCCGGCCCGAGCTGCTCGCCGGCGGCATCAGCGAGGCCCTGATCACCACGGCCGCCGGCCTGACGATTGCGATCCCGGCCTTGGTTTGTTACCTCTACTTCCTCAGCCGCGTCGATCAACTGATCACCGAGTTGGACGTTCTGGGGCAAGACGTCGTGGCGAAGATTTCCGCGGAAGGCTTGCAGACGGCCGGCCAACCGAAGCCGCGGCCCGGCCGGCGCGAATCGGCCGCTTGACCGTAGCGGAATTCGTGAGAATTCCGAAGAGCGAAGCATTAGGATCTGAACTCTCACGAGTTCAGCTACGGAGCGCAACGCGCGGAGGCTGGAACCCATGCCCCTGAAAACCCACGTCGATGAAGCCCCGGCGCTGAACCTCACGTCGATGGTGGACGTGCTGTTCTGCCTGATCCTGTTCTTCATGGCCGCCAGCAAGTTCACCGAATTGGAACGCAAGATCGGCTTGCAGGTGCCCGAGGTGGCCGACCGCGGCGCGCTGACCGCGGCGCCCGAGAAAAAGACGATCAACGTCTACCGTGACGGTCAGATCGAGATGGACCGCAAGCCGGTTCGCGACCTTGCGCATCTGACGGCCATGTTGATCCATGCCCGCGGGCAATACTCCGATCTGGGCGTGATGATTCGCGGTGACGGCATGAGCCGCTTCCAGCGCGTGGCCGAGGTGCTCAATGCCTGCAAGCAGGCGGGCATCTCCGAACTCGGCATCTCCGTCAAACTGGCCAATCCAGCGAGGAACGCCGGTGAGTAACTTTCGCCTCGATCGCTGGCTCGACTTTCTCACCGGTTCGCATTTGATCTGGACCGCGTTGTGGCTGGGGTTGGTCTGCGTCACGGTCACGCTGCTGGCGCTCATGGCCACGCGTTGGGGCCAATCGAAACCGCTGGGAAAATGCGTCGCGCTGTCGCTTCTGACGCATGTCTTGTTCGCCACCTATGCCACCACGATCGAAATCGTGGCCGCCGCTCCGCGCGAGCTGCTCGAGCGCGTGAGCATCGCCGACGATTCGCCCGACCCGATGGAACGGCCGAGCGCCGACGCCGGACCGGCCAAGGCCCGCGCGCCGAAACACCTGTGGGAGAAATTCGTCACCCGCACACCCGATCGGCCCGAGGCGGTCGAGCTCGATCCATCGCGTCAAACCGAACGCACCGCGGCCGAGCGAACGTCGCCGGCCGAGGAGCCCCTGCCCGACGGCGAGCCGGCCCTGGAGCCACTTCCAGACGCGGAGTCGCGGCGACCCGAGGCCACACCGCTGGCGCCGGTCGAACCGATCGGCGCCGCGTCCGAAGCCGCGTCGGCCGAACCGATCGAAGCGATTGCCGCCAGCCGGCAAGAGGCGAACGAATCGTCGCTGGTCGGCGACACCGGGCCCGAGCGCGCCGCGCCGGACGCGGCGACGTCGGAAAGGGGTTCGGCGGCCAGCCAACCCGGTTCGCCGGGCCTGATCGAATCGCTCACCTCCGATGCCATGCGATTGCCGCGGATGACCGACTCGCCTGCCACGCCGCTCCCCGAGGCCTCGTCCGAACGCCCCGCTGCTCCCAAGCGCACGGCCAGCCCCGTGGCGCCCGAAACGGAATCGACGGCCGCGGGCGAGCGAGAGCGCGGACGCGAGGCGGACCTCAGCCCCGTTGTCGGCCGCGCGACGGGTCGGTCGGCCTCGAGCGGCGCCGGCGACCCGACCGGCGACGTCACGGGCTTGACGTCTCCCAATCTCGCGGCGCGCCGTTCGTCGTCAGGCGTCGGAAGGGTGCCGCAAATGTTTGAACTTCGCCGGGCTCCGAACAAGGCGAGGATCGCCGCGCGGCAGGGTGGCTCAGCCGACACCGAGAAGGCGGTCAAGGCGGCCCTGGAGTGGCTGGCGACGAACCAGCATCCCGACGGCCGCTGGGACGCCAGCCGATTCGGCGCCGGCCAAGAAATGAATGTTCTGGGCCACGATCGCAAGGGGGCCGGCGCCGAGGCCGACACGGGCGTGACCGGCCTGGCCCTTTTGGCCTTTCTGGCCGCGGGGCACACGCACAAGGAGGGCGATTACCGCCTTGTCGTCGAGAGCGGGCTGAATTACCTGCTGGCCTCCCAAGACCGCGACGACGGCCATATCGGCGGAGCGGCGGAACATTTCGCCTTCATGTATTGCCACGGCATGGCGACCTTGGCCTTGAGCGAGGCCTACGCCATGACGCGCGACGAGCGGTTGCTCGAACCGCTGCGACGCGCGATCGATTACACCGTCCGATCGCAAGTGGCCAAGAGCGGCTCCTGGCGTTACAAGCCCGGCGACACCTCCAGCGACACAAGCCAACTCGGCTGGCAGCTCATGGCGCTGAAGAGCGCCGAGCAGGCGGGCATCGAAATTCCGCGCCGCACGCGCGACGGAATGGTCAAGTTTCTCAAGGCCGTTTCGTCGGGCAAGCACGGCGGCCTGGCCCGCTACCGCATTGACGCCGGTGAACGCCCCACCAGGTCCATGACCGCCGAAGCCCTCGTTTGCCGCCAGTTCCTGGGCATGGATCGCGGCAACCCGGCCAGCAACGAGGCGGGAGATTTTCTCCTCGGCGAGCTGCCCGGCGCGGGGAAAGCCAATTTCTACTATTGGTACTACGCCACGATTGGCATGTTTCAATTGCAGGGCGTGTACCGCGAACGCTGGAACGCGGCCTTGACGGCCACCCTTTTAAGCAGCCAATGCGGCGAAGGTGACGACGCGGGTAGTTGGCATCCGAACGATCTCTGGGGCGGACACGGCGGCCGCGTCTACACCACGGCGATGGGTGCCTTGTGCCTTGAAGTCTACTACCGATACCTGCCCCTCTATGGAAACGCGACGGTATCCGACGATCGGTAGCCTCGCCGGACTCACGCGTCACCAGATGCGGGGGCGCGTGGGCCGGCACCTGCAAGATGTGCGCGTTTGCCGAATCTACGAGGGGATCGACGAGATCATGAAGCTCAAGATCGCCACGGCTCTGCCGGGAAGGAATTCGCGGCGTTCCAGTGAGGTCGGTGAGGTCGCTGTGGGATTGTCATTCGATCGTCGCGACGCCTAGAATTATGTAATGGCCCATTGAGGTATGCGTACAGGAGAATCTCCATGGAGACTGAAACGATGGGGCGAGTGCTGACGACCGCGACGATCGAAAATAGCGAGGATCTTTGGTTGGTCCGCCGAGGGGAATTGTCCAACGACCAGGCGCGGCGCGTTACCGTCGACGATGCCGTGGTCGATACGGGCGCCACGTACCTCTCGTTGCCCCCTCGGTTGATATGGCAACTCGGGTTGAACCAGCTCTCGACGCGGCCCGTAAGGACCACGGCCGGTGTCGTCGAGGCGCGCTTCTACGACGCGGTGCGGCTGACGATCCAAGGGCGCTTCTGCACGATCGACGTTCTCGAAGTGCCCGACAACGTGCCCACGCTGATCGGACAAGTGCCCTTGGAGTTGCTCGACTTCGTCGTCGACCCCGGCGCCCGGAAGCTCATCGGCAATCCGGAGCACGGCGGCCAATTCATGCACGATCAGTTCTAGCCCGGATTATTCATGGTCCGGGGAGGAACTCGCGCACTGTGCTGTAGCAGAATTCGCAAGAATTCTGGCGTAACTCGCGTCCACGGCCTGACTTCTTGCGAAGCCAGCTACGGGACCATGAATAATCCGGGCTAGGCACACTTCGACTCCCAACAGCGATCGCATCGCGCGCGCGCTCATTCTCCCAACTTTGTCCGGACCTGTTTCCAGGCGTGCCGGATCGTCTGGTCGGCGGCGGCGCGCACGAGAGCCGGGCTGATCGTGGCGACCAGGCCCGACATCCGCTCGATTCGCGCGCTCCAGGTCAGCCGCGAACCGCCCCCCTCGGTGGAGATCCGCAGTTGTGAAACGATCTGCATCGCGACGCCGATTCCCTGGGCGTCGAGGCGCATCGCAGCCCACTCGCTCGGCTGTGAATCGGCCAGCGTGATCGACAGCTTGAGCGTGCCGCGGAGGAAGGAAAAGCCCGGCTTGACGACACACTTGAGCGTTCGCTCGTCGGGCCGCTCGGACGAAACGAGGTCGGGAATCGTGGCGGCCAGCGTGCCGAGGTCCGTCAGCAGCGCGAAAAGCCGTTCGGGCGCCGCTGAAAACGATTCCTCGCCGCCGAATTCCGTGAGGGGTGTGGCCATGACATTTGAGCGGGGCGTTGTCAAGAATCGCCGCCGCCGTTACCGAAGCCGTCGTCGGCACTTGGTTTTTTGCCCTTCTTTCTCGGCTTCTTGCCGACGGGCTTCTTGCCGGCCGACTTCTTGCTCCCCTTCTTGCCCCCGGCGGATTTCTTTCCCTCAAGCGGCTTGGCGAGCGTGACCTTGATTTCATCGGCCAACACGAAGCCGGGCGTCACCGCGTTGACGGCGGCGGCGGCGGCCCCCACTCCGAAACGTCGCCCGAGCTTTCCCTTGATCTCGATCTTGTCGCCTTCACTCACGAGGCTCAGGTCGGCGACGTCGACCGTGATTTCGGGCTTGTCGGCCAGTTTGGCCTTGACGTCATTTTCCGGCGTGGCGACCAGCAACTCGCCCTTCTTGAAGGTCTTCAGCTTGCCGATGACGAGATAGTTGACCGGGCCTTTCTTTTCCAGTTCCTTGAGTTCGTCGCCCGGCCCGATGTCGGGGTCGAGCCTCAGTTGGACGTTCTCCGACAGGTCGACGATGTCCAGTTTGGTGACTTCGTCTTTCACGTTGCCTTGTTTGTCGAGCTTGGCCTCGAACCGCACGTACATGCCTGCTTTCAAGAAGCCCGGCTCGGCCGTGCCGGCCACCGTGATCTTGGCGGCCCTCGGGTTTGGCGACACCAACACCCGATTATTCTTGGCATCGGTCACGAGCAGGCCCGTCGGTCCCACTCCCGTGACCGTGCCTTCCTCCTGGTAGTCATCTTGCGCGAACAAGGGGACACACGACATGGCCAGCGAAACGCCGGCGAAAACGGAAACAATCGAACGGGCGCGGCGCGACATAAGAGTGGCCTCCTCGGTTCCTTCAATGGGGTTGGGGCAACGGTTCTCAAGCGCCTTCAGAATACCACGTTCGTGGCGCGGATGCCACCTGGTTGCTTGCCAGCTTGCCAGACCGCCGTTCAGCCGCCACAATGCGAACATGACGCTCGACGAACCAAAGAATCCCGCTTCCCAGACGACCGCGGCCCAGATGACCGTGCCCCAGTTCACCGCGTTCAAGGCGGCGGGCCGGAAAATCAGCATGCTGACCGCCTACGACTTCACGATGGCCGGGCTGCTCGACGCCACCGGTATCGAGGGGATTCTGGTGGGCGATAGCATGTCGATGGTCGTGCAGGGGCACCCCAACACGCTGCATGTGACACTCGATGAGATCATCTACCATGCCGAAATGGTGGGTCGCGCCGTGCGGCGGGCCTTGGTGATCGTCGACATGCCGTTTCCCAGCGGGCACCTGGGTCGGCGCGATTCGGTCGCCAGCGCCGGCCGCATTCTCAAGGAGACTCGCTGCCAGGCCGTCAAGCTCGAAGGGGGCGTCGAGCAGGCCAAAACGATCGCCGCCCTGGTTTCGGCCGGTATTCCGGTGATGGCCCATTGCGGACTCCGTCCGCAAAACGTGCATCAGTTGGGGGGCTACAAGGTGCAGCGCGACGCCGAGCGACTGCTGGCCGATGCTCGGGCCGCCGAACAGGCGGGGGCTTTCGCGATGGTGCTCGAATGCATCCCCAGCGAGCTGGCGTCGCGAATCACCGCGGCCGTGTCGGTGCCGACGATCGGCATCGGCGCCGGTTCGGGCTGCGATGGCCAGGTGCTGGTAACCCACGACATGCTCGGACTCACCGCCGGTTACGTGCCGCGCTTCGCCAAGGCGTACGCCGACCTGCGCGGCACCATCACCCAGGCCGTCACTTGTTACCGCGATGAAGTCCGCAACGGCGAATTTCCCGACGCCAAGCGAATCTTCAAGTGACGTTGGTTGAAGGGTGAACCCTGGCCCCTGAACCCTGAACCCTGACCACGGACCACCGACCACGGACCACCGACGCGCCCCCATGCCCAATCGCCTCGCCCACGAAACCAGCCCGTACCTGTTGCAGCACGCCAACAACCCCGTCGACTGGAACCCCTGGGGATCGGAGGCGATCGAGCGCGCCAAGGCCGAACGGAAGCCGATCTTTCTTTCGATCGGTTATTCGGCCTGCCACTGGTGCCATGTGATGGAGCACGAAAGCTTCGAAAACGAAGCGATCGCGCGCGTCTTGAATGAAGGCTTCGTGCCGATCAAGGTCGATCGCGAGGAACGGCCCGACCTCGACCAGATCTACATGCAGGCCGTGCAAATGATGACCGGCCGCGGCGGTTGGCCGATGTCGATGTTCCTCACCCCCGAGTTGGAACCGTTCTACGGTGGCACGTATTGGCCGCCGACGGGCCGGATGGGCATGCCCGGTTTCGACCAGGTGCTGGCGGCGGTAGCGGAAGCCTGGCGCGAGCGACGCGAAGTGGTGCTCAATCAGGCCGCCCAACTGACGGCCGAACTGCGAAAGGCGGCCAGCCTGGAACATGCGGCCGGGGAGCTTTCGCTCGAACCCCTCCAATCGGCCGAGGCCATGCTGCAGCGGAGTTTCGACCGTCAGCACGGCGGCTTCGGCGGCGCGCCTAAGTTTCCGCACCCGATGGATCTGCGCGTCGTGTTACGGCTCTGGCGGCGCACCCACCGTGAGGAACTGCTCGGCCTCGTGACCCTCACGCTCGACAAGATGGCCGCCGGCGGCATCTACGATCAACTTGCCGGTGGCTTCCATCGCTACTCGGTCGACGAGCGCTGGCTGGTGCCGCACTTCGAGAAGATGCTTTACGACAACGCGCTCTTGGCGGCTTGCTACCTGGAGGCGTACCAGGCCACCCGCCGCGAGGATTACGCCCGCGTCGCCGGAGAGACGCTCGATTACACGCTCCGCGAGATGACCGGTCCCGAGGGGGGCTTTTACAGTACGCAAGACGCTGACAGCGAAGGAGAGGAAGGCAAGTTCTACGTCTGGACGCCGGCCGAAATTCGCCAGGTGCTCGGCGAGGCGGCCGCCAAGACTTTCTGCTACGTCTACGACGTCAGTCTGGAGGGGAACTTCGAAGGGCGAAACATCCTCAACCTCCCCAAGTCGCTCGTCCAATGCGCGAAAATCTTCGACCGCGACGTGGCGGAATTGGCGGCCGAGTTGGCCGGGGGCCGCGCGAAGTTACTGGAGGTTCGCGGCCGGCGCGTCGGGCCCGCCTTGGACGACAAAGTGCTCGTGAGCTGGAACGGGCTGATGATCGACGCCTTTTCGCAGGCCGCGTGCGTACTGGGCGAGCCGCGATACCTGGCGGCCGCGACGGCCGCCGCGGAATTCATTTCGAAGAACCTGCGCCGCGGCGACGGCCGGCTGCTGCACTCGTGGCGCGCCGGCCGTGCGCGGTTCGACGCCTATCTCGACGACTACGCCTGCCTGGCCAACTCGCTGGTCAGCCTGTACGAGGCCGGCTTCGACGAACATTGGATCGACCTGGCCGTCGAGTTGGCCGACGTGATGCTGGCCCAGTTCGCCGACGTCGACGGGGGCGGCTTCTTCTACACGGCCTGCGATCACGAGCCGTTGATCGCGCGGCAGAAGGACGTGCAAGACAGTTCGACCCCCAGCGGAAACGCGATGGCGGCCACGGCACTGTTGCGGCTGGGCAAGCTCTGCGGCCGGCAGGATTACCTTGCCGCAGCGGAACGTACCCTGGCTACGTTCACCGAACTGATGACGCGTCATCCGACCGCCGCCGGGCAGCTCTTGATTGCGCTGGACTTCGAGCGTGGACCCTCGCCGGAGTTGGTGCTGATGGCGCCCGCGAGCGACGCGGACGCGGCGGCGGTGCTGGGCGACTTGCGGCGGCGTTACTTACCGAACAAGGTCGTCGCACGGCGTGTGGGCGGTACGCCGTCGGCGCGGCTCGACGCGATTTTCGCGGGCAAGCCGGTCCCGGCATCGGGTATCGCGCTTTACGTCTGTCGTGATTTCACCTGTCAAGCGCCGGCGGTCGGCCGCGACGCGGCGCTGGGGCAGGTTTCAGATCTGCCATAGAGAGATATGATCGCAGTTGGCAACAGCGGTGGCTGGGGCCGAGCCTAAGCGATGCCCCGGTCGCTATCTATCCGGGATTTTTCATGGTCCGGGGAGGAACTCGCGCACGGTGCTGTAGCAGAATTCGCAAGAATTCTGGCGTAACTCGCGTCCACGGCCTGACTTCTTGCGAAGCCAGCTACGGGACCATGAATAATCCGGGCTAGTAATACGGCTGGCAGAACGGCCCTGAAACGGTATGATCAAACTGAATGCTAAGCGGACCATAGTTGGAGCAACTGGATGAAGAAATCACTTGGCCGTCACATTGTGGTGGACGCCGCGATTTGTCACGGGCAGCCCACGTTCCGAGGCACGCGGATCTTCGTGAGCGACGTATTGGATGACGTGTCTCGTGGCATGGCGTGGGAGGCCATTATCGAGCGTTGGAGCGGTGCAATTACGAAAGAGGCCATTGCAGAGGCGGTGCGGCTGGCTTGCGAGGCTCTCGTGAGTCATACCGATGATCTAGTCGGCGGGCCCGCCGCCGGATGAATGTTCTCGACGAGAATATCCCGGTAGACCAACGGCAGCTTCTGCGAGGTTGGAAAATCCGGACTCATCAAATCGGGCAGGATGTCGGCCGCCAAGGAATGAAGGACGATCAAATCATCCCCGTTCTCTTGCACCTCCGCCGCCCGACTTTCTTCACGCGTGACCTGGGGTTTTACCGATCACGCTTGTGCCATGAGCGCTACTGTCTCGTTTCTTTGGCCGTCGGGTCGGAAGAGGCGGCTAGCTTCATCCGGCGTACTTTGCGACATCCTCAATTGAACACCCACACGAAACGGATGAACAAGGTCGTCGAAGTGCATCAGAATGGAGTGCGCATGATGGAGTTGTATGGTACGGAAATTCGGCTTGTGACTGGCCATCTCCCCGTGGACGTTGATCGCCGCCTCTCCGCGAAGGCTTCCGAGAGCGGCCAGGACGTGGTGCAGTTGATTCGTCTCGCGATCGTTCGATTTATCGCTTGAACGGCAGATCCTTGTCATCGGCGAGCTTTTCGCGCCAGGTCTTGCGTTGGGCCATGCGAGGTCTCCGGTTTTTTTTCGTCGGTCTTACCAATTTCTCCTTTCTCCTTTCTCCTTTCTCCTTTCCACTTTCTCCTCTTTCCCTACGGCTTGGCGACCTTCCACAGATGTCGGTCGCCGCGGAAATAGACGGCGCCGTTGGCGACGGCGGGCGACGCGAGGATGGGTTCGCCGAAATCGTGCTCACTGACGAGTTCTCCCTCGCCGCCCGCGTCGCTCGCGACCAGCCGCACCACTTGGGCCAGGCCCTTGTCGTTCACGCAGTAGGCATGTCCGGCGGCGATCGCCGGCGTGGCCCAAAACGGGCCGGCCAGCCGTAGCCGCCAAAGGATCTTGCCGGTCAACGTGTCGCCGCACGTCAGCACCGAAGCGCTGCTCAGCGTGTAGATCCGCCCTTTGTCGACAACCGGGCTGGCGTTGGCCGGAGCCAGCTTTGCGTCTTGCCAGACGACCTCCGGCGGCTCGTCGCCGGATCGGCGCTTGAGGGCTGTCAGCCCGGCGGAGGGAACATAAATGCCGTCGCCTTGGGCAACGACCGAAGGAATGATGCTCGCCGGCATGGGCAGCGCCCAAAGCGGCTCGCCCGTGCGCGGGTGGTGGGCCGTCAGTTCCTTGGGCGATTGCAACAGCACGACGTCGTCGGCCGGCGTTTTACCGCGCCAGAGGGCGGGCGAGGTCCAATTCATCGCCTTGCCGCGCTGGAGCCGCCAGAGCGATTCGCCGCTACGCGCGTCGAGTCCGGTGGCGAACGAGTCGCCCAGGTTCTCGACCTGCGCCACGACCGTGCCGGCGGCGACCAAGGGTGACGCCGCCATGCCGACGTCGTTGCCAGCCGTCGGATAGTCGAACGCCAGACCGCGGAACCAGAGCAGATTCCCGTCGAGGTCGAGGCAGGCCATGTCGTTCGAGGAGAAGAAGGCGAAGATGCGCCGTCCGTCGCTGGCGGGCGTGGGCGCCGCGACGGCCATCGTGGGATGGCAGAGCGTACGGCCCGTGGCCCAGAACTGCCGTTGCCAGGCCGGTGTACCCGTCGCGGCGTCGAACGCGAGCACATGCAAGCGGTCTTGTTTGTAGCCACTCGACGCGGTGACGATCACCTTGCCCGACACGACGATGGGACTGGAAACGCCGCGGCCCGGCAGGTCGGCCCGCCAAGCGATGTTCTCACTCTTTCCATCGACCGTTTGGCCCCACGAAGTCGGCACTGCGGTTTCGGCCGAAACGCCGGTCGAATCGTTGCCGCGAAACTGCAACCAATCGGCCCCACAGGTCATCAGACCGGCCAAGGCAAGAACCAAGCCCGGCGACCGACGCGGCGCGCCGCCACGGCATCTGACACTTCGCAACATCGCACCTCCTCGACTTCCCCCCCAATCGACTCTAGCCACTGTAGCGTCTGTCGCCTTTCGCTCCGCGAAAGGGCGTTCTTTCGCGGAGCGAAAGGCGACCGACAGGCAACCGACACACAACCCTCGTGAGAAACATTCCCTGTCAAGGCCGAATTCTCAACACCCTATAGCCACTGGACACACCACGTCAAGGCGCGGAGCGCCCTTTCCCCGATCCGGCGGTCGACGCGGCCACGGCGAAGACGAACCAAGCGACGACGAGGGCCAGCCCGCCCAGGGGGACGACCGCGCCCAGCCAAGCCGGCGCGCCGAAGACCATGGCGTACAGACAACCGGAAAAGACCGCCATGCCGGCGACGAATCCCCAGCCCGCCGCGTTCAGCCAGGGAGATCGCCGCTGGACAGCGGTAACCCCCACCAGAACCAACGCCAGGGCGTGGTACATCTGGTAGCGCACGGCCGTTTCGTAGATTTCCAGTGGCCTCTTCACCGATTCGTCAGTGAGATTCCGGCTTTCTTTCAGGAAGTCCTTGAGCCCATGGGCTCCGAACGCCCCGCTGACGACGGCCAGTCCCGCGAGCATGGCACCGCAAGCGATCCATGAGTTGGGTTTCAACATGAATGTCTCCCGCAATATATACTGCACGCGACCGAGAATGAGACGTTCACGGTGGCTGGGGCAGAGCCTAAGCGATGCCCCGGTCGCTATGTCGCCGGGGCATCGCTTACGCTCTGCCACCAGCCACCACACTTCTCGTGACAAAATGTCTCATTCTTGGCCGCGTGCAGTATAATAAACAACGACCCGCTTCCAGGCTAGCAAAAAGCCAGCGCGGCTCTTGACGAGCCGCGCCGGCCCAGGAGGGAACCGACTCGTAGTCGGAGGATTACGGAGGGGTCGGAATACCCAGATTCTCTTCTTCCTCTTCCAGAATGATGATGCGGGGCGTGACCATCATCATCAGGCTCTGCGTTTCGCGGCCGGTACCCACGTTGCGGAACAAGCGGTTGACGTAGGGGATCTTGCTCAAGAGCGGCACGCCGAACTCGTTGCGGCCTTCGCTCAAGCGCTTGATGCCGCCCAAGAGCACGGTGCCCCCGTCAGGCACGCTGACGGTGGTCGCCACCGAGAAAATGGCGAACGACGGCAACTGCACGGTCGTGCCCTCGGAGGCGTTCGTTGTCGCGGTGCTGCGATTCGTCGTCAAGTCGCTCGGACCTTGCGAACTGGACGTCTGGTTGCTCGAGCTGGAGCCGGTAAAGGTGAAGGTGTTGACCGCGGTGATCTTGCTGAAGAAGGGAACCAGCGTCAAGCGGACGAAGCGCCGGTCGCTCGAGACCACCGCTTGCACCGATAAGGCCGAGCCCTCGTTGAGCACCACGATCACCGGTTGGTTGGCGGCCGCGAAGGCGCCCACCACCGGGATCACGCTGATCACGAACGGCGTGGCCGTGAAGTCGGCCACGAACGCCCGCTGGCCGTTGAACAAGGTGACCTTGGGAGCTTGCAGCACGTTGCTGCGCTGGTCGCCCTGGGAGGCTTCGATGAAGAAGAACGCCTCGAGCTTGCTGAGGATCGCGAAACCGAGCTGGGCGCCGGCGCCGGCCTGATAACCACCGAATTGAGGCACCGTGAGGGGAAAGCTCCCCTGTTGGACCGGGATGTCCAGGTTGGCGCTGTAGGTGGTGGCCGTCGACATACCTACCGTCACGCTTTCGGACGTCGAAAGATTTGCCGGAGCGTAATTGCGGATTTGGCTGGGGAGCGGAAAGGCGGTCGGCGTCGTGATCGGCACTTCGCTCAGTTGGTTGCCGAACAATTGGAACTTCTTGGCCGTATTGGTGGGCACGCTGAGGTCGAAGCTGACCCCGATACGCTCGAAGAAGTTGTCGTTGAGGCTGATGAAGCGGACCTCGATCGTGACCTGCAAGTCCTGCAAGCGGCGAAGCTGGTCGAGCAGCTCGGCGATCTCCTCGTGGACCTCCTGGGTCTGGCTGACGACCAGGCTCAGGTTCCCCTTGAATTCGGTGATCGTGCCGGGACCGCCGACTTCGGCCCAGGTGGTGGGCGCGATGGTCGAGGTGATCAACTCGATCAGACTTTCAAAGTCGGCCTGGTCGCCGCCGCCCAGACCGCCGGGTCCGAAGGCCGCCGGGTCGCTTGGCCGCAATGTGGAGGCCATGCTCGAGCCGTTTTTCATCTGGGCCATCAGGTCCGGATGGAGCATCACGTTGGCGTTGGCGCCGCCGGCACTGGCCGCGACCGGCATGATCATGTCGCCACCCGGCCCGCCGCCGTACATCGGCACCTGGGCGTAGGCGTCGGTGAGCGCCCCGGACAGGCCCATGCGGCTGTTGGGATCGAAGTTGGGGATCGGTATCACCAGGTCGGCCACGTTGTAGGTGACCGGGTAGACCTCGCCGTCGCGCAACTGCTCGCTGGTGATGTTGAGGACTTCGTTCTTGACCACGTAGCTGAGCTGCAAGGGGCTGAGAATCAGGTTCAACGCGCTCTTGAGCGAGATCTCCTGGCTGAGGTCGATCGTCACCGGGGTGTGCGAGTCGACCCCTTCCTCGGCCAGCCCGCGCGGGTCGAGCATCATGGAGACCTGCGTGAGCTGCCCAAGCTTGTTGATGACTTCGTCGAGCGGCGCGTCGTGGAAACCGAGCGAGACGGGCGTCTTCAGCTTCTGCTCGATCTCGATTTCCCGCTCCGAGCGCTTCTGCCGGCCCTCACGCATCAGCTTCCTGCGATTGACGCTGAGATTCGCCCATTGTTTGGCGTCGCGGTTGAAGACGAAGGGAGTGTTGTCGTCGAAGGGGATGGCGGATCGGTCGACCTCCGTCATCACCTGGTAAAAGCCCTGCTCCTTGTCCGCCCGGATGCCCATCACCTCGTCGTTCCGCTTGATCATCTTGACCTGGTTTTTGAGTTGCAAGACGACCAGCTCGTCGGGCGCCATTTCGTAGGCCCGTTTGGCGATCACCTCGGCCTCGGCGTAGCGCCGTTCGTCCATGAGCGAATTGAACTCGTTGACCAGCTTGGCGAGCTTTTCCTTGACCTCGACCTTGACTTCACGGCGATGTTCGATCTCATCGCGCACGCCGTCGTTCTTTTCGTTCAACTCGATCCGCGCCCGGTTGTCGTTGATGTAGCGCTTCAAGTCGTCAATGCTCCTGTCGACGCGCCGCGACAGGATGTCGCGGGTGGTGCCGTCGAGTTCCGACTTCATGACCTCGGCGCGGGCGTCCTCGAGGATCTTGAGGGCCTCCTTGGGGTTGACCTCTTGCAGCTTCTTGGCCTTGGTCTCCTGGCGCGTCAACTTGCCTGAAGTCTCGCGGTAGCGGCGTTGCTGGGCGGCATCGACCTTGTTCAACAGCGAGTTCTCGGCGCCGCCGGGATGGCGCGACGGGGCCGACTGCTGCGAGAGGAACTGCAGTTTGTCTTGCAACTGTTGCTGTACGGCCGGATCGAGCTCTTCGCGGCGCGCGTTGGCCTCGCGGAACCACTTCAAGGCGCTCGGCACGTCGCGTTTCTTGAGCGCCTCCTCGCCCTTGAGGTACACCGCCATCGCCGAGTCGGGCGTGACGACGTCTTGCTGGCTGTTGGCCTGGACGTTTTCGGTTCGGTCGTTGTCGCGGTCGTACACCGCACGCGAAGCCGGATAGCGTTCGTCGCCGTCGGGCTCGGTGCCGATCGGCTCCTCGCTGCTCGCCGCGACGACCTCGCCACCTTGCCCTTGCCCCTTGCGAAGCTGTTGGATTTTGTAGAGCACCAGCCAGGGCTTGTCGTCGTTCTTGCCGAACGCATTGTCGGGCACATGCAGGTTTTCCGCCTCCTCGGCCAGGGTTTCGGCCTGGCGCATGTCGCCGGCGTCCAAAGCGGCGCGGGCTTTGCGAACCAGCGCCGTGGCCTCGGCCTTACGCTCGGCGATTTCCGCGTCGATCGGCGGCTCCGCGGCGGCGGACACGTTGGGGCGGTCGTTGGCATCGACTGGCGGCAGCGGTTCGAGCCGCTTGGCGCCGTTCTGCCGGCGCGCGGCGACGATCCGCTGCAACACCGCCGACGGCTTGGGATCGAACGGCCCATAGGCCACGTCCAGCTTGTCGGCGTCGCCCGCCAACCGCTCGGCCTCGTCGAAATCCTGCCATTGCATCAGCCCTTCGGCCTGTTGCATCAAGAGTTCGGCCTGCTGGCGGCGATAACTCTCGCTGGACCGCGCGTCCGAACCGCGCTGGGCCAGTTGCGCCGCCTGGGCCACAAGTTCCTCGACCTTGTCGGGCGTGTCTTGGTTGTATTCGAAATCCAGGCCCAATTCCTTGGCCTGCTTGGCCAGTTCCATGGCCCGGCGCACATCGCCCACGGCCAGCGCCTGGCGCGCGGTCAAGAGCAGCCGGTCGCTCTGGGCACGGGCGTCTTCGTCCGTCGGCGCGGCGCGTGGCGACATACGCGGTTCGTGTTTTGGGTCGTCGGGAGGCGCCGTCATGGTTTGCGTGCCGAAGGGCGAGTGGCTGGGAAACGCCTGGTTGCCGGTCAGGCCCGGCATCGGTTCCAATTCGCCGGGCGGCGTTTCCTCGGGCGCGTCGGTCGAGCGCCGCGGCAGCGGAGCGCCGGTCGGGTTGGCGCGGTTAGCGAACGGATCGCGCGGCGCGGCGCTCGCCTTTTCGGCCGGCTTGTCGTCACGCGGCGCGTACAACTGGCTGGGGCGCTTGACCCGGCTCGCGCCGCCTTGGCGCCGCTGCAGATCGGAGCGCGCCTTCTTGGGCGTGTCGCCCAGGTACAGACGGCCATAACTGACGTTCAGGCCCTCCGCCTTTTCGATCAGCGATCCGGCCGTTTTGAAATCGCGTGCCTTCATGGCACGGCGCGCCCGCGTGAGCAGGTCGGCGACCTGGGCCTTGGGATCGCCCGCCGCTTCGCGCGATTCGCCGGATTGGCCGGTGGCGGCCGCTGCCACCAGCGCGTTCCAGCATCCACAGTCCGGCCCGGCCAAGGCCGGCCCGGCGATCAACGTGAGTCCCGCGGCCACGCAACCGGTGAGTATCCAAGACGTCGTCTTCAACACGATCTCCTTTCGAGATTCGCTGGCGGTGCGCCAACGGCGGCCCCATGGGACCGACCCTGGCGACTTTTTCTCTTGTCCGTGCGCAAATGACGATCGACGCCCGCGGCCGAGATCTCCATCCACGAGTCACGGCGCACCGTGCCGGCGGAGGCGACCCCGGGCGGGTCACGAACCATAAGACTTGAGTTGGGAATTGGCGGAAGAAGGTGAGGTAAATACCCGCGGACGAAAAACGGGTCAAGACCGGTTTCCGAGAATTCTTTCGCCGCCGCTAGAACAGTCCCGAAGGGCCGGCAGAGTGTGGCCGGGGTGGCAAATACTTGCGCGATCAATGCCAGATCGGCTCGGTCGCGTTCGTAGGTCAATTGGCGCGCCGCCTCACGCCGCCGTCGTGTGGATGATATTCCGATTCCCCTCCGCCCCGCATCGGCGGAACCCAGGGCAAAAGCCACGGCGAAGTCTTTCCAGCCGCCACATCCGCAACCAAATCAATCGCACAGAGCCACGGATGAAACACAGACTGAACACGGATGAACCATCCGTGTTATTCGTGAAATCCGCTCGATCTGTGGTTCTGCGTTGGTTGCACCACCTACCCGATCGATCGTTTTCCTTCACTTTGCAACACTCATATTGAGTCCGTTTTCGTCCCAAATCGCTCGGAATCGCGTCCCGCTACCGCGTTTGAGCAAGAACCGGCCTTCCACGAGTCCCTGCGCCGCCTCGAAATCACCGAAAAAACCGGCTCCTGGCCATTCGGCAGGCTTGCTTTCTTGCTAACATGGAGTTGCTAAGCAGCAAAAAATGCGCGCGCGATCTGGTACATTCAGGGGGGATGAACCACGGATGTCTAAAAACCGTCGTTGTGGTGTAGGCGTCCCGCCTGCCGCCTGGGAAATCGTCATGTCAGCGGCCACTTCACGATCAAACATGCCAATTGGCATGTTTGGACTTGCCTTACTGGTAACGACTTGCGCGGGGTCAGCCCCGCTGCGGAGGGGCTTCCGGCCCTGTTTCAACGCTGCCAGTTTTTCGGCCACGATGGCGCGCTGCGATTCGTCGAGGCTTTGCCATCCGGCAAGCCTTGAACCGATTGCGTCCGTCGAGGATCTTACCCTCGTAGGTGTAGATCGGTTCGCGTTGGCCGTGGGCCGCGATGTCGGCGGCCAACTCTTTGAGCACGTCGTAAAGGTTGGCCAAGTCTGAATCCAACATGACTTTTTGTCCGCGAATCAGGAGGATCGCGTTCTCGATTCGTTCGACCTCAATGAGTGCCGTGTCGGCCATGCTCGGACCTCGGAATTCCCCGGGCGGCGAGCCGCGCGTTGATGAGCGCGCACCGGTGGGATTATTCATGCTCCAGGGGAAACGCGCGCAGTCTGCCGGTACACCAACCCGCGGCGCAAGCAAGGTAAAGCTTCGCCGAACCCGTTACGCAAAATGGGTAAACTTTCTGTAAGGCAAACGTGACACGTACTTTACGTCGAACCTAGCTGGTAATCTGGTGAAACGGCGGGGTTTCTTACCGGGTTCGGCGAAGCTTTACCAAGCAAGGAAGGTAAGTTCAACACTGGGCCTTGCTTGCGCCGCGGGTTAGTGTTGGACCATGAATAATCCGGGCTAGTCAACCTGCCCCATGAGACCGCGATTGCGGTCCTTCGACGTAGGGCAAGGCCGGTTTGGCCCTTGGCACTTCGTCCTCGTCTTCTTCCTCGTCGTCGAAGCCCATCATCGCGGAACCCGGCCCTTCGACCCCGACCAGGAAATGGCCGTCCAGGGCGCTGATGTGGTTGGCGATCAGGCGGGCTTTATCGAACGACTCGTTCGGACCCCGGATATAAAACGGCTTTCCATCCTTGCCGAACTCGAATTCGTCGAGACAAAGTGATGGATCAATGCCCTCCAGCAAGAGGCGCGCCGCGCGGAAGTCGCGGTGCGGCGCGAAGCCGAGCGATTGGGCGTAATCGGCGGCGCAATGCACGAGCTTCGAAAAATACTCGGGCGCGACCTCCAGCAACCGGCCGTGGGTTTCGATTTTGTCGATCATCGTGTCGTACTCGGCGTTGCCCATCACCTTCCAGAAAGCGTTCTTCACGCCGAGGCAAAAAACGTCGACGAGGAAGACACCGCAGGCGATCTGGCCCGCAGGCGTCCGCCGGGCAATGACCAGTTGACCAAGGCCGACGTCCCACAGTCCATCCGGCACCAAGGTCGCCGTGATCGGCCAGCCGTCGGCCCCTCGCAGCGAAATCATCGGGTTGCTCGAAGTGACCCGGGCCAATTGCCTTCGCTTGTCGGTTCGTTTGGCCTTTTGCTTCGCCAGACGTTTCTGCTGGCGTGCTCCGTGTTGCTTTGACATCGGCGACTCCTTTCGGCAGGACACGGAACGCCGCGGAGGGCGTTCCCTACAGAACCCAAACCAAGCCTTCGAGTGGGCCATTGTCCATTATCACTCTTGCGCGTCCGGCGCCAATACCAGCCTGCGACGCCGGCTATTTCGACAGCTCCTTCAGGTACACGTACAAGTCGGCCAGTTCCTCGTCGCTGGCCTCGTTCAGCAGCCCGCTTGGCATCAGCGATTGACGGCTGGGGCGGGTGGTGAGGATGTCGTCGCCCGTGACGCGGACGGTGACGTCGGGCCCGGTCTGCAAAAGAAGGCCGTCGGCCGAGTCGTAAACCAACAGGCCGTGATACACCTGGCCGGCGCGCGTGACGACGAGCGTCGTCTGATAGAGGGGCGAAACGTCGCGGCTGGGGTCGACGATCGCCGCGTACAGGTCGTCGCGCGAGAAGCGCCGCGCGGCGCCGGCCAGGTCGGGACCGAGCCGGCCGCCGCCGACGTGGCAGCGGTTGCAGGAGCGTTTCTCGAACACCCGCTTGCCGCGCGCGCGGTCGCCGCGGTCCCAATCGACGCCGGCCAACCGCTCACGCCAGGCCGCCGCGTCGGCGCCGCCGAAACCAGCCAGCGTCTTCGACTCCTCGGGGTGCGCGTTGGCGAACCAGTCGAACCACGGGGCGTAAGCGGCCGCCGGATCGGCGCCGTCGCGTTCGACAATTTCAAAGTGTTCGCCCGACCACACGGAGAGCAGCTTCGCCAGCGCCCACCGCACGGGCCGTTGCTCCGGCGCGGCACAATAGGACTTGAGCGTCCGCAGCGCGGTCGCCAGTTCGGCCGGCGTCGCCGAGGTGCCAAGCGATGCCAGTGCTTCGGCGGCCCTGGCGACGACGTCGCCTTGCGGCGAGGCCAAGGCTTCGACCAGCTTCGCGCGGTCTTCCGGCTTGGCGCGGGCCGCCAACGCCAAGGCGATGGCGTCGCGCAGGCCGAAGTCGCTCCATTGCTCGCGCAAGTCCGGCAAGCACTCTTCGTCCGCCAGCGACGCGACGACGCTGACGAGTTGGGGCGTCCAGCGCGATTCGTCTTCTTCAGGCGTGTCGGCCTGAGCGACGTCGAGTAAGCGCCGTGCCGCCCGCCGCCGCTCGTCGTCGCGCATGTGGGCCGCGAACAGGCTGTGCGCCGCCAGCCCGAATTGGCGATCGTCGGCGACCGCTCCGGCCAATTTCGGGTCGCGACGGCACAGTTCGTCGAACATCTCGCCCACGCGCAGCGGCCAGTTGGCGTCGGGGTACATCCGCCGCGCCGCCATCTTGCGGTGCAGGCCGGCGAGCGCCGTTGCCGTTGCGAACGTGACCGCGTCCGATCGTGGTCCCGTCAGCCGCGAGAGGACGATGAGATAGTGGATGTCGTCCACGGGCGAGCTCTCGGACGTGCAATACGAAATGATCACCTCCGGCGATTGCCGGCCGTCGGCGGCGAGCATCGCCAGCAAACGGGCGGCTTCCCGTTCGACCGCCGGGCCATGCTTCGCGGCGTTCTTTCGCGCCTCGACGAGTGCGGACAAAACACCCGAGAAGACGTTCCACCGAGTCGCATCGTCGATCGCATCGACCGCGTTGCCGGTGTAGCCACTGTGGACTTCGGGCTGGTCGGGCTGAATGCGCAGGTCGCCGAGTCCAATCTGGAGCAATCGCAGCGCCTCGAGTCGCACGTCGGGTTGTGTCGATTTCTTGAGTGCGGCGAGGCACTGATCGAAGAAAGCGGCGGGCATGGCTGCGCCGTCGGCGGGACGCTCGGCGAGCCAAAGGCGCGCCAGCCGACGACGCGGAGGTTCGTCGTCCGAAGGGTTGCCCAATACGCGGTTGAAACTCGCGCGGCCGCCGTTTCGCGCGGCCAGCAGCATCCCCGCGTGTACGCGGCGGCCATCATTATTGTCCGCCGCGCCCGCCCAGTTTGGCTGACGTATGAAGGCCGCCGAGCCAAGCATGGGCGTGGGGAGCGAGGCGATCGCCTCCCACGCCGCCCGCGTGACGCTTGGCGAATCCTCATACGTCAAGCTCGCCAACACTTGGATCGTCAGAGGATCGGCCAGTGGCCGTGACAGGGCCCATGCCACCCGCGCCGCCAGCGTTGGCCGTTTGAGCGCCAACGCTCTTCGAGCTTCATCGACGGTGAGACCTCCGAACAGCTCGACGAGCGCTTCCAGCGCGCGAATCTGCGCGTACACGTCACGCTGGTTGTCGAGCATCGCGGCGACGAACTGCTCGCGCCCCAATTGCTTCGCCAGCGGCACCCACTGAGCCCGCGACCAACTCGCCAACGGTTGATCGGCCGCGAGCACCTGCTCCAGCGGCGCGTCGGGATGGTTGACCGTGGCCGGCGCGTAACGCACGCGGAACACGCTGCCGCGCGTGCCGCGCCCGCCCACGGCGACGAACAGATCGCCTTGGGGTCCGACGGCCAGGTCGACCGGCGCAAAGCCGACGTCGCCCGTCGTTTGCAGGAACGTCTCCAACTCACCGGAGAAGCTCGCCTCCTTGGGCAAGAGGCGAATGAAATAGACGCGGCCCAGTGTCCAACACGCCGTGAACACGCCACCACGATAATAGCCGGGAAACTGCCGATGGCGGTAAACGGTCAGGCCGGTGGGCGAACCGCGGCCGATTTCGACCAGCCGCTCGACGTTGTCGGGAAACGACTCCGGCCGGTTCCAGCTCCGCTGCCAGCCTTGCAGGAGCCAGCCGTGCTCCATGCCGGTGGCGACGTCGAACAGCCGCGTGGGCGCGTACCAGGGAAGGTAATGGTCGCGTTCGCCGTCGG
>Ga0307372_10003508_pt1 | contig 24960 bp, 20 predicted proteins | sample OX1MG_FD_202533 | JGI IMG/M metagenome (GOLD analysis project Ga0307372, IMG submission 202533) | Soil microbial communities from Risofladan, Vaasa, Finland - OX-1 | ecosystem: Environmental > Terrestrial > Soil > Coastal area > Acid sulfate soil | place: Finland: Risofladan, Vaasa | collected...
AAGACGGGCTGAAAGAGCAGCACCGCCCTTGGCAGCGTCAGGCCGACCGCAGGTGAAAAGGGTGTAGCCGCTCCAGGGTGAGAAACCCATGCGCCGCGGTGACCAGCGCGGTGTGATGGTGCCAGCCGAGCCAGCTGCGCCCCTCGTAGTGGTCGAGCCCCAGCTCGCCCTTTAACTGGCGGTAGTCGAGCTCGATCTTCCAGCGCAGCCGGGCGAGGCGGGCAAGGCGCTCGGGGCCGGTGTCCTCGGGCAGGTTCGAGAGCCAGTAGTCGGTGGGCTCCTCCTCACCCTCGGGCCACTCGCAGAGGAGCCACTCCTCGCGTGGCTCGGTGGCAAAGCCCCGCTGCCAGCCATGGGCAGCGCGCACGCGCACGAAGGCAAAGCGCGAGCTCATCGGCTCGCCATCGGGCCCGTCGCGAAAGGCGACGGTCTGCCAGTCCTCTGGATCCAGTTCGGCGATCAGCGCCCCGATCGCCTGCGGCTTGAGGTCGGGGCGCAGGCGGCCGCGCGGGCGGCCGCTTTTGCCCTTGCGCTCGGGGACGGCGAAGACGGTCTCCGGGGTAAAGACGCTCGTCTGCGCCGAGACCGAGAGCACGTACTCAAATCCGGCGCCATCGAGCCGCTCGCGCAGCTCGGTGTTATCGCCGTAGGCGGCGTCGCCCAGAACCGGCGCTTTCGGGATCTCCCAGCCTGAGGCGCGCTCGAGGAGCTCCGCCCCGAGCTCGGGCTTGGTCTTGAAGGCGAGATCGTCTGGGATCTTCGCCTGGCGGCGGCGCTCGGGGTCCTCGCACCACTCCTCGGGCAGGTAGAGCGCCCAGCCCAATGGGGTGGTGCCCTTGGCCCCGGCTGCGTGCACCGAGACGCCGATCTGGCAGTTGCCGGTCTTGCCCAGCGTGCCCGAGTACTGGCGCTTGACCCCGGGCGAGCGGCGGCCCTGCTTGGGAAAGCCGGTGTCGTCGATGACCCAGGCCTCGACCTCGATCTCGGGACAGACCCGCTCTGCCACCGCCCGCACGACCGCGGCTGGATCCCACGGGCTGTCGGTGAGGAACTGCTGCAGCGATTGGTAGTCGGCGTCGACGCCGAGGCGCTCGACCATCGGCTCCAGAGACTTGCGCGGCCCCTGCTCGAGCAGGCCGCGTAGATAGAGGCCACCGTTTGAGATCTGCACCGGCCGGTTCATCGCCTCGGTCAGCACTTCGTCGGCAAACGTTTCGAGACGCTCCTTCACCGCCGCCGGCCCCTCGTCCTGCACCGCCTGCTTGCGCTCCGCCACAGCCACCATCTTCTCCTCCTCGCGTCGAGATCGACTTACGCAAAGGAGGGTTCGTCGCGGTTCGGGAGAAACCTATCGGTGAGCTAACAAAGCAGTGTTAGGGCTCCTGCAGCCAGGTCACGAAGCTCTTGCCCGCCGGAAGGAGTCGACGAACTCGGCGAGCGCCTTGCTCAGCCGCGAGAACTCGCGGCTCGGAAACCGCGTCGGGTGGACGATCACCAGCCCGTTGTGCTCGCGTCCGGTCGCGGCGTACTCGCGGACGATCGCCTCGAAGTCGGCGCGGTTGTAGGTGACGAGCGCCCGCTCCTGCTTCTGGGCGACCTCGAAGAGGTCGGGGTCGCCCAGCCCGCGCAGCGTCGGGTCGGCCGTGGTCGCGACGACGTCGTGGCCTTGCTCTTGCAGGCGCTCGGCCACCTTGCCGCTGATCTGCTCGTCGAGCAGGAGCCTCACGCCAAGGCGGCTTGCTCGCGGCGCCAGGCCGCCTCAGCCTCGTCGGCCTCCTCGATATTGCGTCTGACGCGCTCGTCGATCTCCTCCGGGTAGGCACCGTAGTAGCGGACTGCGGTTCGCACCTGAAGCTCGGTCAGCTCAAGTAGCTCAGCCGTCGCGGCGATCGCCGCATCACCGCGGACCTCGCCATCTTTCAGCGTCGCCATCACCTCCCAGACGTCCGGCCCGCCCGCCAGGGCGGCTCGGCGCCCGCTCGGCCCGCTGCGAAAGACGATGCCCGGATGCTCGTCCATCCTGGTCCCCTCGTCGACGTAGCGCTCGGCGAGGCGGGACTTGTTGGTGCCGGCGAGCTCACTGCGACGTCTCAGGCGCTCGACCACGTCGGCGTCCCAGCGGGCGGAGAAGGTTTGGGTTCCATGAGCCATTTGTAGGACAGTGTATTACACGGGGCGAGCTGCCTCCCCGTCGTCCGCTTTGGCATTAACAAGGGAAGGGCGACGGCAGGGTCGCTTCGGCGGTAGGTCGCCCGCTCGTGGTTCCAATGTGAGCGAAACTGGCCTGATCTGCCGGCGATCGCTCCCCGGCCCCTCCATACTCCCGCCCATGCACCGCGTCGTAGACGCGATGAACGTGATCGGCTCTCGCCCCGACGGTTGGTGGCGGGATCGTCCTGCCGCGATCGAACGCCTGGTCCGCCAGCTCGATCGCTGGGCCGCTGAAGCCGACGAGCGCGTCACCGTCGTCCTTGAGCAGCCTCCTTCACGACCGCTTCCTGCCGCGCAGATCGAGGTCGCCTGGGCGCCACAGCCTGGCCCCAACTCTGCCGACAAGGAGATCGTTTGCCGTCTTGATCGTTGGCTCGCTGAAGGTGAGGTAACCGTGGTCACCTCCGATCGCGACCTGGCCGAACGCGCCAGGGCCCGCGGCGCTGCTGTCGAGTCAGCTGCGGCATTCCGGGCGCGTATCGACCTGCTCTAACTCCCCGATCCGACCCGGGCGGGACGTTCTCCAGCTGCCGAGGGGCAGCAGTGCCCTATCGCCCTCCGGGGCAAACTGTGCCTCAGCCGCAGGGGGTCAGTAACGCCTGATTCGCCCGAACACGGCGAGCGCGCTACGTCCGGCCGTAGAGTCGGCAGCTCCGCCGCCAAGCGGCCCGGTGGTGAATCCGTCCTCCTCCTCTTCAGGCCGACGCAGTCTCGGTCGATAGGAGCTCCGTGCCCACTCCGTCGATTCGGCCGCCCAGGGAGCAACACCCCCCGCGACGGCGCTGGGGGATCTCTTCGCCTCTTGAGAGCTGCTTTGCGATCCTGCTCGTCACGATCGCGTTCGCGGCAATCCCGGCAGTGGCGCAGGCCAGTATCATCACCTTCATCACCTTCATCACCTTCGAATCCACCGGCCAGGAGCAGACCTGGGTCGTCCCATTGGGGGTCTTCTCGGCGCAGGTGGAAGCGCTCGGCGCCCGAGGAGGGACCGGCACTGAAAGCGGCGGCGCCGGCGGGAATGGTGCCCTGGTCAACGGAAATCTGAGCGTCACCCCGGGCGAGATTCTCTATGTCGAGGTCGGCAGCGACGGCGCTGGTGTGGCCGGTGGCTTCAACGGAGGTGGCGAAGGTGCGCAATATGGCGCGGGAGGCGGGGGTGCGACTGATCTGCGCACCGTCTCCATGGCGGGCGAAAACCGGCGACAACTCTGAGCTCTCGGCTGTTGGTGGCCGCCGGCGGAGGCGGGGGAGGCGGCGGTCCAGGCGCTACCGGTGCCGGTGGCGCTGCCGAAGTCATGGGCGGAAACGGAGCGAACCTCTCCGAAGCCGCCGGGGGCAAAGGCGGCGAAGCTGGCAAAAACTCAGCAGGCGGAGCGGGCGGTGCTGGTGGAGTCGGGAGTCTGCTCACCGGTGAAACGGGCGGTCAAGGCACCCTCGCTGCCGGCGGCCAGAGCAATGGCAATGTCGCCGGCGCTGGTGGCGGAGGCGGAGGCGGTATCTACGGCGGTGGCGCCGGCGGCACGGGTGGCCGCAGCAGCAAAGGCCTTAATGCACCAGGCGGCGGTGGCGGCGGTGGCTCGAACCTCGTGCCCAAAGGTGGTAGCGCCGCGCTCGCCGGCCCCGGCGAAGAACCGCATCTCACGATTACCTACTCCGTATCTCCGCCGAGTGCGGTGCTCGGCTCATCCGTAGCTCTCAGCCCGCAAAGCGCCCTGCTCCTGGGCAGCTCGGAAGGTTTCGTTGCACCGGTGAGCGCCCACTTCGAATACGGGACCACGACCAGCTACGGCACCGCCACTGCAGATTCTTCTCCCGCGATGGTCGCGGTCGCCAGCGCCCTCCTCACCGGACTGACGCCGGGCACCACCTACCACTACCGCCTCGTCTCGACCCGCTCTGATGGAGTCTTGACGCTGAGCCCTGACGGCACCGTGACCACTCCTTCGGCCTGCGCTGTCCCCAAGCTGAAGGGCACGAAGGTCAAGGCAGCCCGAAAGGCTCTGGTCAAGGCCGACTGCAAGCTCGGCAAGGTCAAGGGTCACCAGGGCAAGAGCGCCAAGGTCAAGCAGCAGAGTCCCAAGGCGGGCAAGGTGTTGGCGCCGGGTTCCAAGGTCAGCGTCAAGCTGGCAGGGTAGAGCCTTCGCCCGCCGCGCCGATTCCAGGGAAGCGCCCGCAAAAAGGACTGAGCGATGAAGCCCGCGACCCCGCCGCTGCGGCTGCCGAGAAGGGCAAGTTGCTCTTCGGCTTGCCTGGCGCCGCCGAGGAGCGCAGCAACAGAGTCAATGCAGCGATCCGGGCCAATCGCGAGACCCTGCGCCGACTCGCCAAGTAGCGCTTGACGGCCTATCTGGACCTGGGCGACAACCGCGAGATCGCCGCAGCTGCTTGGAACGGGCGCCGCTGCGGTCGCTGATCTACCGAGAGTCGCTCCTGCCGAATTCGCGCACGCCACGCCCGAGTGCGGGTTTCGGTGACCAAGTCGCCCATCTGACCCTGATTGAGAAGGCGACCGTCTTGGTCCGAGCACCTGGCGCGCAACCCACCCTTGCCCGACCCTTGCCCGCCCCTTGCCCGACGGCAACAGACGCGCACCGTTCCTGACCGTGTCGCTGTTCCTGGAGTTGAACGACCGTTCCTTTGTCGGAGACCCCGACACGATGTAGCGACGATGGAGCGGATCGTCGCCGGCGAAGCGACCACCGAGCAGATCGAAGAGTGGCTTCAGCAGCCACCGGCCCCTACCGATCGATCCCCGGTAGCGCTCTACCCCTCGACGAGGCGTGAAGCGCCACCACGCTCAGCAGCGGTACCTACGTTGTGCCGCGCAGCCCACGCTGAGTGAACCGAGCGAACTCTGGGGCATGCCGATGAGCAGACCGGTACCCAACTACGCTTCCGCCCTTGGCTCGAGGGGCAGCCATCGAGCCGCCTCTCTCTCCGCTCGTCGTCCTCAAAGCCGCGGGCGATGCGCCACGCACCGATGTGCCAGGATCGTGGTCACCGCTGTCGGCTAAAGGAGAATCATGCCCGAGTACCCACCCGGAACCCCATCCTGGGTCGAACTATCCTCACCAGACACCGATGCCGCCGCGAAGTTCTACGGCGAGCTCATGAGCTGGAGCGCGACGGAGCCGGGACCGGCGGAGACCGGTGGATACCGCATGTTCCAGCAGGAGGGCCAGAACGTCGGCGGCCTGATGGGCCACATGCAGGAGGGTCAGCCCACCGCATGGACGACCTATGTGAGCGTCGCCGACGCCGGCGAGATCGCGGCCAAGGTAACGGCGGCCGGCGGCACCGTGGTGGTTGAGCCCATGGATGTGATGGACATCGGACGGATGGCGCTCTTCGCCGATCCGACCGGCGCCGTGTTCGGCGTCTGGCAGCCGAAGAGCTTTGCCGGCGCCGACCTTGTCAACGAGCCCAACTCGCTCTGCTGGAACGATGTGCTCACCCGGGATGCCGATACCAACAAGGTGTTCTACCCGGCCGTCTTCGGCTGGGTGGCTGGTCGCCCGTCATTCGAGGGCGCGCCGAACAACTACACCGTCTGGGAGCTCGCCGGGAAGCCAGTTGGCGGCATGATGCAGATGACCGACGAGTTCTTCCCGGCCGAGATCCCGCCGCACTGGGGCGTGTGTTTCGCGGTCGCCAGCTGCGACGGTACGACCGCCAGGGCACGCGAGCTCGGGGCGACCGTCACGAACGAGCCGATGGACATGCCGATCGGACGATTCGCAGGCTTCGTCGATCCCCAGGGAGCCTCTTTCACGGTGATGCAACCGGCGCCGTCCGCCTGATCGGCGGCCGACTGCTTTCGCGCCAGCCCGGTGTGCGCTCGGGCTCGGTCCGCAAACCGGGCCGCGGCGCTCATGCCTTCGGTCGCTTGCGGGTCGCGTCCACCAGCGCCCACATCACGCCCGCCGCGGACCGACAGCAGGAGTCCAGATCGGATCGGCGTCGGTTGCTGCAGGGGAAGCGTCCCTGAGTCCTATTCAGCCATTTTGTGCCTGGGAGTCCAGCCCCGCCATTACCCTCGTGCCTCAACAAGGCAGCTCGCCGGTCGGTCGGGGTCGGCTGCTGAAACTTCATCGCCCAGCTGGCAGGCGCTGCGGGGGTGGCGGAGAGGCCGGGGTGTCAGCCGGGCAAGCCCAGCGGTGAAACCCGGACGTCGATGGACACGGGGGCGAATCCAGAAAGGCCGGGAGAAGGGGCCTGCCGGCGACCGCTTCCAGGCCATCGACATCGAATGCAAGAAGGAGGAACCGAAATCTTGATCGTGGCTGCCGGTCGGTCTTCTCGTCCTCCTCGGGAAACGTCGCGGTGCGGGGTCAGGGTCTTCAACCTCCACGATCGCGCCATCCGGCAGGTCAAAGCGGACCGAGGTGAGCGGCTTTCCCTGAACGTCGACGAACATCGCCGATCGTTTCCTCGGCTCTCGCCGGCTCGGAGTATTTCTTTGCCCGAAACGTCACGCATGCGTTGTCCGCTTCAAATTCGCCACGCGCCGGTGCACCTGTGCAATACTTAAGTAGTTGCTTAAGCAATGTAAACCTGCTGACCGGGAGGTCGACCTTCTCTTCCAGGCACTCGCCGATCCCAGCCGGCGGGCGATGGTCGACCGCCTGACCCGTGGGCCGGCATCCGTCAGCGACCTCGCCCGCCCGCTGGCCATGTCGCTGCCCGCCGTCGTCCAGCACCTGCACGTGCTCGAGGCCAGTGGTCTCGTCCACTCGGAGAAGCTGGGCCGGGTCCGCACCTGCGCCATCGAGCCCGTCGCCCTGCGGGCGGCGGAGGGATGGATCGCCGAGCGGCGCACCGCCTGGGAGGAAAGCCTCGACCGCCTCGACGAGTACCTCGCCGAGCACCCCGATGAACCACCGAAAAGGAGCAGCAATGAGTGACACAGCGACCAATCACGCCACCTTTGTGATCGAGCGGATCTACGCGGCCGGGCCACGGCGGGTGTGGAGGGCATGGGCGGACCCCGACGAGAAGTTTCGGTGGTTCGGTCCACGCGTGCTGACAAAGCCTGAACACGAGCTCGACTTCCGCGTGGACGGAATCGAGCGCATGACCGTGCAGGCACCTGACGGCGCGCTCTACACGTTCGCCGCCCGCTACCAGGACATCGTCGAGGGCGAGCGACTGATCCACACCTATGAGATGTATCGCGACGACGCGCGCATCTCGGTCTCGGTGGCGACCGTAGAGTTCGAGCCAGCCGGCGCGGGAACGAAGCTGACGATGACCGAGCAGGGCGTGTTCCTTGACGGACTCGACACGCCCGCCGAGCGCGAGCACGGCACGCGCGAGCTGCTGGACACGCTCGCCACCCACCTCGAGAGCGCGGGAGATGGGGCATGAACGCTGGCCCCGGCAAGGAGCTCCGCGCGGACGCCGCGCCCCGCGACGAGCGCTGGGTCGCGCTGTATGTGCTGTGCGTGGGGATGCTGATGATCGTGCTCGACGTGACCGTCGTCAACGTGGCGCTGCCCTCGATCCAGGACGACCTGCACTTCTCGACATCGAGCCTCGCGTGGGTGATCAACGCCTACCTGATCGCCTTCGGTGGGTTGTTGCTGCTGGCAGGGCGCTGCGGTGACCTGATCGGACGCCGCAGGGTCTTCCTGGCGGGAATCGGCCTGTTCACTGCCGCCTCGCTGCTGTGCGGCCTGGCGGGGAGCCAGACGCTGCTGATCGTCGCCCGCTTTGTCCAGGGCATCGGCGGCGCGATGACCTCCGCGGTGATCCTCGGGATGATCGTCACGATGTTCCCCGACCCACGCGAGCAGGCCAAGGCGATCGGCGTCTACGCCTTCGTCGCCTCCGCCGGCGGCTCGGTCGGCCTGCTCCTCGGCGGGGTGATCACCCAGTCGATCGACTGGCACTGGATCTTTTTCGTCAACATCCCGATCGGAATCGCCACGGCGGTGTTTGCCACCCGCCTGCTCGAGCGCGACACGGGCATCGGTCTGGGCGAGGGCGCGGACATCCCGGGCGCGGTGCTGATCACCTCCGCGCTGATGCTGGGCGTCTATACGATTGTCAAGCCCGCCGCCGAATCCGGCTGGGGTGCTGGGCGCACGCTCGCGCTCGGCGGCCTCTCGGTCGTGCTCTTGGCTTGTTTCTTCGCGCGGGAGGCCACCGCGCGCAACCCGTTGGTGCCGCTGCGGATCTTCCGCTCACGCAACGTCGTCACCGCCAACGCCATCCAGGTGCTGTGCGTGGCGGGGATGTTTGGGATGTTCTTCCTCGGCGCGCTGTACCTGCGGCGCGTGCTCGGCTACGACGCGCTGCAGACCGGGCTCGCGTTCCTGCCCGTCACGCTAACGATGGGAACCCTGTCGATCCGTTATTCCGAGCGCCTGGTGACGCGCTTCGGGGCACGCAACACGCTCGTGCCGGGACTGGTGCTGATTATGTTGGCGCTCGTCCTGTTCGCGCAGGCGCCCGTCCACGGCAGCTATTTCGCCCATGTGATGCCCTCGATGCTGCTGCTCGGCATCGGCGCGGGCGTGTGCTTCCCCGCGTTGATGAACGTCGCCATGTCCGGCACCGAGCCGCGAGACGCCGGTCTCGCCTCCGGCCTGGTCAATACGACGGCGCAGGTCGGCGGCGCGCTCGGACTGGCGGTGCTCGCCACGCTGTCCACCTCGCGCAGCGGGCACCTGCTCGCCCATGGCCAGTCCACTGCCGCGGCCCTCACCAGCGGCTATCACCTAGCGTTCTGGATCGCCGCAGGGCTCACCGCGGTCGCGGTCGCGATCGTGCCCGCCGTGTCAAGCGATACCCGACGGGCACGCGAGAGCAAATCCGGCGGTGGGCGTGGGCGGGGAGAGGCGTCTTTGACGGAGCAAACGAGATTGGGAGGCGAAAACGTGCCTATCCCTGACTTGCCAGAGAGTTAGTTTTCCAGCCACACCGATCGCCCTCATTCTCTTGGGCCGGGAGTTGAATCCTCCGCGCGCACAGGGCTCTGCGAATGCCGATAATGCTCGACGAAGTCGACAGAGCCGAGAACGGGAGGGGTTATGACGCATGACAGCGGGTACATCAATTCCGATAGTGACGCCGAGACTGAGTCCAATCGGCTGGGGCTGCTTGAGTCCTCCCGCGATCCCGCGACGATGCGCCAGCTCGAGGAGCTCGGTGTTGGACCTGGCTGGCGCTGCCTCGAGGTAGGCGCCGGGCGAGGTTCAATTGCCCGCTGGCTGGCGGAGAAGGTCGCTCCTACGGGCTCGGTAACGGCTGTGGACCTCGATTTACGCTTCCTCACCGATTTGCCCGAGAACATTGAGCTGCGGCAGTTGGACATCCGCGAAGATGAGGTCGAGGTCGAGGCCTATGACCTGGTGCATAGCCGAGCCCTGTTGATGCACCTGCCTGACCCGGTTGAAACACTTACCAAATTGGCCGCAGCCCTACGACCGGGGGGCCTACTCCTTGCCGAGGAGCCCGACTTTGGCCTCTTTCACTATGGCGGACATCCAGACTCCCTGGAGATGAGCGAGATCGCTCACCGGACGTTCGACTCGATGAAGGAAGCGGGGATCTTCAATGCCCAGTTCGGACGTAGCCTGCCCGCACTGCTTTCAGCCTGCGGACTCTCGCTGCTCGGTACCAGAATCGAGACCCCAGTCAGTGGGCCAGGCGAGCCTGACTATGAGCTCGCACGAGCGACGGCACTTGAGTCTGCGCCGAAATTGGCCGCCGCGGGCATCGTTACCGAGGCGAACGTCACCCGCCTGGAAGACTATTTCAGCCAGCCCGGTGCTGTCCTCACCTGCAGCAGCCTGGTGGCAGCCTGGGGCCGAAAGCAGGAATAAAAACAGGTCTTGCCAAGCCCTCCCGACCTTTCCCGGCTGAGGCGGGCCTGCCTCGTCATCTTCTCGCTGAGCACCACCCTGCCTGGGCGCAGCGGTCATCGTTCCTGGGCAACTTTTCCACCAACAGCCTGGTTGCCTCGACGGTTCTGCCGCCAAAGAACGACGTCAACCCCAATGGCCTTGTGGGGTGGGAGTTTGCCCCGCCCCGAGGTCCTGGGCACTCCTTCAGGCCGAAGCCGTCCCAACCCGGCCGAGGAATTCGATCAGCAACCCCTCGACCACCTCCGGCGCGTCGGCGAATGGCCAGTGGCCGCTGCCGGCGATCACGTGCACTTCGGCGGAGGGGAACGCCTCACGCTGTCGCGCGGCGTATTCGGCGGGAAGGTAGGCATCGTGATCCCCCCAGATGACCAGCGCCGGGATGTCGCGAGGAGCCATCATCGCTGCGAACTCAGCTCCCGCCGCTCCGGGGTCGTCGGTGGCCCGGTAGAGCTTCAGCACCGCGCGCCGGGTTCGGCGGTCGTAGTGGTCGTACATCCCTTCGACAAAGGGGCGGGGCAGACCGCGGGGCTCGTTGCGGTTGAGCAGGCGGCGGAACGCCCCGCGGGTGGCGGTGGCCTGAATGACCTCGCCGACCACTGGCGTGCGCCAGATTCGCGCCAGCCGGTGCCACCTATACCCCGGGAGAATCCCGGTGTCGATCAAGGTGACGCTGGCGAGGGTGTCCGGGTGCATGGCCGCCCAGACCAGACCTATCGGCCCGCCGAAGTCGTGGAGGACGAGATGGACGCGCTCGATCTCCAGTGCGTCCATCGCCTGCCCGAGGAAGGCCGCGTAGCCAGGCGCGGTGTGCTCGAAGCCCTCCGGCGCGGCAGTCTCGCCAAAGTCGGGCAGGTCGAAGGCGACCGCGCGCAGGCCGGCATCGCCAGCCGCAGAGGCCAGCGCCTCCCAGTCATCGGCCGAGCCGGGGTTGCCGTGCACGAAAACCACTGCCTCGCTCGCCTCGGGCGGACCTACCTGCACAAGCCGGGTCTGGGTCGCGCCAATCGCGAGCCGGCGGCGCTCCAGTGTCGCCGGGCTCACCGGACCGCCGCCTGCGCCTGGCCCTCGGCTGCGGGAGCATCCTCCTGGCGCCGCCTGCGCGAGTACCGAGCGTTGACGATCAGCGAGCGCGGAATGGTGGTCGCGAGCGTGCGGGCCGGCCCGACCTGGCGCGTCGCGAACCTGTCGAATCTAGCTGCGACCTTCGGATCGCGCGCGGCGGCGGCGAACATCATCCGTTCACCGCGATTCAGCCTGCGGCCGGTGGCATAGTCGTGAATCATGAAGGCGTGGCCGCCCAATCGTCGTTTGTGGAGCTGGCGATAGCGCTTTAAGCCGCGCTCCAGTGACTCCTCACCGCGTAGCGCCGGCATGACGCTGTCGGCGAGCCATTCGCCGGACTGAAACGCCCAGCCGCAGCCAACGCCGAAGAGCGGGTCGGTGGCCAGCGCCGCGTCGCCGGTCAGGGCCACCCCCGGGGCGGTCGGGACGCGCACCCTGTTCGGCATCTCGATCTTGCCGAGGACCTGCTCCACCAGCTGGGCGGAGTGGATCGGCGGTGCCTCGGGGAAGCCTTCGACGTAGGAGATCAGCGCCGCCGTCGGATCGCGCTTGAACTCGGGCAGCAGCTCCATCGTGGGCATCGCCGCGTAGAAGACGAGGCCGCTGTCGGTGGGGAACGCCGCGCCCCAGTGCGGGTCCAACATCCAGATCGAGCCATCGGGCGAATACTTGGGTTGCTCTCCTTCGAAGTAGCCGCCGTAGGCAAAGCGCCCGTGAGGGAGGACCTTTTCCTTTACGCCGGAGAGCTCGGCGATCTTGGAGTCGCGGCCGTCGGCGCCGACCACCAGCCTCGCCCGCAGCTCTGTCCCCTCGCCACTGGGGGCGCGGACGCTGACCCCGGTGACCGCGCCGCCATCGTGCAGCAGGTCGTTCGCGGCCTGTCCGAGGAGCAGCTCGACCCCCGGGGTCGCGGCTGCTACTTCGCGAACCATCGGGTCGAGCACCTCGCGTCGCAGGTTGACGCCTAGTCCGGCGCGACCCGGCGGCGCTTCGATCCAACCCCACCGCGTCCAGGCGTGCATCGCAGACCGCACGCCCCCCGCTTCCATGATCGGCTCCAGCAGGTCGAGGCGTTCGAGTGTCGGAACCCCGGAGGCCTGGATGAAGTGGCTGCATATGCGCTTGAAGGCCTGCGGGTCAGGCTGTTTCTCGACCAGAGCGACGCTCGCCCCGGCGCGGCCGAGCAGGATCGCGGTCGTGGCGCCCGCTAGGCTCGCGCCGACGATCACCGCGTCGTAGTCGCGGGCCCTTCCGTTGCCGCTTCCGCTGTCGCTCATGCCGCCTCCCGCTGTACGTGTCTGGACACTGACAATTCGTCCCGTACTATACGACTCGAATCATGAAACGCAAGCCCATTCGTCTGACGACCACCTCCTTTGCGCTGCTGGCCCTGCTCGATCAGCTCGGCGAGGCGAGCTCCTACGACATCAAGCAGGCGCTCGACAAGTCGATTGAGAACTTCTGGCCGGTTCCGCACACCACCGCCTATGAGGAGCCGACGCGCCTAGCCGAGGGCGGCTACCTGTCGGTGAAGCAACAGCCGGGCGGTCGTCGGCGCAAGAGCTACAGGCTCACGAGCGAGGGGCGTGAGGCGCTGCGCGCATGGGCTGCGGAGCCGAGCTCCGCCCCGCCCCAGCTGCGCGACGAAGTCATGCTCAAAGTCTTCGCTGGTGCCGAGCCGGGCTTGCTGGTGGAGGCGCGCGCGGACTGGCACCGCGCCAAGCTAGAGGAGCTGCGTGGATATCTCGAGGAAGTGCGTCGAACGGAGGGCTGGGAGCGCTCGGAGCGCACGCTCGTCGCTGGCATTGCCTACCACGAGAAGATGCTCGAACTGCTCGATGACCTTGCCGAGGCGGATTCGTCTGCAAGCTGACCAATCGTGCGTGATGGCGATGGCACCCACCGCAGGGCACCCTTGGCGCGGGCGCCGGTCTCGTCGAAGTGGGCGACCTTCGAGCCGATCAGCCGCTCGCGGACTACATCTGTGAACTTCTCCAGGTCCTCACCGCCGCGCTTGACGAATGCCTGAAGCGTCGCGGCCGAGAGCGGTGCCCCGAGCCAGTCAGCCAAGAGCCGCGCTGCGAGCTGGTAGGGCAGGTGCTGGAAGCAGACCAGGTAGGTAGACCGCGAGCGCTCGCAGCGCCGGCCATCACTGATTTGACACGCTGGTGCATCTATGCCAACATCCCGATCTGCTCGCCAGGGAGCGAGTTGGGTTAGTTATAGTTAGTTAGATACGAAACAGGGCCAACGAAAGCTGCTCAGGAAGTGGCTGGCATGGGGACCTCGGACCGAGGAGTTGGACTCAGTGAACATCGCCTTTCGCAGGGATCGGAATCGGATATCGGCACAATCTGGCCGACGACTGCCTTCCTGTCCCCTGTCTTTTGAGCCCGCGCACTACCAACCCCAGCATCCTCGCTGCGTCCCTCTCCTTCCCCTGCTCGGCAACGAATCCGTAGCCCCTGCCCGGTCGGAGCCCTAGCGTGGCAAGCAGGACCCATCTTCCCAACGAATCCACGCCCGAACAGAGAGGCATGAAGTGAGCCACACAGAGCACCGCGCACCGAGGCCATCGACTGGCTCCATCGCGCGCCTCTCCGCCTCTCTCCACCGCGTACATGGGAGTGGTGCGCCCTCGGCTCGCCGCATTGCCGTTGTGGCTACCGTTGCCTTCTTTGCCACCAGTCTCTTGGCCGCCATCGATGCCGTGCCGGCCCTTGCCGACACTGCCCCTGGCGTCCGTGCGGTCCAAGTCCCCGCCGCCACGATCAAAGGGACCGAAGCCGTCCTCAAGGCCGAAGTCAACCCCGAGAACGGCCCCTCCGAAACTGAATGGAAGTTCCAGTACGCCGAAAGCAATACCGGCCCTTGGACGAACGTGAGCGGCGGCAGCGGCACGCTTGCCGGCAGCGATGAAAATTGGCACGAAGTCGAAGCTCCCCTCACCGGCCTCAGCCCCACCAGCACCTACTACGTGCGCCTCGTCGCCTCCAACGAAGGCGGCGAAACCGTCTCCAAGACCGTCAGCTTCACTACCACCGGCCCGGGCATCCGGGCACTGGAAGTACCGCTCCCTTCCCTCACCGCGACCGAAGCCGTCGTCAAGGGCGAAGTCAACCCCGAGAACGCCGAAACGGAATGGAAGTTCCAGTACCGCGAAGCCGGCAGCGGCACCTGGAACCCGGCGCCCGGAGGCGCCACGCTCGCCGCCGACGAAAGCTGGCACCCGGTGCAGTCGACCATCACCGGCCTCAGCGCCGAAACGCGCTACTTCGTACGCCTCGTCGCCACCAACGCAGACGCCGAAGCCACGTCTTCCGAAAAGGGCTTCGAAACGGACAACAAGCCGGCCGTCAACATCGACAACCCAAATCCGATTGGCGAAACCAGCGCCACCCTCAACGGCAGGGTCAACCCCGGCTACCACAACCAGTATAGGTATTTTTACGAAGGGTTCGAAGGGATCGCTGCCAGCGGCGCGGAAACCGAATGGAAGTTCGAAATCTCGACCAGCCCCACCAGCGGCTTCACCGTGGCCGGGAGCGGCACGATCACAGAAGCCGAAGCCAGCGAAGAATGCGTCGGCGAATACTATAACTGCTTCAAGCATGTCCACGTCAACGCGACCGGCCTCAGCCCCGACACGGTCTACTACTCGCGCCTTACTGCGACCAACGACCTCGGCACCGCCGTCAACCCCGAACCCCAGTACCAGAAATACAACTACTTCGAAACCTCCGGGCCGCCTTCCGTCGAGACTTTTGTCGTCCACTCGTTTGACGGCGAAAAGATCCACGTGATCGGCTCCGTCGTGCCGCACAACTTCGACACCCACTACTACTTTGAATTCGGCAAGAGCACCGCCTACGGCGAACCGCCCACACCGGCGGTGGACGTCGGCTCCGGCGGCTACAACGGCATCCAGACCACGATCGTCGCCGCCGACCTCAACGGCCTCGAACCGGGCACCACCTACCACTACCGCCTCAGCGCCACCAGCCCGGCTGGGGGCGGCACCACGGTTCACGGCAACGACCAGACGGTGACTGTGCCTGTTCCCGGCAAGACCGCTGAAGGCAAAGAAGAAGGGCAGCACAACCCCTGCCCGAACGAACAGTTCCGCAACGGACCCAGCGCCAAGCTCCCCGACTGCCGCGCTTACGAGCAGGTCACCCCCGCCGAAAAGGAAGGCGCTCAGGATATTTACCAAAACGGAGCCACGCAAAGTGTCACAACAGCGGGCCTCGATGGCGAACACGTGGCTATTTCTACCCTTGCCAAGTGGGGTAACAACGTCAACCCCGGCGCCGACACCATCTACCTCTTCTCGCGCACCCCGAGCGGCTGGCAGATGACCTCCACCGCGCCCCAGCCGCAGACCGGCGGCTTCCACTACGGGATCGAAGAAATCTTCACACCCGACCTCTCCAACTTCCTCGTCAGCAGCGGCTGGCAGACCACGTTCATTAACGCGTCTCCCGAAATAGAATTTATGGTCGGTCCGGCCGGCGGCCCCTACACCAAGGTCGCCTCCGTCCCCCGCTCCGACCAGACCGAATGGAAATCCCAGTCTCGCGACGGCAGCGTCGCCATCCTCAAAACTGAAGACCACAAACTGCTCGGCAGCCCCACCGGCACCACCGAAGGCTCCGATCTCTACGAATGGAAGGGCGGCCAGCTTCATCAGCTGAACGTCGAAGGCGTCTCGACGATCGGCACCTGCGGCGCCATGATGGCGCACGGCTGGGAAGGCGAAGGCCAGGGGACCGAACTCGGCCAGTCCTTTAGTTCACCGGGCAGTATCAACTCGATCTCCAAGGACGGCTCCCGGGTCTTCTTCGAAGCCGTTCCCAGCTCAAACTGTGGCGAACCAGCCCACCTCTACATGCGCCATAACGGTACCGAAACCATAGATATCGGCGAATACACCTTCCACGGCGCAAACCCCGAAGGCACGAAGCTCCTCCTCTCCAAGGGAAACTGCACATCAAACGTCTCACAGGGCTGCGAAGGCCCCGCCGAATTCTTCTCCTACGACACCGAAACCGAAACCGTCAAGCACCTCTTCGACGTCCGCGAAATCCCCTATGACCGACACGTCGTCTCCGAAGACGGCAACGTCCTCTACTTCGGGACGGAAGCCCGGCTCACCCCCGAAGCGCCGGCGATAGCCACGAACACCTCTGCCGGCGCCGACAACGTCTACCGCTACGACATCGCCACCGAAACGATGAGCTGGGTCACCCAGCCCGCCTACAACGGCGGCGGCGGGGGCGGTGGCTACTACACCAGCCCCGACGGCAGGTACCTCTACTGGGACTCGCAGGGAGGCTCGGAAGTGGCCGTTCCGGGCGTCCCCGGTGCAAACGTGCGCCAGTCCTATCGCTACGATGCCACCGAAAACGTCATCCAGTGCATGTCCTGCGCTTCGCCCTTCGACCCCGAACCAAAACTCGGAAGCGAGATGATGGATTCAGACGGGCCCAGCCTCTCGCGGCCGAGTCCGCTCGGGATGACCGCTTCGGCCAACGGCGACTTCGCCTTCTTCGCCTCCCAGTCCGAGCTGGTCCCCCAGGACGTCAACGGGGAAATCGAAAACAGCTCGGGCACCTCTCCCTCTTCAGACGTCTACGAGTGGCGCAAGAACGGCGTCGATGGTTGCGCCCACGTCCAGGGCTGCCTCGCCCTCATCACCAATGGGATCGACGGAACCTACAACGAGCTCCTCGGCACCACGCCCTCCGGCCGTGACGTTTTTATCGCGACCCACTCGCAGCTCGTTCCGCAGGATAAGGACACCCAGGGTGACCTCTATGACGTCCGCATCGGCGGCGGCTTCCCGGCCCCTCCGCCGCGTCCGGTCGAATGCGAAGGCGACGCCTGCCACAACCCCACCAACGCCCCCAACGACCCCACCCCCTCCAGCTCTAACTACGAAGGCCCCGGCAACGAACACTTCCCCGAGCCCAAGGAACCCAAGAAGCACCACAAACACAATAAGCGTCACAGGCACCACAAGCGTCACCACAAGCGCCACAAGCGAGCCGGTGCCAATCGAGGGGGTCGCAAGTGAGCGCCCCGAGGACGAAGCGACCCACTGATTCACTTCGCGTGGAAAAGGAGATACGCAAGATGCCCCCGCTTCACCGCTTCGCTAACCGCCCCGCTTCCGGGCGTGCGCGCCTCGCCGGCTTGTCCCTCGGTATCCTTCTGGTGGCAGCTCTCGTGCTGTCGGCCGGTGCCGCGGCCACGCCAGAACTGGCTCCCTTCAAAATCGTCCCGCACAGCTTCCACATCGTCCCCTCCACCAGCCAGGCGGGAGCCCACGCGGACTGGAGCACCACGTTCGATTTCGAACACAACTCCTCTGCTGAAACCTACGGCGATGTCAAAACCACCGTCGTCAACCTGCCCCCCGGCTTCATCGGCAACAACACCGCGATGCCGACCTGCACCGACGCCCAGCTTATTGGCGCCAGCGGAGGCTTCGCCAACGAATGCCCTCCCGACACCCAGGTCGGCCAGATCAGCTTCGACCTCGGCCTCTTCACCCCGCTTTCCCTGCCGGCGGTAAGCACCTTCCCGGTTTTCAACATGCAAACTAACTCCGGTGTTGCCGCGACGCTCGGATTCAAGGCGCTGATCATCACCCAGATCCTCCCCATCAGTGTCCGCCCCGAAGATTCGGGACTTACAGTCACCAGTCCCAACATCGAGGACATCGGCGAAATCCACAACGTCACCGTCACGACCTGGGGCATCCCCGCCTCGCCGATCCACAACGAAGCACGCGGCGCGGAATGCTTCTCCTTCTTCGGCCCGCCGGAATGTAATGGCGGCAACAAGGAAATCCATATCCCGATCAAGCCCTTCCTTAGCAATCCCACGAGCTGCAGCGAAGCGCCGCTGAAGACGACGATGAAATCGGACTCCTGGGAGGAACCTGAAAACTGGTCCGAAGAAAGTGCTGAAGTGAGCCCGATTACGGGATGCGAACGGGTGCCGTTCGGCCCCGCGCTCGAAGTCCAGCCGACGACCAAAGCGGCCGAATCGCCGTCCGGCCTCAACGCCTCCTTAATCATTCCGCAAACCTATGAAGACCCCGAAACGCTCGCGACGGCGGACCTGAAAAGTGCGGTCGTCACCCTGCCGGAAGGCTTTGCCCTCAATCCTTCGTCCGGTGCTGGCCTCGGCGCCTGCACGCCCGAACAGTACGCGCGCGAAACCCCCTTCTCCCAGCCCGGCGAAGGCTGCCCGGGCGAATCGAAGGTCGGCACGATCGAAGTCGAAACCCCGGTGCTCACCGAGAAAGCGCTGGGCTCGGTCTACGTCGCCAAGCCCTTCGACAACCCCTACGACAACCTGCTCACCCTCTACGTGGTGGCCAAGATCCCCTCCCGTGGGATCATCGTCAAGACCGCCGGCAAGGTCGAACCCAACCCAGTCACCGGCCAGCTGACCACCAGCTTCGACAACAGTCCCCAGATCCCGTTCAACAAATTCACCCTCAAGTTCAACCAGGGTGCCACCTCGCCCCTCTCAAGTCCATCCGCCTGCGGCACCTACACCGCGGAAGCGGATCTGAGTCCCTGGTCTGAACCGACTACCCCGCGGCACCTGATCAACTCCTTCGAAATGACCGAAGGCGTCCACAACGGGCCCTGTCCCTCGGGTGGGATCCCACCCTTCCACCCCCAGCTCACCGCGGGCTCGATCAACAACGCAGCCGGGCATTACTCACCCTTCTACGTCCGCCTTGTTCGCGAAGACGGCGAACAGGAGATCACCCACTTCTCGATCAAACTGCCCCCCGGCGTGGTCGGCAAGCTGGCCGGGATCCCGCTTTGCAGCGAGGCGCAGATCGCACAAGCCAAATCCCGCGAACACGAGGGTGGTGCAGCGGAAGAGGAAGCCGATCCCTCCTGCTCCGCGGCCTCCCAGGTCGGCCACACCTACGTAGAAGCGGGCGTCGGCACGACTCTAGCCCGCACTCCCGGCAAGATCTACCTTGCTGGCCCATATCACGGCTCGGCAACCTCGGTCGTATCCGTCACCGACGCGCACGTTGGTCCTTTCGACCTCGGCACCGTAGTCATCCGCGAGGCGCTGCGGGTCAACCCGGAAACCGGCGAAGTCTTCATCGACTCCACCGGCTCTGACCCATTGCCCCACATCGTCGACGGGATCCCCACCCGCTTGCGCGACATTCGTATCTACATGGACCGCCCCGAATTCGTCGTCAATCCGACCTCCTGCGAACCGACCTCCACTTCCTCGACCTTGCTTGGCTCCGGTGCCAGCTTCCTGAAAGAAATCGGCGTCGTACCGGTCACCGTCACTACTCGCTACCAGGCGGCAGGCTGTAACGGGCTGAGCTACGGCCCCGACCTATCGCTCAGACTCTCGGGTTCGACCAGGCGCGCCGGGGACCCTGCCTTCACTGCGACCCTTACCACCCACCCCGGCGAAGCCAACACCGGTCGCGCCCAGGTCACCCTGCCAAGCTCGGAGTATCTCGAACAGGCCCATATCGGTACCGTCTGCACGCGGGTGCAATTCGCCGAAGGTGCTGTCCCAGGCGAAAAATGCCCGGCGAACTCGGTTTACGGTCACGCGAAGGCGGCTACACCCATTCTCTCCGAACCACTCGAAGGCCCAGTGTATCTGCGTTCCAATAACGGTGAACGCAAGTTGCCGGACCTTGTCGCCGCCCTTCACTCCGGCGAGATCAACATAGACCTAGTCGGCTACGTCGAAGGGATCCATGGCGGAATTCGCAACACCTTCCAAAACGTCCCTGACGCGCCCGTCACCAGCTTTACCCTTGAAATGGAGGGCGGCAGCAAAGGCCTCTTGGTCAATTCGACCAACCTCTGCACCGCCAAGCACCGCGCCACCGCCTTCTTCGAAGGCCACAACGGCAAGATCAAGTACTTCAAGCCGCTTGTCGCTCCAGCCAACTGCCACAAGAAGCATAAGAAGCACCGCAAGCACCTGGCAATGCATAGCCATCGCAATCGAAGGCGACGCTGAACGCCCCCAAGGAGCGACACAGATCGGGGCGACGTTGATCGAGTGCCGTTTGTGCTTGCGTTTGGATGGCTTGCCGGAACCTACCGAGCGGGCCATAGTAGACTCGTGGGAGGGCCCTCGGCCACGGTCGAGGTAGAGCGAGAGATTAAGAATTGACCCAACGAGCACCATGTGGAAGTTCTGTTTAGGAGACAGCATCGAAGCGCCTCGCTGGCGGGTTGGGTGAGTAGTGGTAGGTCAAGGCGGATCAGGAGACATTCAATGAGCATCAAGAAAATTACCCTCACGAGCCTCGGTCTGGTTGGTGTGTTCGGACTCCTGGTGTGCTGCTCCCTCGCACTTGCTGCGGAAACCACCCGCTCCGAATATGTTGCTGCTGTTGAACCAATCTGCGAGGCGAACACCAAGGCCAACGAAAGGATCCTCCACAACGTAAAGCGAGAGGTAGTGCAGGACAGGCTCAAGCCCGCCGCCGCGGCTCTCGCCAAGGCCTCAAGGGCGCTCGAGGCGACCTATGCCCAGCTGCGGGCGATTCCCGAGCCGGCCACCGACACGACCACCCTTGCCAAGTGGCTTGGTGAGGTTAAACACGGAGCAGGCCTTTTCGCGGAAACCGCCAGAGCGCTTAACGTCGGCAACAAGGCCAAGGCCTCCAAGGACGAATCAAAGCTGACCCGCAATGCGGTCCTCGCCAACGACACGGTGCTGTTCTTTGAATTCCACTATTGCCACTTTGAACCCTCGAGATTCATCGGATGAGATCCAGGCCTAACTCGATGACCCGTCGCCACGGCCTGCGCAGCGGGCGGGGCAGCGTCCCGCCGGTCGTGAGGCGCGTCGCCGGTGCCGGAGCGATGCTCTGCGCTGCCCTGCTGATCGCGGCCGCCGCTCAGGCCGACGTCGTTTCGCAGGGCGACCTGCAGGTAGCCGCCTTCGGTCGCCTCGAGCCCAATCGGCTGCCCCGCAACGCGACGGCGCCGATCTCAGTCTTCATCGCCGGTCGTGTTGGGACCACCGACGGCTCCACGCCCCCCCAGCTACAGGGACTGTCGATAAAACTGAACCGCCACGGCGTCCTTCAGTCGGACGGCCTGCCGGTCTGTCGCCTTACCCAGATCCAACCCGCATCGACCGAACGCGCCCTGCAGGACTGCGGCAGTTCGCTGATCGGAGCAGGCCAATTCTGGGCTGAGATCGTCCTGCCCGGCCAGGCTCCCTACCGCACCGAAGGCCGCTTGCTGGCCTTCAACGGGCGCGAAGGCTCGCGTCCCGTCGTCTTCGTCCACATCTTCACCTCCAACCCGTTCTTCAACTCCTTCGTCATCACATTCTCGATGCGCCACCTCTCTCAGGGGCCCTACGGCACCGAACTTCGCGCCTCGCTGCCTCAAGCGCTGGGCAGTTGGGGCTATGTGAACCGGATCAAGATGACGCTGAGCCGCAAATACACCAGCGGCGGCCGCCATCTCAGCTACTTCAACGCCTCCTGCCCTGCCGCCAAGGGCTTCCCCACAGCCAACTTCCAGCTTGCCCAAGCCGATTTCGACTTCGCGGGGCGCAAACCGCTGGTCGTTTCGCTGACCCGCCCCTGCTCGGTGGGCGGCTAGGTCACCTAGGAAAGGACCACGATGAGCGAGATACCTGGAAAACCGCGAGCGAGGAACTCGGCTCTCGCCGCCGCGGCGTTCATTCTCGCCGCTACCTTCGCCCCCGCCACTCCCGCCGCCGCAGCCTCCAATCCACTGGCCACCGGAGCAACGACCATCCACCTCTCGCCGGCCTTCGTCAAGGCGCTCAAACGGGGCGGGGTGAAGCTCACCGCCCTTGCCCCGCTGACGGTCAAGGGCACGACCATCGTCCTCCCGGTCGAAGGCGGGGAGCTTGATTCCGACAGCGGCCGCGGGGTGATCGACAACGCCGGTCGCCTCAAGCTGAAGAGCCCCAGGGGAGCCGCGATCCTGAGGAATTTCGTCCTCAAAACGTCCTCGACTCCACTTTATGCCGTAGTCACAGGAGCCCAACTCAAGCTGACCACTGGCTCGGGGCTCTCGCTGACCCACGACGGCTTTGGCTCCGACGTCACCTACAAGACGCTGAAGCTGACCCAGAACTTTGCCCAGCGACTGAACACCAAGCTCCACCTAAAGGGTGTCTTCAGCCAGGGCCTCGCATTCGGCCAGGTGCAGAGCAAGACTCAGCCCGCCAGCTTCGCGATCGCGCCCAAGGGCGGAGTCACCTTTACCCCCAATGCCGAAACCTTCGCCAAGCTGGCCAAACGCAACGTCTCGATCAATCCCGTCTTCCCGGCCGAACTCTCCTCCGGCTCCTTCAATCTTCCACTGGTCTCGCTTGGGACGATCGCCCCTGATGCCTTGAGCGGCACCGTCCGCAGTGGCGGCTCGATGGAAATGCTCCAGTTGCAAAGCGAAAGCTACGGCAAAATCACCATGCACGAAATCTGGTTCAACCTCGGTGAAAAGACCGCGACCTGCGAACTTAATATCGAACCCTCTCCTCCCTATCGAGGCAAGACGCTGATGACGGCGATTCTCACCCTGACCACGAGCGGCGACTCCGTCTCCGCCAACCCGAGCTCCCGTACGCTCTCGGTCTCAGGCATCACAGTCGGCCTGAACCCCGTCCTCGCGGCCACCTTCAACGAAGTGCTCGCCAAAGGTGAAGGCGAAGTATTCAAGGCGGGCGAACCGCTCGGTACCATCTCTTTCAGCGCCACGGCGGAATAGGCGGGATCAGAGGTGGGGCCGAGGAGCACGACGACTCGCGCTCGGTCGCGGGCTCTGGGGTACCTGGGGGCTGTGGCGTTTTGCGCGCTGGCGGCGCCCGGTTTAGCGGCCTGCGGTGGAGGCTCGGGCCCATCGACCCAGGCGCCGAGCGGCACGAGCGGCGCGAATGCGACGGCGCCATCTACAACGACGGGGACCACCGCCAAGACGTTGGGCGCCTCCCATTCGTCCTCACGCTCCACCGCCAAGCGCCAAGGCAGCGCCCCGTTCCGTGTCAAGGTGGGCGACAACAGCATCCCCGATTTCGGCTCAGAAGCCGCCACCGCAGAGCGCGCCCGCGCCGCGCTGGCGCTTACCGGCTACCTTCGTGCCCGCGCCGAGAGCAAGTGGTCGGCGGCCTGCACTTATATTGCGCGCCCGGTCCGCGCTCAGCTCGAAAAGCTCCTCCGCGCCTCCAAGGACAAGGTCAAGGGTTGCGCCGCGGCCCTCTCCGCGCTTAGCGCCAAATCCCCTCCCGCCGCCCGTGTAGACGTCTTCACCCACGGCCTTGCCGCGCTGCGCTCCGGGAGCGGTCACGGCTTCGCCCTCTTTTATGGTGCGCATCGTCAACAGTATGTGATTCCAATGGCCAGCGAAGCCGGCACCTGGAGGGTCACCCAGCTCGCCCCGATTCCCTACCCGCTCGACGCCCAGACCCAGGGCTCACAGTCCCAGAATCCCACCTCACCACAAGGCTAGGAGAGAAGATGACCGGTATCGGGGAGACAGGGAAGCTCCAACGGCGAGCGCGACGGTCTAAGGCCCTACTCGTTGCTCTCGCCGCCACACTCCTGACCGCGGCATTTGCCTCCCTCGCCTACGCCAACCTGGTCCAACGTGGCGACCTCTTCGTAACCTTTAACGGCGGCATCTCGCCGACCGCTCTGCCCCGCCACCAAGATGCTCCGATCTCCGTCGCGCTCTCGGGCACGGTCAAAACACTCTCGGGGTCACCACCATCGTCCCTGCGCCAGATCACGATTGAGCTCAACCGTGCCGGGCACCTGGACACCACCGGACTGCCGCTCTGCCACGTCGGCCAACTCGAGGCCACATCCGATGCGACCGCCCTATCCGCCTGCCGCCGTGCCCTGGTCGGATCGGGTGCCTTTTCCGCAAAAGTGGCCTTCCCCGAACAGCCGATCATCGCCAGCCACGGCACGATTCTCGCCTTCAATGGCCGCGAAGGATCCCGCCCCGTGATCTTGGCCCACATCTTTGGCACCGAACCTCTCTCGATCACCCGCATCATGGTTTTCCACCTGCGCCACACAGCCGGCGGCTACGGGACCGTTTTCAGCGGGACCCTGCCTCCCGAAATCCTCCACTACGGCTATGTCACCGCTATCGATCTCCACCTGCACCGAATCTTCACCTACCGGGGCACTACCCACAGCTACCTCTCGGCTGCCTGCACTGCCCCGGCGGGCTTCTCCAGCGCCTTCTTCCCGTTCGCTCGGGGCTCCATGACCTTTGAAGACGGACGCACCCTCACCTCCACTCTGACTCGAAGCTGCAAAGTTAGAGGTTAGATGGCGCCGGATACACCTACCGCTCTTTACCTTGACTCGCGCCACTCTCGCCGGCTGCCCTCCTTGTTGGTGATCTCCCCCAGCTGCACCCTTGCCGCGACCGTGGTCCCCCTGATCGTCGTTTGCGCTGGGGAGAGAACCTCGGCGGCGGGGTGGCGGGGCCTGGCTTGTTAAGGTCCCGCCCCAGAGGACCCTCTGGGGCGGGACCGAAGCTTTGGGCAGCTGGGCGGGTTCCCTAACCGGGGTTGCAAACAAGGAGCGAAAGGCAGCGGATGCACCACCACCATTCAGGGCAGGGCAATAGCGCGGGGCAAAAGCCCCGGCGCAGCGCAGGGCTAGAGCATGTCCCGCTCGTCGTGGAACTTCGGCGGCGGTCCCAATCTGACGATCACACAGTAACGGTCTCACGCACCTCCTCGGTAGCGGGGCTGGGTGGAGAATGAGCACCAACCTCCCGCTCAACCG
>Ga0307372_10003509_pt1 | contig 24959 bp, 22 predicted proteins | sample OX1MG_FD_202533 | JGI IMG/M metagenome (GOLD analysis project Ga0307372, IMG submission 202533) | Soil microbial communities from Risofladan, Vaasa, Finland - OX-1 | ecosystem: Environmental > Terrestrial > Soil > Coastal area > Acid sulfate soil | place: Finland: Risofladan, Vaasa | collected...
ATCGCGTTCCAACTCGCGACTTCGGCGTTCATCATGGCGTCCAGGCTGGGTGACCCACTCGCCCACACCAGGTGCAGGGCGAGGGGAGCGCCGAGGCTGACGCCCGCACCACATTCGTTCGCGAGCGTGCCGGGCTGTTGACAGCTCATCTCCCCGTTGGCGAATACCCAGCCGTGAGAGGTGAGCAGGGCCTTGGCCGCGGTGGCGCTATAGGGGTAGGGATTCTTGATGGGCGCCGCCATGAATGAGGGCGTCGTGGCGGGCAGCGGGCTGTCGGTCACGATCCCGCGACCGTTCAAAGCGCTCTTGATGAGCGCGGGTTGATTGATGCCGAGTTGGAGCGCTTGGCGAATGTAGAGCTGGCTCAAGAGGGCGAAGCCAGTGTTGGTCGGTGAGAGATTGACGACCATGAAGTTCGTGGCCCACGGAGGTCCCGAGACCAGTGAGTAGTTCGCCGCGAGCGTCGCGTTGTTCGCCGACGCGGACTTCGTCGTCGCACCGCCAGGCGGTAAGAGTGTCGGATCGACGTAGCCCACGTCGAGTTTTCGCGCCTGAAGGTCGCTCATTTCCGCGGCGCTCGAGGTGTAGGCCACTTCACGCAGCGTCCTCACTTTGGGCCGTTGGGGCCCCTCGTAGCGCGCGTTCGCGGCGAAGGTGGCGGTTCCCTGCGCCGAGAGGTCCGTCAGACGCCACGGGCCGTCGACGCCCGCCTCCCAAAAGGTGTTGGTGAAGCTCGACGTGCGCGTGGCGAGCGCGTCCAGGTACGTCTCCACACCCTGGCAGGCGCTGATCGTGCTGGCGGCGCCGTAAGCACCCTCGACGCACGAGCGCACTGGCCCGTTCGCGTCGCGGCTCCAAAGGCTCGGCAGCGGCGTGATCTGAGACAAGTAGTTGTAGAGGACGTAGTTGACGTTCTCCGCGCTGGTAAAGGTGAGTGTGAGTTTGTTCCCCGAAGCGCTCACCGATTGCAATTGGTCCGGTATTCCATAGCCCGGGGTGTACGAGCAGTTGCCCGTGGGGTCCGCACGGTAAAGGTTCAAGTAGAACTTGACCGAGGTCGCTGAAATCAGTTGAGAGTTGGCGAAGTGCCAATGCTTGAGCCTGATGGTGAAGGTCTTGCCGTGGTTGCTCACGACGGGCTTTTCGCCGATGGAGAGTTGGTAGCGCGCGGCCTTCGAGGATCCGAGGCCGAACCAATACAGCGGACGGTACATCAGTTGTTGAAAATCTTGAATGTTGTTGGCGCCCGCGTGCAGGCAGTCAGCGAAGGGCAGGATGAAGTTGGGGCTGGCTCCGGGGGCTTGGGCCACGCTGATCGTCTCCGCGTTCGACGCCGCGTTCGACGCCGCTTTCGACGCCGCCGGAGCGACCGTGGCCAACAGCGTGAGCGTGCTCGCCAGCACGGTGCTGGTGAGCATGGTTTTCAAGGTTCCAGAAGTTCGCATAGGTCAACGCTTGAGGCTCTCGGATGATCGACGTCACGTTTGACGAAGTTCGCCGAACACCAGTCTGTCATCTCGGACTCTCGAAAAGGTTCGCACCCGAGCCTTTAATCACCGGTCCTTCATGGCGTTACGAGCATTTTCTTGCGAGTGCGGGTGCCAGTGCCCGAGAGAAAGGGCGATGGCGGGGACGAACGAAGCGCCCCATCGTGCAACGCTGCTGAAGCGGCTCAGCGCTCGAGGAGGCGCACTTCAAACGCGTCACGTAAAGCGTCACCGATGTAGTTAATCGCGACGACGACCAGAATGAAGATGATGGCGACGGGGAAGACCTCCCACCAAAAACCGTTTTGGACCTGCTCGGTACCGGATTGAAGCATCGTGCCCCAGTCAGTTTGAGGTGTTTGGATACCCAGGCCGAGGAAGCCAAGTGCCGAGAGAAACAAGATGGCGTCGGCGACCGAGAACGTGGCGACCGTGACGATGTTGGAGATCGAGTTGGGAAAGACGTGACGGCGAATGACGTGCCAGCCACTCGAACCCATGGATTTGGAAGCGACGGCGTAGTCCAGATGGCGAATCAACAGAGCGTCGCTTCGGATAATGCGCGCGTTGCCCCACCAACCGGTGAGTCCGATGATGACGATCAAGAAGGTCGTCGAACGGCCAAAGACCGTGATCAACGTGATGAGAAGGAAGAGGTAGGGGATCGATAGGAACGCGTCGAGAAGGCGCATCATCAAGGTGTCGGCAATTCCGCCGAAAAAGCCCGACACCATACCGTAAATCGTTCCAACGACGATCGTGATGAAGCCCGCGAGCACGCCCAGCGTGAGTGAGTATTCGCCCCCGAAGAAGATGCGCCCCATTTCGTCAAAGCCTTGGCTGTCGGTGCCCAGCCAGTGATGCCACGAGGGCGGCTGATTCCACGGGGCGTTGAAGGTGAGCGCTTGATTGGTCTGATTCGTCGGATGGAAAATCGGCACGAGAAAACAGGCCAGGAGCAGCAGGATTAAGTAGATGCTCGAAGCGAAGGCGAGTTTATTGCTGAGGAAGATCCGAAGGCGCTGTCGCCACATCGGCACGAGCTTGTCGTGCGCCACGTCGGCTGCCATGCCGTCGACGACGGCGCTCACTTGGTGCCTTGAATTCTGATCCGTGGGTTGATGAGGGCGAGTGCCAGGTCGGCCATCAGATTCCCGAGCAGGGTGAAGACCGCGACGAGAACGGTGATGCCAAGGACCGTGGGGATGTCGAAGTAGATCGCGGCGTTCACGGTGGCGATGCCGAGGCCCGCGTAGTTGAACACGTCCTCGATGATCAGCGCGCCGCCGAACAACCCCGGAATGGAGAGCCCAAGAATGGTGACGATGGGGCCGAGCGCGTTGCGAAAGGCGTGGTGGAACAGGACACGCCGAGAGCTGCAACCCTTGGCGCGCGCGGTTCGGATGTAGTCCTGCACCAGCACTTCGAGGACGGCCCCCCGCATGAAACGACTGAGCGCGGCGACCGAGAGCATCGTCAAGCACGCCACCGGCAAGATGAAACCGAGAGGGTCCGTGAAGATTCCCCACGGCGCCACCCCCGAGGGCGGCGAGATAGGTAGGTGCGGCCAGTGAAAGCCGAAGGCGTCGATCACCAAAATACAAAGCAGAAACGAAGGCATCGCGTACAAGACGAACGCCGTTCCGGTCGCGACGTAGTCCGTGACCGAGTTGCGCTTCGAAGCCTGGTAAATCCCTAGGGGGATGGCGATGATGGTCGTCAACAAGAGGGCGATCCCCGCGAGCCAGACGGTGCGTGGGATGTACAGAGCGATGAGTTGGGTGACGGGTTGGCCCTGTTTGAAAGAGCGACCAAGATTGAAGTGGAAAATCAGCTGTGAGATGTAGGTCCAAAGCCGGCTCAAGTACGAACCCGAGAGCCCGTGCTGCATCGCCCAGGTGTGCACGTTGAGTGGGCTGGATCGAGACCCCAGCGCGGTGTAGGCGGGCGCCAAGATGCCTTGAGGTTGGAAGTACGGCAGCGTGAAGGTGATCACCAAAATGATGAGGAGCACGATCAGTGACTGAAAGAGGCGCCTAACAATATACGTGGGCACCGTTGGACCTTAGCATCGGGCTTTTCGTCCCTCGCCGCGCGTTCAACGTGAGGTGAGTCGAAAGGGCGAGAGACGTGTGCTGGTTCATGGTCGGCTTCTTGTTGCAGTGCGGTTGGGTCCCACCTTAAAGTCTTCACGCTGAATTCCAGCCGTCGTCTCACGAGCCGAGACGAGGGTCGAAACCTCGATCGTGACACCGTGTCAAACGCGATTCGAAGTCGCCGCGGTGCAACGACTCAAGAATCCAGCGACCGTCTGATCGGTTGGGGTCTTTGTTCGCGCGGTCAGTGCTCTTCGAGAGCGCTGGCTATTTCGGTATCGATGTCGGGATCCGAAAAGACGAATCCCGAATCGGTCAAGACTTTGGGAAGCACCCTCTGGCTGGTCAGGACCAACTCCTTCGCGCCCTCTCGTCCGAGGACGATAGACAAAGCGAAGGCGGGCACCGCAAAGAAAGCCGGCCGACGTAACGACTTGGCCAAGGCGCCAGTGAAGCGTCGATTGGTGACCGGATCGGGACCGGTCAGGTTGACGGGACCCTCGAGACGGTGATCGAGAATCCACAGCAGAGCGGCGACCTCGTCGCGCAGCGAGATGGGGCTGAGCCACTGGCGACCGCTGCCGAGCCGACCACCGAGGCCGAGGCGAAAGAGCGCGAGTTGCTTGGCTAACGCGCCGCCTCGTCGGTCGAGCACGATGCCGGTTCGAGCGAGAGCGACTACGCCGCCGGCCTTCGTGTATCGCGTCGCTTCGTCCTCCCAAGCGACGCAAACGTCCGACAGGAACCCACGGCCGCGTGGCGACGTCTCATCGAGCGTTTCGTCGCCTCGGGGTCCGTAGTAGCCCACGGCTGACGCGCTCAGGAGAAACGGTTTGGTGGCTCGTTGGGAGAGCGACGCGACGAGGGTCGCGGTTGAACGCACTCGAGAAACCAATATCTCGCGCTTGCGAGCGGCACTCCAACGCCGCTCGCCTATGCCCGCTCCCGCTAAGTGGATGACCGCGTCGAGCGGACCCGCTGAATCGAGCTCCGCGCTTGAGAGGGTTCCCGCCGCAGGATCCCAGGCGACCGCCCTCGTGGACGTGGAGTGCGACCCGGGGCGCACGAAGGTCACGACCTCGTCGCCACGAGCCTGAAGCGCCTTGACGAGCGCTCGCCCGATGAGTCCCGTAGAGCCCGTTACCCCGACGCGCATACGTCGCTCCAGCGTTCACGCACGATGCGAAGGAGTTGATCGGGGTTCGAGAGGTGCGCTCCGTGGTTGGCCTGTTGCATCTCTCGAACCTCAATGGCCGGGTTGAGGGCGACGAGTCGTCGTCCAAGGGATCGATAGTACGGAGCGAGGATGCCGTCGCCGTGAACGTAGCTCGCGGGCGTCGTCAATTGGCTCAAGTCATAGGGCACGATCTCCGGACTGATCCCCCTCAGGTCGGCGATGAGTGCGGGGCCATCGAGGCGACGAGACTCGCGCTCGTGCTCGCTCAGTCGCTCCCAAGCGCCGTTGGACACCACTCGGCGAAAGAACTGCTCGGCTTCGAAGCGCGCGTCGTCACTCAGCGGGGGACGAGAGCTCTGGCGGTACTTGACCCAGGGCAACGGCGACTCGTAGTTGACGACGAGGGCGACGCGTTCGGGGCGGCGCAGTGCGGCACCAAACGTGATCACGCCGCCAAAACTGTGGCCCAAGAGGATCACGAGCGACAGGGCGGCTTCGCGTTCAATGAGTGCCTCCAGGTCGTCGACGTGACGATCGAGCGCCGCGGGACCTAGGGCTCGAGAGCCCTGATAGCCACGACGGTCGTAGGCAACGACGTCAAAGTCGTCGCTCCGTCGAGCGAGACGCGCGAAGGAGCCGCCGCGATCAAGACCGCCGTGGACGCAGATGAGCGTCGCTTCGGGACGTGCGACGCGTCTTTCGGCCACCGCCAGTCCGGCGATGGGCGCGTCGGCGACGAAGTGCAGTCTCTCAAGGGGCGGTGGAGCCGAACTCACGTAGTGAACCTACCGGGTCGCAACCCCGCACCCTCAGCTTTTCCCGGCACGGCCTCTAGGCTGGGAGTCGTGACTGCGACTCCTTCCACGCCGACGAGTGCGAACCGGGGCTCCTTCGGGCCCAACGCGTGGCTCGTCGATGACCTTTACGACCGTTTTCTCGCTGACCCCACGTCGGTATCGGAAAGTTGGCGCGAATTCTTCGCCGACTACCAACGTTCCACGGTGCCTAACGCGGCGGTTGCCACCATGCCGGTTTCGGTGGCGCCCAAGGTCGTGACCGACGCTGGCGCGACCCCGCTGCGCGGCGCGGCGGCGCGCATCGTTACCAACATGAACGCCAGCCTCGCCGTGCCGACGGCGACCAGCGTGCGCACCGTGTCCGCTCGACTCCTCGAAATCAACCGGGTGGCACTCAACGAGGCGCTCGCGCGCGCCACCGGCGCGAAGGTCTCCTTTACCCACCTGATCGCCTACGCGATCGTGAAGGGAATCGCGGCGATTCCCGCGATGAACGCGACCTTTGTCGAGTCCGTCGATGAAAAGGGAACGCCCGGAATCCGACGTCACGAGCACGTCGGCCTCGGCCTCGCCGTCGACGTCCAACGCCCTGACGGAACTCGCAATCTCTTGGTTCCCGTGGTGCGCGACGCGGACACCCTCGATTTTCGTAACTTCTTGCTGGCCTATGAAGATCTCGTGCGCAAGGTTCACGCGGGCAGTTTCGGAGCTGATGATTTCGTCGGAGCCACGGTCTCGCTGACCAACCCCGGCACGCTCGGCACGGTCCAGTCGGTTCCGCGACTGATGTCTGGTCAAGGCGCGATCTTCGGCGTCGGGGCGCTCGGTTGGCCCGCCGGTTTCGAAGCCGCTGATCCGCGAGCGTTGGCCGAACTCGGCGTCGGCAAGGTTTTGACCTTGACGTCGACCTACGACCATCGAATCATTCAAGGCGCTGAGTCGGGGCTGTTCTTGAAGTACGTCGCTGAATGCCTCACGGGCGAGCACGACTTTTACGATGACGTCTTTCACTCCCTCGGCATCCCTTACGAGCCAGCACGTTGGGCCAAGGACGTCAATCCTGGCGCGAACGAATCCGAAAGCGAACGAATTCTCAAGCAGATCCGAGTCCAGGCGCTCATCAATATGTATCGCGTGCGGGGACACTTGAATGCTGACCTTGATCCACTGTCGAGTGAACCACCTCCACTGCACGCTGAACTCGACCTCGCGTACTACGGACTGACCATCTGGGACCTCCAGCGCAACTTCGTGGTGGACGGCCTGGCGGGGCGAAGTGAGGCCACGCTCCAAGAGATACTGAGCGTCCTACGTGAGGCCTACTGCCGCACCATAGGTATCGAGTACGGTCACATTCTCGACCCGGAACAAAAGCGTTGGATCCAAGAGCGCGTCGAGGGCAAGCGCTTCGCGACGTCTCGTGAAGAGCAGCGCCGAATCCTTGACGTCTTGAGTGAGGCGGAGGTCTTTGAGCGTTTCTTGCACACTCGCTACGTGGGCCAAAAACGATTTGGTCTTGAGGGTGGCGAGTCCACGATCGTCGTGCTCCAGCGCGTGTTGGACCTGGCTGCTGATGTCGGCGTCAAGGAGGCGGTGCTCGCGATGGCGCACCGGGGCCGACTGAACGTGCTCGCCAACATCGTCGGCAAGTCCTACAGCGACATCTTCTCGGAGTTCGAAGGCAACTTGGACCCCGAAAGCGTTCAAGGCAGCGGCGACGTGAAGTATCACAAGGGCGCCCGGGGTGTCTTTAAGAGTCACGCCGGTGCCACCATCGACGTTTCGATGGCCTCGAACCCTTCGCACCTCGAAGCGGTGAGTCCCGTCGTCGAGGGCATTGTTCGAGCCAAGCAAGATCTGGTGCTTCGCCCGAGCGACGGCACGGGCGCGACCCACGAGGTCGACTTCTATCCGTACCTTGCGGTCCTGGTCCACGGTGACGCCGCCTTCGCGGGTCAAGGTGTCGTCGCCGAAACCTTGAACCTCTCGCTACTCTCGGGCTACCGGGTCGGCGGAGCGATTCACGTCGTCATCAACAACCAGGTGGGCTTTACCACCGCGCCCGAATCGGCGCGCTCGAGCTTCTACCCCACCGACGTGGCCAAGATGATCCAAGCACCGATCTTTCACGTCAACGGTGACGACCCCGAAGCGTGCGCTCGCGCCGCGGAGCTGGCCTTCGACTTTCGCCAGGCCTTTCGTCGCGACGTGGTGATCGACGTAGTTTGCTATCGCAAGCACGGCCACAACGAGGGTGACGACCCGAGCTACACCCAGCCCCAGATGTACAAGGTCATCGATCAGATGCGTTCGGTGCGTAAGGTGTACACCGAAACGTTGATCCGGCGCGGGGATATCTCCCTCGACGAGGCCGAGTCCTATCTCGACGAGTTCAACGCGCGGCTGCAACGCGTCCTCGACGAGGTCCGCACGGTGCCCGTGCCCCACCTCGACGCGGTGCCGGTCAGCGAGACGCCGCGCGACGCGGACGCCCCCGAAACCGGTGTCGAGCGAGACGTGCTAATGAAGGTGGCCCGCGCCACGGTGAGTGCCCCGGAGGGCTTTCACGTGCATCCGAAACTGGAACGTCAGTTCGCCCAGCGCGTCGCGATGTTCGAGGGGGGCGACGTCGACTGGGCCCTGGGCGAAGCCTTAGCGATCGGTTCACTGGTGAGCGAGGGTACCAACGTTCGCTTGATCGGTCAGGACTCACGACGCGGCACTTTTTCGCACCGTCACGCGGCGTTGGTCGACTACGACAACGGTCAACAGTACGTACCGCTCGCGAGCATGGACACGCCGGGCTTTTTCACGGTGCGCGACTCCTTCTTGAGCGAGTACGCGGCGCTGGGATTCGAGTACGGCTACTCCGTCGAAGCGCCACGCTCGCTGGTCGCCTGGGAGGCGCAGTTCGGCGACTTCGTCAACGGGGGTGAGATCATCATCGACAACTTTCTCGTGGCGGCGGAAGACAAGTGGGGTCAGCGATCGAGTCTCGTGATGATGCTGCCTCACGGCTACGAGGGCCAAGGACCCGAGCACTCGAGCGGACGAATCGAACGCTTCTTGACGTTGTGCGCGCGCAACAATATTCGCGTCGCCCAACCGAGCACCGCGGCGCAGTACTTCCACCTCCTGCGTTCACAGGTGCGACGAGAGCGTGTGACACCGCTCATCGTCTTCACGCCGAAGTCCTTGTTGCGAGCGAACGTGACGCGTTCTCGCCTCGAGGAGTTCGAATCGGGCGCTTTTCACACCGTGCTCGACGACGCACTCGAATCGCGCGAACGAGTGACGCGCGTCGTGCTCGCGTCGGGCAAGGTGGCGCACGAAGCGATCGCTCGACGTGAAGAACTCAGCACCGGCACCGTGGCCGTCGTGCGCGTCGAACAGCTCTACCCGTGGCCCGCCGCGGCGCTGGACGCGGTCCTCGCGAACTACCCGGCGGCGAGTGAAGTCGTGTGGCTCCAAGAAGAACCCGAGAACATGGGCGCGTGGCCCTTCATCCACCTCCAGATGCACGATCAACATCGCGGTCACCACGTGTCGCACGTCGCGCGCGCGGAGTCGGCCAGCCCGGCGACGGGGTCTGGTCTGGTGCACGCGGCCGAGCAGGCGGACCTGCTCGCGCGGGCCATCGGGTGAGCGCCAAGCAGGCAAAGACGCGCGTCGTCGTGGATGGCTCCAACCTCGCCACCGAAGGTCGCGTCACGCCGAGCCTCGCCCAACTCAATGAAGCGGTGGACGCGTTCGTCGCTGAGAACGCCAACGTCGAGGTCATCGTCGTGGCCGACGCGAGTTTCGAGCACCGCGTGGCGTCCAGCGAGCGCGCCAGGTTCAACGAAGACGTTCTGGCCGGCAATATCGTGACCCCACCCGCGGGGGCGATCGGTCGAGGTGACGCGTTCATTTTGAAGATCGCCGATCGCGTCGACGCGGTCGTCTTGAGCAACGACTCGTTTCAAGAGTTTCACGACGAGTACCCCTGGCTCTTCAACGAAAACCGCCTGATTGGTGGCAAGCCGGTGCGCGGGGTCGGCTGGATCTTCACCGCGCGTAATCCCGTACGCAACACCAAGACCACGCGCACCACGAAGAAACTTTCGGTGACGCTTGCCGGCGGGAAACAGCCCGAGATCGGTACGACCCTGACGCCCGTGAAGGCGACGAAGAAGTCGTCGAAGAAGCTCGCCGTCGAGAAGGAAAAGCCCAAGGAGAAGAACAAGGATAAGGAGAAGGAGAAGGTCGCCAAGGTCACCAAGGCGGCCAAGCGTGCGCTGAAGGCCAGCGAGGCCGCCGCGCCCGCTAAGAAGGTCGCGTCGCCTAAGACGCCGACTCGTCCACCGGCGAAGAAGGCGGCGCTCGAACCCGCGCCCGCCAAGCGCGCGAAGAAGGCGTCCGCCTCGAATACCCCTCCGGCCACGGTCGCTCTTCGTCGGGGTCGCCAGCCCGTCAACCCCCAAGACGTCTTTACCCTCTTCGCCTTGACCTACAAGATCGGCGCGCGTCTCGAGGGCGAGGTCACGGCCTTCACGTCCCACGGCGCCGTGATCAAAGTCGCGTTGAAGGGCGCGAAGGTGATGGAGTGTTACGCGCCCACCGCCTCGCTGGCGCTGCCGGCGCCGGCGCGAGCGCGCGACGTCTTAAAGCGAGGCGATTCGCGGACGTTTCGACTCGTCAACGTCGACGCGGAGCGTCGCATCGCGGAACTGTCCCTTCTATGAGCGAACGCTCGATGAACCCCGCCGACTGGCTGCCGCACCGGGCGCCCTTCCTCCTGGTGGATACCTTGACCTCGATCGAACCCGGGCGGCGCGCGTCGGGCACGTGGACGCTTCGCGGAGACGAGTGGTTCTTTGCGGGACACTTCCCGGGGCGCCCCATCACGCCGGGGGTCTTGTTGCTCGAGTCGCTGGCCCAAGTCGGAGGCGTCGCGGTGCTCGCCGACGAGCGCTACGCGGGCCGTCTGCCACTCTTTGGCGGCGTTGAAAACGCCCGATTCCGTCGACAGGTGGTTCCCGGCGACACGGTGACGCTCGAAACGGAGATGACCCAACTCTCGGCGCGCGGTGGCAAGGGCCACGGAATCGCGAAGGTGGGCGGGCGCGTGTGCGTCGAGGCCGACCTCTTTTTCATCCTGGCTGACGCCACGTGAAACTCGCCACCTGGAACGTCAACTCGCTCACCGCGCGCTGGCCAAGGGTGAGCCAGTGGATTGAGGCGAACGAGCCCGACGTCCTCTTGCTCCAAGAGACCAAGCAGACCGACGTCAAGTTCCCCTTCGACGATTTCAAGGCGCTTGGCTACGAGGCCGCGCACTACGGCCAAGGTCAATGGAACGGGGTCGCAATCGTCTCGAAGATTGGCCTCGAGGATGTCTCGCGCGGTTTTGGCGACGAGGACCCCGAGGCTCGAATCATCGGCGCGACCTGTGCCGGGGTGCGTGTCTACTCGTGTTACGTGCCCAACGGTCGATCACTCGATGATCCGCACTACGCGTACAAGCTCGCGTGGCTCGCACGACTTCGCGACCTGATGGCTCGACGCTCGCTGACGACGCCCCACGTGGTCGGCGGCGATTTCAACGTCGCGCCGAGCGACCTCGACTGTTACGACCCCGAAGCCTTCATTGGCACGACGCACGTCTCGGCTCCCGAGCGCGAGGCGCTGCGCGCCGTCGAGGCCACAGGCCTGGTCGACGTCACGCGCGCCCTGCATCCCGACGAGCCGCTGTACTCGTGGTGGGACTATCGAAACGGTGCCTTTCACCGCGGGTGGGGCCTGCGCATCGACCTGCTCCTCGTCGACGCCCTCGTGATCGAGGGAACGAGCGCGAGTTTCGTGGACCGCGACGCTCGCAAAGGTGAGAAGCCTTCGGACCACGCGCCCGTGGTGGTCGTCTTCGAGCTCTAATTAAAACCCTTGGGCAAGACCGCCTCGATGAACGTCGGCCCCGGCGTCGCGTACGAACGCTCCAAGGCGCTCACCAACTGTTCGGCGGTGGTCACGGTCTGGGCCGGAACGCCCAGGGAGCGGCTGAGGCTCGCCAAGTCGAGGCGCGGATTTTCGAGGTCGAGCAGCCGCTGGCTCGCCGCGTCGGCGCTGCTTTCTCCGACGAGGCGCCGCTCCATGGTCAAGATCGCGTAACTGCGGTTGGACAACGCGACCACCGTGACGTCGAGGTTTTCGCGCGCCATGGTCCACAGGGCCTGGGCGGTGTAGAGCATCGAACCGTCGGATTCGAGCGCGAGCACCCGGCGCTCGGCGGCGACGCCCGCGCCGAGGGCGACCGGCAGGGCGAAGCCAATCGCGCCTCCCGTAAGGGTGAGCAACTCGTGGGGCGGCGCGAAGCGAGTCGCCGCGTAGAGATGGAGCCCCGACGTGTTTGATTCGTCCACGACGATCAGATCCTCGGGAATCGTCGCGGCCACGGCCGCGGCGAAGCTCCGGGTATTGAGCTCTCCCTCGGGCTTTTCGGGCACCTGGCCGTTTTCGAGGACCAGGGGCGCGGCGTGGACCGCTTCGCACAGCGCTTCGAGCGTGGGGGTGAGCGCCACGCCCGGCGGAGCGAGATCGATCACTTCGCCGCCGCTCGATACCACCGCGCTCTCGACGTTGGGGTAGGCGAAGAAGCCGACGGGACGAGTGGTGCCGAGCACCACCAGGGTGGCCACGTCCTTGAGTTGGACCTGCGCGAACTGGCTGAAATAGTTCAGTCGCTCGGGACTGGCGACGCCCGCGCCGCGCGTCACCGTGGCGGGAAAGGTCTCGAGGATGAGTCGCGCGTTCGTCGCGCTCGCGACGCGCTGGGCGAGCGCGAGTTGGTGACGGTCGAGTTGGCCACCCACGAACAGCGCCCCGTTCCCGCGGCGCAACTTGACCACCGCCTCGTCCAGGGTTCGCGAATCGAAGTCGAGTGGTGAGTCTCGCTCGACGAGGGGCCAACGCGCCGGCGCCGCTTCGAGTTCGCCCCACGAGGCGTCCGAAGGTACGACGAGCGTGGCCACTCGCCCCGGTGGGCCGTACGCCGCGTGCAGCGCTTCGACGACGGCTCCGCTCAGCTCATCGGACCGCAGCGGGCGTCGGTACCAGCCCTCGAGAGCGCTCGCGAGCGCTTCGATGTTGCTCTGGAGGGGAGCGTCGTAGGCGCCGTGGTGTGTGGCGTGGTCGCCCACGATGTTCACCAGTGGCACGCGAGCGCGCCGGGCGTTGTGCAGGTTGGCCCAGCCGTTGGCGAGCCCCGGCCCCAGGTGCAACAAGGTCGCGGCCGGTCGACGCGCGACGCGCGCGTAGCCGTCGGCGGCGCCCGTCGCGACGCCTTCGAAGAGACACAGAATCCCTCGCATCTCGGAGAGTTCGTCGAGCCCGGCGACGAGGTGCATCTCGGTCGTGCCCGGGTTGGCGAAGCAGACCGTGACGTCGTTGGCTACCAGTGTCGAAAGCAGGGCGGAGGCGCCGTTCATAGTGACCTTGTTCTCGTCGTTGACGTTTGCTGTATTGACCCTAGGTCGCGGGCTCGTCGAATTCGTCGGCGGTCTGGGCGAGGGCGGCGCGAATGGCGGCGAGGCGCGCGCGTCGCGCGTCGCCGGTGAGGGGGGCCTCGCGAGTGGTCAATTCGTCGACCACGCTCGAGATCGGCCCGAGGAATCGTGAGGGCTGGCGGTCGGGGTAGCGCGGGTCGTTGCGACCTTTACTCCACGTGATCAGGAGGGACCTCTCGGCTCGACTGAGCGCGACGTAGGCCAGGCGTTGCTCCTCGGCCAGTTCGCTCGCGCTGGTGGCGTTGTAGTGGGGGAGTTGCCCCTCGGCCCAGCCCACCGCGGCGACGCATTGGAATTCGAGACCCTTGGCGCGGTGGATCGTCGAGAGAGCCACGGCGTCGCGCGCGTCGTCGTCCAGTCGGCGTCCCCCCGGCTCGAAGGCCGCGATGACGTCGGACGCCGGCGAGTGGTCGGGGCCGCGCCGATCGTAGGGGACGTCGACCGCGTCGAGATTGCTCGCGATCAACTCCAACTGGGCGTTGGTACGCGCCAAGACCGCCATCGCGCGCCACGCGGTGCCGGGGCGGTGCTGGGCGGCGAGCCACGTCGCCACGTGGCGAGCTTCGTCCTCGTCGGTGTCGTAGCCGCGCACGAGGGGGATCTCACCCTCGTCGTTGGCGGGCACGATTCCCTTCGCGCCGTCTTCGAGCAAGGTGTTGGCGACCGCGATGATGTGCGCCGTGGAGCGGTGGTTGCGCGTCAGGTCCAAGATCACCGTGTCGGGCCACGTCTTGACGAGTTCGACCAGGAGCTCAGGACTCGCGCCGTTGAAGCCGTAAATCGATTGGTTGGGGTCCCCGACACAAAACAGGTCCGGGTCGTCCCCGGCCATCTGGCGCAGCAACATGAACTGCAGGGGGTTCATGTCCTGGGCCTCGTCGACGTAGAGGGATCGATTGCGGTAGCGAAAGGCCGCGAGGACGTCGGGTTCGTCGCGCAACAACTTCAGCGCCTCGCTCAAGAGCAGATCGAAGTCGACGACGCCGCGACTTTGACAAAGTCCCACGTAGCGCTCCAAGAGGTCGGCGAACACGATGGGGGGCAGCGGCGCGTCGCGACGCAGGCGTCGAGCCAGTTTCGCGTACTGCGCGCCGTTGAGGCCCTGACTGAGCGCCCAACTGATCTCTTGTTCGACGCGAGGGAGTTGCCACTCCTCGAGTCGAAGCTCGCCCGCCAGGCGGAGCTGTTCGGCCAGGGCGCTCACCAGTCGACGGCGGTTGGGCTCGACGCGCAGCGGGCGAAGGTGATGGTCTTCGAGATACTGCGTGACCAGCGAGAGCGCCGCACGGTGAAAGGTTCCCGCGCGCACCTCCCCGACGCCCGCACGGTACAGACGCCGTCGAAGCTCGTCGCCGGCCTTTCGAGTGAAGGTCATGGCGAGGACGTGGTCGGCGGCCACCTCATTCTCGAGGACCCGGCGCTGGATGCGAAGCGTGAGCACGTGAGTCTTGCCCGAACCCGCGGTCGCGCGCACCAAGTGGCGGCGAGCGGGCGAGGTGACGGCCTCGCGCTGTTCGGGGGTGAGCCCGTCTAAAAGAGTGGGATTGAAGCCGCCATCGTCCATCGTGGACAGAACGCTACTGGTGAGGCGTTACGTTCGCCGAAGCCAAAGGAGCATTCACTAACCTGAGTGCCGTGCTGCGGGTCTACGACGAGGGGCGTCTTTTCGGGGAGACCTTCGGCGAAGATCCCCCTCGGGTGCTGTGGCTGCACGGATGGGGACGCACGAGCGCGGACTTCAGCGTCGCGGCGCGCGCGCTCGCCGAGGAAGGCGTGGGCTCGCTCAGCGTGGACCTGCCGGGCTTTGGCTCCTCGCCGCTGCCCGAGGGCGTCGGCGGGGCTGAACTCTACGCCGATGCCCTGGTCGGTCTGTTGCGCCAGTTGGCCACGCAGCCGATCATCCTCGTCGGCCACTCCTTTGGCGGAAGCGTGGCGTTGACGTTGGCCGCGCGCGAGGCGCCCCTGGTCAAGCACCTCGTGCTCACGGGCACGCCGCGGCTGAGCCCTTCGCTGTCTCGCACCGTTGCGCCGAGGGCGTATCGCTGGTGGCGCTGGGCCGCGCGACGAGGACTGGTCAGCGAGGCGCGCATGGAGCGCGCTCGACAGCGCTACGGATCGCCGGACTATCGCCAGGCGCACGGGGCGCTGCGCGAGATACTCGTGGCGAGCGTGAACGAGAGCTACGAGGTCGCGCTCGCTTCACTGGTCACGCCGGTCACTTTCGTGTGGGGTGAGAACGACCGCGACGTGCCACTCGACGTCGCCGTGCGCGCGATGGCCCTCGTGTCAGTGCCGGCGCAACTGCGAACCCTTCCGGGCGTTGGACACCTGACCCCGACCGAAGCGCCGGGAGCCTTGGCCGACGCGGTGCGTGACGCGTTGAGGTCATGAAGTACGTCTTCGAGGTCGTCTTGGGGGTGCTCCTGGCCCTGGCGTGGTGCGCGCAGATGCTGCGCTGGCTGCGCGTCTTGCAGCGCGAACACTACGACCCCTCGGCGCCGTTTCGCTTCCTTGGGCGTTGGAGCGCTCCCGCGACGCACTCGGCCAAGGCCCCGAGCGTTCGACGCGAGCACCGTCTCGAGAGCCTGACGAGAATGCTGCTCGGGCGACTCGCCAAGGATCCCAGCGAGCCCCGTGAGCGTCGGCCCTTTCGCTTCAGCCTTCTTTGGATCGCGCTCATCGCCGTCTTCTTGGTGTTGAGGCTCGAGGTCGCCGCGGCGCTCGTGGGCGTCGTTTATGGACTCTTCAGTCCGAGCGGCCTCTCCGTCCGTGGTCGCAGCGCCAAGCTCGATTGGACGAAGCGGCTTCGAAGAATCGCGATCGTCGCGACGGTCCTGTCGGCGGCGATCGCGATCCTCGGCTTCGCGGCGCACGTGGGCTGGTTCGCGGCGGTGGTCGCCGTCTTGGCCGTGCCGCTCGTGCTCGACGTCTCGACGCGGGTCCTCGCGCCCTACGAGGAGCGTCTCGCGAAGAGATTCGTCGAGCACGCGCGCACGCGCCTGGCGCGAGTGAAGCCTCGCGTGGTCGCGATCACGGGATCCTACGGAAAGACCTCCACCAAGAACTACCTGGTCGACTTGGCGGGGCCGTCGGCGGGCGTCGTCGCGTCGCCGCGTAGTTACAACAACCGTGCGGGCCTGTCGCGCGCTATCAATGAACAGCTGAGCGACGACACCCGTGTGTTCGTCGCCGAGATGGGCACCTACGGACCGGGTGAGATCCGCGCTCTTTGCCAGTGGTGCCCTCCCGAGATCGCGGTCGTCACCGCCATCGGTCCGGTGCACCTCGAGCGCATGGGGTCCCTTGACGTGATCGAAGCGGCCAAGCACGAGATCACCGAGCGCGCCGAGGTCGTCGTGGTCAACGTCGACGACGAGCGCCTCGCGCGCTGGCCCGAGGCGCTTCGGGCCTCGGGCCAGCGCGTCGTGACCGCCGGCTCGATCAACGAGGCCGCCGACGTCGTCGTTCGCCGCGAAGGTGCCGATTGGGAGATTCTCTTCGAGCGCCACACCGTCGCCCGGGTGCGCGCGTTGGTGGGCGCCCAGCCCACCAACGTCGCCTGCGCGATGGCGGCCGCGTGGGTCCTGGGCGCCACGCCCGAAGAGCTGGCGACGCGCGCGGGCGACCTTCGACCCGTCGAGAGCCGCCAGAACGTCGTGACGGCCCCGTCGGGGGTGATCGTCATTGACGACACGTTCAACGCCAACCCCGAGAGCGCCCGCGCGGCCATGGCGCTGTTGGGCTCACTCGAGGCGCCGGGACGACGCGTCGTCGTGACACCGGGTTTGGTGGAACTCGGAGCACTCCAGCATCAAGAGAACCTCCAACTCGCCCGGCACGCGGCGGTGCTCGACTTCGAACTGGTCGTCGTGGGCCGCACCAACGCCGCCGCGCTCGCCGCGGGTTACGCGACGAAGCCGAGACGCTTCGATCATCGCGACGAGGCCGTCGCCTGGGCGCGAGGGTCGCTGCGCGAGGGCGACGCGGTCTTGTACCTCAACGACCTGCCCGACCACTACCCTTGAGGTCTTGATGAGCACGAGGAGAGTTGCGCGATGAGTGTCGGGGTACTCTTTGGAGGACCGTCGCCCGAGCACGACATCTCCATCCTCACCGGGCTCCAAGCTCTTCACGAATTGGCGCGGCGCGGCCACGACGTCACGGGCCTGTATTGGACCAAGACGGGCGCGTGGTTCAGCGTGCCCACCGACGCAGAGGCCGAGTCCTTCGTTGACGGACTCCCCAAGGGCGCGGGCTCGCTGAGCCTTCGTCTCGGCGACGAGGGCGGTTTCTTCGCGGTTGCGGGACGACTCGGTCGCGAAAGGCGCCTCGAGTTCGACGCGGTCTTGCTCGCGACGCACGGTGGGCCCGGCGAGGACGGCACCCTGCAAGGCGCGCTCGACCTCGCCAACGTCGCCTACACCGGCCCGGACGTGGCGGGGGCCAGCCTCGGCATGGACAAGTGGAGTTTTGCGGCGGTGGCGGCCAAACTTGGACTGCCCACGCTGGAGCGGGTGTTGCTGCGAGGCGACGAGACGGATCTGCCCTTCGACGGCCCCTACATCCTCAAACCTCGTTTCGGGGGATCGTCCATCGGTATCGACGTCGTGGCCGATCTCGCGACCGCGAAGGCGAGACTGTCGAGCAACGCGCACCTGGCGCGCGGCTGCGTGGTCGAACCCTTCCGTCACGACCTCTACGACGTGCAGATCGCGGTGCGCACCTATCCCGAGGTCCAGCTCTCGACCATCGAGCGCCCCCTTCGTCGTAGCGCTGACGCCGAGATCTTGAACTATCGCGACAAGTACGTCGGGGGCGAGGGCATGGTCTCGGCCCCGCGCGAACTCCCGGCCGTCTTGGCGCCCGGGCAGGCCCAGGTGATCGAAGCCTGCGTGCGCACCCTGGTGGTGGGCGCCTCGATGCGCGGCGTGGCCCGAGTGGACTTCTTGGCGAACGAGACCGAGCTCTACGTCAACGAGGTCAACACGATTCCGGGCTCGTTGTCCAAGTACCTCTTCGTCGATCCGCCCCTGGCCTTTGGCGACCTATTGGAAGACTTGCTTCGAGAGGCCCGTGAACGACCAACTCATGGCTACAGCACTCTCGGTGCCGACGGGCTCGTCCTGCGCTCGGCCGGTTCGATCGCGGCCAAACTCGCGTAAACGCGGGACCCGTACGAGCGCCTCTCGCAGCGCGTCGCTGTAGGGGTCGACCAGGAGGCCCTGCTGGAGCGCCCAGAACGCCACTTCGAAATTGCCTTGGCGCAGCGTCTCGTGATGGACCAGGAGCGCCGCCCACTCCGCGTCGCGCGCCAGGCGAGCACTGTGGCCCTCGGCGAGGAACCACTCAAAACCGCGCAACGCGCTCGCGAGCACCTCGCCCTTGACGAGGGCGAGTGCGCGTTGGGCCAGGGGGGCCCCGCCGGTGACGTCCGTGCCCCGGGCGCGCGCCACGAGTTCGCCGAAGCGCTCCACGTCGCTCGTGAGTGCGTGCGTGAGGTAGAGGCCCGAAGAGGACACGGGGTGCAGTCGCGGTCCACGTTCATCGGTGCCGAGCGAGCGGCGAACGGCACTCGCGGTGTTGGCGAGGGTGCGCTGAGAGGCGTCGACGTCGGCGTGCACGAGCACGCGCGTGCGCAGCCGCTCACCCGTCACGGGTTCGTCGCGATGCAGAGCGAGATAGGCCGTCATCTCGACGCAGCGCCGGCGCAGCGCCGCGACGAAGGGCTCTTGAAGCCCGAGAATGGTCGGTTCGGCGCGCAGGAGTTCGACGACGATCTCATTCGCCGCGTTCAACGGCCCACGCGCGACGTGGGGACGACTGGGGTCGTCGTTGACCAGCGTGACGCAACACTCGACCAAATCCTCATCGAGCGTTTCGGGCGCGCCAAGGAAAACCACGAGCGATCGCTGAAGCGAGCGAGTCGCCAGCGCGCGCAACAGTTCGTTCTCATCGCGCGTGACTCGTATCGGACCATCGTGCAAGGCGACGAGGCGATGGGTGAGCTCGTCCATGCTCCAGCCCGAAGGTACGACGAGGCGACCCCCTTCGCGGGCGAAGAACAGGCGAGAACGGCCCGCGACGACGACCGTGGGCGTGATGGTGCGCGCGGGAGGAGTCTGCGTGAGATCGAGGGGAAGGCTGAACGAGCCCTCGTTCGCGTCTCCACTGAGCGTGGCGAGACGCGCCAAGTCCTCGGGGCGAGCGCCTCGCAGCAGCGCGATGGACTCATCGACGTCCCCCTCGTCTTGACCGTGGCGTAGGTCGTCGAAGCGGCGCTTGGCCGCGAGGGCGAGCGAAATGCCCGAGAGATCGCCCAGCGGCACTCGCGCGTCGTGGTGCGTGAGGTGACCCGGGCCCGCCGAAGCGATGCGCACTTCGGCGGGCGCGCGATGCAGCATCGACGACGTGCCCGTGGCGGCGACCAGGGAGAGCAATGCCACCAGCAGCCCGGCGATCCAGGCACTCGCTCCGGCGCGCACCTCGCGGCCCTGGCGAAGCCGTACGACGTTGCGCAGCACTTGGAGCAAGAAGCCGAGCCAAAACAGACACAACGTGATGAGGAGTGCTCGAAGCAGTCCGACGTTCGACTGGTGCGCACTGGCGCGCCACTTCGTGACCACGATGTACGGCAAGAGTCCCACGTAGAGGCTCAGCGCCGCGCCCTGCAGCGCCGCGCTCCGGCGATTTAGCGCTGGGGGGTGAGCTGCCACGACGTTGGTTGCGTGGCCCGAAGGCTCAGTTGACACGAGACGTTCGCGGCGAGGTGAATCTGCGTGGTGACCGGGAGGCTCTGCGTCGCGCAGACCAACGTCGCGTGCAGCCCCGCGCTGGCCACGAGTGTCCACGTCGCGGGTCCGCTCAAGGGGAGAACGACGGGCTCGTCGCCTGGTCGAAGCGTGCCCGAGAGCGCGCCGTTGTTCGCGTTCGCGGCGAAGGCCGTCGCGAAGCTCGCGCCGCTCGAAGCGGTCGATGGCGAGGACGCCACGGCGGAACTCGCGCCGGGAACGCTCGTCGGGGTCGTTGGGGTCGTGGTGGTCGCGTGGGGTCGCGTGGGGTTGAGGGTCGACGTCGCGCTGGTCGTCACCGGCGTGGCGAGGGTCGTGGTCGAGCTGGACGTGACGGGCGTGGCGAGGCTCGTCGTCGAGAGGCGCTGCGTCGAGAGACGTTGCGTCGAGGAGGTGAGCGGCGCCGTGCCCGTGAGGGGATGAGTCCTCAGGGTGAAGACCAGTATCAAGAGCAGCATTGGACTTGACCAGATCACCCATCGGGTGTTGCGCAAAGAGTCGAACAATCTCGCCATCGTTTGCGAAGGGTAGTGGGCCGGCGGTGTCGTGGGAATGGTGCACCTGTACTAAATCAGGTGTCGCAACGCGAAGAGACGCAGCTCACTTTGCAGGCTCGCCGGAGCGCTGTGGTCGTGGGCGGCGAGGACTTTCAGGGAGACACCTTCAAAGACGCGCGCGTAGGTCAGTCGCGCGAGGCGTTCGTGAGTGGTGCCACAGAGCGCCTCGAGACGCGTTTCGAGGGTCGAGTTGGCGCCCGAGGCGAATTCGACCGCGCCGTTTCCGCTGAAAGCTCGGCGCGCTTCCTTCTCCTTCAAGAGGTAGCGGCGAAGTCGTCCCCGAAGCGCCGACAAGAGATCGGGAGCGGCGTAGGGACGAGACTGGCCGGCCCAGTCACTGACGAGTTCGCCCGCGAGCGTGATCGCGATCGCCAGCGTCTCACTCGGTTCATCCACGATCCCCTCACCAAATCGAAGCTGTCGACAGACGCTGACGATGCCCGGCAAGAGGGTTTGCACCAACGCGCGATGCAAAAGCGGGTCTTGAGCGTCTTCCAGCAGCGCCTGAACGAGGCGCGCTCGCTCGAGAACCTTGCGCGGACCGCGCGACTCGAGCAGGGCCACGACGTCGACGAGGTCCTCAACAAAGTCGAGATCGAGTGAGGCGTGACGACGGGCGAAGGCTCGCGCGCTCACTCGAGCCGCGGGAAGGGCGCCGTAGCGGCGCCAGTCGGCACGGAGGCTGGACAGTAGGTCAGGGGTGGTGGTCATGGAAGCCAGTTGAACCCCCGGGGCGCAGTGCGCGGTACCGATTCGGCCGCCATTGATCAGTGCATATTTCATACGCGTCAGTGTGCGCTCGCTGGCGCACTCGAGCGCGCACATAGTCGCGACGTAGGCTGTTGCTATGGACATCGAAGCCTTCTACGAACAAAACGAGGCCCGTCGCGAAAGCCTCGAGTTTGAATTTGGAAACGAGTGGACCGACCCGGTTGACAACGAGTACGAGCTCTCCTGGGTGGAGGCGACTGGTGAACTGTATTTGATGGTCGAGCCGGAGGCTCAGATCACCGAAGACGCCTTTGGGGACTTCATGGTGGGCGCCGAAACGATCAGCGATCTCACCGTCGTCGTCATCGGAAAAGTACCCTCGCTGGCCGCCTTGGAAGACCGCCTCGAGGGCTGGGAAGAGGCGATGCTCGAGGAGAACTCCCTCGCCTGGCTCTACGAGCGCTTTCCTCAGGCTTGAGCCCTAGAGGTACGGCGTCTTTGAATCGGCGACCTGGCACAGGCGTGTCAGGGAGGCGGCGAGATCACCAATGGGGACGCGCTGGGCTTCGCCGATCGTCGTCATGAGTGGGTTCCAGCTTCCGTCCATGGAGGTGGCGCGCGCGGCGTAAGGCGTCGCGCGAACCATTTGCGCGATGGCGCGATTCTCGAGGGCGACGCGACGCGCAGACGACAGGTTCGGATCCTCGCTTTGTTGTTGGATCTTGAGCGATCGCTGCACGTAGACGCACGCGAGCTTGGCCTGGCTGACGGCACCCCCGGTGCCACAAGAGGCCAGGAGCATGCTCGAAGCGACGAGGGCGAGGGTCAGGGCGGCTTTGGGCGCTAGCCGAGCCACGAGTCAGCGGCTTGGAGAAGGAAATCACTCACGCTTCGGCCGCGTTCAAAGATGTCGCACAGCGGGTCGTCACCTTTGGCCACCTGGCTTAGAGAAATGGCGCGGCGCGCGATGATGGAGATACGTCGTTCGCTGCTCTCGGTGGGCGAATCGAAGGTGTCGGTCGCCGTGACCTCGAGGGGCATCTCTACCCCCCCAATTGGGGCCAGGTCGATGGCGAGACGTAGGAGATCGGGACTATGGGGCATGGGCGGCAGGCTCCAGGTCAGCACCAAGGGGAAGTGGAACTCGTCGGGCGGATCGACCTCGTCGGGGAGTCCGAGCACGGCGTCTTCGAAAGCGAGCAAGGTTCGTGGGTCGACGTCAAGCTCAATGTGCAGGTCCACCGGACCGCCGCAGCCGTCTTCGGGATGTAGGTCCACCTCCCAGGCTTGGCGCAGGGAGTAGGTCTCGACAAAGTGACGTTCGTCGTGGACGTGGAAACCGTGAGTCACGGCGTGGTCTTTGAGGTCGGCTACAAAGCCGGCGACGTCGATAGCGGCCATTGGATTCAGGATAGCGTTCGCGCCCGGTACCGTGGCTACGTGGCCAACGCGTATATGGACGTGCTTAGAAACTGTGCGCTCGAAATCGATGACGTGGTGCGCTCAGGAGCTCACGACGGGTTTTCGGGTCAACGTCCGACTCAGTACCACCTCGACCTCGCGGCCGACGCCGTAGCACTTCGCGTTCTCGGCGGCGCGGGGTACCGCGTGGTCTCCGAAGAGTCCGGCGTCACGGGTCACGGGGCGCTCACGGTCGTCGTTGATCCCATCGACGGATCGACGAACTGCGACCACGGCATACCCTTTTACGCGACGAGTTTCGCGGTACTGCACGACGGTCAATTGATCGCGGGACTGGTGCGCAATCAAGCGACCGGCACCACGTACGAGGCCGAACTCGGCGCGGGCGCGACACGCGACGGCGTCGAGATTCACGCGAGTGACCTCACGGAGTTCTCCAAGGCCGTCGTCGCTTTCTCGGGGCTGCCCGCTCGACACCTGGGTTGGAGTCAGTACCGCGCTCTTGGTGCCGCGTCTCTCGAGATCTGTCTCGTCGCGGACGGATCGATGGACCTCTACGCCGTCGCCCGCCACTCCACCTTGAATCCTTGGGACTATTTGGGCGGCCTGCTCGTGCTTCGTGAAGCGGGTGGGGTAGCGAGCGATCTGGAGGATCGTGAGCTCGTGATCGACGATCCGGAGCCGCGTCGGCCGGTGTTCGCAGCGACGACGTCGCTCGCGACGTATTTTCGCGACGCCGTCGCCCTCTAGGATTGTCAGGCCCGGGCGCTTAGCTCAGTTGGTTAGAGCAGCTGACTTACACTCAGCAGGTCGGGGGTTCGAGTCCCTCAGCGCCCACCGACCGGGACGGTGCGCGAGCCGCATTGTTGACTGAGTAGTTTCGAGAGTAATGGCACTCATCAGGCGTCTTTGCCGCCCGATGAGTGCCCCTGCAAACGAGCGGAACCTAACGTGTGAGAACTTTCTTTACGTATTCGAGCTCCATTTTTCCAATCTGGATTAACACGCGTAAAGGTATATGTCCCATCCGGCTACACTGGAGAACGAAGAACCTGATTCATTGACGCCAAAGATGTAAACGCCCGTACTCGAATTCTCCTCAACATTGGTGACGATTTTAAAGTTCACGCTACTCGAGGAAGCGTCTTCATCCCAAACGCCACTTTCCATCGGACCCGCATAAGCCCAGGTGTAACCGATAATGCCGCCCGCTCCCACAGTCGATGGGCCGACATAGGTTGACTCTTTACAAATCGTTTGCGCAGCAGCTACGTTCGCGGGCGTGAGCGAAATGGTACCTACTGTCACTAAACTCAGGACAAAACTACTTGCCACCATCACCCTAACTAAATGTGATTTCATTACGCACTCCTCTAAGCGTTGTACGTGATTACATTTAAATCGATCGCTGGCTAATACATCCAGAGTGTAAGACCGGTACAAGAAACTCCAGTCACATTTACGCCAATCTGGAAGTACTGTGCCCCATTAATCTTCACCGTGCGAGGATTGACCGTGGGATCAGATCTGACGATGCCAGTAAATGAGTTTGGCCATTGCATCGCGAAACCAAATGGATTAATGGGCCAATTGAAAGTCGGGAGTAGCGGACCAAAATCGAATGTATAGTTGCCGTCACCGGTGATGTCCACGGGCAGCGACTGGTATGCGAACGCGGTCTGCCAGATTGTGCCTGAAGGCGTGAAGTTAGTCGTCGGATGGGCTTGCTGATTCTGCATTAGAACCGTTCCTTCGGATGACCAATTGACAGTAGATGGGCACGCCTGGAGAGTGCTAGCTCCGACTTCGACTCGAGTTTTGGGTGAGGCAATCGACAAAACGACAGCCAACGAAGAAGCCACGATAACAAGAGCGGCTGCGGCTAAGGCGACAAATCTGCGGTTCATGAACCCTCTTTTCGCCAAACTACGAAACGCAATTTTATCACTAACTCAATTGGCGCACAACGAGTAAGATTGACAGCATCACCAATTTACTTTCAAAAGGCTGACGAGGTAATACTCTTCCCCCGCTTATCCCGATTGGCGCATCGCCAGCCCCGATTGCCGGGTCCGGCGCGACGACCGCGACCATCCGACGGATAGTGACCTTCGACCCCTGGTAACACTCATCAAGATTCGTGCGGGCGGTTCTTATTGTGTCCCTCAAGGTCCACAAATTTCGATTGCGCGAACCGCGAATATCGGTGACGGGATCGATTGCCTTCGTCACCGGTTGCTCTCGCTGGAACTAGGCGATTGCTGTCGTCAGCGGTTCCGGTACACGTCGGCGCGGTGTTGAATCCGATGTACGACCACGGTCTTGGGGTCGTCAATAATCTCGTAGATGATCCGGTAATCGCCCCGGCGTGCCGAATAAAGGC
>Ga0307372_10003513_pt1 | contig 24930 bp, 21 predicted proteins | sample OX1MG_FD_202533 | JGI IMG/M metagenome (GOLD analysis project Ga0307372, IMG submission 202533) | Soil microbial communities from Risofladan, Vaasa, Finland - OX-1 | ecosystem: Environmental > Terrestrial > Soil > Coastal area > Acid sulfate soil | place: Finland: Risofladan, Vaasa | collected...
AGCTCTTTCCCGAGCGGGGCTGCATTGCAACAGCCGGTCGCAAGCCAGCAAGCTCAGAAGACTTGATCTGATCTAGCCCATCGCATCCTCCTCGCCGTCATGGCGCACCGAAGTCGTAGCTCCAAACGTGTCTCGGCCGTTCCGGCCGCAGCCGCACACACGAGCCGTCGTTCAACCACAATCGCCTTCGCGCCCTCTGTTTTTGCGGCACTTTCAGCCGCTTCGCCTAGTCCAGCTTCAGCCCGCCAAACTCCTTCCGCCACCGGTAGTAGGTCTGCTCAGTGATCCCGGCCTCTCGGGACGCTTGCGCCGTCGTCTTCCCGTTCGCAATCTCCACTTCGATCTTCCGCAGCAGATTCACGATCTGCTCCGGCTTGTACCTTTGGTTTGGCATGACCGCTCTTCCTCCTCAGGTGAATTCTCTCTCATTTCACCTGGTACAAGAAAGCCCCGGTCACGTCATCATCCCTTCCACCGGCGCCCGCACCAAAGTCGCATGACTTTGGCATTCTTTTACAAGAAGTAAAGTTAGATGAAAAGCTATAAACGCTACACACGCAAGACAGGACGAGTAAAGTCACGCTCGACCCAAACCAGCCCCTGGCTGGAGATCAAACTGACTCCGGGGGGATGGGAAGAGCTGCGGCGCTGGCAGAGGCACATCTTCGAGGACTTTTACGCCTTATCAGAATATCCGTCGCCAAAACGGAAACGTGAACTGAGGGGCTTACCAAACTGGCCAGAGATAGGAAAGAGGCGGAAGCTGGCGTCTTCTATTCATAGCAGCCTCTGGCAAACGGTAGCTGATCTTCACTTCCAGCGATTCCGGGTCAAGTTTGATATCACCCACCCAAGCACGCATCAGCCTTTTTCGGTCGGCGGCGTGCCCGGAGGTCATCAATTTTTCGGTCTGACGGCGATACTCCATCACGGTCTGGGCTTCAAGCTGGGGCGGCTTTAGGTCGCCCTTGCCATTCTGCGCGGTTTGTTCTCATGTTTTTGCAGCAGATCCATGGTTTTTCCTTCCACTCCTCTGCCCTGGCTGTTCATTGAAAAACACGTGCCGACTGTCATTCCGAGAAGCCGCAGGCAACGAGCAATCCCGTAAGTGCTTGATTTCGTAAAAAGCAGATCCTTCGCGGAGTTTACCCTGAGCCCCTTCGCTTCGCTCAGGGCCGTTCGCAAGCGGAGGGCGAACGGGCTCAGGATGACATCCTCGGAATGTTTTTTAAAAAACTGTTAGACAGCGCTCAATCCCATACCCGCGAGCTTCGCGGTGTGCAGTTTGCCATCGCGCACCTCAAACAACCCTGGAAATTTCTTCAGCCACGGTCGGTTTGCAATGGGCACGTACTCGCGCCCGTTCGATTCCAGCGTGTCGATGGGCGCAACGTGGGCGGCGATCCCCGCAGACTGAATGAGCGAGGCTCCGGGGCAGGTCAGGTCCTGGGCGGTCATATACATTTTGAATTTTTGCGCGGCGGCATTCAGCACCATGGACTGGCTTTGTCCTTTGCACGCCTTGAGGGCCACGCCGGTATATCCGATTTTACGGCCTCGGAGAAGCGCATCATAGCCGGTCAATGATTCGTCCATGACCACGGGCTTCAGCATCGAAGCCTTGAAGAGCAATTGTGACGGATTGGCAATCAGATCCCGCGATTCCGGCTGCTCAAGGTAGGTGATCCGGTCATAGCCGCCGGGCGATTTTTCCTTGATCCGGCGGATGAATTCGAGCAGGTAATCGACGTTCGGGCACTGCTCGTTGAAGTCCAGTGAATAAAAATAGTGCTGGACGCCCCGGCGGGATTCAACTTCCGTCGCCACACGGTCAATGTGCAACACGCGCGCAAGGTCGCGTTCAAGGTTGTTGCCGTCCAGCTTGATCTTAAGGTGAGTAAGACCATCCGCAACCATCCACTCGGCGAGCGTCTGTGGGAGGCCATCCTTCAGCCGCTTCCTGACGTCGGAGGCCTCAATCGGATCGGACGCCCCAACCGAGTGATTGCACCATACCCAGGCCTTGGGCTCACGCAGGAGATACTGGCTGGGATATTCGCCCTTGAATTCGGGAGCAAGATAACGGGCCAGGTCATGGCTCATAAACTCCGGACCGTAAGTCAGGTAGCAGTTGAGGCCGTGGACTTTTCCGAAGGCATCATGAATGGCGGCGTCAAAGGGGCTTGCCGTAACCAACGTGCAAAGCTTCGGGACCGACTGCTTGAGCTTCATCTTTTCCGTAACCGCAGCCGCCGCTCGAAGGTATTCCGGCTCTAACTCATAATTGATGTCGATGGGATGCCCTGGTTCGGTGTAATCCGTAGTGATCTTCGTGATCCGCTCCGCCAGCCGCTTCATGGCCTCGAGTGTGGTGTTGTAGGACAGCGTTTTCGAGGGGAACGCCCATTCATTGCCCATGGTCATGGATCCAAATCCCCTGGCTACGTGGCCCGAAACCGTTTCCACCGTGCAATGAACGTCCAAAAGGGTTACGCGGTCAACGCTTCGGCCGCCAAACTCATAAGGAGTGCGATAAGGAAAGTCTTCATAACTGACACGGATTTCCTTGATACGAATATCGCTGGATTTGCGCTTTGGTGTGGCCATCAGGATGCCTGTTGCTAACGGCGAAACGAAAATTGCTCCGGCGGAAGCAGCCTTCAGGAAATTGCGCCGCGTAAGACTACGACACGATGCCAAACTTACCTCCACTGATGAGTTCTCTAAAAAACTTCATAGCGCTCAGTACGCCAAACCACGGGCTTCCAACACGATTCCTGAGCTCTTAGTACTACTACATTACGTTAGGGTGATCGATTGCTTCTCCGAGGTCGTTGCCACAATACGCGCAATATCCGGTCCAAATGAATAACACGCGTTGGATCTCACGTCGCGTCTGCGGCAGGGTCCACCCAGAAGTTGTTTTTGGAGCGAAGCCCTTCCAGGGTGAGGAAAGCGTGAGCCAACATGACCAGGGTAACGTGATGATGCCAGCCCAGCCAGGTTCGCCCTTCATAGTGATCCAGTCCCAACTCCTCCTTGAGTTGCTGGTAGTCCTGTTCGATTTTCCAGCGGTTCTTGGCCAAGCACACCAAGCGCCGCAGGGAATAGGCGGCGGGAAGGTCACAAAGTAAATATTTCGTGGGTTCCTTTTCTCCTTCGGGCCACTCCGCCCCCTCCGGCAAACGCGCCGCCAGAGGCTCGATGGATTTTCGCTCCCCATCCAGCAGCAAGCCGCGGACATAGACCGAACCCCAATGACGCCGCTCGCTGCGGCCCAAGGGCTCCAGCGGATCGACAAGAAATCGTTCCAAGCGTTTCCGGCATTTCTCGATTTGGCTCTCGGTCATGAACCGCAGCATAGCACCGTTCATAACCAATATAGATACTTAACGTAGTAGTATTAAAGGGCCAATTCGCGCCGGATGGACTGGGCGTAGTCATCCGCGAAAGCAACAGGCTGGATGGCAATTCCCGCCTCGGCCAGGATATTTTGCGAAAGAGTTGCCGCCTCATCATCCTTGCCGGCCGTGCCCTCAACCACAGCCGTCAGCTCAGCGGGCTCACGGCGGCGCACGTGGTCCATGGTGTAAACCAGCACTTTGGCCAGCTCGGTATCGCGCGCGAGCGAAAGCGAGTGAACGAATTTGACGTGGCCGTTCGGCTTGCCCGCCGTTTCCAGGGGCCGGTATCCGAAGTCAAACGTAAAGGGATCGCCCGGCTGCGTCCATCGGGCTGCCGGGATGCTCCGTTCCAGATGGTCCCACACTCCGGCGCGGACAAGAGAAAGACGCAGCCGCTGCTTGATCCGCACCCGGGTGTCCACCGGAAGCGGGCCTTCAACGCGAGCGCCCACGTAGCGATTGAAAAGGTCTTGAATTTCCGCAGCCGGGTCGCGAAGCAGGCAGGCCCTGGCGGGAGCGACCTGCACTAGGTTGGAGAATGACTGCTCCATCCAGTGAAGGTAGGAGTCCAGTTCATCGCTGTGTTCATCGATTTGCTGTTCGAAATCCTGCTGCAGCTCACGCAAAAAATCCAGATCGGCCTGGGGATGGAAGCGTTTGACGCGGCGGAAGTCATCCGTGAACAGGCAGCCCAGGTAGTTCTCCCGGGGGCTGAACAAGAACAAGCCGATATTCAGGAATTCGCCCCGCACCGCATCCGGCACATATTGGACCAGATAGAGCGAGCAGTCTTTAAGTTTTTCCGCATCAGCCATACGAACACCTGACCCTGACGGGCCCCCATCCACCCTTTAGTCCCAATTGGGGAAAGGTCTCAACGAACTCTGTTTCGCGTCAATAATGAGCTGGCGCACGCGCCGGCGCCGCTCATACAATTGCTCCGCGAGCCGCGACAGTTGCTGAGGGTCGTCGCCGCACCACTCCTGCGGCACTTCGCGAAGGCACTCTTCCAGCTCGGAAGCCTCGATGTTTTCTATCTGGGATAAAAAGGGCTCAAACGATTGCATCCCGCGGACGCTTTCGTACACCAGGCGCCGCGGATAGAGGCTCCGAATCGGGCTATCCGGGAAGTTCCATTCCCCGTCATTGAAGCAAAAACCGTGATCGATCAACGTGGCGGAATAGCAGTTCCCTGTCTGGTCGATGGTTCGATAAAAGATCACCTGACGGCCGTCGCAGTTGCAAGTCCATTTGTCCAGCACATAGGCGCCCAGGAAAATCGACGCCAGGTTCGTGACCCGGCGCAACAGGCGGTCCGGAAGAAAATCCACAACCAGCGTCCGGCTCGGAACACCCGGGAATCTCGAACCGAAATGCAATCCCGCGGCACACTTCTCTTCATGCCCTGCCGTCTCAAACTTCAGCAGCGGAGTTCCGGAAATGAGATTTGGTAAGACTTCCACGAACGCCCGGCCGGGAACAGGCAGCCGAATGAGCACAGCCAGGCGGCTGGCGAGCATCTCATTGGCCAGGATTCGAACGTGTTGGGGATTGTTCCTGAACTTGACAACGTAAGTCTGGCCATCGTCACAGCCCATCAGGAATGGCTGTGAGCCGCCCCGCATCCGGCGGATAAATTCTGTGGCCAGAACCCTCCGAACCCCGGCGGAATCCGTTCGCCCGGACTCCGGAGTTGCGGGCGAGGTAAACGCGCTGCCCGCTGAGCTGGTTCCTGAACCGAAATTTCCGGACTCTTCAAGCATCCCTGATGAACGTTACGCGAAACCCTTCTGCAGAGTCAAAACCCTTGAGGAACGCCCCCGCCGGTTGCCGGTACTATCCAACCGGGCAGCCGGATGCTTCGTCCCTTGCTCAAAGGATGGCCGTTCGACTGAAAGCGGACCTAACAGGATAGCGTTAAAAAGCAGACCCCGTCCGGCGCCTCCCCGGTAAATCTTCGTCTGGAACGGGCATATTCAGCGGCGCCCTTTTTTCTTCTTCCCGGCTACCGGCTTCTTTCCGGCTTTGACCTTGGGAGCCTTCTTCGCCTTCACAGCTTGCTTCCTGGCCTTCACAGCCTTTTTGGGTTTGGCTACCTTCTTCGGCTTGGGCTTGGGCTTGGGCTTGGCCACATTCGCAGGCCTGGCGACCTTCTTCTCCGGCTTGGGCTTGGCAGTCCGTACCTTCGGCCGGCCCGGCCCTGGAACTCTGGCGGGAGCAGGCGAAGGCGGTTGAGGAACCGGCGGCACTTCCACTACAACCTGCTCGATTTCTTCCTCTTCTGATTCGTAGGAAATTTCTTCGTCCAAATCTTCGAGGTCCTCCCCAAACCCTTCGTCTTCCAATTCCTCTTCGTGGTTGGAGGAAAGCTCATCTCCGTAGTCTTCTAATTCTTCGCCAGACTCATTTTCTTCGTCGTCGAACTGCATGGAATCCTCCTCTTAAGATCGTCTCCCGTCAGAAGCCGGATCTTGGCTGGTGCAAACGATAGAGCCTCTCATAAAAAGCTCCGATGGGCCAGATGTATAACACTGGACTCCCGCTGTCAAGAGGCATCCTCGGCACCCCAGCCACCGGACTAGTCCGAGACGCCATGCAGCGCCAGAACTTGTCCAGGGATAATAACGGAACCGTCCAGGTGGTTCCATTCACGAATCTGCGAGACGGTGACCTTGAAGTGGTCGGCAATAACAGCGAGGGTGTCACCGTGGCGAATCCGGTAGTGATAAACCGAGCTCTGCTCGCTCTTAACGGGATGATTGGAAGCAACTTTTCTTGTGCGGCGTGCTTTACCCAGTCTCAGCGTTCTCCCCGCAACGACGGTGGAGCCGTTCAGGTGATTCCAGCGGCGAAGATCCGCAACGCTCACATGGAAATGGCTGGCAATAAGACCGAGAGTGTCGCCCCGCTGAATACGGTAAACACGAACACCATTGCTCAATGCTGCCCGGTACTCACCGGAACGCCCGGACCCCGCTGCGGTATGGCCGAAAACCTGCAGAGTTCTGCCGGCAACAATCTGCGAGCCCCGCAGGTGGTTCCAGCTGCGGAGGCTGGAAACGCTCACGTGAAACCGGCCGGCAATGGCGTTCAGAGTGTCGCCCCTCCGAATGCGATAGCGAAAAAGGCGTCCCCGCCGGTAGAGCGCCTCCCTGCCGGGAGGAAGAGGAAGAATCAGGTGTGCGCCGATTTCCGGATCGTCCCCCGGATCCAGATGATTGGCCTCGGCCAGCGCGGTTCGCGTCACGCGGTATTTGCGCGCCAGGGCGGAAAGGGTGTCTGCCTGTTGCACCTTGACCGCTCTCCACCAGACTCGCTTTGCGGGAGGCACCTCTGCAATTCGCTTTTCATACAATCCCTTGGTTCCATGCGGAAGGTTGAGAACATACTGACTCTGGTCTCCAGGCGTGGCCCAGGTTAGAAGACTCGGATTAAGGTTGACCAGATCCTTGACAGGCTGGTCAAGGAGTTCGGCCACCAGCCGAAGGTCGGTCGGAACCGTGACGACGACATGGTCAGGGTCCAGGGGTGGATCGGGCTGAACATCAAACCCGTACGCCCGGGGATCCTTGCCGATAAGCGCTGTGGCGATAAAGATGGGAACATAGTTCTGGGTCTCTTCCGGCAAAGCGTGCAGTTCCCGAAGCTTCCAGAAATTCGCGAATCCGGTCCTCTCTATGGCCCGCTGGACGTTCAGCGGTCCGGCATCGTAAGCCGCCATGGCCAGATACCAATCGCCGAATTCTTTGTAGAGGTCCCTCAGATGCTGAGCCGCCGCATCGGTTGATTTTAAGGGATCCTCGCGCTGGTCCTCGTACTGATTGAGTTTCAGTCCATATTCCCGGGCCCTCGAGGGCATAAATTGCCAGATTCCCGCGGCGCCCGCTCGCGACACGGCCAGGGGATTCAAGCCACTCTCCGCCGCAGCCATGTAAATTAAATCCTGCGGCAATCCGTACTTGCGGAGCACCCTGGAGATCATCGGCTGGTACATTCCAGCCCTGGTCAGCACCTTTTCAATAAAGCCCTGTCCCCGGTTTTGAAAGTAGGTCAGAAAACCAGCCACATAGTCGTTGGAAACCAGCGGGAGATCCGAACGCACGGAAACCAGTTCTCGTTCTGCACGCTGCCGGACCCTGGGGTCGACAGGGAACGTGAGCCCCGCAAACGATTCGATGGGCGGAGGCTCATAATCGTGCTGGCTCAGCGTATCGCCGTTGGCCGAAGCTGAAGCCTCAAGGCCGTAGGTGTTTTCAACCAGCTTGTCAAACTCAGCGTTAAGCCGGCTGTCGTTCTGAACGTTCATCCCGGATTCGAGCAGCAGGCTCAGGGCCTTGTCGAAATCCTGTTTGGCTTGGCCCAGATTCCCGGCATGATACTGTTTCATGCCCTCATCGTAGATGGCATCGACCCGAGAAATCAGGACGTCGGCCGGATCAGGAGGCTTGGGCTCAACCGCGCTTTTAGGAGGCGCCAGGGACTGGAGCGGAAGCGATACCGGAGGCGGGACGTTCAAGGTTGGAGGTGAAACCGCAGCCTTCCTGTTGCCGGACCTGCATGAGCCCAAACCAATCACGGCAGCCAGAATTAAAAAAAATAGTTTTGTCTTCTCCAACTTTTCCTGCCTTTCGGGCGCACTGCCTTCTGCCTTCCTCCGGGAAAGCAACATAGCCAGATTTTACGGTTGCCCACTTTCAAGGTCAACCTGAAACGGAACAGCCGGAAGATCAAGATGCTGATGAGGCAATCCCAGGTTAGGGTAAAAAATCAGAATCAGCACGATTGCTGAAGAACATTCTGGAACCCTGTCATTCCGAGCGCCGCGAGGAATCTCGCTTTGAAATCATGACTCTACCGGGATTCCTCGTCTCCTGCGTCTTCTGGCAGTTTGTTGAAAAACGCTCCGAGGATGTCATCCTGAGCCCGTTCGCCCTCCGCTTGCGAACGGCCCTGAGCGAAGCGAAGGGGCTCAGGGTAAACTCCGCGAAGGATCTGCTTTTTGCGGAATCAGGCACTTACGGGATTCCTCGTCTCCTGCGGCCCCACGGAATGACAGGCGCAGGAGTTTTTCAACAAACTGCTCGGAATGACCGGAAGCGCGAGTTTTTCAGCAAACTGTTAAGTGGCACACACCACTCCAGAGCAAAAAATAGTCGGTTGCGTTTCTCGATAGCCTCGTTTGAGGGGTGGCCCTATTCATTTGCTTTCGCTCAGAGGCATAACAGTCCACGCGGAGCCGGCTGGAATCAGCCCCCAAGCTGGCAGGCTGCGGGGAGGTTCAGTTATAATCAAAGATTCATGGGGCGACACAGCGCCCGCTGCCTGACTTCGGCTACCAAAAAACATAGGCATCCATGCAAAATCCTCTCCGGCCCCTGTTCCCATACCTGGCGAAATACAAGAAGCGCTATGTGGTCGGCTTTTCTGCGCTCATCATCACCCAGGTCGTCGGGGTCATGGTCCCCCTGGTCATCAAGGACACGATTGACGCGCTGATGCATGGTGTCACCCTACAGAAGCTTGCCTTTTTTGCCGGCTTGCTTCTGGGCATCGCGCTGCTGAAAGCGATCTTTCAGTTCTGGATGCGCTGGATTCTGATCGGCATTTCACGCGACGTTGAATATGACCTGCGCAATGACCTCTTTCAGCACCTGATGCGCCAGGGCACGGCCTACTACAATGAGCACCGCACCGGCGACCTGATGGCAAAGCTGACCAACGACTTGAACGCCGTCCGCAATATCGTCGGGCCGGGCATCATGTATTCGGCCAACACGGTGGTGGCCGGCATCGCCACCATCATTTTAATGACGCATCTGGACCTGAACCTGACGCTGCTGGCGCTGGCGCCCCTGCCGATGGCCTCAGTTGCCGTGAAATTCTTCGGGCAGAGGATTCATGAGCGCTTTGAACGAATCCAGGAGATGTATTCGGAACTGACCGAAAAAGTCCGCGAAAATCTCTCCGGAGTCCGGCTGGTCCGCGCCTTTCGCCAGGAAGAACCCGAGATGGAGCAATTCGACCGCATGAACCTGCTCTACGTTGAGAAGAACAAGGGGCTGATCTGGATCTCGAGTTTTCTGTGGCCTGCCCTGGCGCTGCTTTTTGCCGCTTCCTTCCTGCTCATCATGGTCGTCGGCGGAGAGCATGTACTCTCCGGCCAGATCACCATCGGGACATTTGCCGCGTTCAACATCTACCTGATGTACCTGATCTGGCCCATCATCGCGCTCGGATGGGTCACCAACATTATTCAGCGCGGTCTGGCCTCCATGGGGCGGCTGTGGACCATTTTTGCCGCCCAGCCGGCCATGGACGACCGTCTTGTTCCCAAAGATCCTGTCCGCACCCTCAAGGGCGAAATCGAATTCCGGAATCTCACTTTTGCTTACAACGGGTTCCCGATTCTCAGGAATGTCAACTTGCACATCCCCGCGGGCCGGACGGTCGCCATCGTGGGAGCCACCGGCTCCGGGAAAACCACGTTGGCCGCTCTGGTTCCCCGTTTGTATGACGCGCCGGAAGGATCGGTGCTGGTGGATGGAATTCCGGTCCGCCACATCCCTCTCAAAACGCTGCGCTCGCACATCGGGTTTGTCCCGCAAGAAACTTTTCTTTTCAGCGATACGATTCGGGAAAACATCAGGTTTGGTGTTCCTGGTTCCTCCGACGAGGCTGTGGAGCGGGCAGCAGAGGTCTCCAACATTCTGCCGGATATTCTGGGATTCCCCAAAGGCTTCGATGCCATGGTGGGCGAACGCGGCCTGACGCTTTCCGGCGGCCAGAAGCAACGAGTCGCGATTTCCCGGGCCATCATCCGCGACCCGCGCATCCTGATTCTCGATGACGCGCTCTCGAGCGTCGACACCTACACCGAGGAAAAAATACTGCGGCACCTGACTCAGGTGATGGCGGGAAGAACCACCATCCTGATCTCTCATCGCGTCTCCACCATTCGAAATGCCGACGAGATTGTCGTGCTCCACAACGGCACCCTTGTGGAGCGAGGATCCCATGAGGAATTGCTGGCCCTGAACGGCCATTATACGGCGCTGTACAACAAGCAATTGATCGAAGAATCGCTTGAAAAGGAAACGTAACTCGGAGAACTGATGGCAGACGGTTTACACGAAGAGGAGATTCTCGGAAAGGCGTATGACGCGCGGCTGATGCGGCGCCTGCTGGGATATCTGCGTCCTTACCGCCGGGTGGTCTTTTTTGCCCTGATCGCCATCTTTTTCTTTGGCCTGCTGCAGGCCGTCCCCCCCTACCTGCTGGGAGTGGAAATCGACCGGTATCTCGATCCCGCCAAACGCCATCAGATTCCCCAATTCCTGATGCATTTTCTCAGTACCAATCCTCGCGAGGGCATCCTTCAAATTGCGTTTGCAATATTCCTGCCGACGGTTCTGCTGACCTTCATTCTGCAATTTGTTCAGACCTTTGCTATGCAACTGGTCGGGCAGAAAGTCATGTACGACCTGCGCAAACAGGTGTTTGAGCATCTTCAGCGTCTGCAGATGGGCTTCTTTGACCGCAATCCGGTCGGCCGGCTGGTCACCCGCGTCACCACGGATATTGATGTCCTGAATGATATGTTCGCTTCCGGCGTGGTGGCCGTCTTCGGCGACTTCTTCACCCTGGTCAGCATCATGGCCGTGATGCTGAAACTCGACTGGAGGCTTGCGCTGCTAACCTTCGCCGTTTTGCCGCTGATTGTTCTGGCGACAGCGCTGTTTCGGAAGGCGGTGCGGGAATCTTACCGGCGTATCCGGCTGGCCATTGCCCGCATCAACTCCTATCTCCAGGAACACATTACCGGCATGCCCGTGTTGCAGCTTTTCAACCGCGAACAGAGAAGCTTTGAGGAGTTCGAAAAGATTAACGGCGCCTACTTGAAAGCCTATAAAGATTCCATCATGGCCTATGCGCTGTTTTTCCCCACGGTGGAATTTCTTGGCGTGCTCGCCATCGTCATCATCCTGTACAAAGGCGGCGGCATGATTATGGCCGGAACGCTGACCGTGGGAACGGCGATTGCCTTCATCCAGTATTCGCAGCGGTTCTTCCGGCCGATTCAGGATCTGAGCGACAAATACAACATCCTGCAGGCGGCCATGGCCAGTTCCGAGCGGATCTTCAGGCTGCTGGACACGCCAGTGCAGATCACCGACTCCACCCGCCCGAAGCGCCTCACAAAGCCTCGCGGCCAGGTGGAATTCCGCAACGTGGGTTTTGCTTACAGAGACAATCATCGCGTGCTGGAAAACGTTTCTTTTACCATCGAGCCGGGAGAGACCGTCGCCGTGGTGGGACACACGGGCGCCGGCAAAACCACCCTGACCAATCTTCTGCTGCGCTTCTACGACGTCCAGGAAGGGTCCATCCTGTTTGACGGCGTGGACGTGCGCGAGCTCAGCCTTCACGATCTCCGGAGCAATTTCGGAATCGTGTTGCAGGACCCCTTCCTCTTCTCCGGAACCATTGCCAGCAACATCCGGCTGGGCACCGATGGTATTTCCGACGCGCAGGTCCGGGATGCGGTGCGGCGCGTCAACATGCTGGATTTCATCGAAAGCCTTCCCGGCGGCTTCGACGAGCCCGTCAAGGAACGAGGAGCCACTCTTTCATCCGGCCAGAAGCAACTGCTCTCCTTCGCGCGGGCGCTAGCCCACAACCCGAAAATTCTGATTCTTGACGAGGCCACGTCGAGCGTGGACACGGAGACGGAACATATGATCCGCGAGGGTCTGCGGCGGCTCCTTGAGGACCGCACTTCGCTCGTCATCGCCCACCGCCTCTCAACCATTCAGAACGCCTCCAAAATCATCGTCATGCACAAAGGGCGTGTGCGAGAGGTGGGAACCCATCAGGAGCTGCTGCGGATGCAGGGAATCTATTTCAAACTTTATCAGCTTCAGTACAAGGACCAGGAGCTTTTAGCCTCCTCCACTGAACCAGCCAGGGGACCATGTCCAGAAACTGTTTCATGATGGTTGCCGGGGAACGCTCCGGCGACGTGTATGGCGCGGCTCTGGCTCAGGCTCTTTGCGCCCGAATCAGCAATGCTGAGGTTTTCGGCTGCGGGGGCGAGGCCATGCGCGCCTCAGGAGTCGAAACCGTTGTCGATATCCACCAGGTCGCGCTGATTGGAATCTCCGAGGTGGTCACCGGACTGCCCAAAGCCTATCGCGCCATGCAGAGTCTGGTCGCGGAGGCAGCCCGCAGAAAACCTGCACTTGCGGTGCTGATCGATTCGCCGTCGTTCAACCTGCGCCTGGCCCGGCGGCTGAAGCAGCAGAACATTCCGGTCATTTATTTCGTCAGCCCGCAAATCTGGGCCTGGAAGAAATGGAGGATCAGGAAGATCAAGGCATGCGTTGACAAGATGCTCTGCCTTTTCGACTTTGAGACTGAAATTTATGAAAAGGCGGGCGTCCCCGTCGAATGGGTCGGCCATCCGCTGGTTGATATGGCCGCTCCCAGCCAGACTCGCGAGGAATTTTTCAGCCGGGCAGGCCTTGACCCAGGCGCGCCCACCGTCGCCCTGCTGCCCGGAAGCCGCAGGAGCGAAGTTGCGTTCAATCTGCCGGCGATGCTGGACGCCGCCGCTCGCGTGGCCTCGGCGCGTTCCATTCAATTTGTTATTGCCTGCGCCCCAACGATTGATTCCCAATGGCTGGAATCTCTGGTGGCCCGCGTCTACGCAGGCAAAGCCCCCCTGCGAACCCTCAGCCGTGCGACCCATGAGGCTCTGCAATACTCCGACGCCGCCGTCGTCGCCAGCGGAACAGCCACCATCGAGGCAGCCTTGCGGGAATGCCCCATGGTTGTCGTCTACCGCGTTTCGGCTTTCACGGCGATGTGCGCCAATGTCATGATCGATGTTCCGTTCTACAGCATGGTCAACCTGCTGGCCGGCCATGCCGCGGTCCCGGAACTGATCCAAAATGACTTCAATGCTTCCACCCTGGCGGCTCGCCTGCAGTTATTGCTGGATGACGGCAAGGCGCGAAACAAAATGGTCCAGGACCTTCGAAAGGTCAGGCTGCACCTGGGTCCGGGCGGCGCAATCGACCGTGCCGCCGATGCGATCGTGGGTCATCTTGAGGGGCTCAAGGCATCCCCGCATGGCCCATAAAGCATCCTTGAGATAGGGCACATTGACGCCTGGGGCCATCGCAGTGTAATTTTTTATGATCGATTGTTCCAGAGCCCTGCCGGGAATTGTATTATCAATTGTATTGCCGCTTTCTCTTGAAAGGCTTGAATCATTTATGAAGCATGCCGTATGGTTCCGCAGAATAAGGGGTGCCTTGGCACGCCGCCTCGGAAGCACGGGCTGCCCGAAAACAGCCGTGGTCCTGGGTCTGGTTCTTCTGGCCGGCCTCGCCAGCGCCTGGGCCGCCGATCCCGCGCAGCTTGTTGTCAAGAAGTACGAAATCAGCGCCCAGTTGTATCCCGCAACCCACATTCTTGAGGCCAGCGCCAAGATTGATTTCGTGCCCCAGAACAGCATCAGCCAGCTGAATTTTGAGCTGAACAGCGCCCTGCGGGTCCAGAAAATCGTGGACTCGACAGGAAAAGACGTCCCCTTCCAGCAGGACGGGCTGAGCCTTCTGGTCACGCTGCCCAGCCCTCTCACCGAAGGCCAGGCTTCATCCATTACCGTCAGCTACAAGGGCGGACTCGGAACAGCGGAAGGAAGCCCCGTCGAGGGTCTCAAGCTCTCCTATGTGGGACCCGAAGGCTCCTACCTGCTCTATCCCGGACGCTGGTTTCCGGTGGTCAGGCCCGGACTCAATCGCTTCACCGCAACCCTGCACATCACGGTGCCTACCGGCGAGACGGTGATTGCTTCGGGCGCTCCGTCGCCACCCGTGGACCAGGCAGGCAACACGACCTATTCATTCGAGTTCGATCAGTCATCGTTTCCCGGCACGGTTTATGCCGGCAACTATTCGGCCCAACATGAAACCGCTTTTGGAGCCAACGTATACCTCTTCCTGAAACCGGGCCACGAGAATTATGCGGCGGACTATGGAGCGACGGCGGCAAAGATTCTGAGTTTTTTTTCCAGCAAGTTCGGATCGCTTCCGAATGGCAACCTGGCCGTCGTCGAGATTGCAAATGACACCGTGGGTGGTTATTCCTCACCCGGCATCGTCGCGCTGGCCTCGCGCGGATTCTCCGAGCCGGTCAACGCGCAACTGCTGTCCCATGAAATCTCCCGGCAATGGTGGCGGTGCCTCGTCAGCCCTGCCACGCTGGACGACTCTTTCCTTGATGACGGCCTCGCGCTGTATTCATCGGCGCTCTACGTCGAGCAATCGCAGGGTGAAACGGCTTTCGAGGACCTGATGCACACGACCGCCATCGGGGCCCTGACCCATGAAGAGACGGCGCCGATCAGCCAGGCCGGATCGCTGCAGCCCTACACGCCGCAATACAATTCCATTGTGGCGCAGAAGGGCGCCATGGTCTTCCACATGCTGCGCTGGGTGATCGGCGACGAAGCCTTCACCAAGGCCCTGCAAAGCATGGTTCAACAGTACGCATGGAAGTCCATCAGTACCCAGGATTTCGAGAAAATCGCGGAGACGGCCAGCAATCAGAAGCTGACTTACTTCTTTGCGCAGTGGGTCAGTTCCACCGGAGTGCCGCAATTCAAGGATTCCTGGGCCATCTATCGAGTCAAAAATTACTATCAGGTGGTGGGCAAGATTCAACAGGACCTCGATATCTTTCGAATGCCTGTGGACGTTCGTGTCAACTCCGAGGGCCGCAGGCCCGTCAACGATCGCATCCAGATGGTTGGGACGACGGCGGATTTTACGGTGAACACGGTCACCCGGCCCACCCACGTGGAAGTGGATCCCGGCAGCCACATCCTCAAAATGACCGACAATATCCGAACCGAAGTGGAAATCGCCCGGGGCGACCAGCTGGTTGCCGAGCAGGCCTACCTGGAAGCCGTTAAGCAGTATCAGAAGGTGGTCGACCAGAACAAGAACAATTCCCTGGCCCACTACCGGCTTGGCCAGATTTATTTCCGGCTCCACAACTACAATGCCGCGGCTGAGGAAATGCGGGCTTCTCTGGACGGAAATCTTGAACCCAAATGGATTGAGGTCTGGGCTCACCTGACCTTGGGCATGATCTTCGACGCTACCGGACAGCGTGACCGCGCCTTGAATGAGTACCAGAGGGCCCTGCAGACCAAGGATGACACCCAGGGCGCTCTTGAGCAGGCCAATCAGTACATCAAGAAGCCTTACGCAGACAAGAGCCGCTCCATAGGATAAAGAGATTTTTCGCCGGAAGGGAATTCTTCACAGACCATCGCTGCGCCTCAGGCTGATTCGCCGGCCGAAGGGCGGGCGGTGAGTTTCCTGTAAGTCGCCTCGAACGTTTTGAGCGCCGCATCGTCATAGAGCACAAAGTAAATCTTCTCCAGGCTGGTGCGCGACTTCAGGTGCTCAAGGAGTTCGCTGATCATCACGTCGGCGCATTCTTCCATCGGAAATCCTGCAACCCCGGTGCCAATGGCCGGAAAGGCAATCGTCTTGAATCCCTTTTCCTCGGCGCGAAGCAGGCTGTTCCGCGTTGAGGTCCGCAGCGACTCGGCGCTGGTCCTGCCGCCCAACTGCATGCTGGCCGCGTGAATCACGTAATACGCCTTCAGGCTGCCCGCCGTGGTCACCGCGGCTTCGCCCACGTGGATGGACCCGATGCGGTCGCATTCTTCCTGGATTCGCGGACCGCCTTTGCGCCGGATCGCTCCGGCAACGCCCGCCCCCAGCGCCAGATCGTTGTTGGCCGCATTGACAATCGCGTCCACCTCCATGTCGGTGATATCGCCCTTCGTAAAATAAACCTTGGCCGGCATATTCCCTCGGATTGATCGAGTCTAAGTTATGGCCAGAATAACCGAGATAGCAGCCGCTGGCTAGCGCTTCCGACCGCTTCCAGTCAAGATCGTCCGGTCATCGGCGCCGAAACACCGGCTTCAGAGTCTGTGTGAAAACCGTTCTCCGCCGTGTCATTCCGAGCGAAGCGAGGAATCTCGCCTTGAAAGCGCGTCACTTACGAGATTCCTCGTCGCCTCCGGCTCCTCGGAATGACACGCAACGTGAGTTTTCACACAGACTCTTCACCCCAGCCAGCGCTGAAGCTGGCGAAAGTAATCGAGCTTTTGGGAACGGGACAGGCTGCCATTGCGCCCGCTCGTCGAGGGCAGGACAAAAATCCGCGAATTTCCAAACAGGCTGCGCTGCGCTCCCAGTTCTGCTTTTTGCTGCTGGAATTTCTCAAACCCTGTCTTGCCGTTGAATGCGATGGCGCGCGGAGACGCCTGCAGCAACTTCTCCTTGAGCGCCGGAACGCCCTGGCGAAAGTCTTCTTTGCTTAAACCGCTGATGGATTTGGACCAGCGTTTGACGAGGTCGGTCAATCCGAACCCGAACTCCAGGATGCGATGGTCCTCTTCCGGGTTCAGGCGGACAGGCGTCAGGCCGGACTCGAAAAGGAAGTTCCAAAACTGGTTGGTGCGGTTGGCGTAATAGTGGCCCATCATGGCCGACCTCTCGCCGGGATTAAACCCGACAAACACGGCCCTCAGCCCAGGACGCAAATAGTCCGGCAAATCGGGATACATCTTACGCCCTCACAGGAACAATGGCATAATCATTTGGTGAAGTCACTGCCGGGACGGACTTCTCTTCCCTGCCCGCGCGCGGCACTGTGCCACAAACTGCTCAAAGATTTTGAGCTGCTCAGGACGCTCGCTGAACATCTCCTCGGGATGCCACTGAACAGCCAGAAAAAACGGGTAATCCTCTGCCAGTTCGACAGCCTCGTCCAGTCCGTCTTCTGAATGGGCTGTGACTTTCAGTCCATGGCCCAGGCGATTGATCGCCTGATGATGAAGACTGTTGACCCGGCACATGCCCGTAAAAACACCGTGCAGCAGCGATTCCGGCTCCGTCACGGTTACGGAGTGGGTGGGTTCGCTGCGGCTGCCCGGCTGCTTGTGATCGCGTTCGAGCGCCGTGTCGTTTTTCAAGTCCTGGTAGAGCGTTCCGCCGAACCGGACATTGATCATTTGAATCCCCCGGCAGATACCCAGAATGGGCAGGCTTGATTTCATCGCACCGTCGAGCAGGGCCCTTTCAAAATCGTCGCGGGCGCGGTTGACTTTGACGTTGTCGTACTTGATCTCCTCATCATAAAGTTTGGGATCAACATCCTCGCCGCCCGTAAAAAGAATACCGTCAAAATCCTTACTCGATACCCGCCCTTCGTCAGCGGCCGACACCATCTGAATTTCTTCCGGCCGGACTCCCGTGGCCGCGAGCGCCTTAAAATAGGGCGATTCAGACCCCTTTGCTTTTTCCTTTTCGGAAACGGAAACTGCAATTTTCATCATCTCGGTTCCTCCAGCCCGCTACTCCCTCCAGAGTGCGGCTGCCCCGGGCCTGCTGAGCGCTATTTTCCCTTGACAGGACCTGCCGATTCAAGTAAAAACATAATTATGCGTAAGATGTATAAATATGCCTGCTGGGCGGTGAAGTGGAAGCAATAACCGAGGCTGAAACCTCAAACGCTTCAGGCGGGAACAAGGGTCCCGCCAAGGCTGTCCGGGTGGCTGTTGCGGGAGCAACGGGTTATGCGGGGCGGGAACTCCTGCGCCTGCTCGCCCGCCATCCCCACGCCCGCGTCGCCCGCTTGATGTCTTCCGGACGGGACGGGAAAAAAGGGTTCCCGATTGAGCATTCCCACCCCGCCCTTCGGGGGAAGTTCGCGGTTCCCTGCGAGCCGCTCTCCGTAGACGCGCTGGCGCCTTCTGAAGTGGATCTGGTTTTTCTGGCGACTCCCCACCAGACGGCCCTTGAGGTCGCCCCGGCGCTCCTCGACCGCAACCTTCGCGTGGTGGATTTAAGCGGAGCTTTCCGGCTGAAGGATTCTAACGCTTATCCCCGCTGGTACGGATTCGAACACAACGCTCACGCGGCATTGGAAGAAGCCGTTTACGGCCTGACGGAATTGAACGCCAGGAGCATCGCGAAGGCGCGCCTGGTAGCGAATCCGGGATGCTACGCCACCTCGGTGATTCTGGCGCTTGCCCCGGTGCTGCAGAACGGCTGGATCGACGCCGCAGCGGGCATTATTTCCGACTCCAAGTCGGGCGCCAGCGGAGCAGGCCGGTCGGTCAGCGAGAAGCTCCACTTTGTGGAGGTCAACGAAAATTGCCGGGCGTATGGGCTTTTCAACCATCGCCACCTGCCGGAGATGCTTCAGGCTCTGGGGCTTGCGGAAAAGGATTTTATCTTCACGCCCCATCTGCTCCCGATCACTCGCGGCATTCTGAGCACTGTCTATGTCCGCCTGGCAAAGCCGCGCTCGCAGGAGGAAGTTGCCGCGCTTTATCATGATTTTTACGCCCGGGCCCCCTTCGTCCGCGTGCTGGACGCGGGAGTGCCGGAAATTCAATCCGTCGCCCACACCAACTACACGGACATCGGCTTCGCGCTTGACCCTGGCGGCACCCGCTTGATCGTTGTATCCGCGCTCGACAATCTGATCAAGGGAGCTGCGGGGCAGGCCATCCAGAACATGAATCTGATGTTTGGCTTTGCCGAGGGAACGGCACTGACGTGAAAGTTGTTGTCAAGGTAGGAGGACAGTCCGCGGAGGAAAAGGTACGGCGGCGGCATCTGGCCCGGCAGATTGCCGGGCTGTCCCGTGCAGGACACCATGTGGTGGTGGTTCACGGGGGAGGCAAAGCTCTGACCGAGACCCTGCAGCGCCTGGGGATTGCGACGGAATTTCACAACGGCCTGCGGATCACTGATGCGGCAACGCGCGACGTCGCCCTGATGGTTCTGGCCGGGAGCATTAACAAGCAGTGGGTCGCCGCGCTTGAAACCCAGGGCCAGCCCGCCCTCGGGATCTGCGGCGGCGATGGCAAACTGGTGATGGCCCGCCGGCTGACGGCCACCGCCAACGGTTCAAAAAAAGATTTGGGTTTTGTGGGTCGTCCGACAAGGATCAACACCGCCATTCTCAACCTGGCGTTCTCCAAGGGGTTTGTGCCCGTTGTGGCAAGCCTGGGACTGAGTGCCGCGGGCGATTATCTCAACATCAACGCTGACGACCTTGCGGCGGCGCTGGCAGTGGCGATCAGAGCCGACCGGTTGCTCTACCTCACGGAGTCCGGCGGCGTCTGGGACGCAGAACGGCGGTTGTTGCCTCTGGTGCGGGTCAAGGATATCCGGAGCCTGATCCACAAGGGGACGGTGCGCGACGGAATGATTCCCAAACTGCGCTCCTGCGCGCGAACCCTTCAGCACGGGGTCCATGAAATCGACATCATTTCTCCGGACACGCAAAACTCTTTGCTGCGGACTGTCATCAAACGTGAAAGTGTGGGAACAAGGATTGTAAGGTCATCATGAACTACGAAGAGATAGTAAAACTCGAAGAACGCAGGCTGGTTCCCACCTACAAGCGCATGCCCTTTCTTGCGGTCGCGGGCGAAGGTTGCTACCTGTACGACGACCAGGGCAAAAAGTATCTCGATTTTCTGGGAGGCCTGGGAGTCAACGCTCTCGGCCACGCCCATCCGGAAATCATGGCCGCGCTGCGCGATCCCTCGGAAAATCTGCTTCACGTCTCCAATCTCATCTACCACCGCTTTCAGGCTCCGCTGGCCGATCAACTGGCGAAGCTTACGGGGCTCGACCGCGCCTTCTTTGCCAACACCGGCACCGAAGCCGTCGAAGGGGCCCTCAAGCTGGCGCGGGCTTACGGCCGCGAGCGTTCTTCTGAGCGCACCGGCATCCTGGCCATGGAGAACTCGTTCCACGGACGCACCATGGGCGCTCTTGCGGCGACGTGGCCGGAGAAATATCGCAAACCCTTCGAGCCCTTGCCGCCTGGCGTGAAGTTCATCCGCCAGAACGACGTCAGCCATCTCGAAAGCAACTTTTCCCCGGACACCGCCGCCCTGCTGGTCGAGGTCATTCAGGGCGAGGGCGGCGTGGTCGAACTGGATGAGCAGTTCCTGAAGGCCGGGCAGGAGCTCTGCCGCAAGCACGACGCCCTGTTCATCTGCGATGAGATCCAATGCGGGCTGGGGCGCACCGGGAAATTCTTCGCCTATCAAAGGTTCGGCCTCAAGCCGGATATCGTGCTGGTCGCGAAACCTCTGGCGGGTGGGTTGCCCGCGGCAGCCATTCTGGCCCGCGAAGAGGTGGCCCTGGCCTTTCATCCCGGCATGCACGGAACCACCTTCGGCGGCGGCCCGCTGCAGTGCCGCCTGGCTCTGAAATTCCTCGAAATTCTAGAACGGCCGGAATTCCTGGAGCATGTCCGCGAGACCGGTTCGTACTTTCGTACGCAGTTGTTGAATCTTCAGAAAGAACTCCCCGTCATTCGCGAAGTCCGCGGCCAGGGGCTGATGCTTGCCGCGGAACTCTCAATGCCCGGCAAGGAAGTGGTCGACCAGGGTGTGGAAGCCGGGTTCCTGTTCAATTGCACCCAGGACCAGGTTTTGAGATTTCTGCCTCCGCTGGTCATCGAGCGGCAGCATGTCGATCAATTAATCGAGGCTCTGCGCTCGATTCTTATTTCTGTCTCAAGCATTGAAAAGAAGGGGGTGCGCGCATGACGCCCGTGGCAACTATGGAAAAACTGGAACAGATCAGTGTGCATGATTTAATCGCGGACCAGGACCTCACTGCGAATGACGTCCGCATGATTTTCGACCTTGCCGGGCACGTCAAGGCGTCGCCCTCGGCTTACGCGCACGTGCTGGCGGGCAAGCAACTGGCGATGATCTTTGAGAAGCCGTCGCTCCGGACCCGCGTAACCTTTGAGGTGGGCATGACCAGCATGGGCGGGTTTGCCGTCTACCTGGACCATTCCAAGCCGCGCCTGGGAGAACGGGAATCGATCAAAGACGTCGCCCGGAACCTCGACCGCTGGGTGGACGCTATTGTTGCCCGCACCTATTCGCACCACTCGGTCGTCGAGCTGGCCGCCAACGCTTCCATTCCCGTGGTCAATGCCCTGACGGACCTGCTGCATCCCTGCCAGGCGCTCGGCGATTTCTTTACGCTGACCGAGAGGTTCGGCCGCGTGAAGGGCCTGAAGCTGGCTTTTATCGGCGATGGCAACAATGTCTGCCATTCGCTGATGCTGACGGGCGCCAAGCTCGGCGCCACGGTTCGCGTGGCCACGCCCTCCGGCTTTGAACCCAAAGCGGCAATCGTCGAACAGGCGCAAGCCCTGGCGCATACCACCGGCGCAAAGATCCAACTGTTCCGTGATCCGCTGGAAGCCGTCGCCGGCGCGCAGGCCGTCTACACCGACGTCTGGGCCAGCATGGGCCAGGAATATGCCGCCCATCTGCGGACCCAGGTTTTCGCTCCGTATCAGGTTACAGAAAGCCTGATGAAGAAAGCAGGCGCGGACACCGTTTTCCTCCACTGCCTTCCGGCGCACCGCGGGCAGGAAGTCACCGACGCTGTGATCGACTCTTCCAGGTCGCTCGTCTACGATCAGGCCGAGAACCGTTTGCACGTTCAAAAAGCGCTCCTCATCCTGCTCCTGAAGTCCCGTTGAGCATAAAAAGTGATACCAGCGCGCAGCTTCCCCCAGGCTCCTGGCGCGGCGTCGGCGTCCCAGAGAGAGGATAAAATTGCCCATCCTCCGCAAGGCTCGTCCCAGCGATGTTCCCGCCCTCTTCAATCTGATCCATCAGTACGCGATTGAAGAGGTCATGCTTCCGCGCGCCCTGCCGGAACTTTACGAGAACGTCTGGGAATTTACGGTGGCGGAAACAGACGGTCAGGTCGTCGCCTGCGGAGCGCTCTGCCTGTACAGCGAGGAGATCGCCGAGATTCGTTCTTTGTGCGTGGACCCCGAACAAAAGACGGCAGGACTGGGGCGGGCAGTTGCAAACCAGATCCTGCATGAAGCGAAAGGTCTTGGACTCAAGAACGTCTTTGCGCTCACCGTGGTTCCCGGCTTCTTTTCAAAGATGGGCTTCTATCCTGTTGAACGGGGCGCCCTGCCCCAGAAGGTGTGGCGCGACTGCCTGCAGTGTGAAAAATATTTTCGCTGTGATGAGAAGGCCATGGTCTTCGATCTCGCCAGCCTGCCCGGCAAAACCACTCAGAGAGCGCACGCCCGTTCCGGAACCTCGTAGGCGCGTCAGTCAAGAGGGAGAAGAGTTGTTCCCGCCGGCCGGCACTTCCGCCTGCTCACCCGTTTGGGCAGGCCCTTCGCCGGCGAAATAGACAATCACCATTCCGAGGGTCGCACCGATGCCATCAATGCCGCAGTCCACAATCGAGGGCCCCCGGCCCGGCACAAACCTCTGATGGAATTCGTCGGTCAGGGAGTAGAGGGTCGCCAGCAGGATGCAGGCCAGAGCCTTTCGCGGGTTCCAAACACTCCGGTGATCGTCACCCAGGGCGTGGTAAAGAAAGACGGCAAAAATGGAGTATTCGGTAAGGTGGCCCAGCTTTCTGAACACGTGTGCCAGCAATCCGAAAGTGTGGCGCGAAACCGTCAGATGAACAAGGGCCAGAATCTGCGCCAGCAGATTATTGGTGAAGGAGGTCCCGAAGTTCTTCGTGGACATGAAGAAAATGACGCCAGCCCACACAATGACCGGAACCCACCAGAGGAAGGCCTGCAGGCGGCTCTCACCCGCGGGGCCGGAAGAGGACATCTTATTCGAGGCGATAGTTGGGAGCCTCCTTGGTGATGATGACGTCGTGCACGTGGCTCTCGCGCAGGCCGGCGGAGGAGATCCGGACAAACCGGCCCCGCTCCTGAAGCTCAGGGATTGTGGCACAGCCGCAATAGCCCATGCCGGAGCGAAGCCCGCCCACCAGTTGGCCCACCATATCATTCAACAGGCCCTTGTAGGGCACGCGCCCCTCAATCCCCTCCGGAACCAGCTTGGAGGTCTCCTCTTCCTGGCCATAACGGTCCCTGGAGCCCTCCTGCATGGCGCCCAGCGATCCCATCCCGCGGTAGGACTTGAACGTCCGTCCCTGATAAAGAATGGTTTCGCCCGGGCTTTCTTCCGTGCCGGCAAACAAGCTCCCGATCATCACCACGCTGGCGCCGGCGGCGATGGCCTTGGTGATATCGCCTGAAAACTTGACCCCGCCGTCGGCAATCAGAGGAATGCCCGCTTTGCGCGCCGCGCGCGCGCACTCTGCGATGGCCGTGATCTGAGGGACACCGGCGCCCGACACCACGCGGGTGGTGCAAATCGATCCGGGTCCGATCCCGACCTTCACGCCCGCTACGCCCAGTTCGATCAGGTCGCGGGCTCCTTCAAAGCTGGCCACGTTGCCCGCAATCACCTCGGCCTCCGGCAGGGTCTTCCGGATGGTCTTCACGGCTTCCAGCACGCGCTCGGAGTGGCCGTGCGCGGTGTCAACCACGATCACGTCGGCCTGGGCGCGAACCAGTTCCTGCGCCCGCTCCAGAAAATCGCCCGTCACCCCAACAGCCGCCCCCACCCTCAACCGTCCGTGCGAGTCCTTGGCCGCCCGCGGATACTCGATCTTCTTCTGAATGTCCTTGACGGTGATCAGTCCTTTGAGAACGTAGTTGTCATCCACCACCGGAAGCTTTTCGATGCGATGCTGGTGAAGAATCCTTTCCGCTTCCTCCAGCGTTGTTCCCACGGGAACCGTGATCAGGTTTTCCCGGGTCATCCGCTCTTCCACTTTCAGGTCGGTGCGGGTTTCAAAGCGCAGGTCGCGGTTGGTCAGGATGCCCACCAGCTTGCCATTCTCCGTGACCGGCACGCCGGAGATTTTGTACTGGGCCATGATCTCCAGCGCATCGCCGATCCTTTGCCGGGGGCCAATGGTGACGGGATCGACAATCATGCCGCTCTCAGAACGCTTGACCTTGTCCACCTCCATCGCCTGCCGGTCCACCGGCATGGTGCGATGAATGATGCCCAGGCCGCCCTGCTGCGCCAGCCCAATGGCCAGGCGCGATTCCGTCACCGTGTCCATGGCGGCGCTGACAATGGGAATGTTGAGCGCGATTCGCGCGGTCAGCTGCGTGCGGGTATCCGCCGTCGCCGGCAGAACGCCGGACCGGGCGGGCAAAAGGAGAACATCGTCGAATGTGAGTCCTTCGGGAATGGGACCATCGAGCATGGCGCCTCTTGTTACAAACCTTTCGGATGGGTAAAAGCTCCATTTTAGTTTGCTTCACGGGGAGCGTCAAGGTAAGGCATCGGCAGATGTGGTCCAGTTTGAGATGCGTAGCGGCGAGTTTATCCCGCCACATGGCGGCATAAAGCCGCCGCTACATCAAACTGTACCACTACGCATCGGCAGGAACCGTTCACACCCTGAATCATTAGGGCAGCGAGTAGATTCTCTCTTGATTGTAAATAGGAATTTCTCTTTTGAAGGTGCAGGAAACTTTTCTCTTTGTAGAGGGTCATGCGACCTCCTGGGGGATGGGAGTGGGAAGGTTG
>Ga0307372_10003514_pt1 | contig 24928 bp, 28 predicted proteins | sample OX1MG_FD_202533 | JGI IMG/M metagenome (GOLD analysis project Ga0307372, IMG submission 202533) | Soil microbial communities from Risofladan, Vaasa, Finland - OX-1 | ecosystem: Environmental > Terrestrial > Soil > Coastal area > Acid sulfate soil | place: Finland: Risofladan, Vaasa | collected...
CGCTCGGGCGAAGGTCGTCGGCGACCATGTCGATGGTGCGCGCGATCTTGGTGGTGTCGAGGTTCTGGCCCCCTTCGAGCACGAGCACGAGCTCGTCGAAGAGTCGAAGCACCCTCGCCGCGTTGGCCCCTTCGACCGAGATGCGATTGCCCTGGACGCGAATCTTCGTGTCGGGGAAGGCGCGCTCGATGACGCGCAGGTGCTCGTCGCGCGCGCCGAGCAGTCCCGCCATCAGGTGCGTGTTGGCGACGAAGGTCGTCGCGGTGAGGGCCGATTCGGTCGAGGCGTCGAAACTCATCCGGGGGGCCACTCGAGGCGTCGGCCCCCGAGCACGTGCATGTGCAAGTGCGCCACGGTCATCTGCGCGTCGGCGCCGACGTTAAAGACGAGGCGGTAGCCGCTCTCGCGCACCCCCTCGGCCTCGACCACCTCTTGAGCCAGGAGCATCATCTCGTCGACCACGCCGCCGTGATGCGACGCGACTTCGTCGGCGCTGGTGATGTGCATCTTCGGGATGATCAAGACGTGCACCGGCGCCTGGGGCGCGATGTCGTAAAAGGCGTAGGCGGCGGCGCTCTCGGCGACGGCCTTCGAGGGAATCTCCCCGGCAACGATTTTGCAAAACAGGCAGTCACTCATCTACTGAAGCCATCATTACTCATGGGCCGCACCACCGAGGGTAAATCCCCACCCACCGGCGCCAAAGGCGAGCAATGACCCGGCGATGACCGCCGCGGTCTCGGCGCGCAGCACACTCGGGCCCAGCGCCAGGCGCCGACGATCGACGTCCCACTCACCGGGCGCGAAACCTCCCTCGGGGCCCACGGCGATCGCGCTCACCCCGTTCCAGTCACCCGATCCGCCAAAGTCGCACACGGCCACTTCCGCGGGCACTTGGTCGACGCTGACGGGCGCGTCGAGGAGAAGGTCGTGGGTGCGCCGGCACTGCGCGGCCGACTCATCGCTGATGCGCCGCCAACGGTTCATGACCTTGTCGCGCGCCTCGCCGCGAAACCTCGTGGCCAAGCGCTCGCTGAGCAGGGGCACGACGCGCGCGACGCCGACCTCGGTCAACTTCGCGATCGCCCACTCGCTTCGCTCACCCTTCACCGGCGCCATGTAGACGGTCGTGTCCGCCAAGGGATCGTCGAAATACACGTCGCTGGCGCGTAGGAGGGCCGTCGCCCCCACGCCCGCCATGGCCCAGTGGCCCCGTCCGTCGGTCACGACGACCTCGTCGCCGTCCTTCGCGCGAAGCACGCCGTGGAGGTGATGACGCGCCGACGTGTCGAGCACCGGATTCGCGACGTCGGCGACCTTGAACTGAGCCAGCGCCCCGATCCGACGCGACCACTCGAGTCGGCTCACTTCTTCGCCTTGCGCCGACGAAAGAGGCCCGACGGCGCATCGCCGATGACCTCGCCGCGGTGTTGGGCGAGTTCGCGAAGCAGCGACTCGCTGGTCTCGTCGAGTTCCTCGGGCACGTCGACCACGAGGTGCACGAAGAGATCGCCTCGCCCGCGACCGTGCAGGTGTTCAACCCCCTCGTGGCGAAGGCGATGCACCGTGCCGTTTTGACTGCCCGGCGCCACCTCGATCAGCTGGGTCCCCTTCAAGGTCGGCACCTCGATGGTGGTGCCGAGCGCCGCTTGGGTGAAGGCGAGGTGGGCCTCGTAGTGAAGGTCGTCCCCACTTCGCTCGAAGCGTTGATCGGGCTCGACCGAGAGATGCACGAAGAGTCGACCGGGCGCCCCGCCGCGCGCGCCCACGGGACCGCGGTCGGCCAGGCGCATGGTGGAGCCATCCTCGACGCCCGCGGGGATCTGAATTGACATCGTGGTGCTCTGGTTGCGACGACCCTCGCCTCGACAGTCGGGGCACGGGGACTCCACGCGCGTCCCGAGACCGTTACAACGACTACAGACCATCGACGTGACCATCTGACCGAGGATGGAGTTGCGGACGCGGCGTACTTCACCCGCGCCGGCGCACTCGACGCAGGTGATCGGCGTGGTGCCCGGCGCCGCCCCCGAACCCGAACACGTCTCGCAGCGCTGGGGCAGGGTCAGGGTCATCTCGCGCGTCGCGCCAAAGGCCGCCTCTTCGAGCGTGATCGCGAGGGAGACCTCCGCGTCGGGGCCCGGTTGGGGCCCTCGGCGTCCTCCCCCCTGGGCGCCCATGCCGCCAAAGAACATGTCGAAGATGTCCTGGACCGACCCGGCCCCGAAGGGGTTGGCGCCCGCACCCACGTCGGAGCCGAAGCGGTCGTAGTTCGCCCGACGCTCGGGGTCCGAGAGGATCTCGTAGGCCTGGGAGACCTCTTTAAAGCGCGCCTCGGCCGCGGCGTCGCCGGGGTTGGCGTCGGGATGCAACTGGCGCGCGAGGCGTCGATAGGCGCGCTTGACGTCGTCGGGACTCGCGTTCGATTCGACTTCGAGGACGTCGTAGAGGTTGGCGCTAGCCATCGTGATCCGCCGCGCCGAAGTGACGAGAGAGGTGCGAGCTGACGGCTTCGGCGGCGGCCATGGCTTCGGAGTACTTCATTCGCGTGGGGCCTAGGAGGCCCACGGCGCCGATGGGCTCGCCGTCGATGGTGACCGGCGCCACGATCACCGCGCACGAACTCAAGGGTTCGTAACCGTGCTCTGAGCCAATCGCCACCGAGAGGCCCTTTTGCAAGATGTCTTCCACCAGGGAGACCACCAGCAGCTCTTGTTCGAGGATCGAGAGCACCTTGCGCACGGTCTCGACGCCGTCGAAGACCTCCGCGACGCGCGCCGAGCCGCCGATGAAGACCTGCTCCTCGTCGGTGGTGGGCGCGTCGGCGTGCAGCATCGACACCGACTCGCGCACGAGCTTCGCGACGGCGTCGCCGCGCGAGGGCACCTGCACGCGGCTCTCCAGGGTCGTGCCCAGCAACAAGGCGTTGAGCTGCTTCGACGCTTCGGCGACCTCGAGGTGCGTGGCCTCGAAGGGCGCCTTCACCGAGTTCTTCAACACGGTGCCGTCGGAAAAGACCGTCACGAGCAAGTGGTGGCGGGCGTCGAGGTTGACGAGTTGGGTACTAAGGATCGTCGCGTGGGTGTGTCCCGAGGTCACGACGACCGAGGTGTAACTGGTCAACTGGCTCAGTAGCGTCGAGGTCTGTTCGAGGACGTCCTCGACCTCGCCGCGCACGCGCGCGAAGAAGTCCTGAATCTGATCGCGCTGCGCGCGCCCGAGGACGCCCGCCTCGAGGTGATTGACGAAGTAGCGATAGCCCTTGTCGGTGGGCACGCGCCCGGCCGAGGTGTGGGGTTGGGCCAGGTAGCCCTCTCGTTCGAGGGCGACCATCTCGGAGCGCACCGTGGCCGGCGAGACCGACAGGTCCGCGTTCTGCAGCACCGAGGAGGAGCCCACGGGCTGGGCCGTGTGGATGTGTTCGCTCACGACGGCTTCGAGAATCGTCGCTTTTCGAGCGTCCAGGTCATCGTTCGCGTTCACGACGTTCGCGCGCTTGGCCATAGCACCTCCTTTATTAGCACTCAATTCTACCGAGTGCTAACCCCGTCGCACTCGCCACGACCACTGGACTGCGTCGAGGGACCGCCCTAGGGTTCGGGCGTGGACCGCCTACCCCTGAGCGAACGTGCCGCGCCGCTGAACTCGGGCCCCGAACGCCTCCAACTCGAGTCGTGGCTGGACTTCCAACGAACGACACTGCTCATCAAGTGCGCGGACCTCGACGTTGGGCAACTACGTCGCCAGCCCGTCGCGACGTCGCTGCTGTCGCTCTTGGGGCTGCTTCGCCACATGACTTTCGTCGAACAGGTGTGGTTCGACGCCGTCTTTAGCGGCATCGAGGCGCCCGAGTATTTCAAGCGCGCCGAGGACCGCGACGCCGACTTTCGTGACCTCGACGGCGCCACCCTCGACGAGGTCTACCACCTGTACTTAAGGGCCTGCGCGCGTTCGCGCGAAGTGGCCAGCGGACACGACCTCGACGAGATGGCGGCCGTCGAACGGCGCGGGCGTCACGTCGATCTGCGGTGGATCTACGTGCACCTGATCGAAGAGTACGCGCGCCACTTGGGCCACGCGGACCTCTTGCGCGAGATGATCGACGGCTCGACCGGTTATTAAGTTCAGTCCTCGAGTTTGAGGGCCGCCACGAAGGCCTCCTGGGGCACCTCGACTCGTCCGAGGTTCTTCATGCGCTTCTTGCCCTCTTTTTGCTTCTCGAGGAGCTTGCGCTTTCGGGTGATGTCTCCCCCGTAACACTTCGCGAGCACGTCCTTTCGCCGAGCCTTCACGGTTTCGCGCGAGATGATGCGTCCTCCCACGGCCGCCTGGATGGGCACGTCGAACATCTGGCGAGGGATCAACTCCTTCAGGCGCTCGGCCATCTTTCGTCCGTAGAGGTCGGCGTTGTCCTTGTGGACGATCGTGGAAAAGGCGTCGACGGGCTCGTGGTTGATGAGCAGGTCGACGCGCACCAGATTCGACGTGATGTAGCCGCTCGGCTCGTAGTCGAGGCTCGCGTAGCCCTTGGTACGACTCTTCAGGGCGTCGAAGAAGTCGATGACCACTTCGGCCAACGGCACCCGGTAACGCAGTTCCACGCGCTCGGTCGAGAGATAGTCCATCTTGGTCATCTCGCCGCGTCGACTCTGGCAGAGGTCCATGACCGCGCCCAGGTACTCCGACGGGGTGAGGATCGAGATGTCGAGCATGGGTTCGTCGATGTGGTCGATGCGGCTGCTCTCGGGGAGTTCGGTCGGGTTGTCGACCAGAATTTCGCTACCGTCGGTGAGGTAGGCCCGGTAGACAACCGACGGCGCCGTCGCGATCAGTTCAAGATTGAACTCACGTTCGAGACGCTCACGCACGATCTCCATGTGCAACAGGCCCAAGAATCCACAGCGAAACCCGAAGCCGAGCGCGTGGCTCGTCTCGGGTTCGTAGGTGATCGAGGCGTCGTTCAACTTGAGCTTGTCGAGTGAGTCGCGCAGGTCCCCCAAATCGTCCCCGTCGATCGGATAGATGCCGCAAAAGACCATGGGCTTGGGATCGAAGTAGCCCTCGAGGGGCACGAGCGCGGGCTTGACGGCGTCGGTGATCGTCTCACCCGAACGCGCCGAGGCCACGTCCTTGATGCCCGCGACCACGTAGCCGACTTCGCCGGGTCCGAGCTCTTCGACCTTGATCATCTCGGGGGTGCGAACGCCGAGCTCTTCGATGTCGTGGTTCTGGCCCGCCTGCATCATGCGGATCTTCGAACTCTCTCGCATGGTGCCGTCGATGACACGGATCGAGCTGATCACGCCGCGATACTGGTCGTAGTACGAGTCAAAGACCAGCGCGCGCAGCGCCGCGTGCGGATCGCCCTTGGGCGCGGGGATGCGCGCGATCACCGCGTCAAGCAGCGCTTCGACACCCTCGCCGGTCTTGGCCGAGATCGAGAGGATCTCCGCACTCGGGATCCCCAAGACGCGCTCGAGCTCTTCCTTGCAACGCTCCGGGTCGGCCGCGGGCAGGTCGATCTTGTTCAACACCGCCACGATCTCGAGGTTGTTCTCGATCGCCTGATAACAGTTCGCGAGCGTCTGGGCCTGGATGCCCTGGCTCGCGTCGACCAGTAAGACCGCACCCTCGCAGGCGGCCAAGGAGCGTGACACCTCGTAGCCGAAGTCGACGTGCCCCGGGGTGTCGATGAGTTGAATGATGTGGTCGTGGTAGTGGACCCGGACGTTTTGTGCCTTGATCGTGATACCGCGCTCGCGCTCGATGTCCATCGAATCGAGGTACTGGGCGCGCATCAAACGCGGGTCGACGGCTCCGGTGATCTCGAGAATCCGGTCCGAGAGGGTCGACTTTCCGTGGTCGATGTGCGCAATGATGCTGAGATTGCGGATCTTCGTCGAGTCGACGGGTACGAAAGAGGCGGCCACGGTCACCCAAGGCTACCGGGCCCGCGTCGGCGCTCTTCGCCGACCCGCCGCGCGGTTCTGGTAGCATCTCTAGGCCCGCGCGAAGACCCGCGCGACGAGAACGAGGTTGTTTCGTGGCCAATATCAAAAGCCAAATCAAGCGCAATAAGACCAACGAGATCGCTCGTGAGCGCAATAAGGCCGTCAAGAGTGAGCTCCGCACGCGCGCGAAGAACGCCGTGACCTCGGTCGGCACGGAGAACGAAGACGCGACGCTGCGCCTGGCGATGAAGCGAATCGACATGGCCGCGGCCAAGGGCATCATCCACAAGAATCAGGCCGCCAACAAGAAGAGCGGCCTCATGAAGCGCGTCAACTCGCTTCGCTCTTCGAACTAGGCGTCAACCTTGCGCCGTCGGCGCCAGCGCTTCAGGTCAAAGGTTCGATCCATCCGGCTCGGCACGCGAACGTCGTAGGACTCCTCGACGAAGGCAAAGCCTCCCTTCTGCGCGACGCGCTCGGACGCCACGTTGCCGATCATGGTCTCGAGGTGAAGTTCCTCGAACCCGATTTCTTCAAACGCCCACGCGCAGCCGAGCACCAGCGCGCGCGTCGCGACTCCCTTCGAGCGCTGAGGCGCCGCGACCCAGTACCCCACACCACCTCGGCGAAGCGTCCAATCGCGCGTCACGATGCAAAAGTTGCCCCACAGCTCGTCACTCGACGCGTCGACGAGCGCGAAGCTCGCCTCGCGCCCGTCGCGCCATCTCGCGGGCAGTCCCGCGATCCAGTCGATCGCGTGTTGTTCGTAGTAGGGCGAGAGGATCGACGCGGTCCAGCGAGCCATCTCGGGGTCCTGGCACGCCACGGTGACCGCGGCCACGTCGCTTCTCGTGAGCGCGCGCAGCGTCACGACCCCGTCGCTCAGCGTGACCGGGCGTCCGAAGATTTTTCGCACGCCTCGAATGTACTCAGGTGACGCGAACGTCGCGACGCGCGACGCTCTAGGAGCGGCGCGCGGCGAGACTCAAACGCGCGAGTCTGGCCACCAAGACCTCGAGCACCGTGAGTTCCGTGACGTCTTGATCGTTCACGAGGTCGCGGCCGCCGTAACTGACCCCGCCCTTCAAGGCGAGGTCGGCGTCGGCGACCCAGTGCACGGCGGTCGCGACTCGTTCGGCACCGAGGCGTCGCGCACTCGAGAGCGCCTTGCCCGCCGGGAACGCGTTGATCGCGAGCAGCGCCGCGGCTTCGTCTTTTGAACTCGCGCCGCTGCCTTCGAGGCGCGCCATGTTGAGGAAATGTCGTTGCAGCATCGAAACGATCTGCAGCCCGGCTCGCGACCGCGAGTCGAGCATGCGCCGCGCGACGGTGATCGCGGTGGTGACGTCGCCCGCGTCGATCGCGTCCGTGAGGTCCCACACGGGCACGTCGCCGGCGTCGCCGAGGTAGGGCTCGAGGCGCGCAAAGTTGAGGGGCGCCGAGCCAAAGATGGACTGCAGCGTTCGGGCCAACGCGTCCACGCGAGCCACGTCGTCACCGATCTGATCGGCCACCTTGTGGGCCGTGGGCGCGTCGATGGTGACGTGATACTCGGCCATCTTCTCGCGCACGAAGGCGACGCGGTCCGCCGGTCGTGAACCGACGTTGACTTCAATGACGTCGTGGGCCGCCTTGACCAATCGGTGGCTCTTCGCGCCCACGACCCCGAGCACCAACACGGTCGCGGGCGAGGGCTTACTCATCCACGTCAGCAGTTCAGCCGCGTCCTCGCTACACAACTGCTGGGCGTCGCGCACGACGACCACCCGACGATCCACGAGAAAGGGCGGGGTGTTGAGCGCCCCCACGACGCGCGCCACCACGCCCTCGGTGTTGTCGCTCAGGGAGAAGTCCTCGAGGGCGAAGGAGGGGTCGAGGTCACCCAGCGCGCTGAGGATCACGTTGTGCAGCGCGTCGGCGACCATGGTCGCGTCCGTGCCCACGACGCACACGCTCGCGCCGCTCACCGCGACGCTCGCTCGAGCAGCGTCGCGAGGGTGTTGCGCACCCTCACCGTCCCCGCCACGTCATGAACCCGAACGATACGACACCCGCCCAGGATTCCCAGCGCCGTCGCGGCGAGGGAAGACTCGCGCCGCTCGGTGACCCCTTGATTCAGGAGGACCCCGAGGAACGTCTTGTTCGAGGCCGACAACAACAAGGGAGCCCCCAGGTTCGCCAGCTGCTCGGAGTTACGCAGCAGCTCCAAGGAGTGCGCGGCCGTCTTGCCGAGGTCGAGGCCGGCGTCGACGATGACCTGCTCGGGCGAGAGTCCCGCGTCCAGCGCCCAGCGACGGCGCTCGAGCAAGAAATCACACACGCTTCGCGTCACGTCCTCGTAGTGCGGTTCGGGGTCCGCCACGCGCGGGCGCAGGCGAATGTGCGTGGCGACGACGGTGGCGCCGGCGCGGGCCGCGAAGGGAAGGTAGTTCGGGTCCGCGAAGCCGCTGATGTCGTTACCGACGCAGGCCCCCACCGCGTAACACTCCCGGGCGACGTTGGCGCGCCACGTGTCCACGCTCAAGGGAATCTCGAAGCGCCGAGCCAGCTCAGAGAGTACGGGCACGACGCGCTCTAACTCCTCCTCCTCGCCCACCTCGTCGCCGGGACCCGCCTTCACGCCGCCGACGTCGAGCAGGTCGGCGCCTTCGGCGACGAGCTGGTCGGCTCGGCGAAACAGGTCGTCGAGCTCGTAGGTCACCGCCGGGGCGAAGAATGAGTCCTTGGTGCGGTTCAAGATGCCCATGACCAGGCCGCGCGTCGAGACGTCGACTCGGCGCTTGGCGAGGACGACGTTCAAGGGCCGCTCGAGCGCGACGACGCGCACTAGTAGAGGCGACTGGCTAAGCGACGTCGAAACGAAACGTAACGAGGGTCCTCGGGGCCAAGAGCGTCGAGCATCGTCAGCAGCGACGCCCTCGCGGTCTCGTCGCTCGACTGCTCCAAGAGGTGCTCGAGGGTCAGGTCGAGGTCGCCGCCGAGCGTCACGCCCTGGCGCTGGAGCTTCACGCGCGCGAGCACGGTCTTCGCGGCCACGTGGTTCGCGAAGGCCCCCAGCACGCCTTCGGCCTCGTCGAGGCGATCGCTCTGGCGCAACAGTTCTGCGAGCGCGACGGCCGCCTCTTGGTTCTCGGGGTCGCTCGCGAGGGCTTCGCGCAGACTCGCCTCGTCACCGGCGTCGAGGAGTTGATCGACCTGCGAAGCGCCGGGCGCCAACTTCTCGACGAACTCGCGCACCGCGTGCTCGGGCAACGCGCCCACGAACGTGTCGACCACCTGGCCCTCGTGAATCGCGAAGACGGCCGGTATCGACTGGACGCGAAAGGCCTGAGCGATCTCGGGGTTCGCGTCAACGTCGACCTTGGCCAAGGCGACCGCGCCGTTGGTCTCGCCGACGACCTTCTCGATGATGGGCCCGAGCGTGCGACACGGTCCGCACCACGATGCCCACAGGTCAACCACCACGGGAACTTGGTGGGATCGGTCGATGACTTCTTCTTTGAAGGTGGCGTCGGTCACGTCTAACACGACCTCCAGACTAATGGGGCCCGGCATGAATCAAAGGGGGTGGACGGCGCTGTTAGCCTCAGCGACCATGGGGCCGGTGACCGGGATTGACGAAGCCAACGTCACTTCGTGGATGTGCGAACACGTCGGCGCGGTGGCGCCGCTGCGCTTCACCTTGATCGCGGGCGGCCGCTCGAACCTGACCTTTCGCGTCGACGACGCGCGCTCGCGAGCCTTCGCGCTTCGACGACCGCCGCTCAGCCACGTCCTTCCCACCGCCCACGACATGGTGCGCGAGCACACCATCATCTCGGCGCTTCACCCCCTCGGTATCCCGGTCGCCACGCCGCTCGGGCTCTGCGTCGACGAGAGCGTGAACGAGCGGCCTTTTTACGTGATGGAGTTCGTCGAGGGCGCGATCTTGCGCGATCGCGCAACGGCCGAGGCGGCCTTTGACGTGGCGACGAGGGCGATCATCGGCGACCAGATGGCCAAGACCCTCGCCCAGCTCCACGACGTGGACGTCGTGGAGGCGGGCCTGGGTGAACTCGGACGCCACGACGGCTACGTGGAGCGCCAATTGAAGCGCTGGCGCACCCAGTACGAACAGATGAAGGTCGAGGGCGTCGACCATCACGGGATCGTCGAGGCGGTCGGCGAACAGTTGGCCGCTCGCGTGCCTCGCCAACAGCGTGTCTCGGTCGTGCACGGCGACTATCGACTCGATAACACCGTGCTCGACGAGCAAGGCGCGGTCCGGGCGATCCTCGACTGGGAGATCAGCACGCTCGGGGATCCAATGGCCGACGTGGGGGTGCTGCTTTGCTACTGGAGCGAACGTAGCGACCCGACCGCCGCGCTACTGGGAGCCGCCCCCACCACCGCCGAGGGGTTCGCCACGCGCCAACAGGTACTTTCCAGCTACGCGTCCTACAGCGATTTAGACCTCAGTGAAGTCAATTACTATCAAGCGTTCGGGTATTGGAAACTGGCCTGCATCTTGCAGGGCGTCTACGCGCGCTACCGCGCCGGTGCGACCGCCGGCGACCAGGGCAGCGTGGATGAGTTTCCCGAGCACATCGCGATGCTGGCCCAGACCGCGAGAGAGACCTTGGAGAACTGATGGACGACGAAATCTACGACCGGGTGATCTTCCTCGCCGACCCCGAGTTCAACGAACCCGTCCTCGTCTTTTGCCTCGAGGGTTGGATCGACGCCGGCCTGGGCGCCAGCACGGCGATGAGCAACCTCCTCGAGACCATACCGACCGAAGTGCTCGCCACCTTTGACACCGAGTACTTCATCGACCAGCGCGCTCGTCGACCCCTCGCGCGAATCGTCGACGGGGTCACGACCGAACTGACCTGGCCGGAGATCCAACTGCGCTACGGGCACGACGGCGACGGCGCGGACATCATCTTTCTCGTGGGTCCCGAGCCGGACTTTCACTGGAGCGACTTCATCGACGTCGTGACCGACGCCGCGGGGCGCTTCGACGTGCGCATGGTCGTGGGTCTGGGCGCCTTTCCCGCGCCCACGCCCCACACGCGACCCGTGCGCGTGATCGGCACCGCGCCCGCAACGAGTTTGGCGCTGCTCCAGGTTGTGGGCACCGTGAGCGGCGAGCTCGAGGTGCCCGCGGGCATCTCGAGTGCACTAGAACTCGGCTTTAGCGAAGTGGACGTCGACATCGTGACCCTGTGGGCTCGGGTCCCGCACTACGTCGCCGCCATGCCCTACCCCCAGGCTTCGGCCGCGTTGATTGACGGCCTGGCGCGGGTCGCGGGGCTGACTTTGGACGCGACGCACCTTCGCGCCTCGGCCGAAGAGGCCCGCCAGCGCGTCGATGAACTCGTCACCAACAACCCCGAGCACTCCACCATGGTCAAGCGTCTCGAGGCGGCGGCCGACGAAACCGAAGGGACGTCACTGGGCGAAGAGCTGCCCAGCGGCGACGAATTGGCGGCCGAACTCGAGAGGTTCCTGCGAGGCGAGCAGAGCTGACGCCATTTCGCGGCGCTCGGCCTCAATCGCTGAGCGCGATACCGAGTTCACCCAAGAGCGCGCGCACTCGGGCGTCGATCTCCTCGACGATTCGTCGAACGTGCTCGCGGCTCTGACCCGCGGGATCGTCCACCACCCAGTCGACGTAGCGCTTGCCCGCGAAGAACGGGCAGCTCTCGCCACAGCCCATGGTCACCACGACGTCCGCTGCGCGCACCAGCTCGTCGCTCAGTGGGGTCGCCACCTCACGGGCGCTGCTGAGGCCTCGCTCGGCCAAGACCGCCGCGACCTCGGCGTTCACGGTGGAGCTCGGCTCGGAACCCGCTGAACGCACCTCGACGAGGCCCTTCGCGTAGTGCTCGGTCAAAACCTTGGCCGCGACCGAACGGCCCGCGTTGTGCACGCAGGCGTAGAGGACGACCGGGCGCGACGTCACGAACGCACCTCTCGAGCGCCGGTGTCCAACCGCGGTTGATCATCACCGCGAAACGTGAATCGTCGCCGGGCCCAGAGCGAGACGTAGACCAGCGCGACGAGCGCGGGCACTTCGATGAGCGGACCCACCACGCCCGCGAGCGCCTGACCCGAGGTCACCCCGAAGGTCCCGATCGCCACGGCGATCGCCAACTCGAAGTTGTTGCCCGCGGCCGTGAAGGCCAGGGTCGCGGTGGCGCGGTACGTCAGCCCGAGCGAGCGTCCCAGGAGAAACGAGAGGCTCCACATCAACGCGAAGTAGCACAGCAGCGGCAACGCGATACGTGCCACGTCCAGGGGTCGTCGGGTGATCGCGTTGCCCTGCAGGGCGAAGAGGATCACAATCGTGAAGAGCAGCCCGTAGAGCGCGAAGGGCCCGAGGCGCGGCAGCAACGTCGCCTCGTACCACGTTCGGCCCCGGGCGCGCTCGGCGAAGCGGCGCGTGAGGTAGCCCGCGACGAGCGGGATGCCCAAGAAGATGAGCACGCTTCGCGCGATCGACCAGACCGCGACGTGCACGTTCTGCGTCGAGAGCCCGAGCCAGGCGGGCAGCACCTTGAGATAGAAGTAGCCCAGGCCCGCGAAGGCCACGATTTGAAAGAGCGAGTTGATCGCCACCAGCAGCGCCGCCGCGGTCCCGTCGCCGCACGCCAGATCGTTCCAGATCAACACCATCGCGATGCAGCGCGCCAGACCCACCAAGATCAGACCCGTGCGGTAGGCCGGCAGGTCGGGCAAAAAGAGCCACGCCAGGGCAAACATCAACGCCGGACCCACGATCCAGTTGAGGGTCAGGGACGAGATGACGAGGCGTCGATTCGTCGCGACGCTCGACATCTCGTCGAAGCGAACCTTCGCGAGCACCGGGTACATCATCACCAAAAGCCCGAGGGCGATGGGCAGGCTGGTCCCCGCCACCTGCACGTGGCCGAGCGCGCGATTGAGCGTGGGCACGAGGCGCCCGAGTGCGAGTCCGGCGCCCATGGCCACGCCGATCCATACCGGCAAAAACCGATTGAACGCGGAGAGCCGCGCCGCGACGGGCGCGCTCGAGTCAAGCGACGTCGTCGTCATCGCGGGCGACGCCCGTTTAACAACAAGTCGGCGCGGCCACCGACACCGAGATCGACTCCGGGACGCAGCACGCCCCGTCACCCATCACTTCTTCGGCGTCATTCGCGTCGGCCAGCACCGTGTAGACCTCCCAGCGCGAGTCGTCGGGTCCGGCCACCCAGACCTTGTCCTGCACGGCGTGACAACACGTCGTTTGCGTCTCGATCTCGGTCGCGAAGCCCTGGCCGGCGAGGTACGACGTCGCCTCGACGACCTCTTCACTCGAGAAGACTTCCACGCCCAAGTGGTTGATGGTCCCGGGCGCCCGCGCGTTCTCGAACAAGACCAGCTTGAGTGGCGGCTCGGCGATGGCGAAGTTGGCGTAACCCGGGCGCAGCTTCGCCGGGGCGATCTTGAAGAAGGCGCTGTAGAACGCGACCGCCTCGTCGAGGTTTGAAACGTTGAGGGCTAACTGCAGTCGCGACACGAGTGCTCCTTATATTGACGTCTATCAATGGATGACCCTAGCCGTTACATCGATACTTGTCAATACTAGGATGTGCTGATGAGCGATACGAAGATCTCGGGCAGCGACGCGGGGACCCTTTCTTGCTGCAGCCCGATTGCCGACGTCGCGCTGAGCGAGGCCGAGGCGCTCGACGTGGCCCAGGTCTTCGCCGCGCTGAGCGACCCGGTTCGCCTGCGCATGCTCTCGATGATCGCGGCGGTCGAGGAGATCTGCAGTTGCTCGCTCGAAGGACCACTCGCCAAGAGCCAGCCCACCATTTCACACCACACCCGCATCCTGGCCGAAGCCGGACTCATCACCGGCGAGCGCCGCGGGCGATGGACGTGGTGGCGCGTCACGCCCGAGCGCCTGCACGACGTCGCGCGCGTGCTCGGGAACTAGTTCGCGACTAGCTCGGCGAAGTTTCGCTCGAGCCGTCGACGTCGCCCGCTTCGATGCGCAGTCCCAGTCCCAGGGCGTAGCCCTCGAGGAAGAGGGCGCTGTCGTCCTGGCGGGGATGACGATTGGCGAGCGCGTAGAAGGCCGGCGAATGGTCGGCCTCGATGAGGTGCGCCAATTCGTGCACCAAAACCGCGTCGATGACCCACTCGGGGCACTGGCGCAGCCGGCCCGAAACGCGAATCTCGCGAGAGACCGGCGAGCACGAGGCCCAGCGCGACTGTTGATTGGAGACCCAGCGCACCGAGGCCGCGCGCACGCCTTCTAAGTAGAGCTCGGCCAAGACGTGGGCGCGCTCCTCGAGGGCCGCGTCGCCGGCCGAGACCTGCGGGCGCTGGGTCAAGAGACGCTCGACGAGTTCCTCGACGAAGACCACTCGCTCACGTCCGCGGATTCGTGCCGGGATCTGGACGACGATGCGGCTACCCGACCAGTGCGCGGCGCCGGTCTTCTTGCGCCGGGTCGAGGCGCGGATCTCGACTTCGGGTCGGTCAAAGCGCGGCGGTTCGATCGTCACGTGCGGATCGACTCTCGAAGAGTGCACCATCAGACGATGACGTTCACCAGGCGCGGCGGTCTCGCCACGACTCGCTGGGGCGCGGCGGCGCCAAGGGCACGGCGGACCTCGTCGTCGGCCAGCGCCAGCGCTTCGGCCTCGAGTTCGCTCAGCCCCGGAGCCACCTGGAGTCGAGCGCGAACCTTGCCGTTGACCTGGACGACCATGGTCACTGTCTCTTCGGCCACGAACACCGGGTCGGCTTCGGGCCAGGACCGCGAGTGCACGCTCGCCTCGCCGGGGTGGCGCTGCTCCCAGAGCTCGGCCGTCACGTGGGGGGCCAGGGGCGCGAGCATCAAGAGCAGGGAGTCGACGGCGCGGTCGAGCGTGCCCTTTTCAATGCCCGCGTCGCTGCGCGCGGTCTTCGAGACGACGTTGAGCAGTTCCATCAACGCCGCGACGACGGTGTTAAAGCTCCAGCGCTCGAGGTCGTGGGTCACGCGATCGATCGTGCGGTGCTCGGCTCGCGTGACCGCCAGGTCGCTCTCGTCGGGGACCTCGTGGAAATTGACGTCGTCGTAGGAAGCGAGTCGATAGACCCGATCGATGAATCGCGCGCAGCCCTCGATCATGTCTTCGCTCTGGTCGTTCCAGTCGACGTTGTCGGCGGGAGGACCCACGAAGAGATGAAAGAGGCGAAGGCTGTCGGCGCCGACGCGCTCGTAGTAGGGCTCGGGGGCGACGAGGTTGCCCTTGGACTTGCTCATCTTGGTGCCCGACAAGCGAATCATTCCCTGGGTGAAGAGCCGCTCGAAGGGCTCGCGCGGGATGCCCGGCGCGACGCCGATGTCGATCAACGCCTTGACGTAAAAACGAGCGTAGAGCAGGTGCAAAATCGCGTGTTCGACGCCGCCGATGTACTGGTCGACGGGCATCCACTTGGCCACCTCGACCGGGTCGAAGGGCACGCCTTCACTAAAGGGGTCGGCGAAGCGCAAGAAGTACCACGAGGAGTCGGTGAAGGTGTCCATCGTGTCGGTCTCGCGGCGCGCCGGTCCCCCGCAAATCGGACACGTCGTGCGAAAGAAACCTTCGTGGGTCGCGAGCGGGGACTGGCCGGTCTTGTCCATCACGACGTCGTCGGGTGCGAGGACGGGCAACTGCTCGTCGGGGACGGGCACGATGCCGTGCACGTCGCAGTAGACGACGGGGATCGGACAGCCCCAGAAGCGCTGGCGCGACACGAGCCAATCGCGCAGGCGATAGTTCACCTTGCGCGCGCCGTGGGCGCGTTCGAGCAAGAACGTGGTCGCGGACTGCTTGGCGTCGGCGACGTCGAGGCCGTCCAAGAAGCCCGAGTTCACGTGGGGCCCGTCGCCGCTGTAGGCGCCGCCTTCGAAGCCGGCCGGCGCCTCGACCGTGCGCACGACGCGAAGTCCGTACGCCTCGGCGAAGGCGTGGTCGCGTTCGTCCTCCGCCGGCACCGCCATGATCGCGCCCGTGCCGTACGTGCTGAGCACGTAGTCGGCGACGTAGACCGGCACGGGCTCGTCGTTGAAGGGATTGACGACGTAGCTTCCGGTGAAGGCGCCACGCTTTTCGAGCCCGACCCCGTCGCTCGAGGAGGTCGTGCGCTCCATCTCACTGGCCGCGGTCGCGCGCGCCACGAGCTCTTCGACGGCCTCACGATGTTCGTCGGTCGTGAGCTCGCCAAGCGAAGGGTGTTCGGGGGCCACGACCGCGTAGGTGACCCCGAAACCCGTGTCGGGACGCGTGGTGAAGACCCGCAGCGCCTTCGAGGCGTCGTGGGCGAAGGCCAGTGAGAACTCGACGCCCTCGCTTCGTCCGATCCAGTTGCGCTGCATCGCCTTCACGCGTTCGGGCCAGACGAGCGTGTCGAGGTCAGCCAAGAGCTCGTCGGCGTAGTCGGTGATCTTGAAGAACCACTGCTTTAAGTTCTTGCGCTCGACGAGGTCGCCCGAACGGTCGCAGGTCCCGTCGGCGTTCACCTGCTCATTGGCGAGCACCGTCATGCACCCCGGACACCAGTTGACCGGCGCCTCGGCGCGGTACGCCAGGCCGTTCTTCAAGAACGCGAGGAAGATGTACTGGGACCAGCGCATGTACTCGGGGTCGTGGCTGTTAAGGGTGCGCCGCCAGTCATAGACGGCCCCCAATCGAACGAGCGACGACTTCAACTCGGCCATCCTCGCTTCGGTGAAGACGCGCGGGTGGCTGCCGGCCTTGATCGCGGCGTTCTCGGCCGGGAGGCCGAAGGAGTCAAACCCAAAGGGCGATAGGACAGCCTTGCCGCGCATGGTTTGAAAGCGAACGATGAGATCACCGAAGGTGTAGTTGCGCACGTGGCCCTGGTGGGCGGCGCCCGAGGGGTAGGGGTACATGGTCAACAGGTAGTAACGCTCGCGAGGGTCGTCGTTGTCGACCTCGTAGGTCCCGTCCTCGAGCCAGCGTCGTTGCCACTTCGCCTCGACGGCGTTCACGTCAAAAGGGCGTGCCATTACTGCATTCTAGAGAGTCTGGTGCCCCGAGACACCTAAAGTGACTTCAATGAGAGACGTCACCTTCTTGCTCGTGCACGGCGCCTGGAGCGGCGCTTGGTGTTGGTCGCTGTTGGGCGAAGAGTTCGAGCGCCGTGACGTCATGTTCGAAACCGTTGACCTGCCGAGTTCGACGCCCCACGCGCACGCTGAGACGTACCTCATCGACGACGCGCGCGACGTCGCGGAGTTGGCCAACGAGAGCGGTCCCGTGGTGCTGGTCGGGCACAGTTACGCGGGTTGCGTGATCACCGAAGCCGCACCGCTCGTCAACGACCTTCGCGCATTGATCTACGTCGCGGCGCTCCTGCCGCTGGTGGGCGAAAGCGCCTCGGACGCCTCGCGCGCCGCGGGCGTTCGCACCGCCCTCGACGAGGCCATCTACGTCGACGGCGAGCGGACGTACCTGCGACCAGAAATCGCGAAAGGGGCGCTCTATCAGGACTGCGAGGAGGCGCTCGCCAACTGGGCGGTCGAACGTCTCACGAGCCAGACCCTGGCGAGCTTTCGAAGCCCGCGCGGCTCGGGCGACGTCGCGGCGCCCCGGCGCTACATCTTGTGCGAGGAAGATATGGCGATCGATCCGCAAACCCAAGCGATCATGGCGAGTCGCTGCGGTGAGGTCGTGACCATGGCCAGTGGCCACTCGCCGTTTCTCTCCCGGCCCGCCACGTTGGCTGACCTGATCCTCGCGCCCTTCGAAAGCTGAGTCGCCTTTAGTGGTGCGCGGGCTTGGCGAGCGCGCTCTGCGCGTTCACGCCGTCGATGGCCTTGCGAAGTAGGTGCGCGAGTTCGTGTCGCTCGCCCTCGTCGAGCGCCACGAGGATGACGTCTTCGAGACTCTGCTGGGCGGCCTCGGCCTGTTGGAGCGCCTTGCGGCCCCGCTCGGTCATCGAGACCAGGTGGCGGCGGCGATCGCTCGGGTCGCGGCGGCGTTCGACGTAGTCGTTCGATTCGAGATCGTTCAACAACAAGACGCAGTAGTTGGCGTCGATGCAGAGCCCGTCGGTCAGGGCCTGCTGGGTCGTTTCCTCGTAGTCGCGCAGAAACGAGAGGGCGGCGAGTTCCTTCAGCGTCTGGCCCAAGAGTTCCGGCGTCGAGCGCCGGCTCACGAGCCGTGAGAGCTGCGTGAGCAACAGGATCGGTCCAGTCGAGGAACTTTCATCCATCGACGTTAATGGTAGCGAGAGGTCAATATTCATGCTATCATGATTATACGTTATTCCCGATGATAATGCATCAAGGTTGAATGACACTCGCATCTCACAGTAAAAGGACCTCCGAATGAATTCAATTCCACCCTCTCAATCAGGTACTTCAGAACGGCGGCGCTGGATCGCGCTGATCGTGGTGTGTCTCGCCATGTTGATGAACGCCCTCGACGGCTCGATCGTGAACGTCGCGCTGCCCTCCATCCAGCACGACCTGCACTTCTCCCAGTCGAGCCTGACCTGGGTCGTCGACGCGTACTTGATCGCCTTTGGCAGCTTCTTGCTGCTGGCCGGTCGCCTCGGCGACCTGCTCGGGCGAAAGAAAGTCTTCTTGAGCGGCGTCGCCCTGTTCACCCTCGCCTCACTGCTCTGCGCGCTCGCGCCGAGCCAGGGCTGGCTGATCGCCGCACGATTCCTCCAGGGAATCGGCGGCGCGATTTCGACCTCGGTCATCGTGGCGATCATCGTGACGGAGTTCTCGGGAGTGGCCGAGCGCGCCAAGGCCATGAGCGCCTACATGTTCGTCGCCGTGGGCGGCGGGTCGCTCGGACTCTTGGTCGGGGGCATCTTGACCCAGTCGGTGTCGTGGCACTGGATCTTCATGATCAACGTGCCGATCGGGATCGCGACCCTCGTCCTTGGCTGGTTCTTGATCCGTGAGAACGAGGGACTCGGAGTGCGTCACGGGCTCGACGTCACCGGTTCGATTCTCTTGACCTCGTCGCTCGTCATTGGCATCTACGCGATCGTCAAGGCCTCGAGTTACGGCTGGATCTCCGCGCACACCCTGGGCTTCTTGGCCGTGGCCGCGGGGCTCCTCGGGACGTTTTTCATGGTGGAGGCGCGAGTGAGCCGTCCCATCGTTCCGCTACGCATCTTTCAGTTGAAGAGCTTGACCGCCTCGAGCGTCGTGCGCGGCCTGTCGTTCTCAGCGATGTACGCGGTCTTCTTCTTCGGCGCGCTGTACCTCGAGCGCGTGCTGGGATTCGGTCCTCTCGCGACGGGTCTCGCCTTCTTGCCCATGACCCTCGCGATGGCGGTGATGTCGCTCGGCGCGACGAGCAAGCTGCTCGTTCGCTACGGCGCCATGAAGCTCTTGATGCCGGGGATGTCGATGGTGGTGGTCGGACTGATCTTGCTGACGCGCACGAGCGTGCACTCCCAGTATTTGACGGCGGTCTTCCCCGCCTTCTTGCTGCTGGGCTTTGGCATGAGCATCTCCGCGGTGCCGTTGCTCACGATCGCCATGGCCGACGTGCCGCGAGACGACGCGGGCTTGGCGTCGGGCATCGTGAACGTGTCGATGTGGTTGGCGTCCTCGACGGCGCTGGCGATCTTCGGGACGCTGTCGGCGAGCAAGACCAGTTCCCTGCTCACCCAGGGGCGAAGCGTGGCCGACGCGTCGGTCGGCGGCTATCACGTCGTCTTCTTCGCCGGAGCACTCCTCGCCGCGGCCGCCCTAGTCATCACCGCGACCGCGCTGCGCTCCCCCGCGCAGCGCGAAGCACTGGCGACCCAGGCCAGTGCCCACCTGATCCAAGAGACCAGCGGCGAAATGGACGTCCTCGAGGAGTTCTAATCCTCCTTGAACCCTCTGATTCAGCGGTCCGCCAACCCCCGGCGGGCCGCTGAATCATTTTCTCTCGTCACGTCGGATCCCTCGTCAGTGAGTACTCTCGTCTCCATGACCACGCGCCAGAGCCCACCTTTTCGCGCCGACCACGTCGGCAGTCTGCTTCGCCCCGCCGCCCTCTTGAAGGCTCGCGAGGAGTTCAAGGAGGGTCGCGTCGACGCCGCGGAGCTAAAGGGCGTCGAGGACGCCGCCATCCTCGACGCCATCAAACTCCAAGAGGAGATCGGCCTGCAGTCCGCGACCGACGGCGAGTTCCGTCGCACGTCGTGGCACATGGACTTCATCTACCAACTCGGCGGGATCACCAAGACCGACGAGCTGTTGAAGGTGGCCTTCAAGAACGCCGAGGGCACGACGTCGTTCACCTCCGCGGCCCTCAAGGTCAGCGACCACGTCACGCTCGAAGACACCATCTTCGCCGACGCCTTCACGTTCTTGAAGAATCACGTCACGACCGCGACACCGAAACTGACGATCCCCTCGCCGAGCATGGTCCACTACCGCGGGGGCGCGGCCGCGATTGACCCCGCGATCTACCCCGACGTCGAGCAGTTCTGGCACGACCTGTCGGCCGCGTACGCCGAGGAGGTCCGTCGCCTGGGCGAGTTGGGCTGCACGTACCTCCAGCTCGACGACACCTCGCTCGCCTACTTGAACGACCCCGACCAGCGCGCGATGATCGCCGCGCGCGGCGAGGACGCCGATCACCAACACCTGCGCTACATCAAGCAGATCAACGCGGCCATCTCGACGCGTCCCGAGGGCATGTCGATCACGACCCATTCGTGTCGAGGAAACTTCCAGTCCTACTGGGCGGCTGAGGGAGGTTACGACTTCGTGGCCGAGGCGCTCTTCAACGAACTCAACGTCGACGGCTTCTTCCTCGAGTACGACGACGCGCGTTCGGGTGGCTTCGAGCCGCTGCGCTTCATGCCCAAGGGCAAGCAGGTCGTGCTGGGCCTGGTCACCACGAAGAAGGGCGCGCTCGAGTCCAAGGACCAGTTGAAGCGCCGCATCGACGAGGCCAGTCAGTTCGTCCCCCTGGAGCAGATCTGTCTCTCGCCGCAGTGCGGATTCTCCTCCACCGTCGAGGGCAACGCCTTGACCTTCGAGGAGCAAAAGGCGAAGTTGCGCCTCGTCGTCGAAACCGCTCACGAGGTCTGGGGCTGACCACGGGCGCTCCCGTGAGCGCGAAGCGCGCTTCAACGAGCGACTATTCACTCGGCGACGGGCGCACCCGCTGCTCTTGGGTCCGCGACGTCCCCCTCGACGTTCGCTACCACGACGAAGAGTGGGGCGTTCCCGTTCACGACGATCAAATGCTCTTCGAGCTGTTGACTCTCGAGGGGGCCCAGGCCGGTCTCAGTTGGCTCACCGTCCTTCAGCGTCGAGCGGGTTACCGGCGCGCCTTCAAGAAGTTCAATCCGCGTGCGGTGGCGAAGTTCGACGATGAAGTCGTCGCGGCGATCCTCGGTGACGAAGGCGTGATTCGTCACCGCCAAAAGATCGAATCCGTGGTCAACAACGCTCGAGCAGTGCTCGCGATACAAAAGAGCCACGCCAGCTTGGACCGCTACCTCTGGGACCTCGGCACCGCGAAGGGCGATTCGAACGCCGTCTCCAAGTTAATGAGCAAACAACTCCAAAAGGACGGCTTCAAGTTCGTCGGCCCCACCATCTGCGACTCGCTGCGTCAAGCGAGCGGGATGGTGAATGACCACTCCCCGAGGTGCTTTCGAAAACGAGAGGTCAACGGTTGCTGACGCGAATTCCTCCGACACTTAGGTGATTGGAACTCGAGTCCAGACCTTGTCACCAGCAGAGACGTCGCGTGGCGTGACGTGGCGTCGTTCGACAGTCGTGACCCGAGCACCACATGACGCCACGCACTACATTCACGCTAGATCGACGTTGCGCTGAGGCGCATTGAGACGGAGGTAGTCGTGACAACCACCAATCCCACTCAGGGTTCCCACAAATCCGCCAACGGACTTAGCGGCATCAACTGGACGCCGACATCGGTGATCGCGCTCGTGATAGTCGTTTTGGCCGCATTGATTGGGTTGATCGTTTTCCTGGCTGAGCACTACCACTCGTCGAGTGACGTGAACGCCGTGTTGGGCGGGATCACCTCGGTCTTTACCGCCGCCATCGGTCTCGCCGTGGGTCACACCGCGGGCAATCTGAAGGGTAAGGCCACGGGCAGCGCCGCGATCAACAAATTGAAGGCCATGAAACCCGACATCAACAAATTGAACGAGCACGCTCGACCGACGATCGCCAAGGTGAGAAACGCTGTGCCCGGTCCCAACGTCATCGAGTTGTACGACGAAAAAACCAACGTTGGCGGCGTCGAAACGGCCGCCATCCACCCCGACGACATATCCCAAATCGACGAATCGATCATTCGTCTGAAGGCGATCCTTGACGCTTGATCGTTCCCAAGCGACGAAGTCACTCGGCGATCGGCGCCCTTTAAGAATGTCTCCGCACGTTGTCCCCTCCGAGTTGTCAGAATCGAGCGTCCCTCTTCGAACGTGAGGGATTCATCAGAATGAAACGTATGAAGAAACCCGTGACAAACGACGTTTGAGACCGATAGAAGTAGTGACGTGACTGCTGAAGAGGAACGAGGAGGTGAGGGCGAGCGGCTCCTCGCGCGAGACCCCCAGGCTTGGGGGGCTCTGCACGAGCGGGTTTACCCAGCGATGTTTAACTACGCCTTTCGAAGACTCTCCAACGATGACGCCGCGCGAGACGCGGTCGCCGAGGCGATGGCTCGGGTCGTCGCGTCCCGAGAGAAGCTCGTGGGCGCTGTCTCCCCCGAGGCCTGGTGCATCGGAGTCTTGCGCCACGTCGTCGCCGACGCGCACCGACGTACGTACCGCGAGCGAGCGCGAAGCGTCGAACCACCCTCGACCTCGGGCGTCGAGGTTGGCGAGCACTTGGAGCTCGGCGATGAGCATCAGGCAATCCGCTCGGCTTTCGAACGCCTCGACGAGTCCGACCGTGACGTCCTTCAACTACGCGTCATCGCGGGTCTCAGCAGCGAAGAGGCCGCCGAGGTGCTGAAAACGTCGCCGGGAGCCGTACGCATGGCCCAGTCGCGCGCGCTCGAGCGGCTTCGCCGATTGATGGGCGAGGAGGTAGGAGTATGAACCAGTTTCGTAGTGACGAAGAACTCTTGGCCCAGTTGAGGGAGACGTTTCCCCCGTCGTCGGTCACGCCTGATGAGATGGCGCGACAACGTCTATTGGACGCTCTGGCGCTCGACAACGTCGTCTCCGTCGACGCGTACGAGTCGCGCTCCTCTCGTCTACGCCGACGCTTTGGCTCGCACGCGAGCGCTCTGACCCTGAGCGCCGTCGGCGTTTTGGCCCTAGGCGGCGTTGCCGCCGCCGCGGTCGCGACCAACACGCTGCCCGGTCCGACTCGGGCCATCGCTTACGACCTCGGACTTCCGGTCACCTCGCCCGCGCTCGTCCAGGCACGCTCTCAACTGCACCAACTCGTGACGGCGAACTCCTCGAATCTTCCGAGTTCGGCCCGTGAACTTGGCCGACAGCTCATTGACGAATTAAAGAAACTCGACCACACCGACCTCGCACAGATTTCTACCGCGGCGCGTAGTGCGTTGGCCCCCACGGGACTGCTCTCGCAAGCCACACAAATTCTGGGCACTTTGTCGGTCGCGAACACCACGACCACGACGGTGGCACCTTCGACAACGACGTCGACGTCAAACCCCACGACGACCACGACCGTAATCGTTCCCCTTACGGTCCCGGGCGTGGGATCGATTTCGGGGATCACGAATTCTACGGGTGTGGGCGGGGTCCTCAATAAGACCACGTCGACCGTGACGTCGCTTCTTCCCTAGGTCAACGAAGCGAGCCTCGACTCCCCCGCCGCGGGATGCTTTCTTGTGAAAAGTCATAGAAGGTCACGCGGGAAGCGAATTACTCGTGACGCGAAGTCGCCGGGACCGATGAAGGAAGTGAAAGGTCACCGTGACCTCGAGCTTCCAAAGGAGTTGAAATGAAGTTTCCACGTACCGCACTTTTAGCCAGTGGCGTCGTTCTTACCTTGGGCGTCACCGGCACTGCAGTTGCCGTCACGGGTTCCCACGCGGCCCTCGCGGGAGCAGCGTCCAGCTCGACGCAGGCTTCGACGGACGCTTCCGCGACGAGTTGCGCCAACACGAACGACGTCGCTAACGCCGCCCCCGCCCCCACGGTAGGCACGGTCGCCGACGGCAACGGATCGTTCACTTCAGCGGTCGACCTCAGCGGCCAAGCCCTTGCGACGTTGCACATCACGACGGATGCTTCGAGTCAGACGCTCACGGCACTGAGTATTGGCCTCAACTCCAATGACGGCGTCCAAGCCAGCGCTGCGTCGACGACGCCTTCGAGCGCCACGGTCACCGTCACCGATGCTGCCAACGGTGGAACGTTCAATATGAACGTGGGCGTTGACGCCTCGGGTGCGCCGCAGATCTCGGTAACTCCGGTCGCGAGTGACTGCGCCTCGCCGAGCGCCGCGCCCGGCGTCGGCACGAGCACTACGGGCTCCGTCGTGATAAGCGGCGATTCGACGCCCGCGACGACGAGCGATTCGAGTGGCTCCGCTAACGCCGGTGCGTCGACTGACGTGAACGCCAGCACGGGATTGAGTACCGACGCGTCGACCTCGACCAACGCAAACGCAAACGCAAACGCAAACGCGCAGACCTCACTGTCAGCCCAGGCGAACGCCAACTCGGACCTCTCGATTGGTTCCGTGCTTCAGGGCAACGTACAGATTGGTTCTGGAGTAAGCCTCTCACTAGGCAACTAACACAAGAGCCTGATTGGCGGGGCCGGGCGACACACGCGCCCGGCCCCGCTGCGTGTGTTGCGGTGCCAGTCAGCGAAACCTTCCCGTACCTGAAGTGAGTTAGGCAAACCAACTGCTAACATCAATAGACCTTTTGGGGGTATAGCTCAGCTGGTAGAGCACTTGCATGGCATGCAAGGGGTCAGGAGTTCGAATCTCCTTACCTCCACCGATTAGAAGCCTTATTTCATAAGGC
>Ga0307372_10003517_pt1 | contig 24913 bp, 20 predicted proteins | sample OX1MG_FD_202533 | JGI IMG/M metagenome (GOLD analysis project Ga0307372, IMG submission 202533) | Soil microbial communities from Risofladan, Vaasa, Finland - OX-1 | ecosystem: Environmental > Terrestrial > Soil > Coastal area > Acid sulfate soil | place: Finland: Risofladan, Vaasa | collected...
TGCGACTAGCATCTGAGGTCGTGAGCATCGGTAGCTGGTTCGAGGATCGCGTGAATCAGGTCGACGCGCGTCGTATGCATCGCCGCAAGCATCTCCCGGATTCAATCGAGAAACCGTACTGGCACAACGACGCGTTCGCCAAGGACTCAGCCCGTCTCGAAGCCTTGGGCTACGCGGTCGAATCCGAGGTCGACAACGATGCGTATGTCAATTCGACGTACCCGGCGAACACCGGCGGAGGCTTTGGTCAGTTGAGCCGGACCGTCACTCGGCGAGTGCCGTCCATACACGTGAAGTACCGGCGGGAGCCACCGACGCGCTGAGTGACGTCACCGTTGCTCCGGGCGGCGATGACAGCGTGGCCACAGATGGCCGCGGCGTCTGGAGGATCCGCCTTCTTGGGAGTCGCTTCAGACGTCGGCCCTGCGCAGCGTGTGGGGCCCGTATCGCAGTGCGGTGGAACGCCCCGCGGCACCCACCGCAAAACTCACCTCTTCTCCGAAGTGGCCGTAGTCGTCACCCTCGACGATGGTGAATCGCCGGGCACCATCCGGCCGCAATCGTGCGGCGGACGCAAGCGGCATCGTCATCTCGGGATCGATGATGTATAGCGACCGGTTGATGCGCGCGATGGTGATCTCGCCGATGTCGCCGCGGAAGTGGCCGGCGAGGCGGCCCAGGCTCACCCGCGAATGTCCGTGCGCGGTCTCGGCAGCGTCCCCCCAGCGACGCAGCACCGAGGCCACGCTGTGAAAGATCATGTCGACGCCGAGGCTCGGCACCGGAGTGTTGGTGTTGCTCAGCACGGCCGCGCACAGGCCCCATTCCGGCGAGAACCCGATCTTGGTCGTGAAACCGGGGAACCCACCACTGTGCCCGCGGATGCCGACCCCGTCGACCTGCCAGATCATCCAACCGAGCCCGTGACTCGGTTGCTCGGGCCGCTGCCATTGCGTGCGCTGCATCTCGCGCCGTGACAGGTCGGAGATGAGGTTTCCGACGCCCGGGAAATGAGCGTGCTGATAAGTGAGCAGATCCGGCACTGTCGAGACGAGCCCACCCGCGGGGGCAAAGGCGCGCGCCTCGGCGTGACGCGTCGGGCGTCGCGGCTCTCCGGGGCGTCGACGGTAGTACCCGGTCGCGAGCGTCCGACGCACGCGCGGCGCCAGCGACGGGGCGCTCCCGTGCATACGGAGCGGCCCCAGGAGATTCCGTTGCAGCAGCGACTCGAACGATCTGCCGGTGACGGATTCGAGTGCCTCACCGAGCAGCACGTACGCGATGTTGGAGTATCGAAAGGTTGTTGACGGCTCGGCGAAGGTGAGTCGCTGGCGGACGTCGGCTCGCACCGTGTCGGTGTCTGGAAAGTCATCGTCTCCCCAGATGTTCGATCCGTCGCGGATCACACCGCCGCCATGAATGAGCAGGTGGCGAATGCTGATGTCCCTCGCGTGCGCCAGGCGCCGCGTCCAGCTCAGATATTTCGTGATGGGATCATCAAGTCGCATCCTTCCGGCCTCAACCTGTTGCATGACGAGCGTCGCCGTCATCGTCTTGGTGATCGAGGCGCAGCGGTACGCTGTCGCATCGGCGGTTGCGGCGCGCTCTGACGCGAGGTCAGCGCTGACGATGGCATCGAGCATCACCGGGCGTCCACCGTGGCTGATCCCGAACGAGATTCCAGGAACATCCCACAGCATCGCCTGATACCGGATCCAACGGCGGGCGATCTCCGCCGCATCAGCGAGCTGGCGCGGTGCGACCTTCACCGCGGGAAGCCTAGCGCGTCATCGCGGATCCTGTGGTCACCGCACGCCGGGCACCGCCTCAGCGGCGCTCCATGCCTCCCGAGACGCGCACGATCGCGCCCGTCACATGGGCTGCCTCGGGGCCGAGCAGCCATGCGATGGCGTTCGCGATCTCGAACGGTTCCGCAGGGCGCCCGAGAGGAATTCGCGTGGCAGACCGTCGGCGCGATCCGGCGCGCCCGCCGCCGAGTGGGTGTCGGTTCGGACGACCCCGGAAGCCACGGCGTTGACCCGGATGCCCTCGCCGGCCAGCTCCTTCGCGAGCCCCACCGTCAGAGCGTCGACGCCGGCCTTCGCTGCCGCGTGGTGGAAGTACTCGTGCGCGCTGCCGAGAGTTGCTGCCCGGCTGAAACGCCACCGAGTACGCCGATCGGAGGCCGGAGCGACGTGCCCGGTCCGGGGGGTGCGAAGATGACGACGTGGTCGACGAACTCCTCACGCGCCTGCTGGGAGCGCGAAGCTCGGTCATCGCCGACGTCGCACCGGATGGTGCCGAGCTCCTCGTGCGCTGCGACGACACGGGCAGCATGCAGGTGTACCGGCTCCCCGCCATGGGCGGCGACCTGGTCCAGTTGACGTTTCTCGATGAGCCCGTCTCGGCCGCTCGCTACATTCCGGGGACCGGCGATATCGTGGTTGCTGTCGATCGTGGCGGTAACGAGAGCTATCAGCTGTGGCTGGTGAGCCTGCAGGGTGACGAACCACGACCGCTTGTCGTCGAGGAGCATGTCAAGCACGACCTCGGCGACGTCAGCCGAGACGGACGCCTCATCGCGTTCTCCTCGACCAAGCGGAATGGCGTTGATATCGACGTGCACGTGCTGGATCGTGCCGACGGGTCGATCCGCACGGTCTTCGAAGGAGGTTGGAACCGGGTCGAGTGCTTCTCCCCTGACGGCCACTGGCTGACCGTCGTCCGCCTCGACGGATCATTCGCGATCAGCGACGACCTGTTGCTCGTCGACCTCGAGACCGGCGAGGTGCGCATCGTGGTGGAACGCACCGGCGCCGGGACGGCGGTGGCTCCCACGTGGTATCCGGACTCGTCGGCTTTTCTCTTCAGCACCGACGCGGGTCGTGACGTCGCGTCCATCGCTCGGTACGACGTCGGGACATCGTCCTGGCACTACGTTCTCGACACCGCTTGGGACAGCGAGGCGAGCCTCAGCACGGACGGGCGCAGGGCCCTGGTCTTCCATGCGGAGAACGCCATCACCCGCCTCCAATTGCACGATGGCGAGACGCTCGCCCATATCCGGAATCTCCGGCTGCCAGAGGCCGGCACCGGGTTCGGCCTGCCGCTCATGCCTCGGCCGTTGCTCTCCTCGAACGGGACCACCGCGCTCCTGACCTACACGACGACGGCGACCCCATTGACCCCACTGCGCGTCGACACCAATGACTCAGAGCCCCCTGTCCAGCTGCTCCCCATCGATCAGGTGGTCTCGCCAGCCCTGGTCACGCCCGAACTGCAGAAGATCGAGTCGTTTGACGGCGAGCAGATCACGTATTTCCTGTACAAACCCGAGGTCGACAACCCCCCGGTGGTCGTGGTGGTGCATGGAGGGCCAGAGGCACGATTTGCGCCTCGATACGACCCGTTCATCATTCGACTGGTCGCCCAGGGCATCGCCGTGGTGGCACCGAACGTTCGTGGTTCGGCAGGCTGGGGACGCCGGTTCGTCTCCCTCGACGATCGCCGCCTGCGGCTCGACTCGGTGCGCGATCTCACAGCGGTGCATGCGTCCCTGGCGGAGCGCGGAGTCGATGCGACGAGGGTGGCGGTGATCGGGGGATCGTACGGCGGCTACATGACGCTGGCCGCGCTGGCCTTCCATCCAGACCTCTGGGCGGCCGGTATCGCGACGGTGGGTATCAGCAGCCTGGTCACCTTCCTCGAGAACACCTCCCCATACCGGCGCCGGGTCCGCGAGGTTGAGTACGGCTTCCTCGACACCGACCGCGACTTCCTCATCGAGGCGTCGCCGATGACGCACGTTGACCGGATTCGTGCGCCGCTGATGCTCATTCACGGCGCCAACGACCCTCGCGTTCCCGTTGGCGAGGCGCGGCAGCTGCACGCTTCGCTCCGCGCTCGGGGAGTCGCCAGCGAACTCCTCATCTACGAGGACGAGGGACACGGACTCGCGAAGCGTGCCAACCGGTTGGACGCCGCCCCCCGAATGCTCGCGTTTCTGCGCAAGAACCTCGATGCGTAGGCGACGATCGGGCGCGCTGCGGGGACGCCGCGATGCGCCGATGGTATGGTCCGCCGGGCGTACCCATGGGTGCGAGACCGATACCCGGAGCGACGAACGATGGTGAGCGTGGTGGATCCGGGCGGCGACAAGCATGCGTATCAGACAGGGCGGTACATCGAAGTCGTCGACGGTCATCTGATCATCAGAGACGGCGCAGGCGGCACTGCAATCGGCATCTTCGCGCCCGGGAAATGGCAATCCGCGCACATCGACGCGGTACCGGCACGCAGCGCCGGAACGGTCTCCGGCATCAGGCCTCGATTGGGGCAGTCCCCGTAGTCACAGCGGCGACGTGAGCGTGGACGTGGGAGAGGAAATCGGCCATGCTCCCGTGATAGCAATAGCAGCGCTATCATGTTTTGTGATAGGATGTTTCTGCAGGTGGGAGCGGAGACAAGCGACAACTGCTGGAGGTACCCGATGGCTCGCAAGTACAAGCCGATACATCTCGATGTCAAGCCGGTGATCGGCCCGTATCTGGACGAAGCTGCAACGTGCCCGCAGTGCAGTTCGCGCATCACCGAGGTGCTCGGGCGTATGGGCCTCCGCCTCGTATTCCGCTGCGACCGCTGCCGCGTTCAGTTCTTCCGTCAGCGGACCGTGGCGAGCGCGAGCCTCGTCTGAGGGGCGCTCCGCGGCGACCCCGGCTTCGAGCGTCGCACAGACGCATCGGGGAGGTCGAGGTAGGCTCCGTGACGGACTCCGAATAAACCGGGGGTGATCGTTGCGCCTGGTCACCGCGTGTAAACACTGCATCGCAAACCGTCGCATGCCGTCACGTGAGCGGTGCCGATAGCGTCTGATTGGTCCAGGGGCGCGAGCGAGGGTGGCCGCGTCGAAGAGTGGGGCTTGGAGGGCCGATGCCGTGCCGATTGCGGAGACTCCCCGGAAGGATGCGAGCGTGCTTCGTCGTCTCGGGGCACTGCCGGCGACAGCACTCTTCAGGCGTCGCGAGCACTCCTCGCCACCGGCTCGTGCCGCGTCAGGAATCGCCTGCACCATGCGGGGTTGCAGCAATCACACCGCCGAACTCTGCGCCTACCGCGATCGCCGTGAACGCTCATGCGCCGCAATGATCTGTCCGGCACACCGCATCTCACTCGGCGGGGTCTCGTACTGCCGCCGGCACGCGGGCACGGTGCAGGCGATTGGTGAGCTGGCACGGGACCGGAGCGGGCATCCCGATGTCGACGATCGCGCGCCATCGCTCGTCGACTGGATCGGGCGCGACCTCGACAAGGACATCCGGCGGCTCCTCGCGCGGGCGGCACGCCCCGGCGAAAGTGTCATCGCGGACGAGGTGACCCGACTCGCGCACGACTTTCACCGCAACGCGCGCTGGGAGCGCAGCTGGCGTCTCGTCGAACACACCGGGCCCATCCTCAACGTGACCCTGCACGTCGCCGAGGATGACGACTCACTTGTGCACGTTCGGGTCGGAACCGAGACGGTCGCCGACGGCGTGCCGCCCTGGATCGCGCGACGCCGGGAGGGTCAGGACGTCGAGGCGGCGATCGACATCTCCCAGCGCCGGCTCTTCTACCGCTACCTCGAGGCGACGATCTCCGAGGCGGTGGCCCGGTTCCGGGACCGCTCCGACCGCATCGACCGGTAGGGGCACACGCCTGCCCGAATCCCCCGGCGCCGGAGTCCGCCGGACGCCCAGACACTGATCCTGCGCGTCGTCATGCCCGCTCCAGCAGGGCAATCGGCGCGCTGTCGAGCAGGACGTCGAGGAGCTGCTCCTCGCCCCCGGTCTCGCGATTCGTGAGCACGTCGCGCCAGCGCCCCTCGGGAAGTGCGGCCGCAGTGTCCTCCCAGCCGGCCCGGAGCATGAGCGGCCAGCGGAATCCGACCGTCACGGTGACCGGGAGCCCATCTGAGCGCGTTCGGGAGAAGCAGATGGCGTGAGCCGCGCGTGACCCGGCCACCTCCACGCGCTGGTACCCGGAGTCACTGCCGAAGGCCTCGGGGTGTCTGGAGCGTACGGCGAGCGCGGTTGCGATGAGCCGTAGCTTAGGGCCACCCTCCTCGAGCCGTGACATGAAATCACCGCCTCCCTCCCCCAGCACGTCGCCAAGCAGGCGACGGCGACGTTCAAAGTCAACCGGCGTGCGGTTGTCCGGATCGACGAGCCGGAGGTCCCAGAGTTCCGAGCCCTGATAGATGTCAGGAATCCCGGGCACGGTCAGCTTGATCAGCGTCTGCGAGAGCGACAGCCACTGCCACTCCGGCGTCATCGCCGCAATCACCGCGCTCATCTCGGTATCGACGTCCGGGTCGGCGACCATGCCTCGCACATACCGCTCGAGACCCAGCTCATACGGGTGATCAGGTTCGATCCAGTTGGTCTCGCACTTCGCCTCCCGAGCGGCCTTGAGCATGTACGCCCACGCTCGGTCACCATCCATCGGGTGGGCCGCCACCAGTGTTTGGTAGAGGAGATACTCGGCCTGGCGCGGGAGCGGATGCGAGCCCCGATGGCGCGCACCGATCGCGTCGAGGCGCGCGACGGCCCGACGCCAGCGTTCCGGCATCTCCGAGAGCATCCCCACCCGCAGGCGCGCATCCTCCGCGCGCTTGGTGTCGTGCGTGGTTGTGGCCAGCAATGTCAGTGGGTGCTTCCGTGAGGTCTGGGCGCACGCCGCATGAAACCCTTCGAGATCAACCGTTCGGTCAGGGTCCGAACCCACCTCGTTGAGTGCGACCAGAGGCACGTATCGGTAGAAGGCGGTGTCCTCGACGCCCTTGGCCATCACGGCGCCGGCGACCTGCTGGAAGCGCTCGCGAAGTTCCCGACGGGCCGGGACGCCATCGCTCGCTCCACGCAGCACCGAAAGAAGGGCCCCCAGTCGCGTCTCGTCGCAGCGACCCGATCGGCGCGCCCGCTCTTCCGCAATGCCGATCGCCCGCTCGTCATCGGCACTCAACCGGTCGTCTCCCTGCGGATAGGTTCGGTACCGCGGCATGCCTGCCACGAGCTCCGCGAGCTCGCTGCGGGCACCCGCGATCCCGGACGCTGCCGCGACCCGAGTGAGACGGCCGAGCTCGGCGCTGAGCAGATCCCCGAACACCTGCAGCCGGGCTCGATGCGAGTGTGTCGCGAAGTCGCCGGCGTCGCCGGTGAACTCGCGGTAGAGGTCGGAGAGCGCCGAGAGGCCCTCGGGGTGGACCAGGAGCGACGTCGCCAGCGCGCCGAATTCGTACCCCGTCGTTCCGTCGATCGGCCAGTCCTCGGGCAGGCTCTCCTCGGTGGCGAGGATCTTCTCGGCGACCAGCCACGCCCCTGCGGCCTCGGCACGCAGGCGAACCGCACATGCGGCGGGGTCGCGGAGCCCGTCGATGTGATCCACTCGCAGGCCGTCGACGGTGCCATCGGCCACCAACTCCAGCGCTCGAGCGAGCACCCTCTCGAACACCGTGCCGGCCTCGACGCACACGCCGGCAAGGGAGGTGACATCGAAGAAACGGCGGTAGTTCAGGTGAGCGGATCCGCTCCTTGCATCCTCGAGGATGTAGTGCTGGGCGTCGAGCGTCTCGAGAGACACGGGACCAGCGGCGCCGGCCGTACCGGGTGCAAGCGGAAACGCATCGGCCGCGTAGCGGAGCTCGAACTCGCCGTCAGATCCGCTGACCACCTGCAGCTCGTGATCCGCAAGCAGCTCGGCTCGGGGAGCCCCGAGCACGGGAAGGAGCAGCCGGCCCTGCAGCGCCGGCGCATCCCAGTCGATATCGAAAAATCCGGCGTACTCGCTGCCCTGCCCTGCGCGGAGGACATCCCACCACCAGGCATTCGCGCGGTCGGAGATGCACATGTGATTAGGAACCACATCGAGCAGTTGCCCCATCCGCGCGGTGCGCAGAGCCGCGTCGAGCCGGCGAAGGCCGGGGTCGCCGCCGAGCTCACGGCTCACCCGAGCCGGATCGACGACGTCATAGCCGTGAGGGCTGTGCGCCGCCGCCTGCATGTACGGTGAGCAATAGAGGTGCGAAATCCCCAACGCTTCGAGATACGGCACGATGGCCGCCGCGGCGTCGAAATCGAACTCCTCGCGCAGCTGCACCCGGTAGGTGGCGCGAGGCTCGGTCCTCACCGTCGCCGCGCCCGGACGATCGATTTCTCTACCATCAGCAGCACTATCAGCCTATATGCATGTAACTCTATCAGCCTGAGAGCAGGGGAGCCACCAAGGTGCGCCATCATGAATCGCGATGACCGCTCCTAGACGGCGCACGGCGAGCAGGTCGACCCCCCATCATCAGGCCTGGCCCGGAAGCGAGGCGCCGCTCGGAGCCAAATGGGACGGCGAGGGCACGAACTTCGCGGTGTACTCGGCGTCGGCGGACTCGGTGGAGGTCGTGCTCTTCTCGGACGATGGCGCCGAGAGTGCCACATACGAACTCCAGGAGCGCACCGATCTCGTCTGGCACGGATACGTCGACCAGGTGCGCCCGGGGCAGCGATACGGCCTGCGCGTCCACGGGCCGTACGACCCGCGCCGAGGTCTGCGCCAAAATCCGCACAAGCTGCTCCTCGACCCGTATGCGCTGGCGATCTCGGGACGATTCGAGCACGGCCCGGCCCTGTTCGGCTACTCGTTCGATGGCGACGATCTCGATCCGAGCGACATCGACTCGGCTGGCGCGATGCCGAAGAGTGTTGTCGTCGACAGGAGCTTCCCGTGGGGCGATGACCGCCGACCGGATACGGCATGGGCTGACACGGTGATCTACGAGCTCCACGTGAAAGGCTTCACGATGGGCAATCCCGACATCCCGGAGGCGCTTCGCGGGACGTACGCGGGGCTGGCCCATCCAAGTTCGCTCGAGTATCTGCAGCAACTCGGAATCACGGCCGTGGAGCTCATGCCCGTACACCACTTCATCGACGCCGGTCACCTCGTCGAGCGCGGCCTTGTGAATTACTGGGGGTACGACTCGGTCGGGTATTTCTCCCCCGAAAGTCGCTACTCGGCCGGTGGTGGCAACGGCGACCAGGTCCGCGAGTTCAAGGCAATGGTCCGCGCCCTGCATGCGGCAGGTCTCGAGGTGATCCTGGACGTCGTGTACAACCACACAGGTGAGGGCAATCACCTGGGCCCGACGCTGAGTTTCCGGGGCATCGACAACCCGTCGTACTACCGGCTCGTCGAGGACGAGCCCCGTTTCTACTTCGACGTGACCGGAACCGGCAACAGCCTCAATGTCAGCAGCCCGATCACCCTGCAGCTGATCACCGACAGCCTCCGATACTGGGTGACCGAGATGCACGTCGACGGGTTCAGGTTCGATCTTGCCGCCGCCCTCGCGCGCCAGTTCTATGACGTCGACAGGCTCTCGGCGTTCTTCGACATCATCCACCAGGACCCTGTGCTTTCTCGCGTCAAGCTCGTCGCGGAGCCGTGGGACGTGGGTGAGGGCGGCTATCACGTCGGCAACTTCCCGGTGCGATGGGCCGAGTGGAATGGCGCGTACCGAGACACCGTTCGCGATTTCTGGCGCGGCGAGGCAGGCGGGGTGCGCGACATCGCCAATTGCCTCACGGGATCGAGCAGCCTGTACCAATGGGATGGCCGGCAACCGTGGGCGAGCATCAACTTCGCCACTGCGCATGACGGATTCACGCTTCGCGACCTCGTCACCTACAACGACAAGCACAATGAGGCGAACGGCGAAGACAACGAGGATGGTTCCAACGACAATCGGTCGTGGAACTGCGGCGCCGAGGGTGAGACCGATGACCCGGCGATCAGCACGCTGCGCGACCGCCAGCGCCGCAATCTGATCGCCACCGTGCTCCTCTCACAGGGATGCCCGATGATCTGCGGCGGCGACGAGATCGGCCGTTCTCAGCAGGGCAACAACAATGCGTACTGCCAGGATAACGAGCTGTCGTGGCTCGACTGGGCGAACATCGACCAGGTGATGCTGCAGTTCGTGCAGCGAGTCGTCGCGTTTCGACGCGAACAGCCTGTCCTGCGGCGGAAGCGTTTCTTCTCCGGCGAGGCGACCAAGCGCTCGGGACGAAAGGACATCATCTGGCTGCTGCCCAACGGTCAGGAATTCACCGATGCGGACTGGGACAACGACGGAGAGCGTTCCATCGGCATGATCCTCAACGGTGAGGAGATTCCCGACCGGGATCCGCGCGGCCACCGCATCGTCGGTGATTCGCTGATGATCCTGCTGCATAGCGGCGATGTGCCGATCACCTGGACGATGCCGTCAGGGTGGCGCGGAGGATGGACGATGGTCATGGATACCGATGATCCTGAAGGGCGTCGCGGGTCGAGCGTTCATCACGCCGGCGACGAGGTGCCACTCCAGCCGCGTTCGCTCCTCGTGCTCAACCATCCCATCGACACGGCGCGCGACCACGCTGCCACGTCTGCGCGACTCTGAGAGTCGTCGCGCGGCTCGGCGATCGCGTTTGGTCGCGGGCGAGGTCACGGCGTCGCTATCATCGAGATGCCGAAGGCTTGGTCGAGCTGGACGGCTCCGACCGGCGTGATCACGAGACCGCGGCCCGAACGCCGCCGTCGCACCCATCCCCCGCGCACGACGGTATGACAGAGCGCGGCTCCGAGCGCACCGGCGAGGTGCGGGCGCCGCTCGGTCCAGTCGAGGCAGGGGCGCGCGAAGTTGCGCCGCTGCCGACGCGCCCACGACACGTCGACACCGAGGCCGGCCAGACGCCGTGCACCGACGCGCGTGAGCAGGTAGTCATCAGCGTTCGCCACGAGCCATTCCCGTTGCAGCAGCGCGGTCAGCATTCCGACACCGAGCTGCCCGGCAAGATGGTCGTAACACGTGCGCGCGCCACGCAACGCATCCATCCTTCGCGCTGCGCGAAGTGACCGTACCGGGAGGTCGGGGCAGATTCTTGAGAGCGCCTCCAGAGCGAGCGCAACATCGCCATCCGCGATCCTGTAATCGCGATTGCGCCCGCGCGTGGTCACGACGACCATACCTCCCTCGACGAGTGCGGCAAGGTGTCCGCTCGCGGTCGACGGCTTGACCGCCGCCGCGGCAGCCAGTCCACCGGCCGAGGCCGTCCCGCCGTCGAGGAGGGCCTCGAGCATGGCAGCGCGTGCTGGACTGCTCAGCAGCCGTCCGACCACCGCGAAGTCTGTTCCCATCGTGACCAACGGTACCGCGTCGATGATTCGGTCGGGGCCGAAGTGTTCAGCGGATAGGCTTGCACAATGACCAGCGAGTTGGCCGCCCGATCGGTACCTTCGGGCGAACGTCGCCTGGCTCTCGCGGCTGCACTGGCGACGGTGGTCCTCTGGGCATCCGCCTTTGTGGGGATCCGCGCCGCCGGCCGTGGCCTGGCTCCCGGGCCGCTCGCCCTGGCACGTCTCGTGGTCGGCACCGTCGCGCTCGGCGTGCTCCTGCTGTTCCGCAGGCAGCGGTTGGTGCGACGCGCAGACATTCCCGGCTTGATCGTCTGCGGGGTCCTGTGGTTTGGCGCCTACAACCTGCTGCTCAACCAGGCGGAGCGAACTGTCGACTCGGGCACCGCGGCGATGCTGGTGAACACCGGCCCCATCTTCATCGCGATTCTCAGCGGGCTCTTCCTTCACGAAGGGTTTCCGCGCCGTCTGGTCCTCGGTTGCATCATCGGGCTCGGCGGCGCCGTGACAGTCGGGTACGCTACATCGACGCACGGGTTCCAGGCGGGATTGGGTGCCGTACTGTGCATCCTGGCCGCAGCGGTCTATGCGGGCGGGGTCACCGCAGAGAAGCCGCTGCTGAGCCACAACTCCGCCCTGTCGGTCACCTGGCTCGCATGCGCCATCGGCATGATCGTCTGCCTGCCGTTCGCCCCGCAGCTCGCCCACGACCTGGGCCGGGCAGACGCCGGTTCGCTGGCGTGGGCGGTGTACCTGGGGATCTTTCCCACCGCCATGGGCTTCAGCTTCTGGGCGTACGCGCTTGCCCGCACCAGTGGCGGGCGAATGGGGGCGATGGGCTACCTGGTTACGCCGGTGGCGATCCTCCTGGGCTGGCTGCTCCTCGGCGACGTGCCCCCAGGACTGGCGCTATTCGGAGGCCTCCTCTGCCTTGTGGGTGTCGCGGTGGCCCGCGGGACGGGCGTCCGCCGGAGCATCACCACGTAGCGACCGCTCCGATCGGGTCACGCCGGACGTCCACCGTCTGGACGCGCCGGCCGAGGGTAGCTGGCAGGACGTCGCCGACCGCCTCGGGATGTCACGTCAGTCCGTGTGGACCCGCTATGCCGCCGAGGATCACAACCCGCCCGGCCGACGTGCGGCCGGCGTCCGCGTGCACGGAGCGCCGCGCGCACCTTCTCGAATTGCGCCGCCGACAAGGCGGGACCACCCGTCAATGATCGGGAGACCCCACTTGAGGCACTAGCCGCCGCTATCCCGGACGCGTCGCGGGCGCGGGCTGGCGACGACGTCGAACACGTCCCACATCGCCGCGTACCGCCCATGCATCGCGACGAGCTCATCGTGGGTCCCGGCCTCGACCACCCGGCCACCGTGCAACACGATGATCCGGTCCGCGGCCCGGGCGGTCTGGAGCCGGTGGGCGATCACCACCGTGGTGCGGCCGTGGGACACCTCCTGCATGGCTGCGGCGACGCGCGCCTCAGTCACGAGGTCGAGGTTCGATGTGGCCTCGTCGAGAAGGAGCAGCACCGGGTCGACCAGCTCGGCGCGGGCCAGGGCAATGAGCTGGCGCTGACCTGACGAGAGCGACCGCCCGCGTTCGGTCAGCTCGTGGTGGTACCCACCGGAGAGGCGGGCGATGAAGTCGTGCGCGCCGACGGCGCGCGCCGCAGCCTCCACCTGGGCGGCAGCGGCGTCGGGCCGGCCGTACGCGATGTTGTCCCGGACCGTGCCCGAGAACAGAAACGCCTCTTGAGGGACGTACCCGAGCTGGAGACGGAGGTCGTGGAGATCGAGGGCGCGGAGGTCGTGCCCATCGACCACGACGCTCCCCTCGTCGGGATCGTAGAAGCGCGCCAGCAGCTTCATCACCGTCGACTTGCCGGCTCCGGTCTCGCCCACCAGGGCGACGGTCTCCCCCGCCGCGATCCGCAGATCGATGCCCCGCAAGGCCTCGGGCGGCCTGCGCCAGGTCGCGTCCCGCGACTGGAGCAGCCGCGGATCCTGAGGTCCGCGCCGGTCGACTGGACGTGCCCCCTCGAACCCCGGCCGGCTGACCGGAAGCGGATACGAGAAGCGGACGTGGTTGAGCGCGAGGTCCCCGTGCAGCCGGCCGCTCTCCACGGGTATCCCAGGGTTCGGCGTCAGCGACTCGAGCTGCATCAGCTCGGCGATGCGCCCCACGGAGACGCGCGTCTGCTGCCAGGCGTCGAAGACCTGGGACAGCTGCTGGATCGGTGAGAAGAACAGGTCGATGTAGAGGAGGAACGCGATCAGCGCTCCCGAGGTGAGATGCCCGGTCTGGATGAGCCGCGCACCGACGCCGAGCACGATCGCATCGGCGACCGCCGCCATGAACTGCACGAACGGGAAGTACGTCGCGACCAGACGTTGCGCGGCGACGCGCGTGTCGAGGTACGAACGCCCGAGCCGGTGAAACTGCGCCATCGCGGCACCCTCGTGCACGAACGCCTGTGACTCGCGGACACCGGACAAGCTCTCCTGGAAATCGGCGTTGACGATCGCGATGCGCTCGCGCGACACGCTGTACAGTCGCGCCGCCCTGCGCCGGAAGATCACCGTCGCGACGGCGAGCGGCACCGCCACGGAGAGCGTGCACAGGCCGAGCTCGGCATTGATGACCACCAGGGCCACGCCGACCCCGACAAAGGTGACGATGGAGACCAGCGCCGAGAGCAGGCCGTTCTCGATCAGCGACTCGAACTGGTCGACGTCGGTCGTCATGCGGGTCATGATTCGGCCGGCCATCTCGCGCTCGAAGTAATCGAGGGAGAGCCGCTGCAGCTGCGCCCAGATGCGGATGCGCAGCGAGAGCATGATGCGTTGTGCGGTCCGGCCCGTGACGAACGTCTCGCCGATCTCGTCGACGAGATCGATGAGCGTGACCACGAGGAAAACGCCCGCGGCCGCGAAGAGGACGATGGACGACCCCTTGGCCACGCCGTTGTCGAGCCCTGTTTTCACCAGCACGGGACCGGCCAGGGTCATCAATCCGTCGATGACCACGAAGACGAGTCCGAGGAGCAACGGCCGGCGAAACTCGCGCAGCAGGCGCAGCAGGCCGAAGTTCCTGTCCGGACGCGATTCGCGCTCGAGGTCCACGGCGGGGACGTCGCGCACCGGCCGCAGGCGCGCCACCCGCGCGAGTAGCTCGGGTGTCGGCGCGAGGTTGAGCCGCCATCCCGAGCCGCCTCCTCCGAGTCCGGGGCCCAGCGTGGCCGCGCCGATGGTGCGGGCGGCGGCGCGCGCTCCCGACCGCTGCCAGTCGCCCGCCCACGCCGTGGCCGTGACGCCGTCGGCCCCAGCGCGCGAGACGACGGTCGAGAGGGCTTCGATGGAGTCGACGACCGCGGCTGCGTCGAGCTCTTCGAGGCCCGACACGAGCGTTCTGTAGAGCGCGCTCCGAGCGATGAGCTCGTGGTGCGTGCCCTGTTCGGCGACGACGCCGCCATCGATCACCACGATCCGGTCGGCGAGGTGCAGCGTCGATTGCCGGTGCGCGATGAGCAACGTGGTACGACCCGACATGATCCCTCGGAGTGCGTCATGCACCTCCGCCTCGACCCTGGCGTCGATCGCGCTGGTGGCGTCGTCCAGGATGAGGATGCGCGGGTCGTAGAGGATCGCGCGCGCGAGGGCGATTCGCTGACGCTGACCGCCGGACAGGGTCAGGCCGCGCTCGCCGATCGCGGTGTCGTACCCGCGCGGGAGCTCCTCGATGAACTCGTGCGCCTGGGCTGCGCGGGCGGCGGCCTTGATCTGCTCGTCGGTCGCCTCGGGACGTCCGTATGCGATGTTGGCGCGGACCGAGTCGGAGAACAGAAAGCTCTCCTCGAAGACGACACCCACCTGTTGGCGAAGCGAATGCAACTTGACGTCACGCACGTCGCGCCCGTCGACAAGGACCGTCCCCTCGGCTGGGTCGTAGAAGCGCGGAACGAGCATCGCCAGCGTCGACTTGCCGCTCCCACTCGGACCGACGATGGCGACACGCTCACCGGGCACGATGTGCAGGTCGACGCCGCGGAGCACAGGTTCGCTGTCGGCGTACTCAAAGTGGACGTTCGTGAACTGGATGTCGCCGCGAAGTTCGGAGAGTTCCACGGCCCCCGGTCGATCGGAGATAGCCGCGGGCAGGTCGAGCAGCTGGAAGATGCGCTCCAGTCCGGCTCTCGCCTGCTGGCCGATCGTCAGCACGCCGGCGAGCTGGCGGGCCGGGGCCATCAGCTGGGTCACGTAGGTCGAGAATGCGAGGAATGTCCCGAGGGTGATCTGGTGGCGGAGCGCGAGCCACCCACCGAGCGCGAGGACGGCCACCTGCGCGAACAACGGGATGGCCTCGAGGAGTGGCTGGTATCGCGACTGCAGCCGCACCGCGCGCATCTGTGACCCGTACACAGCCTTGGCGGCGTCGGCCACTCGTTCGACCTCGCGCTGCTCCTGGCCGAACGCCTTGACGACCCGAACGCCGTTCAGGTCCTCGTCGACGATCTGGACCAGATCTCCCTCGCGCTGCTGTCCGTCCCATGTGGCGGGGAAGACGCGCCACCGCATGCGGTAGGACACGATCAGCAGGCTGGGCGCCACCACCAGAGCCACCAGGGCCAGGAGCGGCGAGAGGTACACCATGACGCCGAGCGAGAGCAGAAGCAGCAGGATGTTGCTGCTCATGATCGGAAAGAAGCTCAGGAGCCCCTGGACCAGCGTCGAGTCGGAGTTGGCGCGGGCGACCAGCTGGCCGGTCGGCATCCGGCCGAGGTTGTCGAAGTCCAGGGCCTGGAGGTGGTCGTGCATGGCGTTGCGCAGGTCGTACTGGACTTCGAGCGCCACCCGGCCACCCCGGTATCGGCGGATGTACGCGAAGACGAAGCTGGCAGCCGCGAGCCCGACCAGCAGGAGCAGCCACGGCCACAGCGCCGACCTGCTGGTGAGGATGACGCCGTCAACGATCTGGCGAGCGACCAGCGGGACCGCCGTCTGACAGACGCTGCCGAGCACCGCCGCCCCCACCGACAGCACGACGTCGCGCCGGTGCCGGAGCATGTAGCCCCAGAGGCGCCGGATCCAACCGGGCTTGACAGGAGCTTGGCTCAACCGCGTTCGTTGATCGTTCGTCGATCCTCAGCGAGACAGGTGGACGCGGTCAGCGTAGCGCGAGTGGGCTCGCGAAGCGCCCGCCTATCCGGTGGCAGTCGACATCGACGGCGAAGCCCGGCGGCCGATCGCGTTGAGGATGCGGAGGGCGAACTCCGGGCTATCGGTCAGGGTGAGGCGGTACATGCCGGTCTCGTTGGTGCGGGGCTCGATCCGGATCACCCGGAGGCCGGCATCCTGCAGCGCGGCGAGCATGCGGGCAACACCGCCCTGACGGTGTTGCGTGGTCACCATGATGTCGCTGTCCCTGACGTCGATCGCGAGCATTGCTCATCCCCTATCGCGGTTGAATCACGGTCGCATCATGGACTCGGCATCCTGTCAACTTCGTGAGCAAGCTGTCTCAGAGGGATTCCACATGTACGTCGGATCGGTGGTGATCGACTGCAACGACTTCCCAGCCATGTACGCCTTCTGGATCGCGGCGCTTGGCTACGTGCCTCGAGATCCGCCCGACGACGGGTGGGCAGTGCTCCGGGACCCCCGGGGAGGCCACGTCAACGTGTCGCTCCAGCGGGTCCCGGAGCCACGGATGGGCAAGAACCGCCTCCACCTGGACCTGTACACCGACGACCAGGCCGGTGAGGTGTCGCGGCTGGTGGCGCTCGGGGCGGTTCCCCACCCACGCACGCCGGAGCCCGGGGAGGACTTCGTGACCCTCGAGGATCCGGAGGGCAATCTCTTTGACGTGATCGACAAGGTGGGAGGGTGAGCATGGAATCGAGCCGCGCGCTGTTGGATCAACGGTGCTCCCTGCTCCGCTCCCTGCATGTCGCGGGAGCGCCGCTGGTGCTGCCCAACGCGTGGGACGCGGCATCGGCCAGGGCGGTGGTCGCTGCCGGCTTCCCTGTGGTCGCGACGACCAGCGGCGGGGTGGCAGCGACGCTCGGGTATGCGGACGGCCAAGATGCGCCGCCGGACCAGATGTTTGCTGCGGCGACGCGAATAGCTCGCTCGGTCGATACCCCGGTGACCATTGACTCCGAAGCCGGCTATGGGCTCGCGCCGGAAGTGCTCGTCGAACGGCTCCTCGACGCCGGTGCGGCCGGATGCAATCTCGAGGACAGCGACCACGCGGCGGGTGGTCTGATTGATGCGCAACGGCACGCCGAATGGCTCGCCGCCGTGCGCCGCGCGGCACTCGGTCGCGGCTTCGGGCTGGTGATCAACGCGCGCATCGACGTCTTCATCGGACAGGACGTACAAAACGTCCCCGACTTGTTGCATGACGTCATCTCCCGAGCCCGCGCGTACATCGACGCCGGCGTCGACTGCGTCTTTCCGATTGTCTTGAGCGACGTCGATGTCATCCGGGCGTTGCTGGATGCCATTCAGTTTCCGGTCAACATCTTTGGCGTTCCACCCGCGCCCTCATATTCCACGCTCAAGAAGATGGGCGTCGCGCGGATCAGCTATGGGAGTTCCCTACATCGGCAGTCGATGCGCGAGCTGGCGACAAATCTCGGCCAACTCACGAGGTGGTCCCGCCGGCGTTGAAGGGACCCGGCGATGGCGACTGATCCGCTCTCGGGGACCGACCCCTTCGTGAGCGGCTGCATCGGCGCGTTGATCATCGGTTTCGTCATCGTGGGCACCCGACACGGCCTCAGCCCGGAACGGTGTTCACGCAACACCCGTTAGTGCATCGACGATGTTTGCACCCCGGGGCAGCTCATTCACCGTGGCCACGTCCGACCGAGGGGCATTGTCCTTCGTCGTGCTCGCGGCGGTTCTCACCGCGGCGCTCGCGGCGTGCGCCGGCGCGGCGCCGGCGCGACCAACTTCGAGTCCGCTGCCCAGCACTCCGTCGCCCGCAACTCCCTCACCCGAACCAAGTGCCCTGCCGAGCGTCGCACCAACCGCGGCACCAACCGTGGCGCCTACCCCGTCCCCGACACCGCCGATCGTGACTGCCGGCGAGCCGACCTGCGCGAGTTCACAGTTGCAGATCGCATACTCGCAGGCGCTCGGCGGAGGGGCCGCTGGGAGCTTCGTCGTGGCGCTCGGGATCTGGAATCGTGGCAGCCGACCGTGCAAGCTGCGCGGCTGGGCGACCGTGCAATTCCTCAATCCCACTGGCGGTCTCGTGCCCGCCCACTGGGTGGAGACCACGTCGGACTTTTCGGGAAGCGCGGAATCAAGGGTGGTCAGTCTCCTCCCCTGCGCCGGAGCAGGCGGGTGTGCGCCCGATTCCACTCCCGCCGCGTACATCAGCGTCGCCGGCGACGACGTCATCGAGCCATGCGTGACGGCGGCAAGTGTTCGCGTCGTCGTACCCGGGTCGTCGACGCCGGTTGTCGTCAATCTCCGTGCCTCTGGTTTCGAGGATGGGCAGATCTTCTGTTCCGACGGGGAGGTATGGCTCCTTCCGATCTTGTCCCCGTTCTCGGTACTCGGACCGCAGCTGCCCTAATAGGTGTCACGCCGGCCGGATCCTGCCGCCGCGGGAGCGAACGATCCGGATTCCCGGGATTGGCAGGCGGAATTCGAGATGCACGGCGGCGGGCAAGCTTGTCGGGTTGGTGAAATCGCCCGAACCGATGCTCCCGCTACTCGCTGCCCAGTGGTATCTCGAGCGACGCTCGCCAATCCGGGCTGTGCAGGAAGGCTTTGAACGCGCTGGCCGCGGGGCTCAGCAGGCGATCGCGCGCCCAGGTCACATGCCACATCCGCTCCACCGGAAATCCGTCCACCCGCAGCGGTCTCAACAGCCCGAGCTGGAGCTCGAGGCGAACCGCGTACGTCGACAGCACGGTGACACCCAGGCCACCGGCGACGGCGCGCTTCAGGGCGCCGTTGCTCGCCATCTCCATGGCGGGAATCGGTTCGGCGCCGGCGCTGCGCAGGATCCGTTCGGCGGACTCGCGCGTGCCCGATCCGCGTTCGCGCAGCAACAGTGGCCCGTCGAGCAGGTCGATGGGTTGCAGGGGTTCGCGTTCCGCCAACGGATGGCCGGGAGCGCAGAAGCACATCAACGAGTTCTCGAGAAACGGCTCGGCCGCGAGCACCTCGTCCTCCCACAGCGTCCCGATGACGCCGACGTCTGCCACGCCCTCCAGAAGCAGTTCGCGCACCTGTACCCGGTTGACGACGTCGAGGCTGAGCGCGACGCCGAGGTGCTCGCGATGGAAAGCCGCCATCGCGTCCGGGAGCACGTAGATCCCGACTGTGGTGTCACCCGCGACGCGCACCCTCCCGGCCCGGAGGCCGGCCACATCCTCGATGGCTTCCTGCGCGTCACCGATCATCGCCAGGATGCGACCGGCGCGCTCGTGAAGCGCCTGCCCAACCGCGGTGAGCACGGGAGCCCGGCTCCCCGGATCCAGGAGCGGCTGGCCCACCGCCCGCGCAAGGGCCTGCATCTGATGAGTCACGGCCGGCTGCGTCAGGGAGAGCGCCTCAGCGGCGCGGGTGAAGCTGCGGTGCTCGATGACGCTCATGAAGATTCGCAGCTGGCGGAGCGTGATGCTCCGTTCGAGGTTGGTATCCATTAGACAATCTTATTGAAGAAATAGAAATCATGCATTGGACGGCAGTATGCCGACGTTCTATGGTCCATCCATGGTTGATCTCCCGCGCGACCGGCGAACGCGATGCCGATGAGTCACGTCCGCGCGGAGGCGGCGCCCGTCTTCGTCGGGATCGGTGGGGACAGCGGCAGCGGCAAGTCGACGCTGGCGGCAGCCTTCTACGACCTCCTCGGTGCGGACCGAATCACGACAGTGTGTCTCGACGACTATCACTCGCTCGACCGTCGTGAGCGCGCGCTGATCGGGGTCACCCCGCTCAACCCGCGCGCCAACAACTTCGCGCTCATGGAGGAGCAACTGTGGGCGCTCAAGCGCGGTGAGGTGATCGCCAAGCCGGTCTACGACCATGCCGACGGAACGTTCAAGCCAGCAGAGCGCGTGGAGCCGAACGAGGTTGTGATCGTCCAGGGACTGCATCCGTTTCTCCTCCCCGGCATTCGCGAGGCCTTCGACCTCAAGGTCTGGCTCGACCCCGAGACCAAGTTGCGCATCAGGTGGAAGTTGCAGCGTGACATCGCCAAGCGTGGCTACGACGAATCCCAGGTGCGCGCCGAGATCGAGGCGCGCCGACGCGACGCCGAAGCTCACATTCAGCCGCAGCGAGCGCAGGCCGACCTGGTCGTGCGCTTCTCATCCCCCACCGAGGATCTGTCGTCCGGAGCCACCGACCATCTCAACGTTCGCCTGACCCAGCGTCATTCGATGCCGCAGCTTGCCTTCGAGCATGGTCTCGACAACGGCACGACCGTGCGCCTCCGCAACAACGTCGAGGACGAGGACGGCCGGCGTGCCGACATCGTCGAGATCGACGGGCGCATCTCCGTCGAGGATGCCGCCCGCGTCGAGCGTGCTGTCTGGGAGCACGCGAGTGACCGGCACCATCACCTGCATCACCTCCGGCAGAAGGAGCTGGGGAGCTATGACGAGCCGCACGGGCGCCGCCACAGCGACCCGCTCGGGCTCACCCAGCTCATCCTCGCCCATCGAATCCTCAGCGCCCAGAAGTCGTTGCTCGTTCGTGTCAAAGCTGACGACTACGCGGCGATAAGCCACCAGCTGACCGCGCCTCGCGTCAGCTCCACGGAGACACGTGAATGACCGTGACCGAGAGCCCCCCTCGAGACGCCGCCACCGACCGCTGGTCGTCGGGCGTCATCCCGTACGCCCAGATGGGTTACTGGGAGCCCGATTACGTGCCCAAGGACACCGACGTGCTCTGTGCATTCCGAATCACCCCGCAGGAAGGCGTCGCGCCCGAGGAGGCCGCCGCGGCCGTGGCCGGCGAGTCGTCGACCGCAACCTGGACGGTGGTCTGGACCGACAGGCTCACCGCGCACGAGCACTACCAGGCGAAGGCCTACAAGGTCGACCCCGTCCCCGGCACGCCAGGCCAGTACATCGCGCTGATCGCGTACGCGCTCGATCTCTTCGAGGAAGGCTCGATCGCCAACCTCACATCGTCGATCATCGGCAACGTGTTCGGGTTCAAGGCGCTGCGGGCACTCCGGCTCGAGGACATGCGAATTCCGCTGCATTACGTGAACACGTTCCAGGGTCCGCCGCACGGCATCGTCATGGAGCGCGAGTACCTCAACAAGTACGGCCGGCCGCTGCTCGGCGCCACCACCAAACCGAAGCTCGGGCTCTCCGCGCGCAACTACGGTCGCGTCGTCTACGAGGCCCTCCGCGGCGGTCTCGACTTCACCAAGGACGACGAGAACATCAACAGCCAGCCGTTCATGCGCTGGCGCGACCGCTACCTCGCCTCGATGGAAGCGGTCAACAAAGCGATGGCCGAGACCGGCGAGATCAAGGGGCATTACCTCAACGTCACCGCCGGTGACATGGAGAGCATGTACGAGCGTGCAGAGTTCGCCAAGGAACTCGGGAGCGTGATCGTCATGCTGGATCTCACCGTCGGCTACACCGCGATGACATCGATGTCGAAGTGGGCGCGGCGCAACGGCGTGCTGCTCCACCTCCACCGTGCCGGCCACGGTACCTACACGCGCCAGAAGACCCATGGTGTGAGCTTCCGGGTGATCGCGAAGTGGTGCAGGCTGCTTGGTGTCGACCACATCCATGCAGGCACCGTTGTCGGCAAGCTCGAGGGCGATCCGAACATGGTGCGGGGCTACTACGACACCCTCCGCAACGGATTCGTGCAGCGCGATCCGATGCACGGCATCTATTTCGACCAGGACTGGGGGTCCATGCCCGGAGTCATGCCGGTGGCATCGGGTGGCATCCACGCCGGGCAGACGCACCAGCTCATCCACTATCTCGGCGAGGACACGGTTCTTCAGTTCGGCGGTGGCACCATCGGCCATCCGATGGGCGTCGCGGCGGGCGCAACCGCCAACCGCACCGCGGTCGAGCTCATCGTGCAGGCGCGCAACGAGGGCCGCGACTACTTCACCGAAGGGCCGGAGATCCTGCGCGCCGCCGGCCGTTGGTGTGCTCCGCTGCGTGCCGCCCTCGACGTCTGGGGCGACATCAGCTTCAACTACGAATCGACCGACACGCCCGACGTCGCCACCACGGCAACGCCGGCATAGGGAGCACGCAGATGCACGTCACCCAGGGAACGTTCTCCTACCTTCCTCCGCTCACCGACGCACAGGTGAAAGCGCAGGTGCAGTACGCGCTCGACAACGGTTGGGCGCTCTCGGTGGAATTCACCGACGACCCACACCCGCGCAACTTCCTCTGGGACATGTGGGGACTTCCCATGTTCGATCTGCGCGATCCCGCAGCGATCCTGCTCGAGGTACAGCGCTGCCGCGACACGTATCCGGCACGCTACATCCGAGTCAACGCATACGACCGCACGCTCGGACGCCAGACCACCGCGCTCAGCTTCATCGTGCAGCGCCCGAAGAACGAGCCGGGCTTCCGGCTGGACCGTCAGGAGGGTGCCGACCGGCAGGTCCGCTACACCCTGCACGCATACGCGGCCGACCGCCCCCCCGGCGAGCGGTACGACGACTGAGCTGTGACCCAGGACGCTCACGTCCCCTTCGGGATGCCCCGCCCTTCGGCGCTCGATCTCGCCACGTCGGTTCCGGAGATGGTGGCCGGGAACGGTGATGCCGCGCCCTCCGACGTGGAGTCAGGAGATGCGGCCGGCGCGGGTGTCAATGTCGAAGCAGAGGCTCGGGACTCCGGCGTGTTCGAGGTGATCGACGACCTCGACCGCGACCTCGTCGGGCTGGATCCCGTCAAGACCCGGATCAGCGAGATCGCCTCGCTGCTCGTCGTCGACATGGCCAGGCGGCGTTTCGGGCTCGAGGCGGAACGGCCGAACCTGCACATGTGCTTCACCGGGAGCCCTGGCACTGGCAAGACCACCGTCGCGATGCGCATGGCAGCGGTGCTGCACCGTCTCGGCTATCTCGCCAGGGGACACCTCGTTGCGGTCACGCGCGACGAGCTCGTCGGACAGTACATCGGGCACACCGCGCCGAAGACGCGCGAGATCCTGAAACGCGCCATGGGCGGTGTGCTCTTCATCGATGAGGCGTATTACCTCCACCGTCAGGAGAACGAACGTGACTACGGCCAGGAGGCGATCGAAATCCTGTTGCAGGTCATGGAGAACCAGCGCAGTGACATCGTCGTGATCCTGGCGGGATACCGCGACCGCATGGACCAGTTCTTCAGCAGCAACCCCGGCATGGGATCACGGATCGCGCACCACATCGACTTCCCCGACTACGACCTGGATTCGCTGGTCGCGATCGCGCGGATCATGCTTGACCGTCAGCGGTACACCTTCTCGGCCGGCGCCGAGCCGGCGTTTCGGGAGTTGATGTCGCGGCGCATGACCCAGCCCCGGTTTGCGAACGCGCGCAGCGTGCGCAACGCCCTGGAGCGGGCGCGGCTGCGCCAGGCCAACCGGCTCGTCTCGGACGGGAGGCTCCTGACCCGCGACGATCTGATGCGCATCGACGCGGAGGACATCTACAAGAGCCGATGGTTCAGCGAAGCCCCCGACGAGGCGATGCTCGACGAGCGAATCCTGCCCGCCGGCTAGACGGTGACGTTGCGTTTGATCGGCGGGTCGACGAACCCGGTGGTCGTCCGCTCGCATCACTTCAGCGCGCTCGCGGACCTTCGCTCAGCAGATCCTCGGCAGGGGGTCTCCGATCAGCATGTCGACGACGCGGGTGCCGCCGAAGCTCGTGTGGATGAAGACCATGCCTTCAGGATCGGCCATCACCTCGCCGATCACGGCTGCCTCGGCGCCCTCGGGGCGGGAGCGCATGAGGTCGAGGGCGCGCGACGCATGCTCGCGTGCGACGACGGCGACCAGCTTGCCCTCATTGGCGATGTACAGCGGATCGATCCCGAGGATCTCGGCAACCCCGCGCACCTCGTCGTGGACCGGAAGCGAGTCCTCGTCGATGGCCACGGCCACTCCGGCAGCCTGGGCGATCTCGTTGAGCACAGTCGCAACACCGCCCCGGGTCGCGTCCCGCATGAAATGCACGTCGATGCCGTCGGCGAGGAGTGCCGCGGTCAATCCGTGCAGGGGCATGGTGTCGCTGCGCAGGTTGTCGGCCTCGAGGTCCACGTCGCCGCGGGCGAGCATCACGGTGGCGCCGTGATCGCCCATCGCGCCGCTGAGAATCACAACGTCGCCCGGCGCGACCCGCTGGATCGCGGCACGCTGTGGGAGCGGAACGACCCCAACCCCCGTCGTCGTGATGAAGAGCTGGTCGGCCTTGCCGCGGGGCACCACCTTGGTGTCACCGGTGACCACGTTGACGCCGGCGCGGTCGGCGGCCCGGCGCATCGATTCGACAACCCTGCGCAGCACCGCCACGTCCAGCCCCTCCTCGAGGATGAACGCGGCCGAGATGCCGAGCGTGGTCGCGCCCCCGACCGCAAGGTCGTTGATGGTGCCGTTGACGGCGATTTCGCCGATGTCCCCTCCCGGGAAGAAGAGCGGGCTGACCACGAATGAGTCGGTCGTGACCGCCAGGCCGATGTGGTCC
>Ga0307372_10003518_pt1 | contig 24902 bp, 21 predicted proteins | sample OX1MG_FD_202533 | JGI IMG/M metagenome (GOLD analysis project Ga0307372, IMG submission 202533) | Soil microbial communities from Risofladan, Vaasa, Finland - OX-1 | ecosystem: Environmental > Terrestrial > Soil > Coastal area > Acid sulfate soil | place: Finland: Risofladan, Vaasa | collected...
CCGACTGCACCTGTCGGGACGGTCAAAGGAGATGTATGTCCGGGGGGGCTACAACGTCTACCCCCTCGAGGTCGAGAACGTGCTCGCCGATCATCCCGGCGTCGCCCATGTGGCGGTGATCCCGCGACTCGACCCTGTCATGGGCGAGATCGGTGTGGCCGTGGTGGTACCGCGCCATATCGGTATCGGCGACGAGCTCACATTGGAGGGGCTGCGCGACCACGGCCGGGGACGTTTGGCGGCGTACAAGCTGCCCGAGGCGCTCGTCCTCACCGAAGAGCTGCCCCGCACGGCCATGGAGAAAATCGACCGCACCGCGCTCGGGACGCTGGTGGCCTCGGCGCCTGCGGACAGACCGGCTCCTACTCCGGCTCCTACTCCTACACCTCGGCACCCGCGATGAGCATCTCGTCGGGCCCCGCCGGGTCGAGCACCGCGGCCAGGATCGAGTCCGCCATCTCGTCGCACTGGAGCACCTCGTAGCGCAACAGGCCGTCGGCCACCCACTGCTCGAACGCCTGCCCGGCGACGGTCGGATCCCAGTTGTCGGCGAAGGACGAGGCCGTGTTCCCCACCGCTACGCACAGAACCCGAAGGAAAGGCTCCTCGGCCCGCAAGGCGCGTGCCAACTCGACCAGGGCCGCCTTGGTGGACCCGTAGACACCGAGCCAGGGCCAGGGCGAGCCCATCGAGACGGTCGTCACGACCACCACAGGGTCGGCGGCGGCTCGGAGGTACTCGAGCGCGCCACGCACCACGAGGGCCGCGCCCACGAGGTTCGTCGCCAACATCTCGTGCCACAAAGACGCCGGCGCGTCGGCCACCCGGACCAGGGGCGAGCCGCCCGACATGTACAACACGACGTCGATCCCGCCCATCCAAGCCGAGGCGTCGGCGACCAGGCGGGCGCAGTCCTCCTCCGAAGTGACGTCACAGTGCCAGGCCCGGGCCTGCCCACCAGCGGCGTGGATCGCCTCGGCCGCCTCCTCCACGAGGTGCAGCCGCCGTGCCGCCAACGCCACCCGTGCTCCCGCCGCACCCGCGCCCAGGGCCAGGGAGCGGCCGATGCCCGAGGACGCCCCCACCACGAGCACCCGGCGTCCCGCGAGGCTGGTGGGGATGGTCACCGGCGTTCCTCCTGTTGATCCGTTCGTGCAAAGGTAGCGCCACGACTCTGACGACACCGTCAGGTTCATCCGGCGTGGCGTAGCATCTCGGCCCGTGACCCGCCTCGTCCCCACCTCTCGCCGCGCATGCACCACGAGCCGCGCCCACCGGGCACGGCGCGTCCGCCTGGCATGAGCACTCCCGACGCCGCACGCGGCCCGGCCGTGCGGGTCCTACCCCGCCTCGACGACACCAACCGGTTCTTCTGGACCTCGGGCGAGGACGGGCACCTCCGGTTCCTGCGGTGCGCCGGGTGTCGTCACTACGTGCATCCCCCGGTGCCTCGCTGCCCCTACTGCCTCGACGGGTCCCTCGTGCCCGAGCCCGTCAGCGGGACCGGGATCGTGCACTCCTTCACGGTGAACCACCAGCAGTGGATCCCGGGGTCAGACCCGTATGTGATCGGGCTCGTCACCATCGCCGAGCAGGACGACGTCCGGTTGACGACCAACCTGGTGGACTGTTCGCCCGACGAGGTACGCGTCGGGATGGCGGTGGAGGTCACCTTCGAACAGTCCGAGGACGTCTGGTTGCCGCTGTTCAGGCCCGCCGATCGCACGCGCAGGGAGCAGTCGGTATGAGCGCGACTTCTCCCGAGCGGCTCGAGCGACGGTCGATCATCTCAGGCATCGGTCAGTCCGACGTGGGGCGGCGGCTCGGGCGTGGCGAGCTCGACCTCACCCTCGACGCCTGTCTCGGGGCCATCGCCGATGCCGGGCTCACCCGGGACGACATCGACGGGCTGGCCACGTTTCCGGGCGCGGGCATCGGCACCAGCGGTTTCGCGGGGCCGTCGACGCCCGAGGTCCAAGACGCCCTGCGGCTCAGGCTGAACTGGCACGACGGCGGGCTCGAGGGGCCGGGGCAGCTCCGGGCGGTGTTCGCCGCCTGTCTCGCCGTGGCGGCTGGTCTGGCCCGGCATGTGCTCGTGTACCGGACCGTCACCGAGTCCACCGCCCAGGGAGAGGGCGGGCGCCAGGGGATCGGCGGGGGTGCCGGCGCGGCCGGAGGTGGTCGGGGGATCCCGCGCTTCCCCGGTGTCATGCAGTGGACACTCCCCTACGGCGCGGTGTCCGCCGCCAACTGGCTGGCGATGATCGCGCAGCGACGGATGTTCGAGTTCGGGCTCACCCGAGAGCAGTTGGCGTGGATCGCGCTCAACGGCCGGCGCAACGCCCAGCGGAACCCGAAGGCGATCTACCGCGACCCCATGTCGCTTGACGACTACCTCGGGGCCCGCATGATCACCACACCGTTGTGCCTCTACGACTGCGACGCGCCCTGCGACGGCTCAACGGCGGTCGTGATCTCACATGTGGACTACGCCCCCGACACGCCCGCCACGGCGTGCCACGTCAACGCCATCGGCACCGCCTTGCGGGGGCGGCCCAGCTGGGACCAGTTCGACGACATGACCACGTTCTCCGCTCGCGACGCCGCCGCCAGCATGTGGGAGCGGACCGAGCTGCGCCCATCCGATGTCGACGTGGCCGAGCTCTACGACGGGTTCAGCATCCTCACCATGGTGTGGCTCGAGGAGCTGGGCCTGTGCGGCAAGGGGGAGAGTGGCCCCTTCATCGACGGAGGCAGGCGGATCGCTCTCGACGGCGCGGTGCCGCTCAACACCAGCGGTGGACAGCTCTCGGCGGGCCGGTTGCACGGCTTCGGGATGATGCACGAGGCGTGTGTGCAGTTGCGCGGCGAAGGTGGGGAGCGCCAGGTTGGCGGCTCCCCCGAGGTGGCCGCGGTGGCGGCCGGGGGTGGTCCCATCGCCGGCTGCATGCTGCTCACCCGAGGGACCTCGTAGTCCGGTCCGTGGTCCGTCCGAGACCCGTCCGAGGTCGGTTCCCCTTTAGCTGACACGAACGTCAGACAGCTACGATCCCAGCGTGCGCCTGCACTACGACGAGCAGACCGAGGAGTTTCGCCGCGAATTGCGGGCCTGGATGGAGGCGAACCTGCCGCCTTCCTCCGAACGGGCCGAGCGGGTCAAGTCATCGGCGCACATCCCTGAGTGGGCCAGGGTCTGGCAACAGAAGCTGTTCGACAACGGCTGGCTGGTGCCGGGCTGGCCTCGGGAATACGGCGGTCGGAACGCCACCCCGGTACAGCAGATGGTGTACTTCGAGGAGCTGGCGCGCCTCGGCGTGCCCCGGAGCTGCAACCCCCAGGGCCTGTCCATCATCACGCCGTCGATCCTCGACTGGGGAACCGAGGAGCAGAAGGCGCGCTACGCGCTGCCCACACTGCGCGCCGAGATCAGCTGGTGCCTGGGCATGAGTGAGCCCAACGCCGGCAGTGACCTGGCCGGCCTGCGGACCCGGGCCGAGCTCCACGGCGACCGGTTCGTCGTGAACGGGCAGAAGGTGTGGACCTCGGGGGCGCACCACTCCGACTACTGCTTCTGCTTCGTCCGGACCGACCCCGAGGCCTCCAAGCACGCCGGGATCAGCGTGCTCATCATCGACATGAAGACGCCGGGCATCGTGACCCGGCCCATCGCCGAGCTCACCGACAGCGAGCACGCCGATTTCAACGAGGTCTTCTTCACCGACGTCGAGGTGCCGGCCGAGAACCTGGTGGGCGAGCTCCACCACGGATGGTCGGTGGCAGGTGGGTCACTGGCACACGAGCGCGGGATGCTGTGGATCAACGAGGCCACCGGAACCGAGAAGATCCTCGAGCGGGTCGTGACCACCGCCACCACTCCGCTGCCCGGCGGGCGTCGACTCGCCGACGACCCCGCCTTCCGGACCATCGTGGCGCGGGCTTATATGCAGACCCAGTCCCTGAAGCTCCTCGGATACCGGGGGTTCGCCAAGTTCGCCAAGGGGGAGAAGCCCTCGGAGCACTCGGTACTCAAGCTCCTCGGGAGCGAGTTGCGTCGTGGTCTCGCCCTCGACGTGGGTGAAGCGTTGGGGGCGACGGGACTCGACATGTCGCGCCACGAGGCGCCGTCGGTCGGACGAGGTGACAGCGAGGCCTGGTTGGTCCACTGGCTCCAGAGCTTCGCCGGCACCATCGCCGGGGGGACCTCGGAGATCCAGCGCAACATCATCGCCGAGCGCGTCCTCGGGCTGCCCCGCAAGTAACGCGAGTAGCCCGCACGTGGCGCAAATGGATCGAGACACAGGGAGGGACCATGCCGAGCTACGGACCTGAGGTCCTGGGGCCCCCGCCCCGGGACCCCGACCAGAAGTACTGGGACCCCGATGTCCAGACCATGGACCCCGAGAAGATGCGGGCTCTCCAGAACGAGCGGTTGGGCACGCTGCTGCGCAAGGTCTTCGACAACCCCGTCCCGCTCTTCAAGGACAAGCTCGTGGCGGCGGGCATCGGCGGCCCCGAGGACGTGAAGACCGTCGACGATCTGCGCCACGTGCCGCTGACGATGAAGCAGGACCTGCGCGACTCCGAGGCCGCAGACCCGCCCTTCGGCCGGTACCGGTTCACCGACCCCCGGGCCGCGGTGCGGGTGGGGACCTCGACGGGGACGACGGGGACCCCCACCATCTCGTTGTGGACGCGGCGCGATATCTGGATCGAGTACGAGTCGTCGGCCCGGACGTGGTGGCGGCTCGGGTATCGCCCCGGGATGATCGCCACCCACGCCCATCCCGCCTACCTCTACGGCGGTGGGCCGATGCTGTCGGGGTCCTACGAGTACTTCGGGATGCTGAACATCTGGGTTCCCCCGCCCGACACCGACGAGGCCGCCGAACAGGGCCTGCGGTTCTGGACCCGGGTGAAGCCCGACATCCCCTTCATGGGGTTCTCGACGGGTCGGTTCTTCGAGGTGGCCGCCAAGCTCGGGATCGACCCCAAAGACGCCGGCCTCGAGTTCAAGGGGATGCCCGGGTTCGGCATGGGCAAAGGCATGCCGCTCATGACGGCGGGGGCCGAGTGCTACGCCTACGTGGGTGGGGCCTGCGGCCAGCTCCCGGGCGCGCACATCAACGAGGACTGGGGCATCGTCCAGGCCGTCGACCCCGCCACCGGTGAAGAGGTCGCCGACGGCGAATGGGGTGACCTCGTCGTCACCACCTTGGATCGCGACAACGGGTTGCTCCGGTACGACCTCGAAGAGGCCTGTGCCATCTTGCGCGAGCCGTGCCCGTGCGGTGAGACGAGCATCCGGGGGCTCTGGGGCGGACGGTTCAAGGACCTCATCGCCGTGCAGGGCACGCGGTTCCAGGCCAACGAGGTGGAGTCCGCCCTACGGGGCGTCCCCGAGGTGACCGAGCCCACCCTCGAGTGGCAGATGGTCCGACCGCTGGACGAGACGCGGCCGGTCACGGTCCGGGTGGAGCGCGGCTCGGGGGCACCCGCCGACGACAACGACATCGCAAGGAAGTGTGCGGCCGCGCTCCGAGAACGGCTCGGCATCGAGACTGTGATCGAGGTGCTCGACCGGGAGACGATCCCCCGTTCGGGTTACAAGGCCGCCCGGGTCGTCGACGAATGAAGGACAACCTCCACGACCTCACCTTGGCCGACGTACTCCGGGCGCATGTCGGCACGCGTCCGGACTCGATGGGTGCGGTGTGCGGCGAGCACCGACTCACCTTCTCGGCCCTCGACGGGCGGGTGAACCGACTCGCCAACGCGCTGGCCGCGCAGGGCGTCGGTAGCGGTGCCCGGTTGTTGTGGCTGGGCCAGAATTGCCACCGGTTGCTCGAGGGACTGCTGGCGGCGGCCAAGCTCGGAGCGGTGTTCTGCCCCGCCAACTGGCGCCAGAGCGCGGCCGAGTTCGTCTTCGTGATCGGCGACAGTGATCCGGCTGTCGTCTTCTACCAGGAGTCCGAGATCGGTGACACCCTACGCCAAGCCCGCGACGAGAGCGGGTCCAAGGCGCTGTGGATCGGCCACGACGTCGAGGGCGAGGGGGGATACGAGGCCTTCGTGGCGGAGGGCTCGGACCACGACCCCGCCGGCGACACCGACGAGAGGGCGTCGGTGCTCATGATGTACACCGCCGCGTTCACCGGCAGCCCCAACGGCGCACTGCTCTCGCACCGGGCGCTCGTGCTCCAGGGGTCGCAGATCGCGCAGATCCAAGGTGTGGGCGCGGATTACGTGTATCTCAACTGCGGACCGTTGTTCCACGTGGCTACCTTCATGACGACGTTGGCCACGTTCCTCGTCGGCGGTAACAACGTCTTCACCCCGCGCGTCGACGCCGAGGAGCTGTGCCGGCTGATCACCGAGGAGCACTGCACGGGCGGGTTCATCATGCCGCCCACCATGGACCAGATCGTCGAGCTCAACGCCGACGGTCGATACGACCTCAAGACGCTCCGGGGGTTCCGGGGCAAGCCCGAGTGGACGGCGATGATCACGGTGGACGAGAGCCCGTGGGGGAAACGCCCCGCCGGGTACGGCCAGACCGAGGTCATGGGCCTCGCCACCTTCAACGCGCTCGAGCCCAGCATCGGATCGAGCGGGAGGCCCGCCCCCTTCGTACGGATCACCACCCTCGATCCCGACGGCGCCGAGCTCGGTCCGGGCGAGACCGGAGAGATCGGCGTACGGGGTCCCACCGTGATGAACGGGTACTTCAACCGGCCCGAGCTCAACGAGCAGCGCCAGGCCGGCGGCTGGCACCACACCAATGACCTCGGCCGCATCGAGAGCGACGGCTCGCTCACCTTCATCGGTCCCAAGACACGGCTCATCAAGTCCGCGGCAGAGAACATCTACCCCACTGAGGTCGAGGGGTGTCTGAAGCAACACCCCGCCGTCGCCGACGCGGCGGTGATCGGCGTCCCCGACCCCACCTGGGGCCAGAACGTCACCGCGGTGGTGGTATTGCGCGAGGGACAGAGTGCGAGTGCCGGGGAGATCATCGAGCACTGCCGGGACCGGATCGCCTCGTACAAGAAGCCCAAGCAGGTCGAGTTCACCGATGCCCTCCCCCGGAACGGTTTCGCCGTCGACTACGACAGTCTGGACGCGAACTACGGTGGCGGCGGCTATCCAGGAGCCGGCCGCTGATCAGCCCACCCCCCGGAGACAGGCCGAAGACCAGAGGACGGGCCGAAGACAAGGAGCCCGCCGTGTCTGCATTCCCTTCGTCTTGCCGGTCCCAAGGGGGCAGCTTCGGCGCTGTCTGTCTCATTGGGCTCCTCGTCGCCGGCGGTGTGCTCAGCCGTGCAGCAGCCCCACGAATTCGTCGACCAAGAAGACGACCACCCCGACTGCTTCTGCCACGACGACATCGGCTGGATCGTCCTCGGGGTCCTCTGACGCCAGTCGATTCCAGGCACTGTCCACGCAGGTCCAGGCAGGCCAGCCTGCCACGTACAGCGCCACCTACACCTCGCAGAGGACGAGCGGCACGGCTCAGACCATCACCATCGAGCAGAAGCTTCCGAAGTCGGTGTTCAAGCCACGCCCTGGGCTACAGCACTGACTTCTCGAGCACCACGGATGCAGGAGTGCACGCCCGGTGCGTGCGCTGGACGAGCAGTTCGACCCAGTCGGTCAAGTACTGCGTCACCGACTCGGGGATCCTGGCCTACGCCGCTTCCGCGGGCGGGACCTTCCGGCTCTCGGGTTTCAGCGCGTCGCCGCCGGCCAGTGACTTCTCCCTGCCCGCCGGGGCCACGGTCATCACCATCCCCAACGTGTCGATCCCGAGCGTGCCCTAGAGCACTGAGCCTGTGTCAGTGATGAGGCAGTGATCAACCACGTGATCAGGCATCCCGCACCTGACACCGACGTCAGGGTGCGGGTAATCTCGGGTCCATGACGCTGCCCAAGATCGTAAGTGTGGACGACCATGTCGTTGAGCCTCCCCACGTATGGCAGACCTGGCTGCCGCAGCAGTACCGGGAGAGGGGCCCGCGAGTCGAGCGCAAGAGGTGGGGCGGTTTCAAACACCTGTCGGGCGCCAAATACGACATGGTCGAAGACCCTGAAGGGGATTGGGGCGACGCCTGGTACTACGACGACGAGCTGATCTACGTTCAGAAGAAGTTCGTGGCCATTCCCCAGGCCTCGACCACGATCGACGGTCAGGGCAACATCGTTTTTGACCGGACGCAGATGACGATGACGGCTACGACCTTCGACGAGATGCGCAAAGGCTGCTGGGACCGGGATGAGCGCGTCAAGGACCTTGCCCTCAACCACACCGATGGGTCGCTCCCCTTCCCGACCTTCCCTCGATTTTGCGGTCAGACGTTCTACGAGGGCAACGACAAGGACCTCGGCCTCGCCTGTGTAGAGGCGAACAACGACTGGATGGTGGAGGAATGGTGCGGGCCGTCAGGCGGCTTCAACATCCCCCTGTGTCTCATCCCTCTGTGGGACGCAGAGCTCGCAGCTGCTGAAACCAAACGCAATGCCGAGCGAGGGGTCCGGGCCATCGCCTTCAGCGAGATGCCCACTCGTCTCAAGCTGCCGAGCATCAACACCGACTACTGGGATCCACTGTGGGAGGTATGCAACGACTACGGGGTGACTGTGTGCATGCACGTCGGATCGAGCAGTTCAAACCCGGTGGCATCCCCTGACTCAAACAAGGCGGTGGGAGTGGCTCTCGGTTTCAACAACGCCATTGCGTCTCTCGCCGACTGGCTCTTTTCCGGCAACCTGCTTCGGTTCCCCAAGTTGAAGTTGGCCTACTCCGAGGGCCAGATCGGGTGGATCCCCTACATCCTCGAGCGCGCCGACACCGTGTGGGAAATGCACGACGCGTGGACACACGCCAAGGAGCGGATCCCTGTACCCCCGTCCACCCAGTACTACGGGCGTATTTTCGGGTGCTTCACCGCCGACCGGCACGGACTGCGATCACTGGAGGAAGTAGGTGAAGACAACATCTGCTTCGAGACGGACTATCCGCACACAGACACCACCTGGCCGCACTCGGAGTCGTACATCGAGAAGTTGTGCGCCGGTCTCGACGAGGAAGTGGCCTACAAGATCCTGCGAGGCAACGCCATCAAGATGTTGGAGCTAGACCGAAAGTAGTACGGGCATCGCGAGGCGCAGCTATAGCCCGAGCAGATGTGACAGCCGCTCGAGGTGTTCGGGACCGGTGCCGAAGAGCGCGGCGCCGGACTTGGCCCGCTTCACGTAGAGGTGCATGTCGTGCTCCCAGGTGTAGCCGATGCCACCCAGGCACTGGATGCCCTCGGTGGTGACGAGCTTCTGGCAGTCACCCACGCTGGCCTTGGCCATCGCCACCGCCACGTCGCGGCGAACGTCAGACTCGGCGATGGTGGCCGCCGCGAAGTAGGCCGTGGCACGGGCGGACTCGACCGAGACGTACATGTTCGCCAGCTTGTGCTTGATGGCCTGGAACGATCCCACCTTCACCCCGAACTGCTCGCGCTCTTGGACATAGGCATGAACGATGTCGAAGATGGCCTGACAAGTCCCCACCATCTCGGTGGCGAGCGCCACGGTGGCCTCTTGGACGATCGAAGCCAGGACCGGCCCCGCCGAGCCGGCACCGGTGAGGACACGGTCGGGCTCGACACGGACCGAATCGAGCACCACGCTCCCGTAGCTCCGGCTGGCGTCGAGGCCGACCATGGGCTCGGAGTCGAAGGAGTCCCGGGGGACGACGAACAGCGCCACACCGTCCTCTCCGGTGGTGCCGGGGAGTCGGGCCGCCACGACGGCCTCGACGGCGACATCGGCGTCGAAGACGAAATGCTTCTCACCGTCGAGGATGTAGCTCGCCCCGTCGGGGGTTGCGGTGGTCGTGATCGATGAGGGGTCGAAGTTCCCCGCCGCCTCGGCCACCGCCAGGGTGGCGGCGATCCCGTCCTGGGCCACCGCGCCCAGGAAGCGACTGCGCTGCTCGGTGCTCCCGGCGTGGAGGAGGGCGGGGACGAATTGGGTGGCGGTGGCGAGGAAGGGTGCGGGGCAGATCACGAGGCCGAGCTGCTCGCACACCACGGCCAGCTCCACGAAGCCGAGCCCGAGGCCGCCATCCTCCTCGGGAACCGCCAGCGCGGGCCAGTCGAGGTCGACCATACGGCTCCACAATTCCTCGGCGTGCTTGTGGTCCTCGACGACGCTGCGGACCAGTGAGATCGGACATTCGCGCTCGAGCACGGCGCGTACCGACTCCTGGAGCGCCTGTTGGTCGTCGGAGAGTTCGAGCTCCACGGGCTAACCCGCCGTGACCACGAGAGAGTCGACGGCAACCGCGCCCTTTTTGAGGACGACGACGGGGTTGAGGTCGAGCTCGACGAGCCGGTCTCCACACGCTGATGCCAGGCGGGCGACGGCGAGGACCACATCGACGAGGGCCTTCACATCACCACGATCGCGACCGCGCACCCCGGTCAGCAGCCGGTAGCCGCGCAGGCCCTCGATCATCTCCTGCGCGTCGCGCCGGTCGAGGGGAAGAGGTCTCACCGCCGCGTCCTTCAAGATCTCGGCGAACACGCCGCCCGTACCCACCAGCACGGCGGGGCCGAAGACCGGATCACGGGTGACCCCGACGATCATCTCGGTTCCCCCCTCGATCTGCTGTTGGATCTGGACGCCCTCGATGCGGGCATTGCGCTTGGCCCGCGTGGCCCGGTCGACGAGCTCGGTGTAGAGAGCCTTGGCTTGGGACCCCGTGCCCACCGACAGACGAACCAGTCCGGCGTCGGACTTGTGGGGGAAGTCGGGCGAGGCGATCTTCATCACCACCGGGAAGCCGATCTCCCCGGCGATGCGGGCCGCTTCCGCAGCAGAATGGGCCAGGCCCTCCCCGGCCAGGGGGATGTCGAAGGCCTCGAGCAATTGCCGGGCCGCGTCGGCGCCGAGGGGTGAGGGACCGCGTCCGTCGACGCCGGTGAGTGCACTCGCCGCCCCCTTCGGGAGGCGGCCGGCCATGGGTTTGCGAGGGCGGAACGTCGACGACGCCTCCTCGTAGAGCGCGAAGGCCCGGAGTGCGTTGAAGCAGTTCCGAAACGACCGGAACATGGGCACGCCTGCCTCGATCAGGGTCTTGAATCCCTGCTCGTCGGTCTTGAAGGAGTTCCAGGTCACCACGATGGGCTTCTTCACCTCGTCGATGAAAGCCACGATGTCCTCGGCGAAGCGATCGGTGAGCCGTCCGAGCGCGCCGGTGAGCCCGATCACGATGACGTCGATATTCGGATCGGCGGCCACGAGGTCGAAGACGCGCTTTCTGTCCTCGATGGGCGCGTTCACGAGGAACTGGGCCCCGTTGTCGATGGGATTGGCGACGGTCAGGTAGTCGGGGATCATGGCGCGCAACCCGGCTTGGGTCTTGGCGGTGAGGACCGGCACCGGCACGCCGGCGGATTCGGCCACCTCGGCCATGAGGGTCCCCGAGCCGCCCGAGATGGAATAGAGCGCGCACCGGCCGCCGGAGCCGGCGGGCAGCTTGGCGAAGAGCGCGGCGGTCTCGAGAAGCTCGTCGAGGTCGCGCACCCGGACTACCCCGTACTGGGCGAAGAGTCCCTCCACGACTGCGTCTGACCCCGCCAGATGGCCGGTGTGCGAGCTCGCCATGCGGGTCCCCGCCTCGGTGCTCCCCATCTTGAGCGCCACCACCGGCTTGCCCTGGGCGTTGGCGGCCTCGAGGGCGCGCCGGAGCTTGGGCGGGTCCTTGAACCCCTCGAAGTAGCCGGCGATCACGTCGGTGTCGTCGTCATAGGCGAAGTACTCGATGAAGTCCGCGGCCTCGAGGTCGAGCTCGTTGCCCGTCGGCACCCAACGGCTGAAGGCCACCCCGAATTCGGTCCCCTGCACGAGGGGACGACCCTGGTGCCCGCTCTGGGTGACGAGCCCGATGCGACCACCACGGCGCGTCGGTGGCTCGGGCAGGACCTCGAAGGCGTTCGTGTTGGTGTTGGGGCCGAAGACGCGGATCCCGTAGCGGCGGGCCACCTCGCCCACCTCGCGCTCGGCCTCCGCACCGGCTTCGCCCACCTCGCTGAACCCGGCGGTGAAGACCAGGACGTAGGGGACGCCGTGTTTGCCGCACTCCTCCACCGTCCTGGCCACGAGCTTGGTCCCCACGTTGACGACGGCCAGGGTGATCTCGGCGGGGATGTCGGTGACGTGCGCGTAGACGGGGATGTCGCCGATGGTGCCGCCCTTGGCATTGACGAGGTACCAGCGGTCTCCCCAGCGCTCCGCGTACGAGGCCCGGAGGCGTTCGGGCTTGGCGTTGCGGTTCAACGACCCCACCAGGGCGACGGCCTTGGGATGGAAGAACTCCTCCAGGTCACCCCGACGCTGAGGCAGCACCGGCTTCTTGGTCGCTGGCTTGTTGGCCACGGCGCCTCGCCTCAGCCGGCCGGGGTCTCGCCCGACAACACCGAGAAATCGAGGCGCGACGTGAGCATGCCCGCCGAGAAGCCGCCATCCGCGTAGACGTTGGTGCCGGTGATGTAGGTCGCCGCGTCACTGTTGAGGAACACCACCAGGTGCCCCTGCTCCTCGGGGGTGGAATTGCGTCCGCCCAGGGGCTTGGGGAACCGGTCCATGAAATCCTTGCCCATGTAGGCCTCGAACGACGGCATCATCGGGGTCTGGGTGGGCCCGGGGCTCGTGCAATTGACCCGGATCCCCTGGGGCGCGAGGTCGAGGGCGGCGTGCAGCGTCCAGATGATGATGGCCTGCTTGGAGAGGAGATACCCCTCACCCACCGCGGCGGGGTGCTCCTCGCACCACTGCCGACCTTCGGCGTAGCCGGCGGTGGAGACGAGCGGCATGACCTGGTCGATGACGTTCTCCCACCCGAAGGCGCCCGCCGAGGAGATGGTGACCACTGCCGAGCCCGAGGGCATGTGCTTGGCGGCCAGGGTGGTGAGGTGCCGGGCCGCCACGAAGTTCACGAGCATGACGTCGAGACCCGAGAAGGGAGGACCGGGCAGGCCTGCGCAATTGAACAGCCCGTGGATCGGGCCTCCGAGGTCTTCGAGGTTCGACTCGATGGCCCCGGGGTCGCGCAGGTCCACCGACCGGTAGCTGGCCACGTCGGAAGCCGGCTCCTTCACGTCGAAGACGTGGACCTCGGCACCGAGCTCGAGCAGGTCCCGCACCGCGGCGGCCCCCATGCCCGAGCCGCCTCCACCGCTCACGAGCACCCGCTTGCCCTCGTAGCTCCACACGCCCGCCATCTCGCCTCCCCGCCGTCCGTGCCGCGCCGATGCGGCGCGCGCAGTGTGTCGCCCCGTCGGGCGTGTTGCAATGTGTGGCTCAGCCGCCCATCTGCAGACCAGGAGCGCGGGAATGAAAGACCTGCGCGTTGACCGCAGGCCCGATGTCCTCGGGCTCCCAGCGGGCGGGCTTGCCCTTGGGCTCGACCGTGGCTCCCAGTGACCAGGGCACGTAGTGGGTGATGCGGTGGCCCACGGCCCGAAAGACCTGCCCCGTGACATGCAGCGCGTCGTCCGACGCCAGCCAGGCCACCATAGGGGCCGAGTTGGCCGGGTTCATGGGGTCGTAGTCGGTTCCTTCGTCGAGCTGGTCGGGCTCGCGCACCTCGGCGTCCTTGCGCAACGTGGCGGTGATGCGCGTCATCCCACCAGGCGCCACTGCGTTGGCCCGCACGCCGTATCGCCACAACTCCAGGCTCGAAATCACGGTCAACGCCGCGATGCCGGCCTTCGCCGCGCCGTAGTTGGCCTGGCCGACGTTTCCCTGGAGTCCCGCCGAGGACACCGTGTTCACGATGGCGGCGCGGGGCTGGTTCCCGGCCTTGGACTGCTCGCGCCAGTACACCGAGGCGTGGTGCGTGGTCGCGAAGGTGCCCTTCAGGTGGACGCGCACCACGGCGTCGAAGTCGTCCTCGGACATGGAGAAGAGCATGGCGTCGCGCACGATGCCGGCGTTGTTGACGAGCACATCGAGCCGGCCGAACTCGTCGACCGCCTGGCGCACCAGGTTCGACGCCCCGGACCAGTCGGCCACGTCGTCGTAATTGGCGGCCGCCTCGCCCCCACGGGCCCGGATGATCTCCGCGACCTCTTCGGCGGCACGCTTGTCCACCCCTTCGCCGTGGACCGATCCCCCGACATCGTTGACCACGACCTTCGCTCCCTGGCGGGCGAGCTCGAGCGCCTCGCCTCGGCCGATGCCGTGGCCCGCGCCGGTGACGACCGCCACCTTGCCGTCGAGCAGTCCCATGGTCTGTTCTTCCTTTCGTTCGGCACCCGCGTACCATCAGCGCGCGGCTGCCCGTCTGTCTCGTGCGCGACCCTGTCCGGTCGCGCCGTCGGTTAGCCGGCTCAGCCCAGGCGGTAGAACTCCCGGGCGTTCTCGCACACCATGCGACGCCGCTCGGATTCGGGCACGCCCCCCATGGACTCCTCCACGATGCGCCGGCTGTAGGGCCAGTCGTGGCGGTGATGGGGGTAGTCGGTGGACCACATCATGTTGTCCACGCCGATCCAGTGACGTACCGCCACCGCGAATGGCTCGCGGATGAAGGTCACCTTCCAGTTGGTCCGGAAATATTCGCTCGGCAGGCGCTCGAGCGTGGTGCCGGTCCAGGTGCGGTTGCGCCAGTAGTGGTCGTCCATGTGCTCGAGGAAGTGCGGCACCCATCCCGCCCCGCATTCGACCGCCACCATCTGCAGGTCGGGGAAGCGGTCGTAGATGCCGGAGTAGATGAACTTCGACATGAATTGCGAGGCGTCGCCCACCGGGCCGCCCATCTCCGCCAGCCCGATTGCCCGACCCGCCGACTCGGCTGCCTTCTGGAACGACCCCGCGCTGCGCTTGCCGGCCTGGCGGAGCCCGCTGTGGATGTGGACTGGCATCTGCTCCTCCTGGGCGGCTTCCCAGAACGGGTCGTCGTCGGAGGACAGATCGGAGTTGCCCGACGGGTAGGCCGAGATGATCACACCCCGGTATCCCGCCGTCTTGGCGTCACGAAGCCACTTGATCGAGGTCTGGATGTCCACGCCGGGCATCTGGGCCAGCCCGATGAGTCGCTCGGGGTCCGCCGCCATGAACTCGTCGTGCATCCAGGTGTTGTAGGCCTCGAGCCCGGCCAGGTGGTAGTCGTCGTCCTCTTGGGCCATGAAGGCGCCCATGGTGCGCTGCGAAGGGAACAGCACCTCGGCGTCCACGCCGTCGAAGTCCTGCTCCTCGACACGGGCTTTGCCTATGAACGACCCCTGCAAGATGGTGTCGTAGGTCGCGCCGAACCATTCCAGGTCCTCGTAGCGCTTGCCGAAGCGCCCGGCGTTGGTGACCAGTCCGAGCGGCATCGGGGCCGTGCCGGGCACGAGCTCCCACCCATCGCCGCCTTTGGCGTCTTTGACCAGCTTGGGGGCCCGATCGTGAAACTTCTTGGGCAGGTACTTCGTCCACATGTTCGGCGGCTCGACCACGTGCCCGTCAGCTGAGATGAGCCGGTACTCGCGAGCCATCGCACCTCCCCTGCTGCCCCTCCATCGGAGGGGGCCGCCCCCGACCACCCCGGCCGCAGGCGTTCTCTGACTTTCGTGTCAGCTTACTTCGGGGCGCCCGAGCGGATAAAGCCGTCAGTACCCCTTGAACTCCGGGGCCCGGCGCTCGGCGAAGGCCCGCAACCCCTCTCCGGCATCGGCGGTGCCGACGATCAGCTCCTGGGCCCAGGCCTCCTCGTCGAAGGCGGTGCGCCGGTCCGACTCGAGCGACCGGTTGAGCAGCCACTTGGCCATCCCGATGGCCTTGGTCGGGCCGCCCGCGAGGCGCTGTGCCAATTCGCCCGCGGCGTGCTCGAGCTGCTCGCGCGGCACAACCTTGTTGACCAGTCCGAGTTCGGCGGCGTCATCGGCGTGGAGGTCGTCGCCGAAGAAGATGAGCTCCTTGGCCTTCTGCAACCCGATCAACCGGGGCAGCAGGTAGGCGCCACCTCCGTCGGGTGAGATGCCCCGGCGGACGAACACCTCGATGAACCTGGCCCCCTCGGCCGCCACCACCAGGTCGCAGGCAAAGGCGAGATGCGCCCCGATCCCCGCCGCGGTCCCGTTCACGGCTCCGACCACGGGCTTCTCGCAGTCGAGAACGGCCGAGATGAGCCGCTGGGCCCCGTGTCGGATCATCCGCGACGCGTCTCCCATGATCCGGTCGGGGGCGCCTTCCGGACGCGGCGGCGCGGGACGGCGTCCGGCGCGTAGGTCCGCCCCCGTGCAGAACCCGTCGCCGGTGGCGGTGAGCACCACCGCTCCGATCTCGACCTGGGCACTGGCCGCGTCGAGGAGCTCGATGACGCGCTCGCGTTGGTCGTGGGTGATGGCGTTGCGCACCTCGGGTCGATTCAGCGTGATCCACGACACCCGGTTCTTGACGCGGTGCTGTACCTGGTCCTCGAGCGGCTGGTTCGACACGGCCTCGTCCTCCTCGGGTCGCGGGGGCGGTCGCCGCAAAGTGTGCCATGCCGGGCTGTGTCGACTGACAGCCGTGTCACATCACCGGCTAGGGTCTCGCCCGTGAGCGAGGCCAAAAACCGCATCCCCGTTGTCGACTACCTGGTCCTCGAAGGTGATCCCCACCTGGTAGCCCAGGCCTGCACCGGCTGCGGCGCGCTGTTCTTCGACCGCCGCAACGCCTGCGCGCGCTGCGGCAAGTTGGAGTTCGAAGCCAAGGCCCTGGCGAAGACCGGCACGGTCCGGTCCTTCACCATCGTCCACCGGGCCGCGCCCAATGTCCCGGTGCCCTATGTCTCGTCGGTGATCGAGCTCGACGGCGGCGGCGTGGTGAAGGGGAACATCGTCGACGCCGGTTCCGACGCGGAGAAGTTCGAGCTCGGGATGAAGGTCCGGCTCACGACGTTCCCGTGTGGCCTCGACGAGGACGGCACCGAGGCCGTCGCCTTCGGCTTCACCCCCGTCTAGAACCCAGCAAGGAGCGACACATGCCAGGAGACGCCTGGATCATCGGGGCTTCGATGACCAAGTTCGGCCGTTACCCCGACAAGGACTCCATCGACCTCGCCAGCGAGGCCGCCCTCGCGGCGATGGACGACGCCGGGGCCACCATCCACGACATCCAGATCCTCGCCGCGGGCAGCCTCATGGAAGCCTCGAACATGCTCGGCCAACGTCTCCAGAAGCAGATCGGCCAGACCGGGATCCCCGTCTACAACGTGGCCAACGCCTGTGCCACCGGCGCCACCGCGGTGCGGACCGGCATCATGGCCATCAAGGCGGGCGAGGCCGACATGGCCCTCGCCGTCGGCGTCGAGCAGATGGGCAAGATGGGACTGCTCGGCGGTGCGGGCCAAGCCCGGTCCGCGCCCACGGGGTTCGAGCCATCGGGCCGCTACGGATCGGTCATGCCGGTGGAGGGGATCCTCGGGACCCAGCTCATGCCCGGCGTCTTCGCCCAGGCCGGCATGGACTACGCGTCGCGTCACGACGGGGTGGGCTTCGAGCAGTTCGCCAAGGTGGCTGAGAAGAACCACGCCCACTCCTCGCTCAACCCCCTCGCCCAGTACCGCAAAGTCTTCAGCCTCGAGGAAGTCATGGAGGCGGCCATGGTCGCCTATCCCAACACCCTCCTGATGTGCTGCCCCACCGGTGACGGGGCTGCCTCGGTGGTGCTGTGCTCGGACGCCAAGCTCAAGACCCTCGACCCCGATGTCCGGCGGCGGGCCGTGAAGATCTCGGCCTCGGTCCTCACCTCGGATCCCTACGTCGAGTCCGACACGGCCCAGCCCGACGTCTCCACCCTGACCAAGCGCGCCGCCGCGGCCGCCTACGAGCAGGCCGGGGTCTCTCCCCAGGACCTCGACCTCGTGGAGCTCCACGACTGCTTCGCCACCGCCGAGCTCATCCACTACGAGAACCTCCAGCTCTGTGAGCCCGGCGGCGCCGGTGACTTCATCGATCGGCGCGGGCCGTGGCGTGACGGGGCCATCCCCGTCAACGTCTCGGGCGGTCTCATCTCCAAGGGCCACCCCATCGGCGCCACCGGAGTCGCCAACCTCTACGAGGTGGCCACCCATCTGCGCGGGGAGGCGGGCGACCGCCAGATCGAGGGTGCCCGGGTGGGGTTGACCCATGTCATCGGACTGGGATCGGCCTGCGGCGTCCACGTCCTCGAGCGCGCCGCCTCGTAGCGTCCTCGAGCGGCGAGGACCACCGGGGTGCCGACCGAGGGGGGCGTGCCCGAGGCCTTGCTGACCGGATTGCGCGTCGTCGACGCGGCCGGCGAGCCCGCCGCGATGACCGGACGGATCCTCGCCGATCTCGGCGCCACGGTCATCAGGGTCGAGCCTCCCGGTGGCGACCCCCTGCGGTGGGTCGCACCCCTGGGTCCTGACGGCACCTCGCTTCGCTTCGCAGCGTGGAACGCCGGCAAGACCTGCGTCGAGGTGACCGGGCCCGACGACCCCCGACTGGCTGCGCTCCTCGGTGACACCGACGTCGTCCTCGCCACGCCGGGGTGGCCCGGGGCCTTGGAGCTCGATCCCTCGTGGGCGCCCGGATTGGTCTGGGTCCTCGTCACCCCCTTCGGGTCCGACGGGCCCCGGGCACAGTGGAGGGCGACTGACCTCGGTGTCATGGCGTCGACGGGGAACATGTACTGCACCGGGGACCCCGACCGGGCCCCGGTCCGATGCACCGAGCCCACGGCCTGGTCACACGTCGGGCCAGAAGCTGTCGTGGCCACGTTGAGCGCGTTGGCCTCGGGCCGACCCCAGGTCGTCGACGTGTCGGCCCAGGAAGCGGTGATGATCGCGTCGATGGGCCACGTGGGCCGCTACCCCCGCACCAAGATGCGGGGCAAGCGCTCGGGGGCGAGTGTCGGCATCACCCGGGAGATCTGGCCCTGTCAGGACGGGTTCGTCTCCTTCGGCCTGCGCGGCGGCAAGGCGAGGGTGGCCAACATGCAGACCATCACCCGTCTCGTCACCGAGGACGGCCTGGACAGCCCCGCCCTCACGGAGCGGGACTGGACGACCTACGACCACAACCGCGTCAGCCGTGAAGAGCTCGACGCCATCGCCGCGCCCATCGCGCAGTACCTCACCCGCCACACCATGGCCGAGCTCTACGAGATCGCGGTGGAGACCAACCTCATGCTGGCCCCGGCCAACTCCCCGAGCCAGCTCATCGAGAGCCGCCAACTCGAGTCCCGTGGGTTCTTCTGCGAGCTCGGTCCCGCCACCCATTTCCCGCGCTCGTTCCTCCATGTCACGAGCCCCGGCGACGGTGTGGCGACACCGGGCCCGTCCGGACCGGCGCGCCGTGTCCCCGCCGGCGAGGCCGTGCGTTTCCCGGCGCGTCCCACAGCCCCGTCGCATGAGCGTGCCACAGGGTCGGCACCCGCCTGGACGGGCACGAAACTCCTCGAATTCGGCACCGGGGCGGCGGGGCCCATCGCGGTCCGCTACTTCGCCGAGCACGGCGCCACCGTGATCCGCGTCGAGTCGCGCTCCCGACCCGACTTCCTCCGCACCTACGGGATGGGACCAGGCAACCCCTGTGGGCTCGAGGGCTCGGACATGTTCGACGCCTTGAACGTGGGCAAGCTCTCGGTCACCCTCAACCTCAAGCACCCCGAGGGCGTGGCCCTGGCCAAGCGACTCGTCCAGTGGGCCGACGCGGTGGCGGAGAACTTCGCGCCGAGGGCCATGCGGAGCTTCGGCCTCGACTACGGCTCGATGGTGACCGAGAAGCCCGACCTCGTCATGGTGAGCTCGTGCCTCCAGGGACAGACCGGGCCCCACAAGGACTACCCGGGCTTCGGCGGCCAGGGCTCCGCGCTCGGTGGCTACAACCTCCTCACCGGATGGCCCGATCGCGAGCCGGTGGGGCCCTACGGCACCATCACCGACTCACTGGCCCCGCGTTTCGTCGCCAGCGCGCTGGCGGCCGGGCTCATGTACCGGCGCCGGACGGGAAGGGGCGTCCATCTCGACGTGGCCCAGGTCGAGGCGGCGGTGTACTCCCTCAGCCCGTGGGTGCTCGACTTCGACGTCAACGGCCATGTCGGCTCGCGCCAGGGCAACCGCTCCGAACGGGCCGTGCCCCACGGGGCCTTTCCCTGCGCGGGCGAGGACCGCTGGGTGGCCATCGCGGCCTGGGACGACGACGACTGGGCCCGGCTGGCGACGGTTATCGGCCTCGACGACGCCACGGCGTCGCGGTTCGCTACCTTCGACGCGCGCCGGGCTTCGATCGACGAGGTCGAAGCACTCGTGGCGAAATGGACGGCGTCGCGCTCGGCCGACGAGGTGGCACAGACCCTCCAAAGAGCACGGATCGAAGCCGTGCCCGTCGCCGACCTGGGCGACGCCTCGGCGGACACCCAGCTCCATCACCGCCATCATTTCGTCACCTTGGAGCACCCCTGCATGGGCGAGTGCGGCTACGAGCACAATGGCTTCCGACTGAGCGATGCCCCGGCGGGCTTCACCCGGTCGAGCCCCACCCTCGGCGAGCACAACAACTACGTCCTGGGAGAGGTCCTCGGGCTCGACACCGCCGAACAGCAACGTCTCCTCGACGACGGGGTGCTCGAGTAGTTCACCCCAAGGGCCGGGACGCCGGACCTTCCATCGCTGGTCGGGCTCCCATGGCGTTTCGCGGCCATCTCTGGCGGGAGCACGTCCGGCTGACTAATCTAGAACGCGTTCTAGTTCAACCCGGAAGTTGACGTGCTCGGGCCGACATGCACCGCCCGGGAAGGGAGGACACATGACCATCCGGGACCCTGAGCTCGGAGATGAAACGCTGCGCATCGCCTTCGTCCAGTCCACCTGGCACGAGGAGATCGTCGACCGCTGTCGGGACTCGTTCCTGGCCGAGATCGCCACGCTGGGCGTGGTCGAGGAACGGATCGACGTCTTTCGCGTCCCGGGATCGTTCGAGATCCCTCTCCATGCCAAGCGCCTGGCCACCACCGGCCTCTACGGCGCCATCGTGGGAGCGGGGTTCGTCATCGACGGAGGCATCTACCGCCACGAGTTCGTGGCCGAAGCGGTCATCAACGGTCTCATGCGGGTCCAGCTCGACACCGACGTCCCGGTCATCTCGGTGGTGCTCACACCGCATCACTTCCACGGGCATGGCGAACACGCCTCGTTCTTCGCCGAACACTTCCGGGTGAAGGGTGTCGAGGCTGCTCACGCGTGCGCCAAGACGATCCGGAGCCTGGCGCTGCTCCCGTTGGCCTGAGCGATCACGGAGAGATCCCCCTTCAGCCCCCGTCAGCCAGAGAGACGAGGTCCCCCACTCCTCCTAGCGCGCGCAGAAGGTCGTTCAGGTGCGTGCACGACGCGATTCCGGTCAGGGTGTCGGGCACCACCGACGCCAATGACCGCACCTCGGAACCGACCAGGGCCCCGACCGCATCGGCGGCCGCCGGGCACTCGGGGAAAGGCAGCACCCGCGGCTCGGCCACGATCGAGCCCATGACTCCGTCCATTCCATCGGCGCGCACCGCGTACTCGTGGAGGACGACCTCGTCGCCCCCGCCCTCGCCCACGGTGTCGCGGAACATGGCCCAGATGGAGAAGGTGCCGTCGGGGTCGACCGAGACATCGATGCACCTCCGGCGGCGCATCCAGTCCATCTCGAGAGGGCAGATCTCGTGCCAGGACTGGGGATCACCCTTCGACAACACCGGCGCCGGGGGGCAGTCCTGCATGGGCACGCCCTGTCCCGACGCCGTGCTCACCACGGCCGTCCCCCCGCTCCGCCATCCCGAGCACAGGTCGGTCATCCGGTCCAGGGCGCCGGCCGGCATGAGGCTGCCGGGATGATGCCCCTTCCGACGCGCCATCCGCATGAGCCCGTAGCCAGAGATGAGCGCGGCGGCGGGCATGTCGTCGAGGACCTGGCGCAGCAGCGACCTCGACTCCTCGGGAGGCACGACCTCCTCGAGGTGACGCCGGAACCCCCCGCCGGCCCGCGTCCCGATGACGGCGTCGGTCCAACGCACGGCGGGAGTCGTCACGAGCGACTCGAGCCGGCGCGAGATGTCGAACCCCGCGCTGACGTGGACCTCCGCCAACACGGTTCCGTCACCTGGCCCGCCCGACCCGTCGGACCCCGTCCGCAGATCGCGCGCCGCGCCCTCCATGGCGAGCGGCGAGCTCCACTCCCCCCGGGGCCCCACGTCGACGTGCATGGTCCGGCGCACCGAGCCCGGGACACGGGCCGGGACGTCTTCGAGCGGGGCGCGCAACGACACCGGTGTGCCCTCGGTCATGAGGCCACGCTACCCTTCACCCCGCGTTCTCCGACGCCGGTGTCAGGTTTCTCCGGCGGCCCGGGACGACGCCGATCGAGACGGTGAAGGGGACCTCATGGCGAGACGGGTGGCGATCGTGGGCGCGGCGCTGTCGGACTGCGGCCGGGTGGACGACAAGTCCGCCTTCGAGCTGCACCACCAGGCCACGAGCCGGGCCCTCGCCGACGCGGGCATCTCCCGCAACGAGGTCGACGGCTTCATGTCGCATGGGACCGGGGCCCTCCCACCTATCGAGCTGGCCGAATACCTCGGCATGGCGAATCACATCGATTACATCGACTCGACCGGCGTGGGCGGCTCGTGCTGGGAGATGTTCCTCGAGCACGCCGTGGCCGCCATCGCCCAGGGCCAGATCGACACGGTCCTGCTCTCCTACGGCTCGACCTCGCGCGCGGACCTCAAGCGCAAGTTCCGCACCGCCAACCTCTTCTTCGGCAACCGGGGCCCCATCCAATTCGACGCCCCCTTCGGCCACACCCTGATCGCCAAGCACGCCATGTCGGCCCGCCGCCACATGCACGAGTTCGGCACCACCATCGAGCAGCTGGCCGAGATCGCCGTCTCGGCCCGCTACAACGCCGGGTTCAACCCCGACGCCTATTACCGCGACCCCATCACCATCGAAGACGTCCAGTCCTCGAAGATGATCGCCGATCCCTTTACGAAGCTCCATTGCTGCATCCGCTCGGACGGGGGCGGGGCCATCCTCCTCACCCACGAAGACCGGGCCCGGGATTGCGCCAACACCCCCATCTGGGTCCTCGGCACCGGTGAGGCCATCTCTCACACGACCATGAGCGAGTGGACCGACTTCACCGAGTCACCTTGTGTCCGCTCAGCCAAGAAGGCCTTCGGCCAAGCCGGTGTCACCCCCGCCGACATCGACGTCGTCGAGGTCTACGACAGTTTCACCCTCACCGTCTTGCTGACCCTCGAAGGCCTCGGCTTCTGCAAGAAGGGTGAGGGGGGCGCCTTCGTCGAAGGCGGCACCTTGCGCGTGGGTGGAGCACTGCCCACCAACACCGACGGGGGCGGACTCTCGTCGTGTCAACCGGGCATGCGGGGCATCTTCTTGTTGGTCGAAGCGGTGAAGCAACTCCGCGGCGAATGCGGGGACCGTCAGGTCGCCGACGCCAAGCTGGCCGCCGTCAACGCCACCGGCGGCTGGATCTCCTCGACCGGCACCGCCATCCTCGGGCGCGAGTAACCCGCTTCAGCCGGCGGGAAGGGCGATGGCCTTGGTCTCGAGGTACTCCTCGAATCCCTCCACGCCGTTCTCGCGGCCCACCCCGCTCTGGCGATAGCCGCCGAAGGGGACATCGGGAGCGTTCCAGAACCCGCCGTTGACCATGAGGGTGCCGGTCCGTACCCGCTTCGCCACGGCCATGGCCCGCTCCTCCGACGCGCTCGTGACCGCGCCCGACAACCCGTAGATCGAGTCGTTGGCGATCCGCACGGCATCGTCGTCGTCCTCGAATCCGATCACGACCAGCACGGGCCCGAAGATCTCCTCCTGGGCGATGGTCGCCTTGGGGTCGACATCGGCGAACAGCGTCGGCTCGACGAAGAACCCCTTGTCGAACTGGGCCGGCCTCGAGCCGCCCCGCACCAGCCGGGCCCCCTCGGCCTTGCCTTTCTCGATGTACCCCATGACCCGGTCGCGCTGCTTGGCGCTGATGAGCGGGCCCTGGAGGTTCCCGGCGTCCCAGGGGTCGCCGTAGGTCACACTCGCCATCAGCGCGTCGGCGAGCCCCAGGTACTCGTCATAGCGCGACCGGGGGACGAGGAGCCGGGTGGTGATGGCACAACCCTGGCCGGCGTGGGTGCACACACCGATGGCGCTCACGGCGATGGCACCACCGGGGTCGGGCGCGTCGTCGAGGACGATGTTGGCTGACTTGCCCCCGAGCTCGAGGAAGACCTTCTTCACCGTCTCCGCACCCTTGGCCATGATCCGCCGGCCCGTGGCGGTGGACCCCGTGAACGTGATCATGTCCACCCGCGCGTCGGTGGTGAGCACCTCGCCCACCATGTGGTCCGACGACGCCACCACGTTGACCACCCCGGCGGGGATGTCGGTCTCCTCGGCGATGATCCGGCCCAGCACCGTCGCCGACCACGGTGTGTCGGGGGCGGGCTTGAGCACGACGGTGTTGCCGGCGGCCAGGGCCGGGCCCAGCTTGGCCAGGTTCAGGTTGAGCGGGAAGTTCCACGGCGTGATGGCTCCCACCACCCCTACCGCTTCGCGCCGTACCAGCCGACGCTGGGGTTGGCCGAAGACGTCGCGCTCGGGCAACCAGTGCTCGTACTGGTACGACACGGGCTTGTCGACCCAGTACCCCAGGTCGTCGATGGGCAGGTCGACCTGATTGGCGTAGGTGAGGGCGATGGGACTGCCCACCTCGGCCACGGTCACGGCCCGCAATTCCTCGATGTGCGCGGCGCAGGCGGTGTGGAACTGCTCGAGGCAACGCCGCCGCAGCTCGTGGTCCGTGGACCACTTGGTCTCGTCGAAGGCCCGGCGGGCCGCACCGATGGCATGGGACATGTCC